>Ga0315282_10000719_pt1 | contig 64872 bp, 72 predicted proteins | sample YL17G07_20_MG_FD_203693 | JGI IMG/M metagenome (GOLD analysis project Ga0315282, IMG submission 203693) | Sediment microbial communities from Yellowstone Lake, YNP, Wyoming, USA - YL17G07_20 | ecosystem: Environmental > Aquatic > Freshwater > Lake > Sediment | place: USA: Wyoming | collected...
TGTCCCGGGTGATGCTGTGCATCTTCATTACGTCCTTGGGTATGCGAAGGTAGAGGGTGGACAGTCCACCCTTAGCAGGTTTGATTTCAAGCGGCAATAATACAGCCTCCAAACGTCGGCTGAACAATTGCAGAACTCGGCGGTCAGGGTATATAATGGCCCAAGAACCCTGTGTTCTAACTCAGTGTTCTAACTCTGAGTCCTTACCCATGGTTCTAGGGGGGTTAAAAGGCTGGGGGTTACACCTTATCTCGTGCTGGCAGATGCCGAGGTGCTTGGTGATGTCTGAGGAGAAGCCCGGTAAGCTTGACGAGCTCCTGGCCTACCTTGCCGTGGACGGCGGGTGGCACAGCCTCGAGGATGTGGCCGGGGCTACCCACCTGGCAAAAAGTAAGGTTCTGGTGGTTGCGCGCTTCTTGGCGAGGTTCGGCTTCGTCGAGTTCGATGAGACATCGGGCAACGTTAGGATAGACAGGAAGACAAGAGCCTGGTACACGGAGGCGCCCTAGAGCAGATCCCTCGCCCTTCTATAGTGGCTTAGAAAGTCCCTCCCCTTCTCAGTCGTCGTATACCGTGTTGGGGAGCCCTCCGCCGCGGCTATGAGCCCCTTCTCTGCGAGGTCGGGGAGGTACCCGCGAAGCCTCTTGAAGTTCAGGTTCGCCCGGTAGACGAGCTGGGTCTTGGAGGCCCCGTTCCTCGGCAGGGCAGCAGTCAAGATGTCCTCAACTATCTTCAGCCGATCCCTCTGCCTGGCCCGCCCTGATCTTTTTCCCTCCTCAAGGAAGCCCATTGGGAACCCACTGATAACCTATTTTAATGTGCAAACCTTTTATAACTTTCTCTATCCATCATATTGGGTTTTCAGAGGGCTTACATGTGCCGGAACTGAGAGTGGTTGTGAGCGAGAAGCTGAACAGAATCCTCGACGAGATCGTGGAGGAGTGGGGGATCTACCCCTCTAAAGCCGAGCTGATGCGCAGCGCCACCATATACCTATTGATGAACCTAGGAGTCGTCAAGGACCTAGCCGGACAGAAACGCCCTAAAAAAAGATGAAGTAAGCTAGCTTCTAACGCGAAATGTATGCGTGTTGTGACGGTTGCACCGCACTCCAGCCACTAGGGTTCAGTCCGGGTGAGGAGGCACACATGGTACGCCTCCACGAGCTCAAGCCGAGGTTCCGTTGCCGCTCTGTTGACCAGCTCATAAACCGCTTAATCGAAAAAACAACGGAGGATTGGAAGGGGGGAAAGGTAATAACTTAAGCGCTTCTTCTCTACCTTCCAAACCTTTGGAAGCTCTATGGTCTTCCAGTCCAGCAAAATGTTGTTGAGGGTACACCGCTTCTTCATGGCGGCGAACCAAGTCAGGATCGTCTTCGGCGCCTGGTTCTTCGCCACCTACCACACGTCCATCGCCGTAATGATATGCCTGGCCTCCCTCATGCTCATAAGATAGAGAGGGAGAGGGGCAGGAACTACACCTGCTTGCGCCCATCCATAATTTTTTATAGATATTAACGAAGCAGTAATCTAGTGTTTCGATTGCAGAAAGACTTCACCTCGGTTGGAGAGGGAGACCATAACCCTGGCGGACGAGAACCGCGGAACGCTGCGGGACGGGCGGCCTGTCGTGAGGCATCAGGGGATCTGGGTCTTCGAGGAGATCGCAGAGTGACGCTCGGGAAATGGCAACCGAACCTCGCCCCAGCAGCCCTTATCAAGGGGCGCAGGAACCTTCTCGTCCTGGCGAGGAGGGCCGTGGAGACCGACAAGAGCGACGTGGAGAGCCCCGAGAACTTCCTTTCCTTGACCAGCACCAGGACCTCCGTCACCGCCCCTCCTCCACGGTCCTGCAGTTCTTCATCTTTAGCAGGACGACCTCCATGCGGACAGCTGCGTCCGGTGTAAAGAATCTAGCCGTCAGGAAATAATCACCTTAATCCTGTCCCTCACCGCGAGCAACCCTATTATCGTCTTGGCGTCCTCTATCTCGTTCGTCCCGACCATCGCGACCGCCTTCTCAAATGGAATCATGCGCGTCTCGATGGACTCGTCCTCCTCCGGCTTTGCCCTCGCCCTCCTCAGTCCAGTGGCGAGGAAGATCCTTATGACCTCTGTACTGTAGCCCACCGCGTTGTAGAAGTGAATGACCTCCTCCATCTTGTCAGCGGTGTAGCCAGTCTCCTCCCTCAGCTCCCTGTGCGCACATTTCAGCGGATCCTCACCAGCGTCCAGCGTCCCCGCAGGGATCTCCCACATCACCCTGCCTGCGGTGTGCCTGTATTGCCGCTCAAGAAGAACCTTGCCGTCCTCGACCGCAACGATGGCCACGGCGCCCCTGTGCTCCACGATCTCCCTCGTGGTCCTCCTGCCGCTGGGTAGGACTACCTCATCAACCCTAACCTTAATCAGCTTCCCAGAAAAGGGGTGGTGAGAGGAGATCGTCCTCTCGAAGTCCTCTGGCATGGATCATCTTGACCTTGATCTCAGCATGGGCTCTATGAGGGTGTAGATCCACTTGGCGAACTCGTTCGGGTTCTTGGTCTGCAGCAACACCTCGCCCGGTCCCGTGATCCTCGTCACGAGCCCTTCGCCGCTGAAAATGGTCTCCTTGAGACCGCCAAACTTCTCCACCCTGTAGGTGCAGTTGTCGGTGAAGGCGACTATGTGGAAGTTGTCAACTATCATGGTCCCGCCAGGGTTCAGAATGTGCCGGTCGATCGCCCCGAAGGTGTTGATGAAGAGATCGCCCGTTCCCTTTGCCTTCATCATGAAGAGGCCCTGTCCGAAGAGCCCCCTCGTAAACCCTTCCCACTTCACGTCCAGGTCGATCGCTGGAGAGGAGGCAACGTAGGACTCCCTCCTTATGATGTAGCCCTTGCCGTCATTCATCTCCAGCCGCTCTATGTCGCCTACTGGTGCGGCAACGAAGCCGACCTCGCCCGGACCGCCCGTTGCGAAGTAGTCGTTCACCCAGAAGGACTGCCCGCCTAGAAACTTGAGGCCGAGGGATCCCAGCACGCCCTCCCTGGCGCGGGCCTTCACAGTTATGTTGGGACTCATGTAGGTCATGGCGCCGGACTCGCCGACGACCTGCTCGCCGTCCTTGAGCTTTATGACCACCATGGAATAGGACGGTTTGAACTTTATCTCGTAGTCCACAATATCACCTGAATTTTGGTGTATAATGTAGAGTATTTAAGGATTGATCCGTGCCCTGAGATTTGGCGGGGGCGCGCCCTTCCTAGCCGCTACCCACAATTTTCGTGCCAGTTATGGTCGCGCTGTCAACGGTCAGAGCCCTCAAGTCGTCCCTCTCTAGGTTCCGCACGTCGGTCTTGCCAGTCAGCTGGGTGAACATCTCCAACTCCTCGTTCGTAGCCCGGAGGTAGTTTTCTATCATGGATGCCGCCTCCTCGACCCTGAGCCTCCTTCTTAGCGTGGGGTCCTGCGTCGCTATGCCGCGCGGGCACCGCCCAGTAGCGCAGAGACCGCACGCCCTGCATCCCATGGCTATCATTACACCCGTAGCGAGGGCTACCGCGTCCGCGCCCAGCGCCAGCGCCTTGGCAACATCGGCACCACTACGTATGCCGCCCGAGATCACCAAGTTGACCTCGTCCCTCACGCCAGACGCCTTCAGGGCCCTCTCGGCCTCCACCAGAGCGGGGAGCGTGGGGAGCCCAGCGTGCTCGATTATTATGTCCGGAGCCGCACCCGTACCCCCTTGCTTGCCGTCTATTACTATGATGTCTGCACCAGCCTTTGCTGCTATCTTGACGTCATCGCCCACCCTCCCGGCGGCGTACTTCACCATTATCGGGACCTTCCAGTCGGTTATCTCCCTCAGCTGCTCTATCTTCATCTTGAGGTCCTCAGGCCCCACGATGTCCAGGTGCCTGGCGGGGCTGACGGCGTCCGATCCGGCGGGTATCCCCCTAACCCTCGCCACCTCCTCTGTGACCTTCTCGCCCATGAGCAGACCGCCCTGACCGCCCTTCGCCCCCTGCCCTATCTTTATCTCCACAGCGTCGGCGGACTGCAGATAACTGGCGGAAACGCCGAACCTGCCTGAGGCGTACTGCGCTATGAGGATGGGCGCCAGATCCCTCTCCTCCTTGATCATACCACCCTCACCAGTGTTGACCGCGATCCCGAGCTTGGCGGCTGCCCCGGCGATGGCAAGCTTTGCCTCCTTGCTTATAGCGCCGAACGACATCGCGCCTATTATTACAGGCATCTTGAGCTTAATGGGTTTGGTTGCATGCCTGCCGCCCAGTGTCACCTCGGTATTGCAGGGCTCCCTGTAGTGGTCTATGGGGGGCCTCGATGTCTGCGCACATAAGAACACCAGATCATCAAAGTGTGGGAAGTTCCCCCAAGCGCCCATGCCCCTTACAGAGGGGTGCCCCTTCGCCGCCTTCAACTGTATCTCGTCTATCTCCTGCCTGCTCCACGTTGCCCTAGGCACCTCGGGTACGGGATAGATCCGCAACGCCCTCGACTTGCACATCTCCACGCAGACCTCGCACCCGACGCACTTCAGGTCGTTTACGGGCGAGACGTAGTCATCCTTGGTCTTCTTGAATACCTGCTGTGGGCAGATAGACTCGCAGACCCCGCAGGCGATGCAAACTCCGTGGTCCACTATGACGCGGTACCGCGCCTTCTCCCTCCTCACGTCCCAGACGCCCTTTGCTGCCTTGACGAAGTAGCGCGGGTTCTCGGCGACTATCTTCTTCAGCGAGGACTTCGGGAGCCTCAGCCCTACCCCAGCGACCAGATCGTTGACGTGAGTCGCCTCCTTTTCACCCACATCCTGGATCTTGGCGTTCTTGCCTAGCGTTGGCTCGGTTCCCGTGAAGTAGATCTTCCCCCCGATCATGGACTCGCCGGCGTAGTCACCGAGCCTCCCCATCGCCACCACCTCGCCGCCCATCATGTAGAGTCCGGTCATTATCCCCGTGTCGCCGCCGATGATTATGGAGCCGTTCTTCATGAGCGCACCGACCCTGTCTCCGGCGTCCTCCCTCACCACGATGGTTCCGCCGTAGATCCCCTGACCGACGCCGTTTCCGGCGTGCCCGCTGACGAGGATCGCACCATTGGTCATGTTGTCCCCGAGGAACCAGCCAGCGTTGCCCCTTATTCGAAGCTCCGGACCTTCTATCATGGTTCCGGCGAAGTAGCCCACCGATCCTGCTACCTCGATGTCCATCTTTCCCCTCAGGCCAGCCGCTATGTTGTGCATGCCCCTCGGGTTTTCAATAACAGCCCTCTCACTAGAGAGACCCGCTCTCAAGAGTCTGTTGAGTTCCCTCATGCTTAAATTGCCGGCGTCTATCGTCTTCACTTCGCTCCCCAACACAATACCTCCCCTGGCCTAAGATTCCTTATCCTTCCAGCCTCACTCACCATCCTGAGGGCGTTCTCCTCGGACGCCACGGCCCGGATCCCGCTACCCTCGAGGATGACCAGCGGCCTGAGCCCCAGCCTATCCCTGACCATGCCAATCTCGTCTCCAGTTGATATCACGTAGGAGAAGGGCCCGTCCAGATCCTCCACCGAAGTTTTAAGGGCCTCGCTCAGGCAGTTGCCCTCCCTCAGCTTCTCGATCAGGTAGTGCACAATCAGTTCGGAGTCATTCTCGGTCTGGAAGCAGACGCCCTTCCTCTCCAGACGCTCCCTGCGCCTCCAGTAGTTGGTTATCTGCCCGTTGTGGACCAGTGCTACATCTAGGTAGTTGAAGGACTGGAAGGGGTGGGCGTGGAGCAGGTCCACGCAGCTCTCGGTAGAGAACCTAACGTGTCCTATGCCATGGCTCCCAGAGAACTTGCTGACGCAGAAGCGCCTTTCCAGCTCCTCGGCCGTCGTTGTGTCCTTTACTATCTCCATCTTCCTTCCGAGGCTGAGCACTTTCGAGATGCCCGTGTTGTTTATTCCTTCAACGATACCCGTGAGGCTGCCCAGCTCCGCCTTCACTAGGTACGTGTCGAAGCCGTGGCCCTTCATGGTGTTTATCTGGATATTTCGGATGTCCCCTCCCGTCTGCGCTATGGCGGTGGACACCTTGCTGAGGGCGCCGACGACGTCCTTCGTGAAGACCCTTATCACGTACTCGTCCTCAGGAGGGATCTCGCTCCTGTAGAGCGCGACGCCGGCAGAGTCGAGCCCCCTGTGTTGGAGCCCCTCAAGCATCTCGATGAGTAGCCTGCCGACCTCGCCCTTTCCGTCCAGCATCACCCCAGCAATTCCGCAGATTTTCTCAACCCCCGCTTAATAATTCTTGTCAAGAATACGCCACATCTCTAAGAGATCTTTCATTTTTCTGCCATTTCCCTAAGCTTATTTTTGTAGTACTTACATTGAAGTGAAATGTTTATATACATTTCTATAAATAAAGTGATATGAATTAGTCATAAAAATAGGAGAAGTGCAATAATTGGTCAAAAAGGTAGGGCAGGTTTTTTCGATTGATGACAAGGATAGGGCAATTCTGAAGAGACTCGTAAGAGATCCAACGATTTCGGACAATCAGATCGCAAAACTCACCGGTATGCCCGTCAAGACAGTGAACAGGAGGAGAAAGGCGCTGGAGGAGAATGAGATAGTCAGCTACCACCTGAACGTAAATATGGGCAGAGGGGGAACAGGGAGGTTCATGGCTAGGCACCTCTACATCATAGAGTTCAAGCTCGGATTCCCACAGTCCAGGCTCGTAAAGGAGATAAAAGAGGAGCCAAACGTCAGGACGATCTTCACGGACCACATCTACGAGTCCCACATCGCCGAGACAGACGGGCGTACAGCGCTGATAATGCTAGTGGAGGGGCGGAGCGACGAGGAGATAAACGAGGCCTTCAACTCCAAGATAATTCCATCGCTGAAGAAGAATCACGGCGAGGATGCGATAACCAATGTGAAGACCATAAGGCTCGGCGACCCCATTCGGATATTCCACAACTACATCTTCATGGTGAACATGGAGAAGGGAAGGATCCGAGAGGATTGGTCGGACAATGCCATATTCGTGGAGTGATATCCCTCGGTAAATGCGATGGTTCTGCCGACCTAGCTCTTCTTTGGTTTCTTCCTCGTCGAGGCTATACTGATGATGTCCCTGTCGTGGAGCGTATAGTCCTTCGGGAGCCTGAGCCCGCTCGTGGCGTCTATGGCGTAGATGAATCCATTCGCGAGGTCAGAGTGGATCGCCCAAGCCAGATCCAAGGGAGTGGATCCCTGAGGTAGCATGAACGCGTCGGGGAGGACGTTGCCCTTCCTGTCGGAGTAGCGTTTGGCGTCCTCCACAGGATAGACCACGTTCATCATAAGGAGCTTGAAGACTGCCGCGGAAATCGCCTGATCCACGCCGGTCCTAAGCCACTTGTCGAAGACCCTTGAGCGGACGTAGTCTATGGCCCACTTCTGCTTCGGCGTCAGCTTCGACTCGTCCTTTACGCGGAAGCCCTCCTCACCGGGCACGTATGATATCGATCCGGCCTTCTCCGCCCTCCTGAGCATCAACTCCACGTCCGCGGAGCATGGGACGACGAAGCGCTCACCGAAGGTCTCCTGCAGCCCCTTGAAGTTCTTCTCGGCAACAGGCATGTCCATCTTGTTTGCAACTATGAGCGTCGGCTTGGAGAGGTACCTGATCTCGGTGGCGAGGGTCTTGAAGTCCTCGTCCTCCCAGTCCTCGAAGGGTATGCCCATGAGGCGGGTCTTCTCCAGGGCCGTCTTTATGTGCCACTCCTTGACCTTTATGCCGGCGGTCACCTCAAGGAAGGCCTTGGCGAGGTCCATGTTCTTGCCCTCCATGAGCCTCTGCACCTGATCGGCGTTCTCCATGAGGTTCTTCATGTACCACCTTATCAGTTCCTCCTCGGTGTCGTAGTAGTCCGCGAGCGGTGACCCCATCCCAGGCTCACAGATCTCTCCCTTGGAGTTGATGCTGCCAGAGGCATCCACCACATGAAGGAGGACGTCTGCCTGGGCGGCCACAGAGAGGAACTGGTTCCCGAGCCCTGCCCCCTCCCAAGCGCCCTTAATGAGTCCGGGGAGGTCGATCACCTCTATGGGTATGAACCTCCATCCGTTGATGCAGGCAGAGTTCTGCGGGTTGTCCTTGACGCCGAGCTCCCTGCAGACGCAGGCGGTCTTGGCGTAGCCGACGCCGATGTTGGGGACCTTTGTGGTGAAAGGGTAGTTGGAGATCTCTGCGTTCAGCATGGTTACGGCGTTGAATAAAGTGGTCTTACCGGTATTGGTCTTACCAACGATACCGACCTTTAACATCAGAACCCCTCACGATATAGCAGTAAGGCGCGATATAATTTCTTTTCCATCATTGACCACTGTGTTATAATAACCCTTCGTATTGTGGAGGAGTTGAATTGTCTGCAGACCGGTTCCTGAGTCTCTACGAGTCGCCACACACCGTGAAGACCTACAGGCTCGCCATGAAGTGGTTCCTGGAGGAGGCGTACGGGTCCGGCGACCTCTCGCTCTTCGACCGCTACCTGGAGGAGGCGAGAGGAGGGAAGCGGGACCAGAAGGAGGACATCCTGAAGTTCTACACCTCCATGAAGGAAAAGGCGCCCATGACGGTGGGCGTAAGGCTGGCCGCGGTGAGGACGTTCCTTTTAGAGAACGAGATCGAGCTTTCCTCCCAGTTCTGGAAGCGGTTGCGGGGAAGGAAGAGGAACAGGGCGGTGACCTACGACCAGCCCCCGACGCCCGAGGAGCTGAAGCTGGCGGTGAACTTCATGCCCGTCCAGCACGCAGACCCTGTGGCAGCTGGCTCCCACCCTGATATCAGCAAACCTGAACCCGTTACTGTAATTGCCGAGGATCTTCAGGGGTTCCTGCGCCGCCTTCTCCTCCTCATTCCTGATGTAGGGTACCAGGTTATCCAGAATTGCCATGGATGGCACACCGAAGAAGCCCGCGCCCGAGAGAGCCTGCATGGTCGATACGAGCACCCGCCTCAGCCCAAACTCCAGCTGTACTGGCCTAAGCGACATGGCAAGCCCGATTGTGGTGCAGTTCGGTCCGGTGACTATGATCCCCTGCCCCTTACCGGCCATCTTCCTGATCGTTACAAGTGGACACGATTCATTGCCCTGGAGAGAAGGCTGCTGAGCCTCCTGTAGGACTTGACGGCCACGACTGCCAGGACGATTACTGGATACGCGAGAATGCAGACGCCTGCGAGGGGGCAGGCGGCACAGGTCAGTCCACAGGGCATGGAAACGATGTATGCCAGAGGTGCGGCCGATGCTGCTAGGATGAAAGCCCCCAGTCCCCTTACCGTGTCATGCAGCCTGCTTGGCACCGTTCCAACCCCTTCTGAAGCTGTATGCTCCCGACTGGCACAAATTCACGCACTCCTTGCAGTTAATACAGAGCGTCCTCTCAACCGTGCGGTCCTCCTTTATAGCCCACACCGGGCAGATCCCCTGCGGGCCGGACTCGCTGCACTTTTTACAGTCGAGACATCTCTTAGGATCAAAGTCGACTCTGTAGAACCCGAGTCTCGCACCCACCCTGTGTGCAAGACTTGAGAGTGCGCCGAGTGGGCAGAAGAACAGGCACCACCCCCTGCCCCCTGCCATGAACAGGCCACCCACTACAAGCCACCCTACCAACGAAAGGATAGAGCCGCTGTGCCAGTATTCGATGGCGGATGGGTTGCCGAATAGTGCATCAGTGAGGTTCTGGAGAACGCTGGACGCGCAGTATCTGCAACAGATGCTGGAGAACTGGGAAGAGGCGATGCTATAGCCGACCAGTACTGCAACGGCTATGAACCCCAGTAGAAAACCGTACCTGAGCCCAACAGTGACCTTAGTGTCTCTGATCTGCAGTCTGAACCTGTCTGGAATCGGCAGTGCTCTGCTTATCCCCTCGCTCACGGCACCTACAGGGCAGAGCCAGCCACAGAAGATTGGTCCAAAGAATATCGACGTCACCAGTACCACAATCACAAAGGCAGCCATGACCGACCCAGCCAGCCGGTAGGGCGCACCGAAGATCCAGTCTATGGGCATCCTGAGGCAGATCGTGTGCAGTGTTGGCTGGGCGACATTGCCCATCAGATAGTACACTGCCCTGGTCAGAAGGGCGAAGGGTGCAACGAAGAGGAGAAAACCGACGAGGAGGGATAGATATCGCCACCTGTTCTTTATCAGAGTCGCCTTTGCTCTCATGAACAACAACTGGCACCCCCGGATGTTTCGCCCCCTCCCCGAACTATCTTTATGGGTATGAACGTGAGGAGGGCGCCGGTATTAGCATCTTTTATCATAAGGCCGCCGTCGTATATCACCCGTTCATCCATGTAGTAGGCAGGTATCTGAAAGATCCAGTCAATCCCGAGGTTGGGTATGGACTGCCCGGGCATCAAAGGCTGCGTGAAGGTGTGGTTGTCCGGGTTGTACTCAAAGTTTGCGTTTACCTCCCACTTTACCGGTATACTGCAGTTGACCAGCTCCATCTGAACCTTTACCGGCCTCTTCCCTACGTTGTAGATCCAGTGTGTTGAAATGGCCTCAATGTCTGGGCTGAGCCAGTTCTTGAGGACGCCCCGCCGATCCAGGTCGATCGATATCGGGGCCAAATTGATCGGTGGGCCTGCACCCCTTGCAACCATTGGCGATGTCACGTTGCCTGCTGGCACCGCCACCCAGAAATGGACTATCTCTGATCTGGAGAGGGCTGAACTGTAGGCACCTGCGTAGATCGTTATTGCCAGCATCGTAACAAAAGCAATTATCGCTTTCTTGTTCAAAGGGATCACTTCGGAAGGGGTCTCGTGCAGCTTGTATTTCTAGTTGATGGAATTGAATTCTTAAACACTCTTAACGCAAGGTTAACGCAAGGTTAACGCAAGGTTAACGCAAGGTTCATATATCGGAGTCAAATATATTCACTCGAAGGGCCATGTTCGAGGACCCGGTCTCAAAGAGCCTGGAGTGGAGCAGGAAAGGGTACATGGGGATGGCACTGCTTCTTATGATCAACGAGAAGTCCATGACCGGGTATGACATCATGCGACTCATGCGGGAGATAACGGACGGCTCCTGGAGGCCCACCCCCGGTGGGGTATACCCTGTCCTGAAGAAGCTTGAGCACGAGGGGCTTGTACAGGGCGCTTGGTCTGGGAGCGGGGGTAGAAGGAGGGCGCTCGACAGGGTCCTCTTAAAGCAGAGTGAGATCGCATTCGGCATAAACAGACTATTCGAGAGTTTCCTGAAGGACATGTTTGGATTTGCGAACCCAAGGGTTGCCCCTCCCGGCCTCTTCACGCTCCTCAGTTCGGAGGACCTGCCGGACGAGATAGACGCGCTGGAGGCCAGGCGAGAGATGCTGCTCGACCTGATGCAGGCGCTTCAACGGTGCCTTGAGGCAACAGAGGCTCGGATAGAGGCGCTGAAGAGGAGATCTGCTTTTTAACAACATTCAGCGCATACTCTATTATCTTTCCCGGTATATCGACCTCAGATACAGACATGGCGCCCTTGAACTCTACCGTGCTGTTCACCTCGTGTATCACGAGCCCGGACTTTGTCTCCATGGCATCGACGCCAAGAACCCCTCCCCCGACCGCCTCATGCTCGACAACCACCTGGAGCACATCAACGGCATAAACAAACAGATCAGGAGGGTGGACGATGCCATCAGGAAGAGGGCGTCAGCCTGCTTCTCAGCCTGACCGGAATAGACATCTGCACCGCTTTGTTGATAAGGTCTGAGATAGGGCCAATAACCAGGTTCCCGGACTACAAGAGGCTGGTCTCCTGGACGGGTCTGGCGCCATCGGTACATCAGTCTGGCAATGTTGAGTACCACGGCAGGATAACCAAGCAGGGATCCAGGATGCTCCGCTTTGCCATGGTGGAGGCGGCCAGGGTAGCGGTGAACCACGACGACAGGCTGCGCACGTTCTACCTGCGCATAAGGGAGCGCCGGGGGGAGCAGAAGGCGGTGGTGGCAACGGCGAACAAGATGCTGAAGATAATCTGGACCATGCTGACGCGTCGCGAAACGTACAGCAGCGCCAATCAGAGGAGGTATGAGAAAAAGCCCCTATGTCGACTCTGAATTTACTCTTTCTTATTTCTTTTCTTCCTTTCCCTCCTAACATAACCGTGGAATGGATGGCCCGGCATTCTCCTATCCGCTCCCTTGGAGCAGTGTGGCTTACGCCTGAGGCGCCCTAAGCCGGTGGTCTGGTACGGCTCCTGCAAGGCGATGAGGGAGTTTCCCGGAACATTTGATATAGACTCCGAGGCGCTCTACAAGTACGTTTACAGCGTCATGGCTGAGGCACAGAGGAACAGGATAAAACTCCTCGTGGTCGTAAACGGTCACGGCGGGAACACCACACCCATATCCATGGCGGCTAGGGAGGTCTCAAGCACCTCAGATCTCTCGGTCATCGTGCTGGACTGGTGGAAGGAGCTCGGCACGGAAAAGGCGAAGATCTTCACCTCGCCAGGTCACGCCGGTGAGGACGAGACGAGCACCATGCTCGCCATATCGGAGGGTGGTGTAGACATGAAGAGGGCTAGGGCACACGAGGTGACCTATCCCAAGTTCAGAATTTACTCCAAGAGAATTGATGAGGAGCTGTACCGCATAGCCCTAACGGGAGACGCGAGAAAGGCGACGAAGGATAAGGGCGAGGAGCTCTTGGATGCGGTGGTAAAGGACCTCGTTGCAATTGTGAGGGAAGCAAAACGTATGCTCAAACTCTGATCTCTTCCACTCATTAATCATCTCAATCCGCTCTGTTTTTTAGTTCGGAAGCGGAAGTTAGATGTGGTGTTGCGTGTTGAAGATCGGGTTTAGGGAGGTACGTATAAACACTGAGAAGAGGAAGGAAGTTGTGGATATCACCCACGAGATCTCGAGGGCGGTCACCGAGAGCGGGGTTACGGATGGCATATGCGTCCTCCACTCCATGCACTCCACGAGCGCAATAATAATCAATGAGAATGAGGGCGGGCTGATCAACGACATTATAACGAAGGTTAAAGAGGACTATCCATCGGGTAAGGGCTGGGAACACAACTTGATAGATAACAACGCCGATGGACATCTAGCAGGCGCGTTCATCGGACCGTCCATCACGATCCCTGTGAGGGGCGGTTCACCTGTGCTGGGAACGTGGCAGAGCGTATTCTTCCTTGAGCTCGATGGTCCAAGATCGGGCAGGAGAATAATCATCGAAGTCTTGGGTGAATGAAGGGATAGCAACAGCTACAAGAAAATGTATATAAAAGAGGATTTCGAAAAACCTGCCAAAAAATGGGGTCCAATGGAAAATTTGGCCGTTTCTGATGGTTTAAAATTGGAAAGAGGGGGTTTTTCAAAAACCTCAAAAATATGTTTTTGATAATATAGTGGAGCTGTGCTCAGAAAGAGATGACGCCATCCAAATGAGCCATCCCTGGAGATCAAGGGGGAGAAGAGGACAATAGCCGTAGAGTACCAGCCAAACGAATCCATTCTGGCATACCTTAATGACATGAGGGATGCGCTGAGGATGGCCCTCGTATACGCATATGTCATGGCAAGGGAGGATAACAGCAGGGTCCCGAGCCCTATAGCATTGAGGAGGGGGTTCAGGGAATGGTTCTATTCACGATATGGCTATGCCAGGCACCACATCAACCCGGTGTGCAGGAATGCGGTGGCCCTGCTCAGGTCCTATAAAAGGAGGCATAAGAGGCTTGAGATACCTGAGGTTAAGAGGCTTGCGGTGAGGATAGATGCTGAGCTCTTCAAGATAGAACAAGAGCAGGGAAATGATGGTTCAGTATCCGCCAAGATAACACTTCAGCCCTTCAGGTACGGGTACATCACGTTTACTCCGAGGCACAAGAGGTGGGAGGAGTACAGCAGGGGGAGGGCGTCGGAGCTCCTGATCACAGATAGGAGGCTCTTTATCACGTTCGTCACCAGCGATGGGAAGAAGAAGCCCCTCGGCAGCAGGTTCGTTGCCTCTGACATCAACTTCAACACAATAGACTCGACCATAGCATCAAAGGAAGGTGAAACAGTCAAGCTCCGGCAGGTGAAGACAGAGCCTATTGGCAGAATCGCAAGGATACAGAACGACTTCTCAAGGAGGAGGCGGAGGATACAGCTGCATGTGAAGAACCCGCAGAAGAGAGCGAAGAAGCTGAGGGAGACGAGGGGGAGGCAGAGGAACAGGATAAGGGACGCTCTCCAGAAGCTCTCAACTGAGCAGGTGAGAAAGAATCCCGGCGCATCGTTCATCTTCGAGAGGCTTACCGGGATAAGGGAGAACGGAAATGCAGAGAAGAGCAGGAAGCTTCGAACATATCTGAACAGATGGCCATACCGGATGTACCAGTCCATGGTGGAGTACAAGTCTCCCTTTATGACCGTGTACGTGAGCCCGGGAGGGACCTCGTCGAGGTGTCCCGTATGTGGTGGTAGGCTGGAGCAACCAGCCTGGGCGATGAGCAGGTGTGAGAAATGCGGCGCAGACTACGGCAGGAACAGGCTCTCCTCGCTGGCAATTCTCCTGTCGTGGTATGCGCCTGTGCGGCCAGCCGTTTGCCGTGAGTGCGGACGCCTCCTGGCGGCTTATGAGGGATGAATACCTGCACGCTCCTGCTGCGCCTGACGGCAGGGGAGCAGGCTGGACCGAGGAGGCTGCCAACGCTCCGAACGAGAACGTGTATGCAAAAGTACACGTTTGAGGAAACGGATCACTACGGATTCCAAGTGATCAGAGCATTTTAGATGCTATCCTTATGGCGGCTACTGGGTGGCGCATGAGTTTAGATACGACCCTTTTTACGTCAAGACCATTTGCTAGGTCCACGACATCATCCCCAGTTATGAGCTCCCCCAGCAGATTAAGGTCCTCGTCGCTGAGCTCCTCCAGCGCCCTGAGAACCCTGAGGCTCTTGCTAATCCTCGACCCCAAGTGCTTTCCGTACCTCACGGAATAGTTATTCAGAAGGGAGAGGTCTTTTGCCTCCAGCGCCTCAACGACCGCATCGCCTGCAAAGGCCCCGGCAGCCATGCTGGTGTGTATGCCTCCCCCGGTTATCGGGATGACCTGACCGGCAGAGTCGCCGCAGAGGAGGACGTTGCCCTTGACCACCTCCTTCAGCTGACCACTCACCGGCACCCCGCCGCCACCCTCCTTTATGATTTTGGAGTTCTTGAAGAATTCGGGGTGGCCCGCCACGAACTTGTCGAGGTATAGCTTCGCGGGTTTGCCTCTCACGCCTATTCCAACGTTTGCCATGTACTCATTCTTCGCAAAGACCCACGCGTAGCCCAACGGGGCAACTTCGTTCCCCATGTATATGCGGATCATGTTTAACTCGGGGATGCTACAGTTGACCATGACGTATTGCATGGTGGGTATGAGCTCGTACCCCTCGGTGTCGAAGCCGCATCCCTTTGAGACGATCGACCCTACACCGTCTGCCCCGATGAGCACCCTGAAGGAGACCTCCTTGGTTACGCCCTTCTGCTCGTAGACGACGCTTCGCGCCTTTCCGTTCGCCATCACGACACTTTTTACCTCGCTCTTCATCTGAAGGTCGGAGCCGGCTGAGACGGCTTCGCTTGCGAGGGCGCACAGGAAGAGGGGCTTGTTTAGGATGTAGCCCTTGTACGTACCCGCAGCGATCTTCACACCCTTGCTCTCGTCGGGAGGATAGACGTACACGCCATCAACATTATTTGATACGAGAGATGGATATGGCGAGATCTCGGCGGTCTTGAACGCCGAGGCGGATACGGCCTCCGCACACGTTCTCGTCCCCAGATCTTTATCCTTCTCCAAGATCAGTACGGAGAAGCCCCTTTTGGCGATCTTCTTAGCTGCCATGAGTCCTGCGGGACCGGCACCAACAACAACGGCATCATATTCCATTGATACCACTCACAGATGGAGAGGATAAACGAGGGTTTATAAAAATATGTGCCTAGAAGGCATCATGGTATTCGGGATACAGTTCATCAATGGGGCTATAGACTTGTTTGATCCCGTCAAGCTTGCGAAGGAGATCGAGAGCGTAGTGGTGGAAGGGACCCTGAGGAAGTATTACCGAACTGCCAGACCTGGGCGGTGGTATGGAGGGATAGCCACCGCGGACTGCTGTGGATGCAACTTGAGATGCGTCTTCTGCTGGAGCGGTGCCCCAAGAGACCACCCGGAGAACATAGGAAGGTTTTATTCGCCTGAGCAGATCTTCCGCGCGCTCGACGCCTGCGCCAAGAAGTTCGGCTACCATCAGCTGAGGGCCAGCGGCAACGAACCGACCATAGGAAAGGAGCACCTGCTGAGGCTCCTCGAGTTGGTGGGCGATACCAATCATTCGTTCATTCTGGAGTCCAACGGTATTCTCATCGATGCCGATTATGCCAGGCGGCTCTCTGCCTTTAAGAACGTCCATGTGAGGGTATCCATCAAGGGGACCAACCCTCAAGAGTTCTCCAAGCTCACGGGGGCCATTCCGGAGGCCTTCGACCTTCAGCTGAGGGCGCTGAGGGAGCTCATGAACGCAGGCGTCTCTTGCCACCCGGCTGTTATGCTCTCGTTCAGCCCAAAGGAGAACCTCGAGGAGTTGAAGGAGAGACTCCGAGCCATAGACCAAAGTCTGGCAGAAGGGGTTGAGGAAGAGTACGTCTTCCTTTACCCGATAGTTGCCAGGCGCCTGAGCAGGGCGGGGATCAAGCCCCTTGTAGCCTACTCCCCCGACGGTATACCGAGCGAGCTTATTTGATCTTAGGCCCCCCTCCCAGTTCCGGGAATAGACCCCGCACCGCTAGAACTAGGGGGGCGCCGATAACAGTTGCGATAACTGACAGCACGGACCTCTCGACAATGGTGATCGGTAGGGTAGCCATGAAGAACAGGGGGCCCGGGCTGAAGAGCTGCATAAATATGAGGTTGCCGAGCATCTGCCCCGCCATCGTGGCAGGATAGCTGCAGAGCAGTATGCCCAGCGTCAGCCTCCCCTTCTCTCTGCTGAGCAGAAGGTCTGTGATCTTCCCCCTGAGCAGGAGTACTATGCCGAGACCGATCAGGTGGGGTATAGGATAGTAAGGTGCATACCACCCTGTCGGGGTTACGTACCAGACCGCTATTAAAACCACTAACACGATAGCGGAGACTACCCATCCCTTTAGCTTAAACAGGCTACGTCTGTTCATCGCCGCGGCCATAAAAGAGGATACGATTGCCAGAGGTGTAAAAAACAGACCGACACCGCCGCCGGTGAGGACCTTACCGACGATCGCCCCAAGAAAGGCGGCTAATGGTCCGAAGACTGAACCAAGAACTAGACCATACCCGATCTCCAGAGATCTGGCGATGTCGATCTCCGAACCAGGAGCGCCTATAATGGGGAATCCCGGTAAGAGGCTGACGACTGCGTAAACGGCAGCCAGCAGCGCGACCAGCGTTAGGCTCCTCGCTCTCACTCTCAATGAAAGACCTCTAAACTACCTTTCCCGTACCGCCTTATTCCTAAGGGTCCCTATCTTCTCCACGTAGGCCTCGACCACGTCGCCGTCCTGGAGCTGCCCTATCTTCTCAGGGGTCCCCGTGGCGATGACCGAGCCGGGCTCGAGGGTGGTGAAGGAGGATATGTACTCCACTATCGTCGGCACGTCGAAGATCATCTCCTTGGTCCTCGACTGTTGCTTGATCTCACCGTTCACCTTCAGAGTCAGTTCGAGGTTCATAGGATCCTCCACCTCGTCCTGGGTGACTATGAAGGGCCCCAGTGGGGCGAAGGTGTCGAACCCCTTCGATCTAAGCCAAGGTCTCGAGAGGGAGAAGTCCTTCTGCTGGACGTCCCTCGCGGTTATGTCGTTCAGCACAGTGTAGCCGAATATGCGCTTGTAAGCCTCGGACCTCGGTATGTACCGACCGCCCTTGCCCATGACCACGGTGAGCTCAACCTCGTAGTCCACCCTGCTTGCTACCTTCGGGAGCACGACCTCGTCTTCAGGCCCGACAACTGATGCTGAGGGTTTCATGAATATTACAGGCACCTCTGGCACCGGTCGCTTAAGCTCTGGAGCGTGTGACCTGTAGTTGAAACCGAGGCAGAATACCGCGGGCGGCCTCGGGAGAGGTGCCTTGAGGCGCACATCCTTCAACTTGAATGCGTCGCCGCCGGCAAACATGCTGGATAGGGTGGCTGGCGAGAATGAGGCCAGTTCCTCCCTGAGTAAGCGGAGGGTATCCTCGTCGGCACCCGCTATGAACGGGAGCAGATCCCTTGAGCTGGAGAGGTACAACCCCCTTAGAGACAGGAAAGAGCTGAGCTTTATTATCAGATCCTCATGTACTACGCCGGGGAAGGTCTGTTTCTTGTGCTCAAAAGTGGCAAGCCTCATCCTCAACACCATGGTACGCAACCCTTAGGTTGATGGTTTATTTTAAACTTTTCCAAGGTGAAATAGTAAGGACAGGCTGTGTAAGGCACCCCTACTCAATTTAGCTCTTTGGCGCGAAGAAACCTCGCAAATATCAGGTAATAGGCTGCCAGACCTGCATAGGAACCAAACTTTGAGAGAAACGTTTCCGCCTCCTTACTAGTCGCCCTCTCGCCACCCTTGTAGAAGATTCCCACAGCGTCCCTTATCCCCAGATCATCGTAGGGCGCCATGTCAACCCTCCCCAGACCCCTTATGAGGACGCAGTCTGCCGTCCACCTGCCCACCCCCCTTATGGAGAGGAGGGCTTCCCTCGCCTTCTCGGTGCTCATCGACTTCATGGACTCGAGGTCCAATCTCCCTGCCGCGACCTCTTTGGAGATATCGACGATGAACCTGCTCTTGTTTTTGCTGAGACCGATCCCTCTAAGGTCGTGCTGATCAAGTGTGGTCAGCCTCTCGGGCGCAGGGAACGTGAAGAAGGTCCCTCCCTCGTGGTCGACCTTGGCACCGTACCTCTCCACGAGCCGGTTCTGAAACGTCTGGGCGATCCTGAGACCAATCTGCTGCTCCATTATCGCTATGACGAGGGCCTCGTATACGGTTCTCGTCCTTGGGGGCTTCAGACCGTGAAGTTCCTTCGTTAACCGGGACATTACACCGTCAGCCCTCTCATAGAATGGGTGGAGGTCGAGGTCCAGCGAGAGGAGCCACGATGCGATCGGACTGGGCTTCGCCTTTGAGTCAGATCCGAAGAGTCGTGCCTTGAGCCTTCCATCGAATGGGGAGACCGTTAACAGAAGGGGTTTGCCGACCTCCTCAAAACACTTGTAGAAGGTGCCGCCGAAGAAGGACGTGTGCGATCCCCTGCCGAACCGGGAAAAGATGCCACAGCTGAGGGCAAAGTTGTAGGGCGGCGCAGGTTCAAGCCTCTCTTCTGAGAGGAGATCCATTTTCATCACCAGCCCGCTTAACTCTTTTTGCGCGCCTTATAGTACTCCTTAAACTCGCGATAGTTCTTTGAGAGGAATTCGTCGAAGGCTCTCCTGCTGAGCTGATCCGCCTCCTCGTTCGCCTCCCTCGGGACCCACTCCAAGGTTACTGCCTCAAAGTTTCCCTTCAACTCGACAGCCTTCTTATGGAGGGGAATGAGCCTTCTCGCCCTCACCTTGTACTCCCCCCGCATCTGCCTTATGGTAAGCTGACTGTCCCCCCGGACGGTGATCCGTCCTCTATAACCCGTATGAAGGAGGTATGCCATCCCGCGTATCATCGCGGTGTACTCAGCGACGTTGTTCGAGACGTCGTCGCCGAACATTCCGGCTCCCACGACGCCGTGCTCCTCGTGAACCTTCTTTCCGTCTTCGTACACAACGTAGCCGTATGTGGCGACCCCACCAGGGTTCTTCGGCTCGCAGAGACCGTCGAAGTAGAGAATCATCACATGCGATCCTCCTCGTATGTAACGAATAAAAGTATCGAACCCCTCACTTATCATTATGCTACATATAGAGGAGCCGGTCGCAAAAGCCTTCCCAGGGCTGAAGGTGCTGGACTGCATAGTCGAGAACGTGAAGGTCTTGGAGTCAGACCCGTCGCTCCAGAGGGCGAAGGAGGAGGTTGCCGCCGAGGTTAGGTCCAGATTCAGCCTTGAGACCCTGAAGGACCAACAACCGATGAGGGCGTACAGGGACTTCTTCTGGCGGGTAGGGGTAGATCCCACGAAGAACAGACCCGCCAGCGAGGCCCTGATACGCAGGATCCTTTCAGGAAGGCCGCTGCCGACCATAAATACCCTAGTGGACGCCTACAACATAGCCTCCATCAGGTCAGGCGTACCCATGGCGGCGTTCGATCGCGACAGGTTGATGGGATCGATGAGGATGAGGTTCGCGAGACCGTATGAGAGGTTCCTCGGTATAGGTATGGAGGCACCCGTGGAGCTGAAGGGGATCGAGATAGTGATAGAGGACGATGAGGGGCTGACAGCGATATACCCGTACAGGGATGCGGATAGGACCAAGATCACCCTCGAGAGCAAAGGTGCGGTGCTCCTCTTCTGCGGCGCGCCGGGCATTGAAGAGGATCGCCTCGAGTATGCGAAAAGGGAATGCATTCAGCAGATCACAAGATTCTGTGGCGGCGTACCAGCCTAGAACTCATTTATCGGGCATACTATTAGCCGAACGGTTTCACGAGTAGCGTTACCGCGGTATATAGGAACCATACGGAGAAGGCAGCCAGAAGTGCCGAGGATACGTAGACCATAACCCGGTACAGGTACGGGATCCGGTTGTTGGCCCAGTGCATAACAGTTGGAAAGAGCGTTATCCATAGGATGATGCCAGTGAAGAACCCGGCGATTATCACTAGCCCTATGCTCGATATGAGGGAGAGGCCGACGCTTATCCACCACGTGATCTGGAAGGGGTTCGTGAGCCCTATGGAGAGACCGGTAAGGTAGGGCAGGTGGACCCTCCTGTCGCCTTTACCCATCATGCTATCCACGTCCCGTGATGACTTGAACGTAATGAAGGCGAGGTATGCCATGAGCATGCAGCTAACCACCGAGAATGCCCCGCGGACCCTGTCATCGATCATGATGAGCCCTCCCAGGTAGTAGGTGATTACCAGGAAAATGGCGTCGGCGGTCATAGCACCGAGTCCGACTAGGAAGCCTTTGGTTGCCGACTTAGAGATGGACTGCACTGCTATTATCGCGTTAACCGGACCTGGAGGGGCGGCTATGGAGAGGCCCAGCGCTATGCCTGCTGCAAGGATTCCGACAACGTCCATTCCTATCACCTCTTACCACGTTCAGATTAAGCCATATATTTTTATTGTAGAAGTTGAACACATCAGGCTTTTAAGACCAGAAAAGGGAGATATGGTTGGTCAACATGCTCGCCTTTTCCAATAATTATAAAAAGTTCCCAAAGACCGACTGCGGCTACTGCGGCAACACCCCGTGCATAACCACACTGAGAAGGTACTTTCTGGGGGAGATGCCCCTCTCGCACTGCGTCTACTTCAGGTCAGGATCGCTCAAGGAGGAGGACTTCCCGCAAAGTCCACCGGTTGTATATACGTGGTTCTCGAAACCGGGGATAAACCTCATCCCCCCTGCGCCGTAGATCCCAAGCGCACAGCCATGGACGTGGTCCTAGCGCAGACGGAGTACCAAAAGTATGGATTCTTCGATATGGTGACCGCGGACAAGATATTCTATCTGTACATTCCTGGCCTCGGATTTTCGTCCTACCTGGGGATAGCAAGGCTTGAGCTAGAGGGAAGATCCATTGGGGGCTTCACAAATGGTCAAGTCTTTGTGAGGCTGGCGCTCGACAGGCACGACGTCTTCTGGCAGCTGAGCCGGTTCGTCCGCCTGCTGTGGGGAGCGGTTAACTGATACTCCAGTATCGGGCCGATTCTACCCAAGCAGCGGCACGCCAGCCATAGAGTGTGCCGGGGACTGCGGCTCCGTACTCTGCCCTGCCACGAAGATCCCAGACTCGCTCATCATTGAGGAGCTGGGTAAAAAAAAGGGGAAAGGCATCAAGTACCAGTCTTCTGCCCTGCCGTCCTCTTTTAAGGTAATAACCTCTTTTGACATGATGGCATATGTGAGGGAGAGGCTGACCAAGATTACACCCGAGACCAGCCTCAGCATTGCCATCAAGTAACTGAGGGACGCCTCCTTTGCCTTCTTCATGGACAGGGCGCGCGAGGGGGTAATCAAGAGCGGTTCAAAGGACCTCATACCCCATTACGAAGCTATCCTCAGTGGAAAGGTGAGTGAGGGCGTACTGAGCCGACTTCGAGATCATGGATGACCTGAGGGAGGTTGTCCCAGACAAGGGGAAGGAAGAGGTGGTCGCGCAAAGGTTCAAGGCGACTTTCGCGCTGTATAAGGCGGGCGGAATTAGCTTCAAAAAAGGCTGAAAGCGAGTTTTTCTGCCACGCTCACAATTTTTATAACCTGGGTCGAGGGGAAGGATGTAATAGTCGAGGTGCCCGAGTAGCGCTACTGTAAAGGATTTCCAAACTCTTCGGCGCTCACTATCTCCTCTATCTTTTTCCTCCGCTTGACGAACGGTATTTTACTTGTCGAGAGATCCGTTTTCTCACGCGGGTAACCCACCGCTAGCATCGCCACGATGGTGAATTTCTTTGGGATCTTCAGGAGCGCCTTCACCTGCTTCTCGTTGAAGCTGCCGATCCAGCACGTACCTATGCCTTCCCCAGTGGCGACCAGAGCCATGTTTTCCAAGGCGATTGTCGTGTCGATCACGCACCACTTGGGGGACATCTTCATGTTGCCACAACCGACTATCACGATGGGAGACTGGGTTAAGAACGTGGCCCACCTTCCAGCTGATAGTTCCTTCCGCTTTTTCGGGCCCGTGACGACTATAAAGTGCCATGGCTGGAGGTTCATTGCAGAGGGGGCCAGACGGCCGGCCTCCAATATCCGCTCCAGCGCATCCTTGGGAACCGGATCGGGCAGGTATGCCCTAACCGAACGCCTCTTTTGAACCGCCTCAAATACGTCCATTCAAGATACCACCATTCGACCAGATTGAAGATATTATTTTGAACTAATACCAGCGCTTGGATTTAAGGCAATCCCAGAACTAGACCGGCTCAGCCAGGCGTTGGGCCTCCTCCTTGGTCGGCTCGTGCGCGAAGAGCATTATCATTATAACGGTCGCGATCCCGAGCAGACCACTGGCTATAAACGGCGAGCTGTGTGATATCCCGTCGTACATCATGAAGCCGATTATCGGACCGATGAAGGAACCGATTCCGAAGAACGTGTCGAAGACCCCCGTCAGGGCGCCCCTGATGTTCTTTGGAAGGAGGTCCTGCTGCAGAGCAGTGTAGGCGGGCGAGGTTATCCCGTAGGTCGCCGTTCTCGCACACATCACTATCCCTATGTTCGTGACGTTGCCGGAGAAGGGCATGATGATGGTGAGCACCTGGGCGAATCCTGTAGGTATGGCTATGATCTTCTTCTTGCTGAAGCGGTCGGCGAGCCTGCCAGCGTATATCTGAATCGCGAGCATCAGTAACCCAGATACAGAGAATACTATTGCCATGCTGAATGTCACCTCGTCCGGAGAGAGGCTGTACTCATGCTGGACGAAGTAGACGAGGAGCGGCTCTATGAAGGAGGTGGCGAACCCGTAGGAGAAGAGTAGGAAGAACATGGCGTATATCGTACTTTTGAACCTCTTGTCCACCCCCTTCAGGGAGATCTTCATCAGGGGCCTCTTCAAGGGTTTGTAGTCTGCGGGCATCCTTACGAGGAATGCGACCAACAGTATAGCGATGAGCGACGTGAGGGAGGAGAAGTAGAAGGGAATCCTGAAACTCTCCGTCAGGGGCATCATCATAACGTTTCTAGCATACCACTGGATCCCTCCGCCCAGCGCGGGACCAATGACCCAGCCGCCCATGGAGATGGAGTTGTAGAGCCCCATGGCGGTCCCCCGGCTACCCGGAGGCGCAAGATCCGCCACCAGCGCGGTTGCGGGAGTCCACACCATCGCCGACGCCACTCCCTGCACTGCCCTGTAGAGGAGAAGCTCAAACCAGCTCTGGGAAAGACCGAAGAGTATGGAGACTATTGTGTAGATGAGGAGACCCGCAACGATGATCTTCTTCCTCCCGTACTTGTCGGAGGCAGACCCCGTGAAAGTTGCCAGGAAGGTCCTGGTAAGGAGGAAGGCGGATGACAGTAGCCCTATTTCGAGACCCGTCGAGGCCCCGAGTATCTGGGCGTAGACCGGCAAAAACGGCATTATGATTCCGAATCCGAGCACCACCACCGCAGCAGCAAAGGAGAGAGCAAGAACGGAACCGATCAAGGAACGATCACAGCCATGGTTTACCCTTTTTGAGATGCCCTATTTTGAGACTTTTGTTTTTAAAATGCCTTGGGTGCCCTACAGGCTCTTAGAGGGAGAGCACCCTCCTCAGAACATCCTGGCCGAGTAGGATGCCGAGTGATCCTTTTCTGCAGTAACTCTCGCCGAACGCCTCCGTTCCGTCGCCCTTTATCCCGGAGCCTGCCACCATTAGTGGGACTGGATCGTCTGAGTGCGCCCTGAGCGAGCAAGGCGTGGAGTGGTCAGAGGTCACGGCGACCACCGTGTTGCCAAGATCGACCTTTAGGTTCTTGAAGAAGTGGGCGTCTATGAGTTCTATCACTTCCTTCTTCCCCTCGCAGTCGCCGTCGTGCGCCGGCTCGTCGGGACCCTTAATGTGGATGTACGCTGCGCCGTACGTCTCCACCAGCTCGCTGGTCATCTCTGCCCTGCGCTGATAGTCGACCCTAATGTTCCCAGTCGGCTTGGGCAGCTCCACAAGATCCATCCCACAGAGCAGGGCTATACCCCTCTCTACGGGCATCTCCACCATCGAGGCGAACCCCATGCCGTACTCCTCCCGCACTGACTTGAACCTAGGTAGCTGGGACCCGGCATCCCTGGAGAGTATGGCGTTTGCCGGGGGTCTCCTAGAGTGTAGCCTCTTGGTGTTTATCGGCTGGTCCCTCAGAACCTCGTGGCTCTTCTTGGTGAACTCCTCCAACAAGTCGGCAGCCCTCTTTGCTTCCACCGAGTCGTCCAGAGGCGTGCACTTGATTATCCTGTTCCCGAACTCCTTCAGTGCCAGCCCCAGACCTTCCATCTTCTGGTATGCTGGATCCGTGTTCGATATATTCCCAGAGAGTTTGCCCTCCTCGGACTTTATGAGTAAAACCGCCCGGTGACCCACCGTGCTCTTGAACTCGAACTTCGCTGGGTGGCTCTTCAGCACCACCTCGCGGTTTATGGCTTCGGCGAGGACCGCCGCCTCCTCTGTGGTAAGGCTCCTCCCGCAGCGCCTGTCCAGGATGTTGAGCTTCTCGTCAACGGTCGCAAAGTTGCACCTCACGGCAAGGTCCCCGCCCTCCATGTTCATGCCTGAGCCGAAGACCTCTATGGGTCCCCTGCCGGTGTACGTCTTCACTGGATCGTAACCCAGCATGCTGATCACGGCGACGTCGGACTCGGGGGCGATGCCCTTGCCGACGGTGTAGACCATTCCTGTTCTCCCCTTCCTCGCGAGCTCATTCATGTAGGGGTGTTCTGCGGCCTCGAGAGGCGTCTTATCGCCGAGGGACTTTGAGGGTCGGTCACCCAGACCGTCTAGCAGTATGTAGAGGAGATGCTTGCCGATCATCGTGATTACCGCATATCAGTAAAATTCAGCCGATATTTATCAGTTATTTAAATTGAGACTCCCGCTCCGCTTCTTGGCTATTCCCTGACGGCGCGGTAGATGTTGTCCTGCACCACCATCGGGGGTTGCGACGTGTTTGCGACGTAAGCCCGCGTCTTCCCGAGTAGGTTCCTGAAGAACTCGGTCCGGAGCGCCAGCTTTCGCTCGTCCCTCACGAGCTGGTGTGGGTTGTAGAAGTCGTTCCTCACGAGAAGATCGAGCGCCTCCTCCTTTGTGATCTCCCTAACGATGGATTTATCGGAGGGATCCCTCTTGAGCAGGACTACCTTCTTCATGGTTGTAAGCGGGACCACGCCGTCGATCCCCACCACCCACCTGGCGTTGACCACAGCCCTCCCCCTCTTGTCCACCACGACCCTCTCCAGCGTCTCCTTGTACTCACTCCATATCTTCCCGAGGTCGGCATCCACGTAGCAGTTCTTCTCGGAGCCGTAGGCAAGGGCGCTCTTCTCGTAGATCCTGACAAAGAACCAGTCGTCTGCGACAAGCCGGACGCCAGAGTTTCTTAGCATCCCCCAGCTGTGGGTGGTCTTCCCCACGCCGCTGGGCGCAATCAGCGCGACGCCCGAACCCTCGATATCCAGCACAGCCCCGTGCACGGAGTGTATCTCGTGCGCGTCCTCGAGCATGTCCCCGGCGACGGCTAGGGCTACGCTCTTAATCCACCCGTAGTAGTCGAAGTTGAAGATGAAGGCGGTCTTGGTCAGCGGTTCGTACTTCATGTGCAGGGGCTGGGTCGGATCCTCGATCGCTAGGAGCCTGCCGTGCGACCGAATGTTCTCGTCGGCGGTGTAGAAGTTGTCTGACCATATGTCCACAAAGGACCTACTGTCCGTAAGGAGCTTTATACAGCACCCGTAGACGTTGGCCTTCCTCGTGTAGAGGGGGAGCTTTGCGAGGGCTGCGTAGAGCCGCCGCTTCTCCTCTGAGTCGATGATCTCTATTGGGTAGGGCATCATGCAATACCTCAAAACACCATATTTACTATCTGGCAAATATCACTTGCTGGGTCATTTCTGCGACAGGTAGGCCAGCCCGTCGGCGACCGCGACGATTTTGCCCTCCCTGTTCGTCACTTTCATCCTGTAGAGACCGGTCGTCTTTCCGCGGCTTTCCTCCCGGGCCTCGGCAATAAGCTGCTCGTTCTCGCAGGCCGGCCTCCGGTAGTTCATGGTCATGGATAGGGCGACACCCTTCACCCCGTGCGAGTTGCACGCAGCCGCGAACGCTACGTCTGCCAGAGCATATATGACGCTCCCGTGGGCGGCGCCGTAGGCATTCAGCATCCCCTTTTTGACCACCATGGAGACCTTGCACCAGCCCTTGCCGCACTCCACCAACTTTATGCCGAGGACCTGCGCCAACTCATCATTCTTCACCAGCTCTTGCATGTCCGAGTAGGGCTCTTCGCGGTACATAGAAACACCCGGTCTGGTTTCATAATTTGTGCGAAGTCGGTTATAACCGTGATGGGCACGCGCCTGCCGGATAAATGTATATTAGGCATTTACAAGCAGTAGAATTAATTTAGCAAACCAACCCTACCATGGGTTGTATATAACAGAAGCCTTGGAGGGACCCTTTACGTCGGATGGCGAGCGTCTTGTAGACCTGCTGATGAAGGAAGGGGCAGAGTACGCTGAGGTAAGGTTTCAGAGGAATGTGGAGTTCGGCCTAGTCATGAAGAATGGGACTCCCGAGCCACCGGAGTACAGCGAGGCGTACGGCGCAGGGATCCGCGTCATATCCAAGGGGGCTCTTGCCTTCGCCTCCACGAACATCCTGGGCTGGGAGACTCTGAGGGAGACTGGGATGAGGGCGCTCAAGACCGCGAGGTCCACAAGCGGGACCGCTAGCAGGACGGGACTCTCCAAGGAGAAGGCTATTAAAAAGTCTTGGGGGGTGGACTACAAGGTCCTCCCCACGGAGGTCGACACGAGCACGGTCATAGAGCTTCTGAAGGATGTGGACTCTACGGTCCTAGGCGTAAAGGGCGCAAAGTTCCCCAACAGGCTCCTAGTGCTCGGAGGGACCGTCGAGGAGAAGGAGTACATGAACAGCGAGGGCGCTTCCATGACCTCCAAGGTCCCGAGGATCGGCGGTTACTTCCTCCTGACGGCCTTCGAGGATGGTAAGGGATCGTTGCAGAGGATCGCCCAGTTTGGCGAGTCCGGAGGATGGGAGAGGGTCGAGATCGTTGACCTTGTGGGCCTTGCCAAGGAGGAGGCGGAGGGCATGTCCAAGAACCTCCTCGAGGGCATATCCGTGGTTCCTGGTAGGTACGACGTGGTGGTGGGTGGGGAGGTCTCCGGCATAATAGCTCACGAGGCTTGCGGGCACCCACAGGAGGCGGACAGGATACTCGGCAGGGAGGCGGCGCAGGCCGGCGAGTCGTACCTGAAGAAAGATATGCTGGGCAGGAGGATAGGCAGCCCAGCGGTGAGTGTCTCGGACCTGCCATCCATACCCAACTCCAACGGCTTTTACCTCTACGACGACGAGGGCGTGGAGGCGGTGAAGAAGAGGCTCATAACGAATGGAAAAATCAACGAGTTCCTGCAGAACAGGGAGACTGGACACGAGCTGGGGACGAAGAGCAATGCGGCTGCGAGGGCCACGGCCTACAGCAGGGAGCCCATAATCAGGATGTCCAACACCTACGTGGAGCCGGGCGAGCACTCCCTCGACGAGCTCCTTGATGGAGTAAATAACGGGCTCTACATCAAGAGCTTCCAGGAGTGGAACATCGACGACACGAGGTGGAACAACAGGTACGTGGGGCTTGAGGCGTACATCATCGAGGGCGGTGAGCTCAAGGCGCCTGTCAGGTCGCCTGTGATAGAGGCCACCACCGAGGTGATCTTCTCGAGCGTGGAGGCGGTGGGCAAGGACCTCATATTTAAGGCGGCCACGTGCGGGAAGGGGCAACCGGAGCAGGGGGCGCCCGTCTGGACTGGTGGACCATCCATGAGGATGCGCGGACTGTACATAAAGGGCAGGTAACGGCGCTACGTCTTTTTATTACTGATAGTAATAGACAGATAGGTTAAAATATATATTATGTTTAATTTTTGTAAGGTGTCTTGGATGGTCGGGGCATCGAGAAGAAGGGGCATCAGCACCACTGCGATCCATGAGGGAGAGGAGGACGGGACAGATATAATACAGCCCATATACCAGACCGCGATCTTCAAGCACCCTGAAGGTAAGATGATCAGGGGAAGGGAGCTGAAGTACAGCCGCGAGGACAACCCCACCGTTCACCTGCTGGAGGAGAAGATGGCTGCCCTGGAGAAGGGCGAGGACTGCCTGGCGTTTGCCTCGGGGATGGCGGCGATCTCCACCCTCTTTCTGAGCATGGTCTCCAAGGGCGATGTCGTGCTCACGTCTAAGGAGATATACGGCGCAACGCTGATCCTGTTCAGGTCTCTGGAGAAGTTTGGCATAAAGGTGAAGACCGTCCTCAACGGCGATGTTGCCAGATCGATTGACGAGAATACAAAGCTCGTCTTCGTGGAGTCGATCACGAACCCGACCCTTAGGGTGCCAGACTTCCCCGCGCTGATAAAGGTCTGTAAGGACCACGGGGCGACCCTCGTTGTAGACAATACCTTCGCCACACCCATAAACTTCCGACCGTTAGAATTGGGTGCCGATTACGTCATTGAGAGCGCGACAAAGTACCTAGGCGGGCACAACGACGTCATAGCGGGCGTGTTGGTCGGTCCAAAGAAGGGTATCGACGTTGCTTGGGAGTGGAGGAGGAATCTTGGAGGGTCCTTGGATCCGTTCGCAGCGTATCTGGTGATCAGGGGGCTAAAGACGCTCAAGTTGAGGGTTGAAGACCAGAACAGGAAGGCCCAGACCATCGCCGAGCATCTGGAGGAGCAGAGCAAGGTCAAGAGGGTACATTATCCCGGTCTGAAGTCCAGCAACTACTTCAAGGTGGCCACCAAGTTGATGCGGGGGTTCGGGGGCGTGGTCTCCTTCGAGGTGGAGGATGGGAAGAAAGCGCTAAGGCTCTTATCCTCGCTGGACCTCATCAAGACCGCGCCGAGTCTCGGAGGTGCTGAGACGCTCATAACCCATCCGGTATCATCGTCCCACAAGAACATAAACCCCACAGAGAGGGAGGAGCTCGGCATCAAGGACGGACTATTGCGCCTCTCCGTTGGTCTTGAGGAGACTGATGATATAATCGAGGATCTTGAGAGCGGCCTGCGCAAGATCTAACTAGTTTTAATTTGATCAGCGCAGTATCATCCCTATGTGCCTTCAGGAGGGAGGATGGCGCTGTTTCCAAACTCGTCCTCTATGATAACCGTGAACGGCACCCTCCCCTCCATTGCCAGCTTTATCTTCTCTAGCGCAGTCTTCGCTCTCCCCTTGGCACCGCCCTCCGATCCGCTGACGAGCTGCTCTGCGATGGCCGAGAAGCGGTCCAGTACCCCCTCGACGTTGGTGATGAATGCCTCGGACTTCGGACCCGGCTTCAGCTCGAGCCCCAGCTCGGGTATGGTGAGGGTAGAGGTCGTTGACCGGATGACCCTTGCCCTCAGATCCTTCGCCCCTTTCACCTGGAACTCCTGTTTGGCTGACCCCTTGTATTCCAGCGAGACGGTATCGAAGATCCTGTACCCACAGTTGGAGCAGAGCATCGAGACCATCACCGTCTTGCCGAAGTTTGGGATGTTGAAGTAGACCTCCTTGACGTTTAGGGCCTCCTTCCCGCAGTTGGCACAGGTTACCGTGTAGGAGATCTCCTTCCGATCATCGTCCATCATAGACCACGGCTTTACAATATGAGGTGGCATTTATTACATTTATCCTGAATTACGGGTTCTGGACTATGTAGTCTTTGATAGACATACGGATCCTTGGGATTCATCAGCCTTAGGCTCCTCTCGAGTTCATCGGAACCCCCATAGGCCTCCTCCCCTGTCAGGGTGAACCCTCTCCACCCCTTCATCAGCTCATCAAAGAGCATAGGGGATGGAGAAAGCCCCTCCATCTGAAGGTAAAGGTTTATCGCTCCATTTAACTGTCTGTCCTCAACCCACATCTGCACTCATATAATGCGCCCTTCGGGGCATTAATCATTCCACACCTGGAGCACCTCTTTGTAGAGTTGTATGGGTTGAGGATCTGAACCTTCGCCTTATAGCCCATAAGTGATTGCAACATTTTCCAATCACTCTTCGTTATTCTCCTGTTATGTTGCTTAGATCTAGTTACCATTCCTTCTTTCCTCAACTTCTCGAATCCATGTATGTATCCTTTGAACCGCTGGGATAGTAAAGTTGATATTTTATGCACCAAATCTTTGCTCCTGTTTCTTTCACGTTTTGAGTATTTCCTCAACATTTCCTTTATCTCAGGTTTCTTTGATGCTATGCTTTGAAGCTTCCTCCTCTTCAGCTCATAGATTCTGTGGATGTGGAAGAGCTGGGTTAGGTCGACCCTTATCCATCCGAGTTTAGGGTTGAAGCCATCTAATGACCTCTCATTACAGTCCCACGCTATCTTATCTCCCAGCCTCACATCCTTCTCTCGATGCCTGAAGGTCACCGTGAGATACTTTTCGTTGAGGATGAGCTCCCCAATTTCACCTTTTGCTCTGTTCAGGAACCACGCCTTGGAGATATCTAATTCGAGGTACTCCTCGTAGGGCCTTATGCTCACCTTGATCACACCATTCCTGAAAGAATACAGAGTCTCCTTTATCCTCACAAACCTTTTCTTAACTATGGGTTTCCCCCTGCCTCTCTCACCCTTGATGTAGTTTCTTCTCCAAGAGTGCAGTATCGAGTATGCCTGCTTTATAGCTGAATCAACATAATGCTTTGAATAACACCAATCCTTCATCAACAGCTCTCTCAGATAGTGATGTTTGAAATTCCCTTCCTTTGGTATCACTGGTATTAGCCTCCTCCCATACTTGTTATGCTTCTCAATCCATCTTGTTCTACTCCATATCCCATCTATCGCCCTTTGAAGCATAGCTCTGTATGCTTCGAGGAACCCCTTCACATCGTAGCTATGCCTGATGTTATACGCTCTAACCTGATACAAGCCTCTTCACCCCTTCAACAACTTTCCTATACCTGTTGGAGCGCATACCGTAGAGCCTCCCAGCAAGGTGAGAAACTATGGTTATCAAATCTTCAACCAATTCTTCCTGAGGCGTCTTTTCCTCACGGTTTATCACCTCTATTCTGGTTCCGAAGGCCGAGAATAGCCTTTCCAGCGTTTCAAAACCAAAGCATGTCAACCTATCTCTGTAAGCTACTACAATTGTTGAAATTCTTTTATCATCTACCATCTCAAGCAGTTTGAGGTAGTTCCTCCTCCTTTCATTAAGGCCAGAGCCTATATCGCTTAATATGTCAACTTCGTAATTCTTCTGCTTACAATATTCCTGTATCAGCTGTTTTTGTCTTTCTAAATCGTTTTTTTGTGTTGAGGAGGAGACCCTAGCATAGCCTACAACGGCTCTTTCTTCTCTTAATCCTAATATGTGCTTTATCTCACTCTCTGGTATTCTCCTTCTGCCACCAAGAGTTCTGACGACTCTAATCTTACCTTCTTTATCCCAACGCTGAATAGTCCTAGTAGTGACCCCTAGAAGCCTCTTAGCTTCTTTAAGAGTGTAGAGTTTCTCCATTAATCTATATTACGACTTATGTCTATTTAAGACTATCTATTCTGGAACTGCTGGCTAAGGCATCATTATTAAATTCCAGCCTAAGATATGCTATGGGGGCTCAAAATGAAGGAAAACAAGATGCTCAACAACGAGGAGGGATTCATAATAAGACCCATTGGCATAGTGAGGGTGAGTTACGAGGACGAGGTCGTGAAGACGAGTCTCGACGGCGTAAGGGGCGTCATTGAGGTATATGAAGAATTCAGCCAAGGGCTGGAGGGGATAGACGGATTCTCGCACCTAATTCTGGTGGCCTACTTGAACAAGGTGAGGGGCGAGGGGCGGAGCACCCTTATGGTCAAGCCCCGGAGGTTCATCCGATTGGGGGTGGGTCCTGCACTCATACCCACCGTTGGTGTCTTCTGCACGGACTCGCCACACAGACCGAACCCCATAGCCATAACTGTAGTCAGGCTGCTAAAGGTCGAGGGTCGGAGGCTGCGCGTGGACGGACTCGATCTCTTTGACTCCACCCCCCTGGTGGACATAAAACCGTACACCAGGACAAGGGTCGAGGCGGATCTGAGTATTCCAAGATGGTACTCTGAACTGCTGGAGAAGGTAAAGGACAAACGTTTGAGGGAGTACGATCTCTAGCCTTAACAAGGCGTGGTAGGTTTCCGTTAGTTTTAAATTGTCATAGCTTGGATCGATCTATAAGCTGGTATTCTCATGGAATTGTCTCAGGTATTGAATTTAGTGTACATAGTCTTTGATTGGCTCAAGTCTATAATAAGAATGATAATAGATCAGACGATACTGAAGTTCAAGCCCCAGCTGGCAGATTCCTACTCGACGACAGTATCGCTTCTCATAGCGATCACGGCAGTATACTTGATATTGGCGTTCATATCCTCCACTAAAAAAATCCTTGGAATAATACTTGCGCTGGGCTGGGTTCTGCTGATTGTCAGCATCGCGCTGTCGGCAGTGGGCATTTGATCCGGTTAGTACTCGTAGTACCGCACGACATGGATCATTTAGATATCCTAAGCTTGCACGCCAGCCTGATGCCTGAGCCATCCACCAAAGAAAAGTTCACGTATTGAACGTTGCCGGGAGTTGAGAAAAACGTCGAGTAGGCATCTGAGAGCTTCATTACCGCGGCTCGAAGACCGTTGATATAGACGGCAGGGGCCCCTCTCTCCCGCAAGGCGCCATTATCGTATACGAGGTATGTGAAGTTGATTGTGCAGGTTGTCCCACTCTTGCCAGGAACGATGCCGGTGGAGAGGAGGGTGAGCTCGACCCTGTAGGAGTATTCGGTGGTGCTTACCTCGTAGTAAATGGTGTCAGTCGCCGGCGTGAAGGTCTTTGTGGTTGATGGATAGTAGACCGCCCCACGTCCGAAGCCCCCAGTATAGCACTCAGAGGGCGGATAGACGGCGATGCAGGAATTGGAGGGCCACGTGGATGACCCCACTGGTATCGTGGCAACCCCCGACGAGTTAGCCCAGTACGTGCTAGATCCGAAGAGGGCCCTCCACCCATGCCGCAGTCCCGCTACGGATACCCCGCTGTAGTCCGACGGCACCATGGAGCAGTTTATTAATAGGTAGTCCACCCTGCCCCACTGCGGGTCGTTGTAGAGGGCGTATCCGTGCCTACTCACGCCCTTGGTATGGAAGGCGACCACTATCTTGTCGATCGTGACGACGCTGGAGGGCGAGATGTTTGTTACCGTGGTGGCGAGCGCGGGGGTCTCCGACTGGCCGGTCTGCGCGATGAGGGTCCACGTACTCCCTTGGACGTAGTAGAGCAGGATCTGCCCCCACGACTGCAGTATCTTGCCGGCGGTGGCCCAGTAGTGGAAGTACCCATCAGACGATACCGATACCGTAAAGTTTTTGCCCGAGGTGCCTAGCGGGTACTCGAGGTAGTACCATGCCTCCATGGTGGGGTTCCAGTCGTCGCTATAGTACAGATATTGTTCGTCGAACCTCACGTATCCGCCTGATGCGGAGAGGACCGGATTAGAGCCGCCAGCATAGAGGTTGTAGGAGAGGGCCCAGCCGCTGGTGGAGCTGCCCTCGCTCCCCGTGGTCGCCGGCTGGAGTTGCGCCCCTGTGCTCGACTTCATCAGCGTCCCGCCGGAGTAGGTGAGCTTGTCGTTCCAGTCAAGGGTACCGCTGTGCGAGGCCACGGGGCGGAGGTACGGCCTGCTTATGACCACAACCGAGCCGGTGAAGGGCTGGGACACGTCCGATGGTGATATCACGATGTCCGATCCACTGCTCACCACGGTCTTCTTCAAGGTGTCACCCTGGTATACCTCGACGATGTCATTTGCCGGGACGCCATGTATTGTAAGGGCGGTTTGGGAGGGTGTTTGAGTGAGAGCGAAGTAATTGCCCTCTTCTTGGTATGTGACGGTGGTATTTGCGTAGAACGTCCCCCGCTTCGCGTAGGCGTAGTCGCACAGACCGGCAAGTGTCCCATTTACAGGCACCATGGATCCATAGGAGAGGGCGCCGCCGTTGTTCACGGTGCTATTCGCAACGATCTCTCCGTTGTCGAGCAGGTACCAGCTCCCCGCCGCAAGCCCGTTGAAGTTTATTGCGTTGGCCGCCGCTGTCGGTCTGAGCATGACCCTGTCAATGTTTATCCAGTACTCGTAGTCGGAGTAGGACTGGATGGAGTTGTATTCCCAGATGTAGAACCTTACCTCCACCCTGGCGGGTGCGGTGTAGAACTTCCCGGTCGCCATGACGGACGTGCCGTTGTCGTAGCTGAAGTATGCGCCGGATGAGTTCTGCCAGAGCTTGTAGTTGAGGGCTGAGGAGTAGAGCGATACGGAGGTGCTTGCGCCGTAGAACGAGGCGGTAAGGCTCCTGATCGCAAAGTCTTGAGCGGCGTCCGCGGAGAAGAGCTTTACCCCCGCAGCGTCGTACAGCGTCACGTATATGTGGAGCGTTGGCGAGCCCGCTATTCCATGGTTCCAGTCCGTGCGGCCCACGGTTATGGGCACGTACAGCTCGAACTCTGAGCCCACGGGGTTGATGTCCTTCCACATTCTGAAGTCGTAGACGGCCCCGCCGATGGTGTGAAGCCAGTTGTGCCACTGAAGGTTTCCGTCCGGCGTCACGGTCAAGGAGAGCGTCCCCGGCCAGCAGGGACACGATCCGGCGCATGACCAGCCGTTATACACGCACCAGCTCTCAGCGGTCGAGAACGGAGGGGTGCTGAAGTCCTCGGTGAGGTTCCCATAGACCAGACATTGGAGGTACCTTGCCACGCTGACGCTTGATCCACTGGTTGATAGTATGAGGCCATCGCCGCTGTAGTATGTGACGTAGCCACCCGATGACGCCGGCATGAGGAGCGCCAGAATGATGAATACGAGCGTGAGGAGGGATGCAGATACACCAGGATTGAACAGAGCACGGAACCTTCTTTGGCTGAGGGGAGGGCGTCTAGGCGAAAGTATACACGTCACCCCCATTCACATCCCCACAGTACCATGCCACCGCCGTCCTGACGGTCACCCTGCCTGTCATCGGTAGGGGAAGACCGGAGGCGCCCACGACCGCAAAGCGGGAGTGCAGGTCCTTCACAGAACTCCTAACAGGCGTTCCGTCAACGCCGGTTACCTGCACCAAGGCTAGCTGAGGGACGCCGTAGACAATGATGGATGGGAAGCCCGCTGGAGGTGCCCAGCTAAACGCAGATATGGCGTAGTCCGACGAGACATTGTAGTAGTATGATAGAGAGACCGCCCCCGAGTATGTCCATATCAAGGAGTCTGGCGTGTATATCAGCAGGTAGGCGGATTGCAACGTTGCGTGCCCGATATCAATCTCCACGGTCGGGGAGGTCGATACAGAGGCTGCGAGGATGTTGAGGCTCTTATCCGTCAGGAGTACAGAGCTGTTGAACGGAACGTCCTCCACCCTGATGGCAGACCCGCCGATCCCCTCGGATGATTTGAAGACTGCGTTATAGGATGTGTTGTTGCTTGACGGTGGTTTCTGTTCGCCTAAACCCGTCCCATTATAGTGGGGAATGCTGAACGTAAGGTGCGGTATTAGGGCGAGCGTGCCCACCGATGAATTCACATAGCGCTCTGAAGATCCGACGGGGTCATCGCTTTGGGAGGATGCCACGCCAGCACCGATGAGGATGGACCGGTAGATCTGCCTGTTGGCGTCAGGGTCTGTCGTATCTATTACGTTGATAGGAGATGCAAGGGATGTGGCAAGGAAATAGGTGGAGACCATTATGAACGACAGGATAAGGGCCATGAATATAAAGACGAAGCCTTTGTTCCCATTCACGGCGCATTGACCTCCAAGACAACCTCTTTTACAGATCCTAAGAATTGAATGGAGAGTACGACTTTGGAGATCCCTGAATGGATGATTGCAGGAGTAAAACGGATCTTCGATGCGTTGTAGGTTATACCATTAGCTGAAATTGACGTGACTATCCCGGCATGATCCAAGATCTCTCTAGGCGGTACGCCATCGAATACCATACCGTCTGTTGTAAAGGCAATCGATCCCGAGGGAAGGCTGGTGAAGGCTGTTGTTGAGGCACCGGGCTGTGCGTACCAAAGTTCTTCTATGGCTTCATGAAGTCCAATTACGGTATTGAGTGTGTTGAGGTGCGGATCACCGACTACCGTAGATAGAGTTGTAAACGAGGCTGCTGCCAGCATTGTTACCACTGAGAGCATCGCAATGGTCACAAAGATCATCGTAAGCGGCGCAGATACTCCCTTGGCAGGAGAAGGTTTCCGAAAAAGGATATGGTTCAGACGTGTTCTGTCCATTATTCCAGCCGCAACCGCTCCACAATCTTTCCACCTCATCTTCTACTCCCTCACCTCGACAGAGCCAAAACGACGATCCTTGGATCAGACGTTCCGTTGTAGCCGCTCAGATAGTACGACGCGGAGGAGGTCGAACCGAGCTTGAAGTGACCGTCGACCATCCAGAGTAGCTTCCACCCGGACGAGTAGACGCTAAAGCTGTAGCCCACCGTTTCCGGCAAAACCTCTGAGAGAACCTTTTGAACCATTAGCGACTCCCGACGGTAAACCAAGTTGGCAAGCACGCCCTGTTGATCCATGTATATCAGGCACTTGGACGCAAGGTCCACGAGGTCGCGGTGCTGTTCGGACTGGTGTGCGGAGAGGGCGTAACCCACGGCCATGGCGGAGCCAATCAGCAGGATCGTGCATGCGATAATTACGTCGTAGATCCTTGCCATCCCCCTAGATCCTTTAGCCGAATTCATCCTACCAAACCACCACAATCAGCAAGACGACCGAGCCGTCATCGAGCCGCACGAGCCGGTCGTACTCCCCTTTCTGAGGGGGCGGAGAGATACCCGTCGTCCTCGACCACAGGGTAACGATCTCCCCGCCCTCCTGAATGACGAATGAAGTGGCGTTGACCTCGATGTGGATGCCAGACGGCAGTCCATATACGCCGGGGTCTGTTGTTGGAACCCATTCGTTCCACAGAGAGGCTGAGGCGTTGTTCTGGAGGACCACAAAGCTCGAGATTACGGAGGCCATGTCCCCATAGGTTGCATCGGTCTCCCATGCTGCCAGGGATGAGAAGATGCCCAGCGAGATGTAATTTGTAGCGGCCAAAAAGGCGAGAAATATCATCGTCGCGATTACGGCTTCCACGGTCTGATCCACTACGGGATCCCCCCAAAGCCTCCTGTCAATGCGTGAATCAACCCGAGCTCCTTGAACAGCATTATTCCCAGCAGGGAGAGAGCCACGCATATTATGCCCGGCTTCAGCCCGTCCACCACCGAACCGCCGTTGCTTGCCTTTCCCCCGAGCACTCCCAGAAGGAAGGCATCATAAACCACGGCCGTGTAGGCGATCGTCTCCACCGTGCCCAGCTGTTCCGGCGTGATAAAGGATATACCCAGCGGCATATTCACCAAAGAGGTTGCGCCCGCTATGCCAGTAAATAGGGTTGCCACGACGTCCACGGCGATGACCACGCTGAAGGAGAGGACGAGGGTATTGACGTAACTCATGAGGGTGAAGAGGTGGGTCTGTGAGTCCAGGGACTTGTAGCTCAAGTATATGTTGCCAACCAGGTCGGATAGGGAGTCGAGGCTTTTGGGCTCAGCACCCATCATCTCGGCCTTATCCAGCAGCTCAAAGGAGACCTTCGCGATCCACGGCGCCTCGACCGCCGTTACCGCGTCCACTATGGGGCATCCCACCTTCAGGTATGTGGCAACCTTATGCAGGAGCCTATCGAACGACCTGTTGAAGGTCCTCCTCTCAGAGAAGTTCGTGAGGGCCATCCTCGGCGAGTTTCCCTTCTTAACCTCCTCGGCAACAGATCGCGTAAAAGAGGGGAGGGCGGCAAGTATCTCCCTCGTCCTCCTCCTCGACGAAGAGTAGGAGAGGGCGACGGGAAGGGTAAAGAGGATTACGACTAGGCCGACCACGTAGTAGAAGGGGAAGGGAGACCCAAAATTTTGTAGAATAAAATAGAGGACAAGGACCACAGGAAAGACCGCCAGAGACCTGAAGAATCCCTTCAGTGGGATTGGTTCGGTCAGCTCCTTTGGAACGTAGGAGTCTATTAAAAAGCTCAGGAGAACAGCCACGAGCGTGGGGAAGACCAGACACATGGTGATTAGCATCGGCAGACCCAGGATGCTGCTGAATAGGACCCCGATGGTGATGACACCCATGGGGAGCATTATGAACGCCACCATCTCTGCCGAGGCTATGAGGGAGAACTTATCGGATACGGTCTTCAGTCTACCCTGAAGTATTGAAAAGAGCTTCAGCATCTCGTCCTTCAGGATTACGAAGACCTCCCCGCCCTCCCTCTGTGCAGCCACGGCCGAGTAGTAGAGGTCCTTTACGTAGTCTGCGGGGTGGTACTTACCCTCGAAGAGTATGGCCTCGTATGGGTGGAGCGCGTAGAGTCTGCGGACCTTCTCGACGCGCAGCGACTCCCTCCTGAACTGTGGCAAGTACCTAAAATCCTTCAGACGCTCGAAGGCAGCTTGCATGGAGATCCCGGACGCCGCAGCCATTGTAAGGTAGGTCGCAAGGAACGGTAGCTCCCTCTCACACAGTTTCTTCCGTGAAGACGACGCAATCAAGGGTCTCAGAGACAGGTCTGCAATAACGCCCAGCGGCACAGGGAGGACGACCATCATCATGGTTGTGAACGGGATCGGCAGTTGAAGGTATCCGCCCGCAGTAACGGCGAGGCAGGCCACAGACGCCACCGCTATAGACGCCACAAAGAGGAGGGATCTTATGATTCTCAAGGCGTAGTCTAGGGGGCTCGTCAGGATGCCGCTCCTATACAGTGGGACTGAGATCCTGTCGGCGATCGACATCACGATGCGGTTCTTGATACGCAAGGGGGGCCGCACCGTCGCAACGGTGGCACCATCCTTATTGCCCTCAACACCATTTTGAAGATCTCCACTCTTATTTTGCGCTCGCGAGGTCTGTGGTTGGCAGTCGTGCTTCATGTGGATCCATCTCTGGAAGATCAGTCCGAGCGCTTCCGCTGCCACCCTCTGATGTTCTCAGGCTCGGCAGCAGGATCCTGTCCATCGTGCCTGAGCCGCCGGAGAATCGGTAGCGGTATGGGGTAACGAGGTTCACGACCATTACAGATCTCCTCGGCCAGCCTCTCTCGCGACCTGAGTGCCCCATCGCCGGCGATCACGGCCGATTCTGGGTCAAAGCCCTCTGGGCACGACTGAAACGCCCATACGGCCTTTGTCACGGCCGAGTACTCCCTGAACTCGGGCCTCAGCCTAGATGTCTCACCCAGTCTGCGAAGAAATTCCATCCTCTGCAGATACTTCTCCAGCAGGGCATCCTCGGAAAGACCAGACTCCGTCATAATCCTTCTTGCTGTGTTTGATGCGATTATGGACTCCTCGTTGTAGGAGAAGGAGTCGGCCTCGTAGTTGTAATCGAAGAGGGGCGCGAGCTCAAGGTTGTCGCCGAGATCGTAGAAGTTGAGCGCCCTCCTCCGCTGCACCAGCTTGCCCTTCGTGCGCAGGACAAGTTTCCCCACCGAGACTATTCCGCTTAGGAACTTCAAGGCACTCCTCTCAACGGATATTGGTGGCGAGAGCAACCTCTCAAGAGCAGCCTGAGGACTCTCGGCGTGGAGCGACGTGATGCCGCCGTGCCCGGTCATTATCGCCTGCGCCCAGATCCTACCCTCCTCCCCTCTCACCTCGCCAACGATAATATAATCTGCCGACATCCGGAGGGCCTCCTTGACGAGGGCGAACATCCCGATCTCGCCCTTATCGTCAAGGGTGGCGGACTCCCTAACCACCAGAGAGAACCTGTTTGGATGGACCAGGCGAAGCTCGGGGGTATCCTCAATTGTTACGATCACGGATCGCTCCGGTATCAGGTTGCAGAGGGCGTTTATCAGTGAGGTCTTCCCCGTACCCATGGCACCGCAGACGAGAAACGCCTTGCGGTGCTCCTCCAAGAGCATCAGCCAAGCAGCCATCTCTGGAGGGATAGTGTTGAGCAGCATTAGTGAGGTGATGGACCAAGGCTTCTCAGGGAACTTCCTTATGATGAAGTTCGAACCCTCTGGGGAGACCTCCCTCTTGTAGGAGGCGGAGAGGCGACCGCCATTGGGCAGGCGGATGCTCAGCAGTGGCCTGTAGAGGGAGACGGATTTTCCGGAGAGGTGAACCAGCTTCTCCACGTAGCGGTCAGTCTCCTCCGGCGTGAAGAGGACGTTGGTGGGCATCGTGCCGTAGTCGGAGTGCATGCACGAGACTGGGTTACTTGATGAGGCGACGACGATGTCCTCGACCCTTGGGTCCATCACGAGGGGTTCCAGCGGACCGTAGCCGAGGATCTCCCTCTTCAGGAAGTGGTTGAACCGACCGTCCTTGAGGCCCGCCTTCGCGAGATACTCGTCGAACTTCCTCTCGTCGTTTACGATTGATATGGGCATGAGAAAGAGCAGTTTGGACGCGATGTCCATCAGCTTTGACCTCTCCTCCGGAGTAAGAGGGGGGTCGTGTATAAGGTACTCGTAGTCTTCCGTGATGTATATAGTGCTGGGCCCGACGGTATAACTGTCCACTATGTTGAGGGCGGTCAGGTTGATGTGTGAGGTCTTTATGCTGAAGATCGGCAGGTCGAAGCGCATCCTCTTACCGCTTCGCCTCCTGTCCAGATCCTCGTAGACCCTACCCTCCAGCTTTGAGAAGGGCATGGAGGCCAGATCTTCCGTCTCTTCCTTGGAGCCGCCCCTGAGTCTCATCAGCCCACCTCTGCACAAGGAGAAAAAGGAGACGGGGTTACTGGACGTAGGCGCTGAACTGGAGCGTCCCCTGGTCGGTGCTTAAGGAGCCCTTTAGCGTCTGCCCCGAAGTGAAGGTGCTGTCAAATACGATCGTGCCCGCCGTGCTGTTGCCCGCTGTAATCACGGTTGGCGAGAAGCTTGTGCTGCTCACCGACCCAAGGTGGCACGAGACCAAGGTGGCATTGGCCGTTCCAATGTTCTTTAGGGTCAGGTAGAGCGTGTTGTTCTGGACCACTGGGGTACCTATGATTATCAGGGCACCTTGGTTTGAGGCGACCGAGCCTGTGGAGGCCATCCAGGTGATGGCCATGCCCGTTACGGCCAGCGCCGCCACCGTGACAAGTATTGTTATGATGGGGGTGGAGATCTCTCCTCTCTTGCTCTTATTTATCGATCTCATTTTTCTCGAGAAGAAGCTGGTTATATAAACTCAGAGTCTAAAGGCTGGAGGGGCAGATATTGAGATGATGAGACGGCCGAGCTATTGGTGTTCTATTCACCGAACACCCCGTTCCAAAATATAGCATCAACTAACCATAATCATAGGCAAACCTATGTCCTGTTTCATTTATTTACCGTAAGGAGTTTGAGAGCATGAACGTCAGCAAAGAGATCACGCGGGTCAAGGCCGACCCGGCAGCCAAGAAGTGGCTTGGCACGACGGTCAAGAGGCTGACGAGGAATACCTACGTAGCGTCGCTGTTCAAGTTCGTAGAGTTCACAAAGATGACGCCGAGCCAGCTCATAGACGAGGCCATAGAGGACATGAAGAGAGAACCGAGGGAGCGCAGGGACGCGGCGGTTTCAAGGCTGATATCATTCTACAACTACCTGAAGAACGACTACGTCTCGAGGGACGGAAAGAGGGGGATGAGCGATGAGCGCCATGACTCACATCACGGGCGTCCGGTCATTCTACGCCAGCTTTGAGGTCGCGGTCAGGCTGAAGGGAAGGAAAGCCCTCCCCAAGCCGAAGGTCGCCAACAAGAGGCTTATCGTGAACGCCGAGCAGGTCAAGACTCTGCTCGACCATGCCCCCGGCGTAAGGGACAGGGCGATAATCCTAGCCCTCTTTCAGTCGGGGATGGACATCTCTACTCTGTGCTCTTTAAAAGAAGGAAGAGGAAGGGAAGGATTAGACCTTTAAACCGTTGTTAACAACAAGTTATTTAAACGGAGAACAACAAGTTTTTAGGGGGGCTAGAAATGAAAGAAGAAATTCTGAAGGGTCTAGCCGATACTGTTATTGCTGGTGACGTCGAAGAATGCGAAGCGTTTGCAAAAAAGGCAATTGCTGAGGGCGTAGACGCTTACGATGCCATCATGGACGGTTGCGCAAGGGGCATGAGGACGGTGAGCGAAAAGTACGAGTCCGGCGAGATGTACGTCCCAGAGATCCTCTGTTCCGCCGAGGCGATGTACAAGGCGATGGATATCCTCAAACCCCATCTGAAGACAGAGAAGCTTGGCACCCCGAAGAAGATCGTCCTTGGCGTGGTGAGGGGGGACATCCACGACATCGGCAAGAACTTGGTCAAACTGATGATGGAGGCGGCAGGCTTCAGGGTCATAGACATCGGCAGGGATGTACCCAACGAAAAGTTCATCGAAGCGGTCAAGGTGGAGGGGGCGGACATCTGTGCCATGTCAGCGCTGATGACGACATCGATGATCTTCATGCCCGAGATAATAAAAGAGATGAAACAGAAAGCGCCAAACACCATAACCATGGTGGGAGGAGGACCTCTAAGCGCAGATCTCGCTGAGACATATGGTGCAGATGGCTACGCAAAGGACGCGGCAGTGGCCGTAAAAGTTGCCAAAGATCTGTTGAGTAGGAGGGGGTAAAATGATCGATAGAATGAGACCTGGAGAGCGACTGAACGCCGTATTAATGGGGCAGAAGCCGGACAGGGTCCCCGTGAATCCATTCGTCCTCGGGTACGCCGCCAAAGTCGTCGGGTATCCTTTGGGCGACCTTTACGCGGATGCCAAGAAGAGCTTCAAGGCGCAGCTACTCTGTGCGGACATGCATGGCTACGACGCATCACCCATGTACGGCTACGCGGCTGTGGGGGCGTGGGAGTTCGGTGGAAAGATCGGTTTCCCGTATGAGCTTGGTCAGTCTGCGCCTTACGTGATTAGACCCCCCGTTGAGACGGAGGAAGAAGCCGACAAACTTGAGGTTCCGGATCCAAAGACCGCAGGATCTATACCCATCGCGATGGAGATAGCCCGCCAGTGCAACGCGCTCGGCATGCCAGCTGTGTTCCAGGCAGGAGAGGTGCTGACCTACGCGGGGAACATTATGGATCCATCGAGGCTGATGAACTGGATAATAAGGAAACCAGAAGTAGTCCACAAGGTCTGCAGAAAGATCGAGGAGTTCCTCATAGCCTGCGCGGAGTACTTCACCTCCACCTTCGGTGCCGACAAGTGCCTAGCCTTCGCCGGCGGTCCGATAGAGTCCAACAAGCTCATCAGTGCCAAACAGTTCGGGGAGTTCGTCTACCCGTATATGCTCCGGGTTCACAGAAAAGTGCTGGACATGGGGATTCACGTCATCCTTGAGCACCCCTGCTCAGACCAGAACAAGAACATGCCATGGTACAAAAAACTCAGGGAAGAGTGCGGCTGGAAGGGTAAGTACGTCTGGAACTTCGGTCCTGAAACGCCACTGGAGACGCAGATCGCCGAGTTTGGCGATCACGACGTAATTATGGGCAACGTCGACCCTCCGTCCTTCCAGTTCAAGAGCTTCGACGAGATAATGCTGCTCTGCAAGGGCAACATAGAGAGAGGCATAAAGAACCCCTCCGGGTACATCCTCGGTGCGGGCTGCGAGATGCCTCCTCTAGCACCGCCGATCAACGTCCACGCCATGATAAAGGCGTCCAGAGAGTTCGGTTCCTTCCAATAACCACCATTCTTTTTTTTTCTAAAGCCTAAGGAAGACACAGGCAAGCCAGTAAAAGAAAAGTGCAAGTTCGGGCTACTTCTTGACTGCTCTTCCCAAAGGAAGAACCGGTCTACCGAACGTGTCATTTATCACTCCTGCAAGAGAGCCCCGCCTCTGAAGCTCGGCGCTCATGGTGAAGTCCGTGCACTCGAGTAGGCCTTTCAAAGGCCTCTCCGCGATCGAGACTGATGATCTGAGGGGGAGGTTGAGGTTCATGAGTGAGAGGTGCTACCTCGTGACCTTCAGGCAGATCGACCCGTTCTACGTCATAGACCTCGGGAGCCCCGCGGAGCCAAGGATGCTGGGCTACCTAAAGATCCCGGTTTCTCTGGCTACCTCCACCCCTACGACAATGAGAACGTCATAGGCGCCGGGATGGAGGGGGTAGCGTCAAGCTCTCCCTCTTCGACGTCACAGACGTCTCTGCGCATAGAGAGTTGGCAAAGTACAACTTCAATGCGGTATGATCACACACCGAGGTGAACAACGACCATAAGGCCTTCCTCTTCGACAGATCGAGGTCCCTCCTTGTCCTACCCTCTCCCTCTCGATGCCCAGCGGGGAGAGGTGGGTCTACTGGCAGGGCGCCTCCGTCTTCAGCGTGACGCTGGAGGGCGGGTTCCAGTTCAGGGGGATGATAACGCACCAAGACGACGGATCCACCAATGGCGACGCCTCTGTAAGGAGGGCGCTCTACGTGGGGGTGTTGTAACTGCTACTTAAAACAATATCTTTTTACGCACACGAAGAAAAGATATACACGGGGTGGCGAGGGCGTCTGGTGGACTAAGCATGTGGGGAGCGACGTTCCCCCCGAATGGTGCCAGATGCAGCCTCCAGCGGAGGTGGCCGTGCCACCTAGGAAACTGGGGGTGGATGCGCAAAAATTACCGCAGATTTCTGTTCTCTGATACAGAATGATGTGGAAATTTATGACGGACATGCTCTACACCGTCTCGATGTGCAAGGTGAAGATGAACGACCTCGGAAGTCTCGCCCCGTTAGGCGAGATCGTGCCTGAATGATGTGTCCTAGGGCACAGACTGGTTCACCCATTCTGGTGCGAGGTCGACCCTTCTCTATTTGGTCGTCTCAACCTCTTTATAGAACCCTACCGCCCTGTGCGTGATCCTGACGTTTGGGAGGCCAGATGACGACGCTAGGGAGCGGAGTTGATCCGCCGATGGGTTCCTCAGCCGCCTGAACTCCTCTGGGTAGGCGTTCTCTGGCACGAACTCCACGAGCGTGAAGCTCGCCATGCCCCTCCCCGCCTTCTCCTCGTAGCCGAGGGACCTCAGGCCCCCGCTGACGGAGAGAACGATCCTCTTGGAGTCGTTGTAGCCAGGGATAACCACCATGCGAACGTCCGCATATGCGTTGGATGATATGACTATCTCCAGAGACCTTCTGACCGCGTCGACGCACGGTCTGCCCACTCCAGTTATCTTCCTGTACTCCTCCTCGTCGAGAGCAGTCTTGATGTCTATGGAGACGAGGTCCAAGGTGGGAAGCAGGGCTTTAAGGGAGTCGGGCAGTGAGCCGTTCGTGTCTATTCCGAACTTTAGTCCCAGGGACTTTACAAACTTGCCCAGCTCGGAGAGGGCCTCCAGCTGGAGGAGGGGCTCGCCTCCAGTCACCTTGCAGGCCGTGACGAGCCGGTTCTTCCGTATGCTCTCCTTTATCTTATCGATGTCCACCATGTGCTCCTTCGACATGGTCCTGAGCCGCCAGTTCTGGCAGTAGCCGCAGTCGTAGTTGCACCCGGAGAAGAAGATCACGCAGGCGGGCTCGCCCAAGTAGTCGCAGAGGGATAGCGGGAGGATCTCCGGGGCAAATACCCTTAACTTGCTCGGCTTCATGCAGAGATCCTGACCCGGTACCTGTCCTTGAGCTCCTGCCTCTTTGCGGCGTTCCACGAGGAGACGTCCTGGTAGTAGCCGGTTATCCTGGAGTAGTGCTTCACCGACTCGCTGCCGCAGACGGGGCACTTCGAGCTCAGACCGCCCCCCACGTAGCCGCAGCCCATGCACATGGTGATGTCCTTGGTGTGCGACCAGTAGCCCACCCAAGACTCGGTGGCCAGCTTCCTGTTAAGCTTCAGCAGGGCCTCGGGATCAGGGTTCACCTCACCCAGCCAGACGTGGAATATGTCCCCGCCCTTCAGGATCGGGAAGAACCTCTGCTCGATGGCGAGCCTCTCGTAGAGGGGCACCTGCGCCGCCACGTTGACGTGGGCGCCGTTGGTGTAGTAGATGGGGACATCCCGGCTCTCCCTGTACTTGGGGAGGGCTGCCTCCAGGTCGCCCTTGACCAGCTCCCTTGCGAACTTCGTGTAGTGTATCATGTCGGCGACAGCGAACCTCTGCGCCGAGGACTCTGCGGGCGTCCTCGCTATCGAGAACTTCATGCCCATCTCCGTGGAGTACTCCTTCCTTACCTTGTCCATCTCTATCAGGACCTTTAGGGCAAGCCTCTGTGCGGACTGATCCTCGTGGAGCTGGTAGCCTGTCATGTGCTCCACCATCTCGTTCACGCCAGCGAAGCCGATGGTGTGCGAGAGGTTATCGATGTCCACCGCGGGCGGCGCCCCCTTCGGCCTCTGGGAGGCGAAGGGTACGAGCCCCCTATCGAACTGGTGCTTCATCAGTCGGTGCTTCAGGAGATGTGCCTCCTTGGCAACACCCATGGTCTCACGGAGGACCTCCAGCAACTTCGCCTCGTCGCCCCCCGACTTGTAGGCCAGGCGTGGCATGTTCAGCGTAACGACCTGCATCCCGCCCATGCTGAAGTGTGCCCCCTCCTCGAACAGGATCTTCCTCCTGAAGGACTCGGACTTGCCGTCCTCTGAGAATGCGTATGCGCAGCACTGGAAGCAGGAAACGCCGTCCTCCCCACCCCTGTACGCCGGTATCATGTTGTCGTAGTAAGTGGAGCCGAACTTTGCGGAGAGCTGCGCCGACTTGAGCATTATGTCCTCGAAGTTGTTGTCGTTCCAGTACCTCGTCCGCTGGACGACCTCCGGCTTCGGGAAGTTGAACATCTTTCCGACCGCATCGCCCTTCATATACTCGTCCAGTAGCGCATTGGCAAAGGCGTGGACCTTGCCCTCCAGATCGCCGTACCTCAGGTCCTTCCAGACCTTGCCGTGGGATACGACAGGCGCGTCCTGCCAGACCTTCGGAACGCCAGACTCGATCTGTATGGAGGAGAAGACAGGCTGACCTCCCCTTGCCACGTAGAGCTGGGTCATCTCGTAAAGGAACATCTGCGCCAGCTGGTGGATCTTCCTGTCGTCCATCTCCATCAGGTACGGAGCCATAAAGACGGTGAAGTTGAAGAACCCCTGCCCGCCCGCGAAGTTGGTCTGCGCAGCGCCCAGCACCTTGGCGGCGTGGAGCATCGCAACCTCCGCGTGCTTCGCCGGGCCGGCAACTGAGGTGTGAGTGCCGGTCCCGTCAGGCATCAGGCCGTAGTAGAAGAAGTAGCGGAGGTCCCAGTCCTGGCAATTGTGGATGTATACCCCAGAGCCTGCTAAGAACTCGTGCGATCTCCAGTCATCTGGATCGCCATCGAGCACGAAGTCATAAACGTATTTATGAGTTGGATGAACCTCTCGGACAGAATGGACCCTCTGAAGACCTAGGCCCGAGTCGGCTAAGATCAAGAGGTCACCCTCCTGTCTTTTGAGAGGGTGCGGTGTACCGCACGGTTCAGTTTTTTCCAAAAAGGCAGCCACATCCGAACCCTGTTTCCCAATGAGCGGAATCTGAGAGGCGAACTGCCTTGCTGCAACGTTGCTCATGGTGATTCTGTAAAGTAGCTGTTTTCCTGGCGGAGATGGCTCGAGTTCGTTGATTGTAAAAGATGTGCGCTGGCTACGGAGCCAAAGAGCCAGTTGTTGTATCAACTTTCTTGAAATGGACTGGTAGGTAATTATGGCGTCACTCTTTTCAGGTCGATAACAGACCGAACCATCGCCATAGAACAGCCCAGCAATTATGCCGGACTTGACAGGCTTGGAGAACGACAAGAAACGAGTCGGCAGGGATTTGTTCATGGCTTTAGCCTCTATTCCTAGCACCCAACGCATGAACATATACAAGATTTTACTTGAGAAGATGAACTGTTTTGCTTTTCCGTTAATAGCCGATTCGGTTACGTGTATACATAACTCTCGTGCAAAATCACTGACTACTGCACTAGATTCACTCTTGTCTCCGGTCAACACCAGCAAGTACGAGCCGCTTTTCGTTATATTATAATTCCCATCTGCGATAAACAGTCCAATGAATTTGGCTAGCGGAGTCAACTTCATAATTGCAGGCAGCCGATGTTCTGATCCTGCAACGCCTATCACAAGATTATCGTGGACAATAGAAACCTCTTTTGAGTTCGTCAAAAAGCTAAGCGATGCCATGCGCCTCTTGGGCCAGTGCTTTGGGAAGGCGATGCCTTTTTTCCTTAAAGCCCGGAAATATTCCAAGGGGATATTGTGCACATATAGCGAGGGCAAAAATGCAGTTGGCAAGGAGGTTGAAAAAGCATCGATAAGATCAATCTGGTCAACAGTTCCCTCCGGAAATACTGGACGAGTATAGGGGATCAGGTCTCCAGGTACTATTTCGGAAGTGGGCTTCTCAACGAAAGTCTGATCGGAATGCACCACTATGCGGTGCTCAGAAGATACCCTAACAGAGGAGCCTCCCTCCAGAACGATCTCAAGGATTTTTTCGGGAGATCGCCGCCTATAGATCCTCTTTACAGGTTTAAACCCTTCAAAACTTAGTAGAGACATGCCCAGATTGGTGGCATCAATGCGTTCCCTATCAGCTACAGCACTTGCATTCTCGAAGAGGTGGTCAAGTGATTTTGGAGAGAACCAAAACACGCCTTCCTTAGAATCGGCGATGATTACTTCGTTACCGTCAATACAGAAGGGACGGGTGCCCCAGTACTCCAGATCGTGGATGTGGATGTCGCCCCTTAGGTGCGCGTCGGCCACGTTTGAGGGGAGCATCAGCAGGTAGGACTCCTTGCTCAGGAAGTCAGCCTTCTTCTTGTGGAACGTCTCCGGGTTCGGCTGGAGGTTCGCGTTCTCCTTTGCCTCATAGCCCTCGGAGTTGTCGATGGAGTAGACGTCGTAGAGGGGCATTCCGACCCTGGTGTAGACGTTCCTCTGCTTGTCGAAGCCGTGCTCGAGGAGCTTCACGCTGACAAGTTCCCTTATCAGGGGGCCGCTCAGAAAACGGAGCTTCATGCTCCTTATGTCCTCCTCCACCTCCTCCGCTATCTTTCTGGCATCCTCCTCGTTCATTGGAGTGCCGCCGTATAGGATCTTTACCAGCTGAGTCTCCTTAAGGAGGCTCTTCACTATCAGCTCCTTGTCGAAGGGTACTATCACTCCGTCGCTCCTTCGAACCGGAGGAGGTAACTTACCGTTGAGGACTGCTTCTGTCACAAAATTTGCCCCCTAAATGCAATGTTCTATATGTTTCGTTCAGCCTTTTAAATTTTTTTTGAGTGAATAATTTAAAAAAATAGATAGAGTGCGTTAGCAGTGTTGGGGATAGTTTATCGAGATATTTAAAAAAATGCGATCATTCGCAAACTCAAATTCAGTTGAGTTTGGGAGGATGTTTTTGACAAATCTAGATAAATATTGCCGAGAAGCCCCCCTACTTGTACGTAGGGTGGATGAATCGGCGTGATGATTTTGGTTTAAAAGCATCCTATTTTTGAGGATGTCCCTCGAGATGGATGTTCCGATATGTGTCGTGGGGAAGGTCTTCAAGCCCAACAGGCAGAAGGTTCTGGCTCTAAACCAGTGCCTTTCAGGATTCATGCAGGTAGGTGAACTACCCTGCCCTAAAGGGCAAGGGCTTCCTGTTTCAACGATCTCGCTTGCTGGTATCCTTATCGGATACAGTAGAGGCTCGATCTCCACAGGCTCGACGTAATCAAGAGGCTTCGGGACAGGGAGCATAGACAGGTCAAGCAGGGGCTCCACAAGCTGGCCAACGAGGTCGTCGAGTATGCTAAGGGCTTCGAGAGCCCCGTCATCGCCATGGAGGACCTGAAAGGAATAAGGGAAAACATCGGGTACGGAAGGAGGATGAACCGAAGGCTCCACACTATGCCCTTCAGGCAGCTCCAACAGCTCATCGAATACAAGGCTCTTTGGCAGGGGATACCCGTAGCCTATGTGAATGCCAAAGACACATCGAGGACCTGCCACCGGTGCGGGAACATTAAGAAGACACTGAATGGGGAGGTCTACCGATGTTCGGTCTGTGGAATGGTCTACAGCAGGGACCTCAACGCCTCCATAAACATAGCAAAAAGACTCCTTGGACAAGAGGCTAAACGAAAGTCAAAGCCAAAGTCAGGGGAGTTTGGGGGATACGTGAACCCCCTGAACCAGCAAATGCAGATACGGCGAAAAGCCTTATCCAATGCTGGAAGCCATCCCTTCTCTGAGGGCGGTAGTTCACAACCACGATCTGCCTGAGAAGGGGGTAGAGGACCCGATCCCCTTGAGGATCGAGCGGCCCTCTTCACCCATCTCACAGACGGTCAGAGGAGGTTTGTGTCTCTCCGCGCCTTCCGCTACGCCGATCAGGGCAAGACCGATGATATCCGATAACGGCTCGGGTGAAGGAGTAAGTACCAAGGCGGTACCGATGCTCTTGAGGTGCTTGTATGACCTCCTCTGTTCAGGCTTACCCAATAGGCCCCGTACCGATCTGAGGCTAGAGACCAAGTCATCGCAAGCTTGAAGGCTCTCGCTGCAGGATTCCATCACTGCTTGGGTAGCCTTCCTCATTCTCCCACCGCTTTGGAGAGCCTCCTTCTCGGCTTAAAAAGATTTTTTCTGGGCAAATTGAAGGAATACTCAATTTTCTTTCAAGTGGGAAAAAGGTGGGAAACATTTAAATATCGGTGGTGGTATCCCATCGTAGAGGGGAGATCTGTGGAAAGGAGGAATTCAGTTCACACGGTTCCAGACCCCAAAGGGATTCAGGGATCTCTCCCCGGATGACGTCAAGAAGTACCTCTTTGTAGAGAACAGGTTCAGAGAGACTTTTGAGCTATGGGGTTATAGAGAAGTAAGGACCTCCACTGTGGACTACTTCGACATCATCCGTGGGGGGGCTGGCGAGGGCTTCGCAGACTCCATATTCAAGGTGCAGGACAGCGACGGGAGGCTCCTCTCCATGAGGGGCGAGGTGACCACCCAGATAGCCAGGATGCTGGTCTCCAAGGCGAGGAACGAGGGAAGACTCTTCTACATAACAAACTGCATCAGGTTCATAGGGACGAAGAGCATGTCGCAGAGGGAGTTCTGGCAGGCAGGAGCCGAGCTCGTGGGAGGGAGGGAGGTGGAGGCAGACGCCGAGGTCATAGCACTGACCCTCAGCGCCCTCGAGTCCGTGGGCATCATGGAGGCGAGCATTGACGTGGGCAACGTGGAGCTCTTCAGGAGGGCTGCGGAGCGCTTCGGCATAGGCGAACTCGAGGCCTTGAAGAGGGCGGTCGCGTCCAAGTCTTTGGGCGACCTCAAGAAGGTGACCACCGATAAAAGGGCGCAGGAGACCTTCTCCTACATAATGATGAAGCGCGGAGGGCCGGAGGTCGTCATGGAACTATCCCAGATGGTCGGAAAAGGTGTTGACGGATACGCGGATTATTTCAAGGAGCTCTTCGGGCTGCTAAAGACCTACGGATGTGCTGACAGGGTGAGGGTAGACCTGAGCACCCTTAGGGAGCAGATGAAGTACTACAACGGTACGGTCTTTGAGGTTTTCCTCGACGGATTGGGGGTACCCATCGGGGGCGGAGGCAGGTACGACGCCATGATGAAGGAGTTCGGCCTCGGGGATACAAGGGCGACGGGCTTCGCCATGAGCGTGGACCTATGCGTCAAGGCGCTGGAGGGGGAGGGGTTCAACTTCGAGGGTGAGAGGGCTCCAACCGCGATACTGTACTGTGACGGGTTCCGCGACAAGGCCATCCGTCTGGCTTGCGAGATGCGCAAGAAGGGCAGCATATGCACCGTGGAGAAGTACAACGGCCAGAGTGAGGGGATAGCGGTAGGACGGGAGATCGTCGACCTGAAGACGGGCAAGAAGTATGTTCCTTGAGGGGATTGGCATGAGGGGATTGATCATCGCCATTCCAAACAAGGGGAGGCTCAGAGAGCCTGTTCTGAGGCTACTTGACTCTGTGGGATTAAAGAGGATAGACGACGACAGGGTCTACCTCGCAAATACCACCATGGAGGGCATACAGGTCCTCTCGGTCAGGGCAATGGACATACCGGTCTACGTCTACAATGGGATTGCAGATCTTGGAATAACTGGAAGGGATGTGATCGCGGAGATAGGGCTCGAGGTGTACGAGCTGGCAGACCTAGGGTTCGGCACCTGCGACCTGGTGGTTGCGGTGAAGAAGGAGAGCACGTACAGGCACCCGGCAGACCTGCCCCAAGGGTCAAAGGTCGCCACGGAGTTTCCCACTCTGACGAGGCAGTACTTCAACGATATCGGCGTACAGGTCGAGATCATCATTCTGAGGGGGGCTGTCGAGATCGCACCCATACTCGGTCTGGTGGAGGGCATAGTGGACCTCTCCAGCACGGGCGCCACGCTTGAGAAGAATGGACTCAAACCAATAGGCAGAGTTCTTAGTTCCACAGCCAGACTGATATGCAACAAGGTCTCGTATAAGACCAAGTACGACATGATAGAGAGGATCGTAGAGAACATGAGGGGTTGTCTATGAAGATAGTCACGTATGAGGAGTTCAAACTCTCGCGCCAAGAAGGAATACCCAGCAGCATCATGGAATCGGTCAGGGAGATAATCAGGGATGTTAGGGCAAGGGGCAACGCAGCCATCCTGGATCTCACCGAGAAGTTTGATGGAGTCAGGCTCTCAGAGGAAAGGCTGAGGGTAGACCAGAAGGAACTCGAGAGGGCTTATCGGGCGATCCCGGAGGGGCTGAGGACGGCGCTCAAGAACTCGGCAGAGAGGGTAAGAATGTTCCAAGAGCGGCAGGTGCCGGAGGGCTTCTCCATCGAGACGGTTCCGGGCGTCGTCGTCGGTATCACCTTTGATCCATTGCAGTCGGTCGGCTTTTACATACCCGGCGGGAGGGCGGCATATCCTTCGACGGTACTCATGACCGCCATTCCAGCAAAGGTGGCGAAGGTGGACAGGTGCGTGCTCTTCACGCCCCCTGGCAGGGACGGAGCGGTCCCACAGGCAATTCTCGCGGCGGCATACATTGCAGGGGTTGACGAAGTCTACAGGGTTGGAGGGGCGCAGGCCATCGCGACCATGGCATACGGCACGTCCACAATAGACAAGGTGGAGAAGATAGTTGGGCCAGGGAACATCTACGTGACCGCCGCAAAGATGCTCGTCAGCTGGGACGTCGGCGTTGATATGCCCGCAGGACCGAGCGAGGTCCTAATATATTCGGAGGACAGCGACAAAACGGGGTGGATCGCGGCGGACGTAATCGCACAGGCGGAGCACGACCCGTGGGCGAGGGCCATTTTTGTTACCACGAGCATGACGCTTGCCGTGAAGGTTAAGGAGAAGGTGGAAAAGGAGGCCTTGAGTGCCCCCAGAAGGGATATCCTCGAGAAGAGCCTCTCAGAGGCGGCGATCATCGTGGTGAAGGACAGGAGGGAGGGGATAAATATCATAGACGAGGTAGCACCTGAGCACCTTGAGCTCATGGGAAGCGGATCCGAGGAGGTACTCAGCAGGGTCAGGAACGCCGGGGCGGTCTTCGTGGGAGAGTACACGCCGGTTGCGGTCGGCGACTATACAGCAGGTACCAACCATATCCTCCCCACAATGGGCTGGTCAAAGAGGGCATCCCCACTCTCTGTAAGGGACTTCCTCAGGGCCAGAGAGTACGTTAGATGCACCAAGGAAGGTCTCGAAGGAATAGGCGAGGACGGCAAAACAATAGCTATCGCAGAGGGGCTGTTAAATCACGCGAGATCCATAGAGGTCAGGATGAAAGAGGGAGGCGGGAAGAGATGAACGTCAGCGACTTGATAGATGAAGGGGTTAAGGAGATCCTCAGCGCAAGGAAGGGGAAGCAGTTCTACGAGAAGCTCTCGGAGCCGGAGAGCGCTGTGAGGATGAGCCTCAACGAGAACATGCTGGTGGACAAGTCCTTCTCCAACACCATCCTGATGGAGGCTTCTGAGAACACCGACGCCAGGAGGTACCCTGTGGTCAAGGGTGGTCTGGCGCTCAAGGCCATATCCGAGAACATGGGGCTGTGGGAGGACGAGGTTATGGTGGGGAACGGCTCGGACGAGATCCTCGATCTCGTGGCAAAGGTATTCGTGGGGAGGGGCGAGGGGCTCGTCGTTGATCCTACCTTCGAGATGTACAAGTTCTACGTGGGGCTGGCCGGGGGCAAGACTCGGCAGGTGCTGATCACTAAGAACTTCGAGCTGGAGGTGGACGATGTTCTCTCGGCGGTGAACGAGAAGACGAAGGCCATCTTCATCTGCTCCCCGAACAACCCGACCGGGAAGCAGTTCTCCAAGAACGAGGTCCTGAGGGTGGTAGAGGAGAGTGACAGGCTGGTTGTTTTAGACGAGGCCTACGTGGACTTTGCGCCCTACAGCCTAGTGAGGGAGGCGGCAAAGTACCACAACCTTCTGGTCCTGAGAACCTTCTCCAAGTCCTTCGGACTGGCGGGGCTGAGGATAGGCTACGGCGTGGGAAACAGCGAGATAATAGAGTGGCTGAGGGCGGCGCAGAGCCCCTTCAGCGTGAACTCCGTGGCGCAGGAGGCCTGCAGGCTCGTCCTAGAGAACAAGAGGATCTACGAGTCCTTCGTAAAGAGGGTAATCGAGGAGAGGAAGTACCTCATGGCGGAGCTGGAGATGGTCAACGGGATAAAGCCCTTCGAGTCCGACGCCAACTTCATCCTGATAAAGGTGATAGGCGGGGACATGGCCTCGGAGGGTGTCTGCAAGAGGCTGAGGAGCGCGGGCATAGAGGTAAGGGACAGGGGAAATCTGCCGTTGCTCAAAAACTGCCTTAGGGTCACCGTCGCGGACAGGGAGAGTAACTTAAAGTTCGTGAAGGAGCTAGAAAATGCTATGAGGGGATCGTCATGACCGCGAAGAGGAGAAAGAACAGAACAGGAGAGGCCAAGAGGAAGACCAAGGAGGTCGAGATCAGCATCTCGGTGAACATCGATGGTAAAGGTGAGTTCGAGGGAAGGTCCGGATCCGCCTTCGTGAACCACATGCTAAGGACGCTCTCGAAGCACAGCCAGATAGACGTCAAGGTTCAGGCGGCTGGGGACCTGAAGCACCACATAATAGAGGACCTCGCGATAACGCTGGGGAAGGCGCTGGACTCTGCGCTCGGAGAGAAGGTCGGGATAACGAGGTTCGGCTTTGCCTACGTACCCATGGACGACTCCCTCGCTCGTGTGGTGATAGACCTGGGAGGGCGTGCGTACACCAAGATATACCTCGGCGTCAAGGGCGAGAGCATCGAGGACACGAAGGTTGAGGATATATTACACTTCTTGGAGGCCCTATCTCAGTCGCTCCAGTGCAACCTGCACGTGAGGGTCCTCTACGGCTCCAACGACCACCACAGGGTGGAGGCTGCGGTCAAGGCATTAGCCCTTGCCCTCAAGATGGCGGTGTCGAGGAGCGGAGCGGCAGGGATACCAAGCGCCAAGGGTGAGATATGATGAGGGTTGCCGTGCTGGACCTCGGTCTTGGCAACCTCCTGAGCATTAAGAGGGGGCTGGAGAGGGCAGGCGCAGAGGTCTCAATAACAGCGGAGGAGGGATCGGTCAGAGAGGCGGACGCCGTGGTGCTACCGGGGGTTGGCGCCTTTAGGGACGGGATCAGTGCACTCGGTAGGTTCAACGCCACTATAGAGGGGGTGCGAGAGGGCAGGAAGCCCCTGCTGGGCGTCTGCCTAGGGATGCAGCTCCTCTTCACCAAGAGCTACGAGGGCGGAGAGTACCCGGGTCTAGATCTCATAAAGGGAGAGGTCATAAAGCTGCCAGAGTCCGTCAAGGTTCCGCAGATGGGGTGGAACGCCATAAGATCCACGAAGGGCTCGCCCATCCTCAAGGGCGTAAGGGAGGGCGAGTTCTTCTACTTCGTCCACTCGTACTACTGCAAGCCAGAGGAGGACGTGGCGGTGGCCTATGCCGAGTACGGGGTCGAGGTGCCGGCCATAGTCGAGAGCGGGAACGTCTTCGGCACCCAGTTCCACCCGGAGAAGAGCGGCAGGGCAGGTCTGACTATCCTGAAGAACTTTCTGGAGGTTGCGAGGCGTTGACCAAGGTAATACCCGCAGTGGACATCTCGAAGGGAAGGTGCGTAAGGCTCACAAAAGGAAGGATTGAGGATGCCACCGTCTACTATGACGACCCCCTCGACGCGGCCAAGAGGTGGGTGGGGGAGGGCGCGGAGATGCTCCACTTGATAGACCTCGACGCGGCGGTGGGTGTGGGGGACAACTCCGAGGCGATAAAGAGGGTGATAAAGGGGGCGGGGATCCCGATCGAGGTCGGCGGAGGAATAAGGAGCATTGAGAGGGCGAGGGAGTACGCGGAGACAGGGGCTGAGCGGGTAATCTTCGGGACCGTTGCCCTAGAACTAAAGATCATTAGGGGCGCGCTCGTAGCGTTAGGACCGGAGAAGGTGATGGCTGCCGTGGATCACCTCATGGGCAGGGTCGCCGTGAAGGGGTGGAAGGAGCTGACGGAGATAGATGCTGCGACGCTCTGCGGGAGGCTCGAAGAGGCAGGGGTCATGAACATAATGATGACCTCCATAGACCGGGACGGCACCATGAAGGGACCGAACCTAGAGTATTCCCTCAAGGTAGCCGCCAGTCTGAAGAGCGACCTATACCTTGCCGGTGGGTTCACGACGCTGAACGACCTCCTCTTACTGAAGGGCTCCAGAGTAACAGGGGTGATACTTGGGAGGGCGCTCTACGAGGGATCGATAGATCTGAAGAAGGCGAAGGAGGTCCTCGGGTAATGCTCACCAAGAGGATAATACCTTGCCTCGACGTGGACAAGGGGCGCGTGGTAAAGGGAATACAGTTCAAGAATCTGAGGGACGCCGGGGACCCAGTGGAGCAGGCTCTGACCTACGAGCGACAAGGCGCGGACGAGATAGTCTTCCTAGACATAACGGCCTCCTCTGAGTACAGGGAGACTGTTCTGGAGATGGTCAGGAAGACAGCTTATGAACTCTCGATACCCTTCACGGTTGGTGGTGGTATAAGGAACTATGGTGACGTGCGGAAGGTGCTGCTTGCCGGGGCGGACAAGGTCTCACTCAATACGGCAGCTGTGCTCGACCCTAACGTGATAAAGGAGGGGGCGGACATCTTCGGAAGCCAGTGCATAGTGACCGCCATAGACGCCAAGAGAGTAGGCAAGGGAAGGTGGGAGGTCTACATATACGGCGGGCGTAAGCCGACGGGGCTTGACGCTTTGGAGTGGGCCAAGAAAGCTGAGGAGATGGGGTCGGGTGAGATTCTCTTGACAAGTATGGATTTCGACGGATCAAAGGACGGCTACGACTTGGAACTCACGAGGAGGGTATCGGAGGCGGTAAACATACCAGTGATAGCGTCTGGCGGTGCCGGAAAACCTGAGCACATATACCGTGCTTTCGTGGACGGGAAGGCTGACGCGGCGCTCGCAGCCTCTATATTTCATTACGGAGAGTACACCATGAAGGACGTGAAAGATTACCTTAAGGTCAGGGGGATACCCGTGAGGGTCTGAGGCAACCGGTCAAGAAGTGATGGTCTCATGAGAAAGCCGTTGGTAATCCCGGAAGATACCGTCTCCGTAGCATTGGAGACCAATGGGAAGGGATTCATAGGTTTCATCGTGGAGTTGCCAGGTGCCTTTATACGCGGCAAGACTGAGGAGGAGGCCCTCTCTAAGGTGGGTGGGGCGATAAGGGCGTACATGAAGTGGTTAGGGGTTGAGGCAAAGGCGAGTTACGGGTGCAGAGTGGTTCAGAGGCACCGGAGTGCGCTGATGGTCGAGGACGCGGATAATGAGGTCTTGCTTGAGGCCGATAGAGGGGCTGCCAAGGATGAGGAGTTCAGAATACTTCGCGACCTGGTCGTGTATTCGGGCGAAACCTTCCTGAGGCTTTACACCAACGCCAGGTTCAAGGACTGGGTTGATGAGACGAGGATCAGGAAGACGTTCTGGGGCGAAAACCCGAAGACGATCAGGGAGATCTTCGAGCACGTCAGATTGACCCAGTATTACTACCTGTCAAGAACGAAGGTGACGTTCTCGGAGAAGGAGGGAGAGTTCCTTAAGATTAGGCGACTCTGCCTCACGAAGATCGAGGGGCTGTGGCGGGAGTTCAATAACTCCTTGGTTTTTGAGGTAGATAATGAGCTCTGGACCCTCAAGAAGGTTTTGAGGAGGCTAATCTGGCACGATAGGATACACGGGAAGGCGATGACGAGGATCCTGGAGAAGCAGAAACGGCTTGGGATTATCGGCAGCTATGAGGATGTATTTTGCTTTGCGGAGATGGCAAAGGTAATTAAACAATGAGGAGGAGACGAGGAGATGTGAATCATTCAATGCGAGGTCTTTTCGGATTGAGGGTGGGCAATTATGGAGGGCGTCAAGTTTACTGAGGAAGAGATAAGGAAGATAGTCGACGGACTGAACTTTGAGAAGCTCCAAGGGATAATCCCGGCAGTGACCGTTGATGAAGACAGCAGAGTGCTGATGCTCGCCTTCATGAATAAGGAGGCCCTAGAGAAGACCCTTCGGACTGGGAGGATGCACTACTGGTCGAGATCAAAAAAGAGGCTCTGGATGAAAGGTGAGGAATCGAAGCACTACCAGTACGTCCTCGGTGCCTATACGGACTGCGACAACGACTCCATCCTCTTCAAGATCCACCAAGTCGGTCCTGCGTGCCACACAGGAAAATACACCTGTTTCTACAGGAGCCTGAGGGAGTACAAGAGCGGGAGCGAGATCCTAAGGGAGCTGGAGGCGGTAATACAAGATAGGATGAGGAACCCGAAGGAGGGGTCATACACCTCGAGAGTGCTAAAAGCCGGAATGAAGGAGGCTGCCAAGAAGCTGAGCGAGGAGGCCTCCGAGGTCTCGGTGGCGGCGCTGGCTGAGGACAAGGAGAGGACAGTGTACGAGGCGGCCGACCTATTATACCACCTTGTGTTGCTGCTCCAGATGAAGGGTGTTAACATGGGGGGGGTCTACAGGGAACTCTGGAAGAGGAGAAAGTAGATGCCCCTTCTCGATCTTCTGCTGGCGATTATCTTCTGGATTGTTGTCGCGCTCGTTGCCCTAGCATTCTTCGTGGAGGTCATTTTTCGGATGGTGAGGCGCTACGTCCACTTCCCAGCGCCAGCCTTCACAGTATTCTTCATGAATAACCCCTTGAGGCGGAGGTGGCAACCACCAGAGATGATAGTTGAGTGGGCAGGGATTAGGGAGGGGATGTGGGTCCTTGAGCTCGGTCCCGGCGGCGGAACGTTCACCTTCGAGGCTGCCAAGAAGGTAGGACCCGAAGGGCGTGTCTACGCTGTCGATATAGAACCGAAGGTAACCGCAAGGCTGGAGAGGAAGGTGAACGAAATGGGAGTAAAGAATATCACGGTCAAGACGGCCTCCGCCTACGAGTTACCCTTACCGGATAGAAGTTTGGACGTGATCTTAATGGTGGCGGTGCTCGCCGAGGTACCGAACCGACAGAGGGCGCTCAAGGAATTTAAAAGGGTTCTGAGGCCAGACGGGATACTTGCCGTGGGCGAGCTGCTGTTCGATCCGGACTATCCGCGTAGGAAAACCGTGATTAGGTGGTGTGAAGAAGCCGGTTTCGAGCTCTTAAAGAGCCACGACGCAGTGCTCCATTATCTACTGACCTTCAGACCTCGCCCACCCGAATGAACCGTTTCGTTAGTTTTGTGAGTTTCGGAAGGTTTGAGATCATAATCGAAGATCTCCTCCACCAAGTCGCCGTATATCTTCCTACTCATATCCTCGATAACGTCTCCCTTTAAAGAGGAAATCTGTTCCACTATGACCTTCTTGGGGGAGATCTCCAAAGACCTGCCCTTCTTCGTGAAGATGACCTTAAGCCCTTCGCTGGAGTGCATGGTTATGTTGCCCTTGCCCATGGTGCAGCCAGTCGAGAACTGGATGCCGTCAACGATGCAGGAGTGAGGCGGTTTCGGAGGGCAGAATACCTCAGCCCTCATTTTGAAGGGATCTTTGTCCATGATCTTATTCGCCAGTTCTCCGGCCTTGAGACCCAACACTAGATAAGGCCCGAGGTGGCCGTGGAAGGCAGAGGCGGCTTCAAGAAATTCCGACGCCCCGTAGGTCTTCACGATGTGCTTCACCGCTGTCGCCCCCTTTTGGTCTTACGTCTTATTATGGAAATAAGATAATAAGATTAACGCCCCATGAAACGAAAACCTAATAAGTATTACTTTTTTTATATTCAGTAATACTGATGGAGGCAACGTAGTTGTTGTGGAGGAGCAGGGAGATAGCAACGATAGCGATATCTGCCGCTCTGTGGAGCATTCTGAACGCGACGATATCGCCCGTCTTCTTCGCATTAACAAAGATGCCTTTCCTCTGCGATCTGCTTGGCATCCTATCGCTCATAGTGGTAACCTAGAGGCTCCGAAGGGTTGGCGTTGCCACTGCAACGGGTTTGATCGCAATGCTGATAACCCTTAGTCTGAACCCCTACATGATACAGTTCATCGGTTTTGGGATAGCCGCCATATTCTTCGATCTGGCGTGCTTTACCATCGGATACTCGAGAGTCTACGACAGGTTCTACTCGGCACTCGTGCTCGTCCGTTTCCTCAAACGTGTACTTTTGTATACACGTTCTCGTTCGGAGCATTGGCAGCCTCCTCGGTCCAGCCTGCCCTCCTGCTGTCAGGCGCGGCAGGGGCGTGCAGGTACTCATCCCTCATAAGCCGCCAGGAGGCGTCCGCACTCACGGCAAACGGCTGGCCGCACAGGCGCATACCACGACAGAGTATTGCCAGCGAGGCGAGCCTGTTCCTGCCGTAGTCTGCGCCACAGGTATTGCACCTGCTCATCGCCCAGGCTGGGTGCCTTATCTTACCACCACATACGGGACACCTCGACGAGGTCCCTCCCGGGCTCACATACACGGTCCTGAAGGGAGACTTGTACTCCACCATTGACTGATACATCCGGTATGGCCATCTGTTCAGATATGTTCGAAGCTTCCTGCTCTTCTCTGCATTTCCGTTCTCCCTTATCCCGGTAAGCCTCTCGAAGATGAACGATGCGCCAGGATTCTTTCTCACCTGCTCAGTTGAGAGCTTCTGGAGAGCGTCCCTTATCCTGTTCCTCTGCCTCCCCCTCGTCTCCCTCAGCTTCTTCGCTCTCTTCTGCGGGTTCTTCACGTGCAGCTGTATCCTTCTCCTCCTCCTTGAGAAGTCGTTCTGTATCCTTGCGATTCTGCCAATAGGCTCTGTCTTCACCTGCCGGAGCTTGACTGTTTCACCTTCCTTTGATGCTGCCGTCGAGTCTATTGTGTTGAAGTTGAGGTCTGAGGCAACGAACCTGCTGCCGAGGGGCTTCTTCTTCCCACCGCTGGTGACGAACGTGATGTACCCGTACCTGAAGGGCTGGAGTGTTATCCTGGCGGACACCGTGCCTTCATTTCCCTGCTCTTGTTCTATCTTGAAGAGCTCAGCATCTATCCTCACCGCGAGCCTCTTAACCTCAGGCATCTCAAGCCTCTTATGCCTCCTCTTATAGGACCTGAGCAGGGCCACCCCATTTCTGCATAGGGGGTTGATGTGGTGCCTGGCATAGCTATAGCGGGGGTAGAACCATTCCCTGAACCTCCTCCTCAATGCTATTGGGCTCGGGAGCCTGCTGTCGTCCTCCCTTGCCATGACATATGCGTATACGAGGGCCATCCTCAGCGCATCCCTCATGTCGCTGAGATAACCCAGGATCTCCTCGCTCGGCTGGTCCTCTACGGCTATTGTCCTCTTCTCTCCCCTTGATCCCCAGGGATGGCTCATTTAAATGGCGTCATTTCTTTCTGAGTACAGCTCCACTATATTATCAAAAACATATTTTTATATGCATTTTCTTGTAGCTGTTGCTAACCCCTTTTTGCTTCTCTGCTGCCGAAAGCAGAAACACACCAAGACTGAAGGGCTTTCCCCATAAATTACATCACCCTCTAAAAGTTGCCCTTTACGCTAATCCTTGATACTTTAATATGCGTTTGACGGAGGATAGGGTATGCTCACCGCGGGGTTTATACTGAGCGTCATAGCCATAACAGCGTCTGGAGTCATGGGACCGGGCCCCCTCACTGTGGCTACCATCGCTACGGGGGTCGGAAGGTCGTGGAAAGCGGGCTTGCTTGTAAGCGCTGGGCACATGGCCGTGGAGTTGCCCCTGGTCCTCGTGATAGCACTCGGGGTCCTCTCCTTCATTCCCGAGGGCATGAACAGGTGGATCGCGCTTTTGGGAGGGATCTTCATGATCGCCTTCGGTGCCGCAACGTTGAAGGGGGCGAGGGGGGCGGTGGTCGAGGGACGAGAGGGCGGGCGCGGGTCAGGATCCCCTCTGGTAGTCGGCATTGGCCTCTCGGCGCTGAACCCATACTTCATCATATGGTGGTTGACCGTGGGGACGCCGTTGATAATGATCGCCGTGGGGGCGATGGGTCTGGTGGGGGTCGGTATAATGTACATGTCCCACGTTTGGATGGACTTCGCTTGGCTCTCTGTTTTGGCTGGCTTGGGATCAAAGGGAAGGAAATTGGGGAGGTTGTATCCATACTTAGTGGGGGGGCTCGGGGCCCTTATTGTAATATTCGGGATACAGTGTATCATCGGGTCGTTACTGGGCTGATTTTTAGACCTTCTCTATAGCCCGAAACTGGCCGAGAGGCTGCATGGTAAATAGCTGCCAGAATAAGCCAACTCTATCTCGACGCTCTCAGCGCGTCCGAGAGGGTGAGCTGCCTTCCCTTCTCCTTGAGGGCGATCGCCAGATCGTATACGTCCTCCACGTTCTCGAACCTGAGGCTCCGGACCTTCTCGAAGTTCCACCCCGTACACTTTATCGCAGAGACCACCGAGGCGAAGGACACTGCCTTTATCCAGCTGCCGGTCTTGAAGTAAGATCCGAGGAAGCTTCCAGCCCAGGTATCGCCGGCCCCTGTGACATCCACCGGGCTCTTGGTTATCGCAGCCATTGCCGGTATGAACTCCGTGCTGCCCTGAGATGAGACTACCGTCCCGATCTCCCCAAGGGTGAGGACGAGCATCTTTGTCTTTATCGTCTTGATCGCCTCCGAGACCACCTCTCTGCCCGTGACGGCGTGGAGCTCCCTCTCGTTCAGTAAGAATATGTCCGAGAGGGCCGCGGCGTTAAGTATGGAGCGCCTGTTCGACCTGTCGTCCATGTAGTGGATTGCGGAGTTGATCGAGACCGTTACGCTCTGGTTGAGTTCCTTGATGGATTTTACCATGTTTTCGACCTTTGGGGGGTTCATGGGCGCCAAGTGAATCATCTTTGCGCCATTTCTAACGGTATTGACCACATCCCTCGTAGTTATCTGGGACCCAGGACCTATGGACACCCTCCTGTAACTTGCATTCCAGCCTTTGCCGTAGCTTATGAAGAACCTGGTGCTCTTCCCCTTAATCGTCTTAACCATTGCGTAGGGGAAGTCGGCGAAGACATCCTTGAAAGGGTAGTCCTCGCCCACGGCTGTGAGTATCCCAACGTCCCTGCAGACCGTCTTTGCGCCCATAGCGGAATAGAGGGCTGCACCGCCTGGCTGAACCTTCTCGCCGCGCATGTTGCGTATGCGATCGACAGATACGTGACCTACAAAGACGATCTTGTTGGACAAATGGGTCACTTGCTCATACTCTCTCTGGGAATATAAAAATCATTTACCCCCTCTTAAAATGGCAGTAACTCTTGCGGCTTTGGGACAAAATTCCTCGCTAATCCCTTATGACTATAACGTAGGCCCTCTTACCGATGTACCTCTTCGGCGCGTCTATCTTCGCCGAGTTCCCGAAGGGCGTGATCACCCTCTCGTACACA
>Ga0315282_10000720_pt1 | contig 64748 bp, 96 predicted proteins | sample YL17G07_20_MG_FD_203693 | JGI IMG/M metagenome (GOLD analysis project Ga0315282, IMG submission 203693) | Sediment microbial communities from Yellowstone Lake, YNP, Wyoming, USA - YL17G07_20 | ecosystem: Environmental > Aquatic > Freshwater > Lake > Sediment | place: USA: Wyoming | collected...
CTCGGAGCCCTTGTAGCACACTGTGGATAACTCTTGCTGACTACCCTCTTGCCGTTCTCCCTGGTCACTCATCGTGCCCTGGTTTCATATCTCATTCACTAATTTTCATAAAACTTTTGACAATATCCAACAAAACATCCACGAGACTATGGTTATTGATTTCTGTAAGCGATTCGATAAGCCCCGCAAATGCTTTCTTGTCCCATCTTTTTGGATATTTCACGCCTTCCCATTCTGCCGACTTTAGGACTTCACTGTAATCTGGGGGATCCTCTTCCGGGTATGCCATCTTATACGTGGCAACTGGATCAATCCCTCTCTTTGAACAGAAATTAAAGAAAAGCGCATGGACACAGTCGTCTATACTACCATCGCAAGCCTGCCCCAATACATAGGGCCTCGGAGAGAAATGTCCCTCATTCAAATCTTTCATTACCTGCGCTAGATCATATCTTCTGTAACGCATCACCAAATGCCGAACTCCGCCCTCGGCCTTTAATAATCCATCAGCCAAATACGGATAATCACCATTTGAAAAGCGTCTATCCTTACCAACCCATATCCTAAAATCTTTGGTTTCGATGTCAGCTATTTCATCAAACATCACCACTCTTCCCCCTTTCCCTTACAACATCCACGTTCTTCACATATCGTAACGGCGACACATTCTCCGCAGATTTGTCGGATACCTTTTCGGTAATCCAATCAATGAGAAGCTCCTCTGCGGAAGCATCCATCTCGTCGAATGTCAAAACAATCTTCATAAAATTTCGGGCAGGATACCCCATCTGCTTGCAGTGGGGAGGAATGCCCGTGCTCTCCTTCCAAATAGATTCTTGACAATCTCAAACATTTGAGTTATACTTAAACTATGAAGTTGACTCTTCAAATCAAACTTCTCCCGACCAAAGAACAGATACTCTCTCTTTTGGCTACCCTGAAGGCTTCCAATCTTGCCTGCAATAAGATTTCTGGGGTTGCATGGGAGAAAAGAGAATTCAATCAATTCAGACTTCACCATCTTGTTTACCGACAAATTAAGGATTCTTTGAATCTTTCCGCTCAAATGGTTGTTCGGTGTATTTCCAAGGTCGTGGATGCTTATAAACGGGACAAGAAAGCGAAGCGAATTTTTAAGCCATTGGGAGCAATTACTTATGACATCCGTATTCTTTCCTACAAAGAGAACTCTGTCTCGATCTGGTCGGTTGATGGAAGACTGAAGGTCCCTTTCGTTTGCCATAACTCCAAATATTTTCCTTACATTAAGGGAGAAGCCGATCTCGTTCATGAAAAAGGGAAGTTCTATCTTTTTCAGACTGTGGAGGTCCCCGAAGAAGATATCAAAGAAATTGAGGAATTTATCGGGGTTGATTTTGGAATCGTGAATCTTGCAACCACTTCTGATGGGGAATTTTTTTCGGGAGAAATGGTTGATACTGTCCGCAAGAAAATGACCAAGATCAAAAAAGCCTTGCAGAAAAGAGGCTCCAAATCTGCGAAGAGACATCTTAAGAAACTTTCTGGGAAGGAGAGACGGTTTAAGAAGCACACCAACCACACCATTGCGAAAAAGATTGTTCAAATTGCCAAAGACACCAACAAGGGTATTGCCCTTGAAAACCTGAAAGGGTTTAAGGTCTCGGTTCGGAAATCGCAAAGAGAACAATTTGGTAAATGGAGTTTTGATGAACTTAGAAAGTTTATAGATTACAAGGCACAACTGGCAGGAGTCCCTGTGGCTTTCGTTAATCCGAGAAACACCTCCAAGATGTGTTCTGAATGTGGTCATATTTCCCGTGGCAACCGAAAGTCTCAATCCGAGTTTGTCTGCCAATGTTGTGGTTTTTCTTGCCATGTCGACCTCAATGGCGCCATCAATATCGCTTCAATCGCTGCCATAAACCGGCGAATCGCAGTCCACTCTGAATCTGTCAAGTCTCTTTCTCTTGGAACTGCAATGCCCCACAGTTCTACTGTGGGGTAGTTTACCTATTCCTCTCCCTTCAAGAATTGTTCCGCTCCGTCCCGATCGTGGAACAAAACTTCGTTACACTCAGGACATTCAAAGTCATCATCATCGTAATCCGGGACATCCCCTTCAACAAGGACCTGAGCGTCTCCGGCTCCATCAAGCTCAAATCTCGCTCTTTGCTCAATCATGGAAAACAGCCTCAGATGGTCTATTTCAACTCCGCATTTTGGACACTTCATCGTTCCCTCCTTTTTGATTGACTTCTTCACCTTTCTTGTCCTTCTTTTCCAACCTTTCCAGATTCACTATCTCAACAAAGAGATAAGCCCACCCCAGCAAACCTATAACTAATCCAAAAAACATGGCCCCCAAACTGCCGGCCCTCTGATGGGCAGTTGTCAATTCACCTTCTGCCGGCACGGAGATCAAAGCCAAAAGAAACAATCCGAACATGACGCACATAGAAGCTATCAAACGTTTAGGATTCATTCTTTTCCCTCCGCATCATCCCCTACTGGATTGAGAATAACTCTCCACTCTTTAGGTCGAGGCCTACGATTTCTATTTTCAACACATCCGTCTCCGTTATCGTTTCGGTTGTCTCATCACTCTCCACCGACTTCCTCTTCTCCTTCCTTACCGTTCCTTTAATCAGAAGGCGTTTACCATTCTTCTCGATCAACCCATCTGTCATCCCCGATGCTACAAGAATCGCCAAATGCCCTTTTCTTAACGGTGCGGCGGGCCGAATCCTCATGTTGCCATTCCTCTTGGCGATCAATTCGAATATCTCCTTATCGAATCCATCTTCCTCTACTTCCTGAACCATCTCTTCGGGACTAACCTCAAGGTTTCTGAAATGGAAATACCTGTCAGGTAGGCTTGCAGACGGAACTGTATATAAAAGAGCCTCATCCGATAACTCAGGCACGTTCCCTGACCTGCTTTCCTCGAGCATGCGTTCAGTATCGCCATCCACCACTCCTGCGCCTTTCTTCTTCCCAAAAACCACAATCTGTTTAAACGCTTCATATTCCCTCTCCGGAAACTTTCTGACCGCAACGTCAGTAAACCACGATGCTAAATATCTCACCATGGCTCTGTTCAAACTTCTAATGGAAATAACCAGGACAAGGATGCCACCCGCCTGTAGCGACGGGGCGTTATGGGCAATGAACTTGTTCTCAAGGCGCCCGCCCTCGTCAAAATCGTACGGGGGATTTAAGAACAGGCAGGATATGGACCCACCTCTAATGCTTACTCTTAGGCCGTCTCCCTGGATTACCTTGCTGAGCCTCGCCTTCGCCTGCTCAGCCCTGTTCTTATCCAGCTCAACCCCGAAGCTCTCCGCTTGCAAATGGTTTGCAAGCTGGTAAACCGCTTCCCCTGGACCACAGCACGGGTCATAAATCCTAACCTTCCCACCCACGCCTCTAACAAGAAAGGGCTTTATCAGTTCAACTACTATTGAGGGCGTTGGAAAATAACCGAGTTTCTGTTTCGATTCTAGGCGTGCCATCTCACCCTCTCTCTACCGGTTTCAGCGTTCCTTCTGCTTGCGTTAGTAGCAATTCATATCCTATCATTCGTCGCCTTACTTCTTCGGCTCCCTTTCGGTAGGCCGTCACGCAAACAAGGTCCTCACCATCATAAAGGGCAAAGTTCCTATTGCTATACTTATCGATTTTAAATCTCTCCAACAATTCTTCCATTTTTATTCTCCTCTCTTTTAATGAGGCTACGACAAAGCCTTTGGGCATGCTTTTGAAATTGGCTTCGGCTCAAAATTCAGGTCGCGTTCAATCCCCAACCCGAAGGGGCCTTTCACGCTCTGAAGCTCGGATAATGAAAAATACCCCCACTCGTCACATTCGTCGCCAAAGATGGAAACGTAACCGTAGAAATTCATGTCCACGACCTGTCCGCCGATCTCCCCGTTCATCTTAGATGCCTCAACCTCAATAATTTCTTCCTCTCCGCTGGCACCCTTTCTCCTAATCACGTAGTACATCTCGGTTGACCACCATGTCCCGCCACCAGACGGATTGAAAAATTTGCACACCACAATCGGGTCTTTGACATCCTCTTGACGTCCTATCTTTTTAAACTTCCCCTCAATCTCCTTATTTATCAGCTTCATCTTCGTTCTCCTTTCTCCACTGTCCACGTCTCGGGATCCAGCGTGTGAGAATATTCAAAGTAGCTTTCCATCAAATCTCCCTCTCCATTTATGACCTTCGAGATAGCGTCCCCTGCGTCCTTCGCTTCAACTTGATACCCCTGGACATGAACCTCTCGCACGCTAACGATGAACCTATCCATCTCATCACCCCCTTTCAACCTTCAGAATCCCTTTCTTAATTGCATTTCCAACCTTTCTTTCGATTAACTGCTCGACCCCTGGCAAATATACGAGGAATCCCTTCATCCCAAACCCAAGCAACGTCTTCATGTGGCTCCCAGTCTTATCGGACACTAACCACACCCATTCCTTCCAACTCTCATGCATCGGAACCCTTATCCGACTATTCAAGAAATGAAAAAACACTTCCGTCTCGTTCTCACCTTCCCTACACAGCACAACAGCAGACCCAAACGAATTATCTTCGCTGTCAGCCTTCGCCAAACTGCTATACATAACCATTGCGCATAGCCCCGATTGCAGTTTCTTGTAGATAGCGTGCATCTTCCCTTCGTTTGGCACGGTCACATACCATTCCCGCATATCCCTAACCATCTCCGCTTCTTTTGGCCCAAACCTCACTGTAACGGAACGCTTACAGACCAAGGTGCTGAAGATGGCTTGCAGGGCAACCTTCGTTCCAACCGCTGTCATCCAGTAAATCGGATTACCACGGCTCTCTCTATCTATTACGATGCTTTTCACGTATGCAGTTACGCTGTTATTGTCGATTGTCACCATCCTCTCACCCCTCTTGTGTCTGGTCCCTCAGTTTTCCAATCGGCTCAAGATCATAACAAGCCCTTCTCTCGTTCACTTCTTCCAGGTCCATCTGCCTTTCAACTGTATAAAAAGAAAACCCGCACTCAAGGCATTCACCCTCAACAATGTCGTGTGGTTTCCAATCCACATACGTCTCCATCGTCGCTCCGCACTTTGTGCACGCTGCATTTCCTCTGCATCCACTCATAATTACCCCCTCTCACGCTTATGCGTAAATTCAAGGCAAACTTAATCGGTGATATACGTGATTGCTTCGTCGATGACGCTTCTCGACTTCCAATGCTCCCCATACCACCTTCCCAAGACCTTATGACCATCATCCCCGCCGGTTGTCACCACGTAGCCATTAACGATCTTCTTTTTTCCATTCCAATGCCTAAACTCATAGGCAATCACGGAATGGTCTTCAGCATACTCAAGCTTCCTGATAAATTCCTTTACGTAGTTTGGAAATTTTCCCAAAAGCCAACCAAGGTCGTACTCCTGCAGGTGACCCTTCTCATACGTGAACCCATTACATTCAATTTCATTCCTCGGCCTGACACATCCTGATAGCTGTACGTCCCCAATCACATTCCCGCTACTGATACAATCCACCTGGCGGTTGAACGTCTTGTTTTCGGACTCAAACTTCATGCGATTTGGCGTTACCCATTCCTTCGGTCTTGCCATCAACCTCACCCCCTTTCTGCAAATCTTTCAGCTTCTCTTCTTGTCAACTCCAAACATCCCTCATTTGAAAAAGATAGCGGTTTCGGAGCGCCTATCAAACCCCAATAATTTGCACATACAAATTTCTCGATCGTTATCGGACAAGCCCAATCGTTCTCGCCATGCCTCATCGCATAATAGAAGTAATCCTCTCTTGGATATTTCTCGCTTCCGGGCCTGCCCTCAAACACAATGCAATCCATGCCTCTAAACTGGACCTTCTTCCATGCCATCACACATCACCCCCTTTCTACTGTTCATAAGGCTCTCCCTCAGCAAGGGCGGAACAACTCGGACACAATGGTCTAAACGGATCGTCACTACTGCCAAATGGGAAATAGACTGCCAACTCAACTGGAAAATATTTCTCGCAATGATAACATTTGACACTTTTCATCCTTCGTCCCCCCTTCCCTTCTTCTTACCTTCTTCCATCATCAACGTTATTTGCCCACAATGAGAACAAATCCACAGGACATAACCTTTAAAGCTACCTTTCCCATTCTCCTTCTTAACCTTTGACCTCATGCAATATCTCCCCCGACATTTCGTTTCCAACTTTTCCTTCATGTTGCCCTCCAGACCTGTGTTCCATAGGGGACCCGCTTACCGTTACCCCAATACTCTCTTAAATATTCCAGTAGTTCTTCCCTCGTCATCGGACCAACGGGTCCATAAGCGTACACCTGACCACGCAAATGGAAATACCATCTAAACTTTCCGGTCATAATTATTCCTCTCCTTCCGTTTACTACACATCTAACACTACTCCATCAACCCTCCTCACGTATTCAATCTCTTTCACCGATTGCTTGGTGATATAGTATCCCCACCACAGCCCATCTTCTCCCTGAAACTCAAGTAGGCAGAATCCGCCATCAGCAATGACAGAGGAGATAAATTCCGCGAGGGCATCATCGGCATAGTGCTTTGCATACCACTCGTCCATCCCAATGGACATCCATCTAAACCCATCTTTTTCGTCGCCGACAATCCATTGATAAAAATCAAGGTATCCCTCATCATCCGTTCCCTTTGTGGCCTCAACTGCCTGGTTCCACTTTTCCATAAATTCGTCTTTGGTCATCTCAGTCTTAACCACACCACATCTTGACATCGTAGAGTAATATCCCATCTCACACCTCCTTTCAAAATAGGGGAATAGGAATGTATTGCCCATGCACCATTCCCCGGATACACGCAAAATACGGCGTTTAAAACTTGGCGTTTTGCTGGTTAAAGTTATAACTGGACAGTATCGCAGATTTGGTCAAAAGCTTTCTGCTTGAATTTAGCGGCCCCGCCGAACCAGATCGAATCAAGCTTTCTGGACAACATGGTGTCGTTCTTTCCCTTTACAGGCTGCCAGTGATCCGCAAACTCAACAGCAGCGTTCCATGTTCCCCATGCGCTTCCCTTCACACCAGGGACCTCCGTTCCCCTCCCCGTCTGCGCAAGCTCAAAGACCTTCTCGATATACTTCTTTACGCGGGGGCCAATCTCGACGTTGATCGTATCCTCAAACCCAGACAGTGACTCATCGGCCTTTACCTTTAATGGAAATAGATTGTGGACATAGGACTTAATCTCCTGTTCGCTCATTCGGTATTCCTTTAAAGTCTTCACCACAGCATCCATCTCCCTAAAATAATCGGTTGCCATACCCAATGCTTCTCGAGCGTCGAGAACCCTATCCATTATTCCAGACGTATGACGAACATCGAAATTCACCCTTGCGCTTTGGATGGCCACGTTCAATGTATTGGCACAAACGACTCTCACCGGGGTTGCCATCAAGACAAGCTGACGGCTTCCATCGTGGGCGTTTGATAATACAAGCCACTCTTCAATCGGATCTTCGCTCCACCCCACATGGCCCGGCAGCTTACTCATAATCCAAATGACCTTCCCGTGTCTCAGCGATCCAGCGGTCTCATAGATGGCGTCGTACGTTCCCACCACCTCATCGAAAAAGGCGAACGCGTCCTTGTTTTGCAGAGGCGTATACCTCTCACCAACAACCCCAAGCGGACGGGCATCCGTCTTTCGGACCACGGCGTAATAACCGGGGACCACCACCATCTTTTCAGATGGAACCGAAACCCCGCCTTCGTCTACCGTCATCCCGTCCTTTGTGAAAATCTCCTTCTTCTCCACTTCCCAATCCAGCCCTGCGGCAACGATCGCCTCCGCGCTCGTCATACAATTAAGAACTTCCGTTCCCAATCCATGCCACGGACGATCCCCGTGCCAGGCCATACTTTCCACTTCGTGTGCCATCTCTACCCATCTCCTTTCTTGCTCTTCGGATATATCTCCACCGGAGCAGTCAAAATGTTTTTCACCCTCATCGCCTTAGCTATCAACTTTTCACAACTCCCTTGAGAACTTCACTTTAAGACGTTGCTCTCCATCCAGGGCATCAAACCTCCTGATTAGTTCTTCGATCCCGTTGCCAGCCGTTTGCTGTAACCACCCGTTAATCTCCTCTTCTGTAATGGACCAGCTATTACCCCACGCGGCAACAAACTCCCACTTGAACTCCATATAGAACAAGTCAGCTAACTCTACTCTGCCCCTAAATACATCTTCCAGGATTGATAAAGCCAGATCAGCGGGGCCAGAACCACCATAACCAAAATTCATTCCCGTTGGCGAATGCCTGACGATATGCTTCAGTGGCTTCCCATCAACGGTTATCAATGTTTCAGATAGCGTCCTTTGCCCTGGGATAAGCCTACCCCCTGCATACACTTTACCCATGCTTCTCACCTCCCCTTCGGTTAATCTTTTTTTAAGACCACCCGCGACATCCATTATAATGCGAATCGGTCTTTCTTTCGGGATGGTATTCAAAAAACGGTAACCCCCAATCGGAATCGTCATCCCTTCCACAATAGACACACACAGACCTTCTTCCTTCCAATGAAGGCTTCTCCTTCGCAATGACTGCTGCGCCCGGGTGCAGACCGATATGGACAACGCAAACTGGATTGCCCTTACCATCATACCCCTGGGCAACACAACCACACTCCATTAATGGATGGTCAGCCAACGGATTTTTGTTCACTTTTCTCACCCCCTTTCGGCTTAAAATGTTTTCGATAAAAGTCAGTCTCGACGTACTCCCGAAACTCATCCTGCAGCTCCCACGAAAGATCTTCGAACTTGGCATTTGCAAAGCGGTTAAGTGCGTTTACAAAAACATCATCCTCTTGATATTCATGTCGCTCAAATAGACTCCTCATTAGGAATGAGAACCGACCAGCTAAAGACAACTCTTCCCAATCCTTTAAGACTTCGCTGAACGTCATCTCTTACCCCCTTTCCTTTTCCTCGGCTTAACTACCATGCCAATCTTTCTTTCGATACCGTCCTTCTGGGAGAGAACACTGTTCAAAAGACCCTTCAGCATCTCCATCGCCTCATCAATGCTGTCGGCTTCAAAATCCTCATAGCCAAATGGCTCACTTTCAAGAAAAACTTTCACCGCCTATTCCACCCCCTTTATTTTCTCAGGACAATGCTTCCGCTTAACCCTGCACTTCAGGCACATCTCCTGCAGGACTTCAGCCTGATACCTGCGGCCTCCCTTTTTCTTTGGGCAAAAACCAGACCCACCCTCAACAACCGCGACCGGCTTCTCTCTGTAAAGATTTACTTTCATCTCTCCCCTATTCGTTCGATTTCGTCCCCACGGAAAAGTAGATTAAATTTCTTATCAGATGTTTTAATCTCTATCTCCCAATGAAAAGGTTTCATTTCTCCCCACACCCCCAAAACAACTCCTTCCTTGCCATGCCAGATGGGTGCAACCGGCTTAACCGAAAGAACCCTTACTGTATCTCCTATCCTTATCTGATTATTTGTAAGCTTCATTTGCCCACCCTCCTTGGTTGCAATCAATTGCAACCTTTATGGAAAATTACCAATAATGCCCCCCAGCTCTGTGGTGGGGAACTTTAACTCTAAAATGATAAATAAAAGCCTATAAAAAGCCGATCCCCAGACCCACAGAAGCAAAAGGCAGATCACTATCAATCCCCAGTTTTGATCATCCATTGTCCCCCACCTTCGGAACCACACCGCAGCCCTCGTACTTGAGGTCCGCATTCGGGTTTCCATCTCGCTCACAGATCTTTCGGCGTATCTCGTCTTCCTCAGCAGAACACTCTACGCAAAGCGTCTGCTTCGTAAAAAAGGACATTGCCCTTCCGCTATTGAGGAACTTACCGCACCTATCACAATTCTTTTGAATGAAAAAAGTGCTAATCGGCATGTCGCTCACCTCTCATGCAGCCTTCCGTTCCCAGATCGGGGAACTCATATCGACAAGAATCTTTTTCCTGAGGCTGCCTTCCCATTCGGCAGCTAACCCAAATGACCGCAACGCTTCTAAAATTTGCATCGCAACAAATCTTGTCTGCTTACGTCCGTTCGCCCCGATGAAGCCGATTGCTACGTCGAACCGTCTCATCACCCCGCAATAATCACACGGCACGACATAACAACCGCCTGTCAGATTTTTCTCCCGCAGGAACAGGGCGGCATGGGAGCGGTCGCCAATCCGCAATGTAGCCCTGTTCAGTATCTTTTCATGGCGCAATCTTGTGAAGACTTTGTAGGGCAGTCTCCGATTTGTTTTGATAATTGCGGTCAGCATCTGTTCATTTGTCAGCTTCATGTCCTCATCCTCCTGGCGTGCAATTGATTGCAACCGACTCCAAAAAACATCTTGACAACTTACGCAATTGTGTAATAATAAGTCGAGCTTAACCCGCCACTCATATGCAAAGCCCTAAGAAAAGAACGATTGAAAAAACTCTCTACGGGACAGTGGCTCTATATCGAGATATTTGCCCGTCATGTAAGACGCAAGCCTTTGTAATTAATGGTGAATTCGCCTGTTGTGGCCATCCATACTCATCCAAACCCGAAAGGGAAAAAATTAAAAGAGAGACAGAAACCTTTTACCAAAGAGCGCCCATCTCATTAAAAACAAAAAATAAAATTCTTAAAGAACAAGGCTTTAAATGCATTTATTGCGGCCTACCCCTAAATTTGCGTTTTAAGGGCATTAAAAATTCCATCGTTTTTGACCACTTCATCCCATGGAACTACTCCCAAGATAGTAGGGAATATAATATATTTGCCTCATGCTATGAATGTAACTCTCTTAAATCAGGGAAGTTTTTCGTTGATCTCATTTCCGCAAGACAATACGTCCTGACAGAAAAAGCAAAACGCAAAGGGACCTTCATGGGTGTAAGACCCTTCGGCGAAAACATTCTCGCCAAATAACGCCATCCAACGTGTTCAGGGATGGACGGATGGGGGCATTCATTACGCAATTGGGTAGTATTGGGATATTAAAAAAGGCCCATCTCTTGTTTACGCCCCAGTAGAGCGTTGAAAACGGGCTCATTTGTCACTGAGGAGTGGAAAGTTTGCAGTTCCGCCTACGGGCAACCAGCATTTTCTCCACCCGTTCCCGAATTTTAGGCCACCACCGTTTAAAATCCTCTCTGCATTCATTGAGCGTCTTCCCCCTTCGTTTCGCCCATGCTTCAAGACACAAATTCCACCAGAAAGAGTCCTCGACCATGCTATCGCACCACGCTGAGCCTAAATTGAACCATAATTCCATACTCACATACTCGCCCATGCTCTCATCTTGAAACATCTTTCTAATTTGATAATGAGCAATCTTACCAATTGAGGTGTGCATATCCCAGCAATAAGAAGGAATCTCTTCCGCTGCTTCTACCTCTTCCTCTTTGGGGACCTCTTCAAGCTCTATCGGCTCTACTTTCGTGACACATGCCAGATACGCCGCCACGAATAGCAACGTCTTGTCCCCCGACATTCCCCCGAACTTTGACCTTCTCCTCGCAGTCCTAACGATCTCCCCGGCAAACTCGTTATCCCCGTATTGGAACAATCCCCAAAAAGTCTCCGGGTCAGTTTCGATCAGATCCAACTTCTTTCGGATCGCCATCCACCCGTTGAAAATAGCCATCCTTTCGGGATCTTTAATCAACTTCTTTGGATTTTCTTTGAGCTTCTCGCATTTATCAGCGAGGATATTTAGCCCCTCAGCTTCCTTATTTTTGGGGTGAGTCGCCACGTTGCATAATAGGCGCCATAAGTCCTCTCGACTCGGCTCTGGCCATGAAAGCTGACCAGCTATGCCGGTGTATAAAAATGATTCTTCGGCGGCCAAGATAGGAAGGCGCCATAATATCCACTTCGGCTCAGTTTCCCACAATTTTGAAAATGAGAGTTTTAAAAGGGGAAGGTTACCCCTTCTCAATGCCTTTTGGATTGCGGACTTATACCCGGACAAGTCTTCCTTGATCAATCCAAGCTCCTGTTTCTTTTGAGAAATGTGTTTGCAATCCCTCTTTGGCTTATCAGATTTCATGATTCTTTCGGTAAAAAAGTAGCAGGTGCATGTCCACCGCGACCCCTCTCTTCGGACCTTGTACCTCGTCATAGGGTCTGTCCATGACGGAACGTCCCATTCCTGCACCACCTTTTCCTTCTTTCCATTCTTCTCTGGTTTCGGCTCAGGCTCAAACCCTTTGAAGGCATCCTGTTTCACTGTCTTTTATTCCCCCTTTCTGTTCATTGTTAAAATAAAACTATCACGGACAAAATGAAATGTCAAGTAATATTAATGACTTACGTCTCTTGCCCCCCATCCCTTCCTTTCTTCAGGCGTGGCCGACAGGACGGATTCTCCTCAGAATGCCCACCATTGAGATAATGAACTCGTTCTGCCGCCCCTTCAGCGGAATCATGGTCGCTGTCGGGATGCCATTTACCATTAGGAGAATAAAATCCCACCGTAAACAGGCCCTTTTCAGGTTCGATATAAACATACATATTTTTCTCACCCCCTTTCTTCCCGTCTGACCGATTTTGTATTAAGAAAAATACTCCTTCAGCCAATCGATTAATCTTTCCCTTGTCCTAAAAGAATGGGCTATCAGCATACCAAACCGGAAAGCCTCCCATCCGGCCCGTTCCCTCACGATTTCAATTTCCATTCTGTTTAAAAATTCGCTGTCTCCTTTCATGTCCCGCCCTCCTTAACGTCCTGTATATTCCTTGATCGACCTCCTCAAGATCAGCTCGACCATCTCCATATCGTCCAAACTGTAATCACCAACCATCGGCCAAAAACTTTGCCCATCTCTCCAAAGATGAACCGTGTCGCCACCATACCCTTTCAGGTCAGCGGAACACAGAAGCTGTGGATACTCAGCGTTGCCCACATTGCGGTTCTGCCACACTTTACACTCTTCCCCAAAATGAGCTCTCAGGTTTTTCGTCAGCAGTTCGAGAAACCCCTTGTCTTCCTTTGGGTAAATCCACGCTGACTCTTGCATCCATTCTTTTATCGGTCGGCCAACTACTTCCTTCGGATAGCAGAGCGCTCCGCACTCGGGGCACTCTCCTGACGGGACAACCCCCCCTGGCTCAACCCGTTGAAAATAATCCTTCACTTCACAGAGCATTCCACGCTTCCATTCCTTCTCGCAGTTACCACAAACATCGATCGGCTCAATCTCCTCGTTCGTGATCAGTGCAAACCTCGGGTAAACCTTAACTGTCATTGGCTTTCTCCTTTCTGCTTTTCGCTCTTCGCTCAATCTTAATGCCAAACTCTTCCCCCCACGATTGGATATGCATTACCACATCGCTCGCCACCGCCTTGTCCCTGCACCGCTTCTCAAGAACAAAGACGTGGCCGTCGTCCTCTACTACAACGGCATCGCTGAACCTGTTATGAAACCGTGGCCCATACCCATAACCAGACTCATAATCACATGGCTCCTTTCTTTCTTTCCATCTGACTACTACCATCCCTTTCACCCCCTTTCCCGTTCCCGTGCTTACATCTCGCAAACCCAACTACTTTCATCTCGGCGTGTCGTTTGGATAGTCGGCTTGCAATTGGAGTTTGGCGTAGCTGGCCCGATAGTTACCGAAAACTCACCGCCGTTTTCCCCTGTCCATACCCATTCCGGCTCAGACTTGCCAGGCTCAACCCATGTCTTCATGGACTTCTTAAGCTTTCGGACGCAGGTCCTTCTTACAACCATTGCGGCAACCCTTCTTGCCTCAGCCGTATCTTTGCAAGAAATATTGACGTACCCACGAGCATCAATATCGACCGAAGGCATCATGCCGAGTTTCAAAAACCCTTGATCGATCTTTGAACAGAACTTCTTAATGGTTTTCGACTTTTCCCTTGCTTCGCCTATTCTTCCCCTGTACATTTTTATTACCCGCTTCAGGTCTTCCTCATAACGCCTTGCTAATTCCATGCTCATCATAGACCCCCTTTCTACCGGACCTCGTACCCGGCTTCTTCCAGGGCATTCATGCAGGTTGCAACCGCGTGGCTGTAATCGCCCTTCGTACACTCCCCAAGCACCTGGCTGATCTTCTCCTGCGGAACCCCCGCATCCCTCAAGGCTCGTTTTGTGTTCCCCATAATCGCAAATACATTACCGTCCCACTTACCCGTCACCATGAGGACCTTCTTCTTCGGTTTGGAAATGGCATCAGACCCCACATTCGTGGGTTGAGTCAGATCAACCCGGATCCTTGTACCGACATCACCGTTCCATTCCACTTTCAACCCGCGCTTCTTAAGCGTCTCAACGACCATCTTCCCGACTTCTTCGTTCGTAAGGCCAACTTTCCCATGGACATTCGAATCCAAATCACCGTAAGCAAGGTACAGATTGCCACGCAATCTAATGTCTTCCTCGTCTTGATGATGCCAGAACACACAGCCCTTCACCTTCGCTGCCTTCTCTTTTGACACCTTCGATACACTGTCGGCGATCGCCGAACCAGCACAGTTCTGGCAGCACATGAAGTTCGTTCTCGCTATCAATCCTTGCCTTCGCAGATCAGCGAACGACTTGACCAACAACTTCCTGTTGCCCTCAACGTTCTCCATACCTTCAAATCTTCTCGTTCTCATTTTTTACCCCCTTTCTTAATCGAGCACATCTTCATCTTCGTGCCCGCATCCCAAACATCGGTATCTAATGAAAATACATTCCGGCCCCACTTTCTTCGACCAAACACGAATAACCATGCTCTTCCCGCACTCAAAACACTTGCTACCGTGGAGCTTTCTTCCATGGCCAAACGCCTCGTTTAAAAGCGCTTGCTTTTCAATCTCGGCCCAAATCTTCTTTCCAAAATTGCCTTTCTTGAGAACCACAACTTTTTCCTCGACAACTAATTCAACCTCGCTTAGTCCGACCGATTTAATCATCCACCATACTCCTTTCTACGAATTCATCTCCTCGAGCAATTTCTCCAGATCTTTCGCAGCCGTCGCATACGCCGTTGCCTTTCCATCGCTCGAGCTCTTACTCGTTACGTTTGCCTCACGCTCACCGTCTTCCTTCCACTCTCTTGCTCTATCCCGAAAATGCGTCTGCAAACCCAACAACTTGTGATACTCCTTCCCTGTCATCCGTCTCACCTCCTTTCATAAAAGCAGTTTCGGGACGCGGTCGATGGTCGGCTCATGGGGTGAGCAACCGCGTCCCTACTCCTGCGGGGGCAACTTTCATTCAGGTGTGACTGTCGGGTAATATAAAGATATAGGCTCCCATGCGATACCTCGTTTACGGGCCAATTACTTGACCGTCACCACCATTGAAAACCCCGTTAATGGGATAGCTCAGGTCGAGTTCTCTGCGAGCTGACTACGCAGCCTTCTTCGTGACCTCTGAGCCTGTCGCCTCTGCTCGATTGGCGCCTGTCGGTTTTCCCTTGTGAACCAGGGTTCCGGGGACTTTCCAGTTCTTTCCTTCAACATCGATCTTGACTTTCCCGTTTGACTTGATCTTGATTACTTTGCCTTCGATCAGCTTCGACCCTTTTTTGAACCACACCACGTTTCCGGCCTTAAAGCCTTCAGTCGCTTTCTTGCAGGCCTCGAGGTAAACTCCCTTCCAGTGCTTCTGCAGTGCTCTTGCGACTGCTTTCAAGTTCTCAAGGTCGGTCACCTTCTGGATGGACACAACAAGGCCTTTCACTGCTTCCGGCACTGGCTTTGCTGTGAACGGCGCAACCTTCTGCTTGTCTGCCTTCCCCTTCTTGCCCTCGGCGGACTTCTTCGGGACAGCTTTCGCCTTTTCGGTCTTCCCGTTCGTGGCCTCGGCCTTCGTGCTTCCATTCCCGTTTTTCTTTTCATCAACCATCTTTCGGTTCTCTTCCGCTATCCTCTCTAAATCAGCGGACTCGCTTCCATTCGTCTTTCCGTTTTTCTTTCCGTTCTCTTCCATTGCGTTCTCCTTTCGTTTAAAGGCTAAATTGGTAAAAGGTTAATCACTGAACTACCGCTTCTGCCGGCCTTGCCTCACCCCCTTTCTCGGTTGCCCGCCCAACTCTCCACCGCTTCGAGTCAGGCTGAAGATATTCTTTCGGGACCGTTCCTTTCGTTACCTTCCTCACTGGCATCACCACTCTCTCTTTGTTCGGATCCCACGGTTCTGTGTCGATCACCAGCTTCCTCGACTTCAGCCTGACCACCCGCCCCGCATGAACTATGCTCTTCTTCCGCCACCAAACATCATCCCCTGGCTTGAACTCCTTGACCATTCTGATTTCCTCGAGACCGTATAGCTTTTTGTACCAGCGGCTGGCCATTCGGGATACCTTCTTCGCAACCTTCACGTCCCTGACCTGCCCGATCAGCGTCACCCAATTTGGAACCTCAACCCCGTTCGTAATCTTAAAGCTGTCCTCGACATCCTTTTTTATGATGGGGATTTTATCGACCCTCTTCCATCCCCCTTTCCTCTTCCTTCTCTCATCTGCGAGAGGCAATCCGAAATTCTGCTTCTGCCCTGTCAGCTCCGCATCCGACATCGTGACCGTCCTGCCTGTCATCCTATGCTTCCGCTTCCTCTTGAACACTACCGCAGGCACCAATCCTTCCTTTTCCCTCAGCCTTTCCTTCGTCCTCTTTAATTCTGATTTCGACATCTTCGTGCCCCCTTTCAAGGATTATGCTAACCTTTTGGATACCACCGACCCGTACTTAACCTCTCTTCTTGCCGTTGCCTTCTCAACCGCCTCCTCCATCGAAGGAGCCTCTACCTCCACGATTACCTTGTTCCATGCTATTTTGTAATAGCCGCTAATCCTGCTTTTGAAGGAAATCCTCCACTTCATCTCTCATCCCCCTTTCTTACTCTGCCTTTTTTAGCAAAGACCAACTCACATTCCAATTGGCCTGCGTTGGCCAACCTACATCTACAACTGTTCCTACGACAACTTTTGCCGTCCGATCAGACTTCTTAATAATCGTCCCTTGCATGGGTTTTCCGTGCCTCCCGGCGAATTGAACCTTGTCTCCCACCTTAAACCCAATGGAAATTTCCATCTCGATAATTTTCCCCCGGTGCTTAAGCACCGAATTAACTTGCTCCCAAACCCTGCTCAGATCATCCTGAGTCTTGATGGTCTCGACAGCATTTACCAAATGACTTAACGTAATTCCAATTTTTACCTTATCCATCTTCCCTATTCCCCTTTCTGTGCTCCCAAAATATAGAGAAGATAAAAACTCCATACAGCGACAGCACCGATAACAACACAATCAAAACGTACTTTGTCATTGCATCCACCTTTCGACCACCTTCTCATTTTCTACCCATTCCTGATACGCCCAATTCATCTCCGCCTTCCATGTTTCGTCGAACACTTCATCCACTCTCCAATACTTGCACCGCCTGGCCACCTCTTCTTCTATCTTCTTCCGCAGCCACGGCTTCTCGGTCTGCCTGGCCTCATCTAACAGCCTTACAACCAAACAGTCTCCATCAAGGATTGGAAAAACGCCGCCCTTAAAAATGATGGCTCGGATTTCCCCCTGTCTGACTTTCTCTTTCAGTTCTTCCTCTTCCTGTCTCCGGAATTCAATCGCCTGCGTGCGCTGCCACCACTTCCTTCGCCTTTCCTTATCCCATCTCATCTCCCGTTCCGCAAAGCATCTGGGTGGGGATAAATAAAGGTTAGCGGGCACCTCAATCGTCTTCCCGTTTACTGGATGGACAATTACCAGCTTATCGCCCCGCTTTTCGACCACTTTCACCATCACTCCGGTTTCGATGTTCATCATTCTCATGCTTTCACCCCCTTTTGCCTTGGGTCCTTCCCCGTCTCCTTGATTTCATTGACCACCCATCCCGGGCACCGGCCTTCCTTGTCCCGAAACCCACCACAATGTTTCTTTAACCTGCATTTCTTACAATTCATGCTTTCACCCCCTTCCCGACCACAATTGCGTAAATTATGGGTAAATTTTTTTGAGTTGATTTAAGGTTCAAAGTGCTTTGTTTTCGCATACTTAAATCCTATCCCTGTCATTTTTAAATGTCAAGAGTTTTTCGTTGCAGCTTTTACGACCTGATGCCCCCAATTCGTCAGCGTCCAGTCAATGTCAACCATCAACTGTGCGAGCCGGGGATTGGTCGCCTTCAGTTCTTCTAACTGGTCAGACCCATTGGCTTCCTTCTTTAACCGCTGTCTAATAATGATGGAGAGGTTAAGGACTTCCTGAAATGAGATTGTATTCGCCGCCACCTTTAGCTCACCCCCTTTCTTATCCGCTTTTTGTGTTAAGTGCTTGATTTCTCATTAACTTCACACTAACGCTGACATCATTCTATGTCAAGATTTTTTCATAAGGTTCGCCTGTTTGTGAAAAGAATTATTTAGCTTTTAAAGTTTGCGTAGTCCGTAGAGGTTTGGCACTTTTTTTGTCATGGGGTTCGGTGAGCAGGTGGGTAGGATAGTAAAAGGCAGTTCTGAATCAAGCGGTTTACAGCGAAATACTGCTTTTAGATTAACTGTGTAGTTTTAATGGGTTAACTGTTTCGGCCTAATTTCATTAAGGGGTTCGTCCAGACCTCCCAGACCGCCAGCTAAAATCAACTTTATACGGGCTTTTTAGCTTGGTTCTATGCTGGGTACTATCCCGCGATCTTCTGTCAGGTGTGCTTTTTTAGAGATGGGCAGACCGTGTGGTTGGGATCCCACCACAGAATTTTTAATATATTTTGATCTCTAATACCCCAAACACGGTTTTTTCCAGTTAGATGTAGGGAGATTAATTCATCTATATCGTCCTGTTTAAGCTCTTTAAGACGCTTTCGTGCTCCAGGGCACATTTTTGAAATCTCTACTGCATGATTATTTCGGTTTAGAATCTCAGACCATTTCATTGTTTCAAAGTCTGACATTTTTTTTAAAATATCGTCAAAGATTGAACGGGTAATTTGTTTCCATCCCCAAAATCCTTCCTTGTCAATGATCCTTATATGCCAAGAAATTAGGTCAAGGATCTTTTCCGCTTTTTCTCCCCCCCTGGGGGATTTTTTTTCTGGTGGAGTTTCTTTATGGGATGGTTGTTTAGGTGGTTGTTTAGGCATTAAAAATCAAGATTCAGGTAGGAGACTACTATAATATTCTATCATTGAAGCATGAGTGATAACCCTATTCCCACGTTCATTTTCAGACATTCCCGCGCGAGCTTTACGCCAAGGATCTTCCATGTGAGTAAGATCACTCAGCCATTGAGAACTTCTTTCGCAGTAATATTTAAGAACTGCCATAACAGTTTCTCTTTGCTTCTTAATTAATTTTTCTGGTCTTCCCTGACAAATAGAAGCAACCTTAAATCTTCCCTTGTGTAGATCAAAGAGTTCTCGCACTACAGGTCCATTTGCCCAAGCTTCAATTTTTTCTGGAAACAAAGGCTTTTCATCCCACACAAGAGACCACGCTTGGCAATAATATACGAGTTTTTGTAGTTTCATCGCTGTCATCGATCCGCATTTACGAAGGATGAATTCGGCAACATCATAGACATTTACCATTTTCATTTCCTCCTTTCTGTGATCGAATAGTGGTTTTGTTTTGTTTTAATCCAATACATAATTAAATAGATAAATTTATTTGTCAAGGTTCATTTTTGTACATCTCCCAATTCCTGATTTAAGTCCAAGCTATTAATGAGCCATATTCGTGCCAATTTTAACATTAAATCAATACGCTACCCTATACTGGTCTCGATCATCAGGGGATGGAGAGGTCCCGCTGTTCCTCAATCCACGTACCGCGCCGACCACCAAACTACGCAACTCGCCAAATTCAAAAACTTCAATTCTTCGGTCTTCTAGTTCTTTCATCCTTATTAGTATATTAATCTCTTTAGTATATTAATCTCTTTAGTATTATATATAGCGCATGCCGACTCGGACATTGGAGAGGATGGGTAAGTTGACAATTAAAAAAATATGCAGTTTGAAATTATTAGGTTTTTCGTTTATGCAAGGTGATTGCAAGTAAACGATTTGTCGATTGCAATTTGGTTGGATTTTTATACAGTTTTTAAGCTATTGGAATAATTCAGTTTTCATGTAATTTCAATTTTGCAAATAATTGCACCAAATCTGCAATTGATTGCAAAAAAGTGTTGAAAACCTGTGGAATTCTGTGGAAATGCTGTGGAATGTTGATTGCAAAGCTAATTGTATTAAAAGTGCAACGAGTTGCAATTTGATTGCATAAGGGAAGGATCGGAGTTTTTCCTAATTTCTTGAAATTCTTTGGCTTAAAAAATCATAAAAGCAATAATAATTATAGCAAGTTATATTTGTGAAAAATTTGAATAATGCAATTAATTGCAATTGCTGGAAACTCATTTAAGCAGTTGAAATGATTCTATTTTAAACATAATTTTTAATATCCATAAAAAGACAATTTTTCTATAATATCCAAATGCTTTATGCAAATAATTGCAAGTAAAATTGACTATTTTATTGAAGTTTCTTATTTCCACAGTTTTTTAAAAAAATGTGGAAAAGTCATTTAAACGATTGGGATGATTTAGATTTAACAAAATATTCCACATCAAGACCATAGGCTTATTTTTCTTCGATCTTTTCAAGTTCCTTCTGTAGATTCGATAGCTCAATCGTCGCAATCGTCCGCTCTTTCTCCGCTTCCATCGCCTGCCTTGAAGCGTCGAGAAGTTTTAATATACTTTTCTTCATCTCCAGGCTTATCTCCTGGACAGACCGCGTCGCCATCCATACAAACCCTTCACTTTTGGCTACCGTTGTTAAGCAGGTCCTTCTTTAGCCCAGCAACGATTTCGATAAGCTTTCTCTGAAGGTTCGCACTAAACTCACCAAACTGGGCAGCAATAAGCTCATGGTGGTGAGTAAATTTTTCGTCTACCATTCTGGCAAACGTAGCGGCAGCCCTTGACGTGACCTTATCGCAAATCTCATCATGGTCCTTAGATAACATTGGTCCACCTCTTTCAAATAAAGCGTTTCTCCAATCGAAAAAATCTTTTATCTTACAATTTAATGACCCCGAGCACTTAGACTGCTTATCATCACAATATTTAAAGAAAATATCTCTCGTAACGATCCCCCCCTGCTTGTCAATTCCACCTTTCCACCCATCCCACTGATTCATCCATCTCTTTATAAACCAGCCGACAATGAGCGCAAGCCCAGAGACCATACTCAGCACAATTTCCCAAACCAAACCCCAATCAACCACCTGCTGAATTACTGGATCGCCCATTTCATTTCCTTTCTATGGATTTGTTACCGTAGGAGTTCCGAACGCTTCTGCTGAACCGATCGCAGACGGACTAATTGTCACAGAACCACGCTGTATGACAGGACTCCCAAACGCTTCTGCTGAACCGATCGCAAACGGACCAATCGGAATCTCCTCATAATCCTGGCTAATACTAACCAACATCCTTGAACTCTCCATTGCTCTACCCACAACCTGCCTGATATGTCCAGCTTCAGTTGGCGGATCGAGAGTAATCTCACCCTCAGTATCAGACAAATAATATCTTTTATTAACTACTAAACCTGCAAACCCATCCATTGGTCCAAAAAGCTGAACCTCTCCATTTATCGGATGGCTTACTTTCACAAACCCAATCGCAGCCTTTTTATAATCTGTTGCACTCGCAAGGCCAAAAACTCCTAAATACAAATAAGCAGCCTTGCACGCTGCTAAATTTCCAGTATCAACATTTCTTAAAACCACCTCTCCCTGGTTAAGAATCGAGATTACTTGATTTACATCCTCTGCATCAACAAGCGACCCCCTACCATCATATTCAGCAAAAACCGTTTTCCCTGCATCTGATGAATGGAAAGTAATCTTCCCATTTGAATAATTAACAAGAAACTCTTTTGTAGTAATAGGAATGGTTTGAACTTCATTCCAGAACTCGGCAGTGAAATCCCATCGGTCATCGAGATTGAAATCTTGTCCTGAACCACCATAAAACTGAATAGTTACACCAAGCCCAAGGGTAATTGGTTCAGAAACAAGAATCGGAACTAACGTAGTATTCCAAATCAATCCCCCCGTATCTGACCACTTAAACGTTGCGGTTTCAATCTCACCTGCCGTATCAATTTGGACTCTAAAATTTTTTGTGTCTATCCCAACAAATGATCCTCCGCTTAAGCAACTTCCTGACCCAGTTCCTGTTTTCACAGTCGGAGATATTCTTCTAAGCTTAACCTCTGCAAAAGAATCTGGTACTTCTTCGAGTCTTGTTTTAAAGGGAGAAGACGATGGAATCGTAATCTGCTCATCCGTTATTGAAATATTTATGTCTCTTTCGTCAACCTGAATTTTTAGAGCCATAATAACTCCTTACCATTGTTTATCATCACCACGCAAAGGTGGCGAAGATGAGAACCCAAGTAATGCTAACGCATTCCACATCGCATTACTTAACACATAAGCCCTATAAACACGCTTATCAGGATGAACTTCAATTAGATTTCCGCTATCAGAGTATATCCCCTCGCTAAACATAAATCGTCCATAGGGGAAAAACATCTCTAACTCAAACAACAAACTAAGGAGAAAATACTTTGTCGTAACAGCAGTTTCTGGAACAAGCAGTTTGAAAAAAAGTGACTTTTTTGAATGCGTGAACATCGGCCCAAAATCAACAACTGTACTTGGATAAAGTGCTATCCAGGTTCCACCATCAACCTTTACGCTCAACCACCCATTTTCAAGAATCTCTTTCCCGAGCGCATTTGTGGTTCCAGCCAATATCCTAAATTCAAGGTTTTCAACGAAAGGCAATTTCTGATAACGCCCATACCAAAGTTCAAGCTCCCCGGTGTAACGCTCAACTCCATGTCTTACCCAATCCTCTTCTATAGTCAGCGCGTCGGCATCATACTTGTTGGGTTCATAGAGTTCTATCTTAGCAAACCCGCTTCTTGTTAGAGACGACTCCCATTCTACAAAGAAACTATACTGCACCGTCTCCATCACTGTCCCAAATAAAGACTCAGCATTAATCTCAACGCTTACTGTCTGTTCGTAGCTGAAATCAGGATGGCTAACTTCGATATAATACTCCGCTGGATTACCGCTATAGCTAAACTCTGGATCTACATAATCATATTCAACGCCATTGATTTTTACTCTGACCGTTGAAATATCAACCCCATCACTACCAAAACCAGTCCCACAAATATTAAAACAAACCTTTTGGTTTCGCAGGACCAAAGTTTCACCAGGATGGGGACTCCTCGCTCTTACTGCTAACGGTTGAGGAAAACACAAGGTTGCATCTCCGAAAGCTTCCATAGAGCTAATTCCAGATGGAACAACTACTAAAAGCATAAGTTTCACAATTGTATTGCCAAAAATCTCAGCAGAATCTATCCCCGAAGGCAAAACTAACAGGGCATCCCAAACCGTTGGATTGCCAAGTGTCTCAATAGAACCTATCCCTGAAATAATAATTGCCACAGAACCAGGAACAACTAATAGATTTCCAAAAACCTCCGCAGAACTGATCCCCGATGGATACAATATCAAGGCACCGCCAATAACCGTAGGACTGCCAAAATTTTCAGCAGAACTAATCCCGGAAGAATATATAGCTAAAATTAAAAAAATGTCGACAGTAATCCTGCTTGCATAGATGGGGTCATTCAGGACATTTGTGCTAATGGTCTGGGCAGTATCAGGCATTGTCAAAGCAGAACCTATAGCTCTATAGGCTCCCGTGACAGTTGACCCAGCAATATCAACAGGTATTCCATTGGGATCTCTCTGTAGTTTAGCTGAATCATTAATATCTGAGGACGAATTTATTTCGTGATAGTAATCATCAGCCACCCCCGACCATTCGCCAGGATCAAAATACGTATCATAGTCTTTTAATCCAATCGAACCTTCATTCTTATTAATTAAAAGGTATTCTGCTTGGAGCTTATTAAAAACATTATCCTTTAATCCCCTTTGAATTCTGCCTGTGAAGTTTCCACTCGATGCATATACATAATCAGCATCCTGACAAACTCCATAAGGAGTGTTTGTACCGACGTTTAAATTACTAAAGGCCCCTCCCAGAGCCCACTCCATTTCATAATTTAGGACAATCTCAGAAAATTTACGAATTCTTTCGACTCCCCTTTCATTTTGGTAATTAATACCAAAAATATAAATAAATTTGTCATCATCACACATTGAGAACGGATATTTAATATATTTTAAGGGGTGTTCAAAATAATAGTAAATACTGTCTTCGAAATGAACTTTTGACCATCTTTCTACATACACAGGATCATAGGTTCCAATTAAATAAACAAATTCCGAATCTTCACAAATATCCTTGTGCCCGCTCCAGCCATCCCTTGTGTAATGAAGACCAGTAAAATCAGATTTATCAATCCTAACGATAAATCCAGGATTAATTGTGTCCAAGCAACCCCACACATAATTTCCTTCACCCGTGATTCCTGTAATATTGTTTTTCCCCGTATTTAAGGTCTTTGTTACATGTGTTCCACTAAAATCCGCTTTGGAAATTCGTGCTATTTTCGAGGGGCTGACGCTCAAAGCGACATAAACATAAGATAAGTCCTGACAGATATCTACGCCATTAGTTTCCCCAAAATCAAGGGTTTTGTATATCGGCGTTCCAGTAAAATTCGATTTGGCAATCCGTGCTATCACGGCAGGAGAACTATTATTTGAACAGACATAAACATAATCAGCGTCATCGCATATCCCGTAGGCGTTATTTAGCGATGAAAGAATAACGGTGATAGTGTCAGTGAAATTGGATTTGTTGACCCTTACTACCTTACCAGGAGATTCATCAATTGCTATGTAAATGTAGTCTGCATCTACACAAGTTTTCCTGACATTAATATTGGAAAGGGAATTCGTCTCAACATTCTTCATGAAATAGGAGTGTTTGACCACTATTTTTGCTGAATAAATGCTATAGGACGTTTGACCCTTAAGAGTAACAAGCCACGTTACCACCCTATAGTTTCTTCCATTCGTAGGGAAAAAAGAATACCTAACTCTATCAGGGACTTGGCTACAAAGATTCTGGGTTTCGAAAACAGAATGCCAATTTTGGAAGTTCCCATCGTCTTCCTCAAGGAAACCCTGAACAAATTTACTATTTGAATTAACAATCATATAACAAAGATCAAGAAAGAACTCTGGTGTCCCAGAGAATTTGGAGCTATCATAATGCCAATATTTAGGATGATCTAATGGTATGGTAGGCCAAGCATATTCATTGACTTTGCCCCTCTCATCGCTTCCAATTTCTATCTGCGTTTCAGACAGAACAAATCCGGCTGACGATTCTTGAACAATGATAATACGTGCAGAAAGCACCTGGACATCTGAGGCCTTTCCTGGAGCTATTCTTATAATGTACTCTGTTTCCCCTGCTGGGGGATTAAAGGATGAAGAACGGAATCTTGTAAAAGCCGTTGTATTCGCTGGGATAGAGCAAGTGGCATCATCCGTGACCGTCCCGAGTCTTCGCAAGGTAATGGCATTAGCCGTAGTCGTATTTATATTTTTGGATACTACCTCAAAGTAATAAATAACTGTCCCGCTAAAAGATCTGGTATCAAGTAAAACTATGGCTTCAGAATCTTTCCCCTGGACTGTACTGCTCAGAATTGCATCAATAATATTAATTTCTTGCCTAATCTTAGTCATTTAACCCTTTATTCAAATAATCCCATATTGGGGTCTTTTCTTAATTCCGGAGCATAAACGATGCCCATAATACCCTCTGGTGCAATCCCCAACTTCGCAGCCAAACCACTTTCTATTCTTTCCCCGTCTAAATAAATAATGGGGTGGAATCCATCTGCGGCTCCCGAAATTAGACTCTGAATCAATTTGTCTCCTTCAGAATAAATCCACCCATACTCTATCCACTCATTTTCTCGTGTTAAAGCAAATTCTTCATAGGGGGAATAAAAATAATATGGATTGCTCTGGCCTTCATGAGACCTTGAGCCAGAATCTTTTACATATCCTTCGGCTTCCGACCAATGACCATCAAGATTCGCTGAAACTTGGCTGCCATTCTTTTTGTGTTGGCAAAATATTTGGTTATTCCTAACGAAGGGGAATCTCATTACACTAAGATCGAGCATCGGCGTCCAGTCAACACTTTCAGTATCTTCAACCGTTTCTTCAACTGTTTTATAAGACTGTGCATTCTCATCCCATTGTTTTGTATATGTATAATACAAATGCTTATTTGTGCTCCTCGAAAAAGAATCATAGACTTTGGCAAAATGGCTGCTTTCAGCAGCGGCATTCCCTGACATGATTTCATCAAGAGTAAGGTGGTATCTCATTGTCGGGTGTTCTGGGGGGCCACCCAAGTTTTCTTCTGTATAAACCCCTTGCTGCGTTCCGCTTGCGCCAATATCGTAAAGGATATAGTCCATAACCAGCTTTTTGCCATCAGATTTGATATACCATCTTTTTCCATTCTGGGAATAGGCAAAATTAGCGCTTTGGTTATACGGAAACTCATTTAATTTCCAAACACCACCATTACTATTTGAAGTCAATTCATCATACCAACTCCCTTCCCATACCTCTGTTTCTATATTCAACCTCTTGTAAAGTTTTGGCTGTTCTCCTGACGACGCAACCCAACCCGTAAGATCATGATTTGTTAGTTCATAAAGGATGTTCGGATACCAAGAAGTATTTGCTTTGCCTACATTCACTTCAGCCCAACAATAAAAATAACCGTCTGCCGATACAAAAAGTCCATTCTCCCAATTCGTATCTACACTTTTAATCAAAACTATTTCCCCATCTTTAAATTGGAAGACTTTCAGAAGACTTTCGTTTGCATTGTGATAATAAATTTTATTTCCATTAACATTGAACCCAGCAGACCATCCATAAGCCCACCAATCATCTTCATCGCAATCAATGTAATAATATCTTCCGGAATCAATATCGAAAACGTAAAAATATACAGGATTGGTCGGATAACCTGGACCAGGGTCAGATCCGCCATCGGAAAGATAGCTGTAATTTTCGTATTCAGGCGGCGGCCCCTCAAACTTCAAATGAAGATTCAATTTGAATCCCAAACCAATAATGTAGATATTTTTCGTTTCCGATAGTCCACCGCTCTCATAAAGATACTCAAACGGGACACAGCAGTAAATAAAGGGGTAATAAGCACCATAGGCTTGGGTATTAATATTAAATCCATTCCCAATGGCATCTTTTTCAACAAAATCACCGCCAATGAATTCATTAGACTTTATTAGCGTAAATTTCATTACGTTAGCCTTAAGATAAAAAACTAAATAATCAAAAAACTCTTCCGATAACTTCATCACTTTTTCTGGCTCTTCTTCAACTGGGGCGCTGACCCTCTTCTTAAATATTGGTAAATACCGCCTGCTATCCTTATCGAATACGGTCAAAACATTGTCACCAACACGAAAATTGCCCTCAATCACAAGGCCCTTTCTTGTCATAAAGCAACCAGCCCCTATTTCACTAATAACCTCGTCGTGTCCAAACACTTGTCTCACGATGGATCTCCAATTAAAATCTTAATATGCTTACATCCCATCCACGGGATCAAAAGACCTGCAGAACCTTGACAACCCGAATCAATACTGTTTGCCCCCATAATGATGCCATCGGTATAACTCATACCCTTGCCGAATCCACTGCTTATTCTTGCAAGTTTTTCCGCTTTTTCTTTCTCTATCTTCCTTCTATTCATGATGACAACACCTTTCCTTGAACAACGATTCTCGTAATCATGGAAGGCGATTCAGCTTCTTTCGTTTTTTGCCAGCTCACAATTTTCCCATCGGTAACGGAAACGGATGGGATCTGCGCCGCCTTTCCAATGTTTACCTCACCAAACTCAACCGGCCAACCAATATCAACATCCATATCCCCTGGGATAACATACTCTCTCTCAACGGTTTCTTCATAATCAACGACCTCTTTTTTTAAGTCACCGAGGATGGCTTCTGCATCATCCCACGAAATTATATTCGGATTGCTTATAATTACTGCGGGAACATCCATGGGGGTCATCTCGTCAGACGGAATTGACTCGGCGTAAATATGGCTCCTACGGCACGATTTTGGATATTTTGGGACTCTTCCCATAATTCGCTGAGTCGTATTTGACCTAACCTCGTCACCTTGTTTTCTTCGAAGGCCGGCAGGCGTTCTTCTATAAACTGCTTTTTCGTAAACATCCTTGGTTAATTGTCTATACCTTGTTTCGGTTTCTTCAACGATCAACCTCTGTATTGCAGATGCGATGGGCCACATCATATCGGCCAGGTTTAACTCGATATAAGTAATATCTGTATAAAGACCCAAACCACTCTGAAGCACAAGAACATCGGTCTCTCTCGTCATATATTCAACCAACAGATTTCCATTTTTACCATAAACCTTTGAATTAACTATCACGTCAGTTTTTCTCTTATATCTCCTAACTGGATAACCAGGGAAGTCAACAATCAGCCATGTCCACTTACTTATTGTCTGTTCTGATGATTTCTCCCTTGGTTTATCATACTCCTCACTTAAATAGTCGTACTCATTATTTGTAACTGAATCTAAAACGGTGAACTCTTCACCCATACCTTCTATCGGCACCCATGTCCCAACTTCATGCGTTGATAATAAAGCTTTCCTGTTCCCATGTGGATCTAACAAAATTGTCTCTGTTCGGGTTACCTTATCAATCCTGGGATTTTTCATTGGGACAGTAAACGACATTGGCACGTTATCTGTCGTCGTTTTTTCCCCAGTATCTTTATTTACGACTTCCCTTGTTCCCTTAACATTAATTGTCATGTATTGTTGCGTTGCCCGCGCCGATTCCGTCGTAAGCGTAGCATTTTTTTCCGGGTGAACATTGCCCTTTTCCTTTGCCCTATTCCAAGCTCCTAACCCACCCTGGACCTTCAGATAACTCACCCTGCTGTCGTAATTAAAAATTTCTCTTTGAGTAAAATTCTCTATCTTATCCAACGATACTAACCCACTTCTTAAAGGCTTATTGAGAATATAAATTATCCCATCATCTACAAAAATGGTTGGCTTTAAAAAATTTACAATCGAAACAATCACATCAAAATACGAAGACTGAACGTCTGCCTGCACCTGTCTTAACCAGTAAGAACGAACGTTACAGACGACCTCTAATCCAACTTTCTGAGCTAAATAAGCAATAACCTCGCCGCTTGCCCATCCACCTTCCAGCGTCCTGTCATCACATATCTTTATTAGCGGTATATAATCCATTCCCGAATAATCCACCGCACCAGAATCATTTTGGTTTGCAATCTCAAAATCATCTTTCTCCGATTCCGTCATAGACATAAACATCAACGTTTTTGGCGGAGCTTTTCTAATAACGTCTGCCACTTTTGAGACCCCGCCTATCACGGTCTGGTAACCCTTGGGGCCAGAATTATACTCCCGTGTCGTCACAAACCCATTTATTCCTCTTATCGTTATGTCAGACCCGGGCGGATAGCCAGCCTCAACGCTCGGCAGTGTGAGCGAGAAATCTTCTCCAGCGGATTCTTTAGCTCGACTGATTACATAATCAGATACAGGCGTGATTCCGAATGATAATTCCTTAATATCAACCAATCGACTCATCAAGATTCTCCCACCGCTGACCGCACCTCTTCCCGTAACTCATCTGGTTCACCCCACGTCTGTCCTTTGGGCGTTCTCTCTCCCCGGGTCTCCCTTGCTAACTGATTCGCTATATCCTGGAGATACGCCGTATTTTTGTTAATGCTTCCCAGGCTTTCACTGTCCCCTTCGGCACGTTTCTCTTCTTTCTCCATTTGTTTCAACATTGCCTCGAGTGACTTGTTCATATATTCCTGAGCTTTGAAAAAGTCACCCTTGCCCATAGCAATTCCAAACATTTCCTGATAAGCTTTCCCAGCAACCCCATACTCTTTTTTCTCCGTGGCAACGCCAAGAACACCGGTGAGCATCTTCTCGCGCTCAACGCCAAATCCTTCCATTCGATACCCTTTCTCTTCTCCTATATCCCTCTTTTTGACATAAGCCCGCCAATCCTCTGTCGTTATAGCTCCATATTCCCACTTCTCACGCATCGCCATGCTTTCCCTCAGTCGCCTTGTCTCTATATCATAAGGACTCTCCACTTCCTCGCGTCCAGCAAGAGCGCCAGCCATCGTCTTCCAAGATTGGTAATATCCAAATTTCTGTTCCGGCTTCATTACGAATGGCTCCGGTTCTTTCCACTCAGCCCCCATAGCTTCAGCTTCCGCCTTGCTCTTGGGCGTCCAGAGCGGCCTCTTCATCCATCTCTCAACCTCGCCTGGTTCGTGTTTAATCTCAAGCCCTCTGCGAAGAGTTTCTTCTTCCCAAATTTTATCGAAAGTTTTCAGTCCGGCAACAAACCGCCTAGCGCTTTCTTCCAGTTTCTTAAAAACAAAATCCTTATCTTCCTTGGAAGGAACATACTTCTCAGCTTCCTCGATTTTCCTCTTCGCACCCCATATCGTATCGGCAGCCGCTTCCATTGCGTTAGCCAGGTCGCCAACGCCCTCAATGGCAACGCCAATGATTTCGGCATAACCTTGAAGCGCTGGCCCTGCCATCGCTCCGATGGCTGCTCCTTTTGGTCCACCCATGGCATATCCAACCGCAGCGCCACCAGCCGCCTCAATTCCAACAGCCTTAAGGGGATTCTCCACGCGGTATGATGCCATCGTCTTTTCCACACCAGCCATGGCGCTTCCTATGGCAGGCAATAAAACCTCTGTAAATGCAGTGACCGCAGTTTGCGCTACAAATTTAAACGTAGCCTTCAACGCATTCCCGAGAGGCTCCTTGGCCACTTCCCATGCCCTCATTAATTCTTCCTTGGCGTTTTCCCAGACTTTTTTCAAAGCGTCAGCCAAACCACTCAAAGAAGAAATTCCTTCCCAGTCAATGCCTTTCGTAAAAACACCCGCAATCCTATCTGCAACGCTTTCCAGGAAGGAATTAATCTGTTCGGTCCATTTCTGGACTTTGTCGGACTTTAAAAATCTATCAATCGAATCGTTCAGTTTAAGCAGATAATCCACAACTTTTTGGTAAATTCCAGTCTTTCCGAGACGGTCCAACCACATCTCGTATTTATCTTTCACGTTTCCCATCTGAATTCCAAGGTTCTTCGCCGCCATTGCCATCGTATCAGCGCCGACAAATTCGTCTGTCCATGCCTTCAATGCCTTTATTGCTTCCTGCGGAGAAGCTTTCATCTGCTCCATCGTCATGTTTGCGCTACGAGCAATCGATGCGACAGGCACATCAAACCTGAACTGAAGGCTTCTCCAGTTCCCGGCAAGGGCCTCACGTATTGCCATCATAGCTCCAACAACGCCCTGTTCCGGTCTCATCGTAAGCATGCCCTGAATGATGTTCATGAAGTCTTTCATCAGCCTTACATCGCCTTCCATTAGGCCAATTTTAGTTGCGGGGATAAAAGCAAGGGACTGCATCGACTGCATGACATCTCTATACATAGCAGGATATTCAGCAGCATACTCCTTGGCAAACGTGGATACCTTCGTCACTGCATCCCAGCTTTTCAACGCACCATACAGCGAAATCTCCATCTGTTGAAAACCTTCCGTGGTCTTCAACATGGATGTCGTCCATTTTGTAAAGCTTGACACTACAACACCGCCTACAACCGCAGATAGAGCGCCAACTACGGTGGTAACGGCACCTACGACCGCGACGAGGCGACCAAGGCCGGAAACAGCTTCCGAAGCCCCGCCCTTCATGGTCGTGAAAAGAGACGCCGTATCCTGTTCGGCTTTCTTAGCGCTTTCCGACATTGGACGGAACCATTGTCCACCGCCGTAAATTCGTGTGGTGCCTTCTAACTCGAGAAGCTCGGACTTAATCTTTTGGAAACCGCTTGATTCGTACTTTACGGTAATATCGCCCATCTATCACTCCATTGTTTCAATCCACGCTCCTATACGGGGAAGCGACAAACTTCTATGCCCTGCCCATCTTTGTTTCCTCATCTATTTCGATGAGAATCCGGTCAAGCCGTCCTTCGGCTCGAAGCTTATCCAAATACCATTCAGGCGGGCTTGCATCAGAATCTTGCCATCCAGGTGGGTAAAGTTTTGACCTCTTGATGTCGATCATGATCATCTTTTTTACGTGGTCTAACGTAAACGGTATCTTTTTCGTTTGCGCCTGCTTATAGAAAAACCACAACTTATCGTTCATCGAACATCGCTTGGCCACGATGCCATACTTCCCAAGACAAGAATCGGCTCGCCCTTTATCCCATCTTTTCTCTGGCGCCATCTTTGACCAAAACCGTTTCGAAACGGCAATCTTCCCTGCCACCTGAGAATAATCAAAATATTCGATGTCGTATGGGAATGCATAAAGAGGATCTTGCAGCCACCGTTCGGCCATTTTCTTTTTACTATCTCTATCCTTTTTGGCTTTCGGATCGTACCCCCACTGAACCATTGCCTGACGTTCCATCTCTTTAAAGATTCTCCTCTGCATGTAATACCAATACATCCGGACCAACGGCCTCGTCATTTTGGTCTGGATGTATTCTCTGCTATATCCATACTGATGGGCAAAGGCTTCGTAAATTTCGCCTAAGCTGGGGTAGGTTCGGTCTTCTGGGTCTTCTCCTCTGTCCCTGCTGAGGGCGCCTTCCCCATCCCTATCATCCCCAGCAGTTTCTGGAAATTTTCTTGGCTTTCCTTGGGAAGCCCTTCACTGCTGAAGTTTTGCAGATAGAAGACCGCTGCAACGTGTTTCAATTGAAGAAGCGTGAGCTTACTTTTTACTTCCTCGACAGGAAGGTCAAGAATCATGTGAATCCATTCGGGGACCTTTCCGCCCCCAATAATCGATTCAATAGGAGATCTTCTCATGTCAGAGAGCGTCTCCTTGTCTACTGGACATTCTTCGATCTTTTTTCCAACAGCATTTTTGACTACCTTTCCGCATTTCGGACACTTCCGGTCGGGGTTGAAAATATCATCGAAATATAGTGCGATGTCTTTCGACACCAGCTCTAACTGGCCTTCCCATAACGGGTAAAGCTCGTACGCCTTTTCTCCAATCACAATAATTCGTTTATTTTGTTCTGGTAACAATACTGCCAATTCATCCGGCACAGGAACTTCTTTTGCACCCATCGTCGTCTCCTCTTCCGGAGCTTAGGGGAAGCCATCTTCCCCTTCTCGCCCCTTCATTAAAGGTTATGCAATCGTGACCTTTGCAGTCCAACCAAGCGCGCTCTCGTTGACCTTCACCATCCCGGCAGCATCTTTCGCCACCACGCAGATGAAATAATCACCAGCAGTCAAGGTCGCTAGCTCCATCGTTGATTCGTTGAAATACTGGGTGAGGTTCACGTTCGTTGAAGCCAGGCTTGCCGCCCTGTCTGCCACCGACGGAAGATCGTTCGGCTCGATTACCGACGGCTGATTATCTACCTTAAAAGCGTAGATGTCGTAATACTGAATGACTACATCGCTCGGCTTTGTCCAACTGACATTGATTCCGCTAGCCACCGTTCCCGTTGCGGTCACTCCGGTCGGTGTGGTCGGTTTTTCAAGCTGTGCCTTAATCCCCAACTGGCTGTTCTCGCCAAGCGGAGACGCAAAGGAATTCGCCTGCTGGACAATCCACCCGACTTTGCAATCCACACCGAGAGCTCCTTCGCCCGTAGCTGGAATGGTAAAGTCGGCGCCAACCGCAGTCGGGATAAACCAATCTTTCATCGACCCATACTTATCCATCACAATGCATGGGACATTTGCCACAAACCCCTGAACGTTGGCCGCAGGCGTAACGCTCAGCGTGACGCCATTCGCTGTGAAAGCGGTATCAATTAATGACTGAACGATGTTCCTTCGGATTCCAGAAGGTCTCCCATCAAGAAGATCCGCAATCAGATCGTCGATATTCTCCATAATCGACTGCGCCCCCGATGCGGTCGCCTTTAAGAAAAAGTTTTCCGTGGCCCCCTCTTCGGTATCGACCCGGTAGCGCTCAATATCCACGGCCACCTGAGTGGTTACCTGCGCCCCTGTGACAGGGTTCGTATACTCTACTGAAATATTCTTTGACATTTTCCTTCTCCTTTCTTTTTAAGATGAAACATGCCTTTGCATATTGATTTGGGCGTTGTAGAGATCGAGCGCCTCATGAATCGCTGTTCTGCTAACATCTCCGACAATCACCCACCCATCGACGGCTTCGGCTTCTTTCGCCTCAATTTCAGATTGAAGCTCCGCCGTCGTTATCCAGTAAAACCGATACACTTTTCTCTCGATAAACCCCAACTCCTGAACGACAGATTCACCGTCAATCGTCGGCAGTTCGGTTCGTCTCTTCGTCTTAAAGGGCTTATCAAAAACGGTTGAATAAGCCATCCTTAGCTCCTACGCGTTTCAATCCACGCGCCCACATGGGGCGCGACGACAAAAAAATGCTTCTCTTATGGCGTTGCAGACGAATCATAGATTTCTACGGTTTCCTCTACGTTCGCCTTGTCTGTTCCGTTAAGAGTCGTCGTCCTAGTGAGCTTGTACCAATCACTAATCGCATCAAGCTCGACTTCCGTGAACAACTGCGGGCTTATCATGTTCTGCTGAGCATTTGCCACCGTGTTGCCGATATACTTTGTCAGCTCAACCGTGAACTTCTGCCAATCCGTCACGCTCTTGCTTACTTCGACACGGCTCACGTAAAGGCCACTCTCCTGGATTGCAGGTGAATCTCCTACCGCAGGCTTAATCAGCACTTCTCCTGCATACGTATTTCCTCTATCAGCAGGTTGCATCCCCGCAGGCGGATCACCTCTCCCGTTGATCGTGATCGTAATCTTCTTCCGAAAGAAAATAAGCCCATTTGCATAGGTGAGCTTATCCCCAAGGGCAGGGGACGTTTCAGGCTGAGTTGCAATCATGTGCGGAGTTGTGCACTGCTCTTCTTCAGCCATCGTCACTGTATCCAACGGAACGCCAAGACTATTCCGTGTCGGATCGTCAGACTTGCCAATCCCATAAGTCTGAGCGCAAAACGATGGATTCCCTCTTCTCAGGTTATCAGTAAACTTCAAGGAGAAAATATCGGTCTCGAATCCATCCCGAAATTCCAACTGGTCAGTCAAAAAGCCATGCGTTTCAGCTTCAACCGAACCTGCTGCGCCGAATTTGGGCCACGCTGCACACATAGTAAATCCCTCCTTTCCAATAAATTCTGGAAATAGCTCTTCCAGTATTCCCTGTTTTTATTAACTTTGACGTTACAACTAAGGCATAACGTCACCAAATTTTGGGGATCACAATTCTCTTTCTTGTAATCGATGTGATGGAGCCCTAAACCCTTGAACTGCTTCTTCCCACAAAGTTGGCATGTAAAATCATCTCTCCTTTTTATCTTATTCTTGAGACTGCCGTTAAACTCAGGCGTGTATGGCAAAAAAGATACACCACCGAGCCATACGGGCGACTTTTCACCACTCATTCCATACATTGGGTTCTTCTCGCCACTAACTCTCTCAGAATATTGCCTTCTTTGCTCATCAGTTAAATTAAAACTCACACCAAGTTTATTCCCACCCTTATAGCCAGGCTTCCTCCACAGCTTCTTCACAGAAGCACTTACTTTCCCTGCAAGCGTGCGGACCCTTTCATCATTATCTTTTGTTTTGCCAGCATTCCAAGGAACTTGTCCAGTTTTCTTCCCTTTATTCCATGCTGGTTTTCCACCAAACCTTGATCGTCTTGTTCTTTCTTCTTTGGCGGTTCTCTCCTCTGGTGTCATCGCGGCACGTAACCGGTTCCTTTTCCGTCTGGCCCACTCCACCTTATATTCCCTTTGATCAATCGTTCTTCGGGCAAGACCATGCTTCACACCGTTATGCCCGTGAATGAATCTGTAAGGCTCGCCCTTAACCATCCCCTTACTTGGACGGTTTCTTTTTGCAATCGGGGCCGGTTTTCCACACCCGCATTCACATAGCTTCATGGCAAAACTGATTCTCTCCAAACATAGACGTTAAATTCAATCGCTTGCACGTTCACTGTCTCGCCGGCAGCTTCTGGCAGTGGGCGTGAACCGCGATACCTTGGAATCAGCACGTTTCCAGTCGGTATGGGGTTATTTTCATCATTACTAAAATCGAGCAGGTCAATCGTATCGACATTCAATTCCTCTTGGACCTCGTCAACCATCTTGGAAAGCTCAACCCCATACCTGTCCTTCTCTATGATCGTGTTGCAATTAATTTGCAAAAGACTCACGCTGAAAATCCCAGGACCAACCCTCAACCAATAAATGTCAATCCACTTCCAGTAATCAGTCACCTTCTGCGCAATCCGTTGCTGAAGCGTTTCGTCCCCAGGCGCCGAATAGTTGACATAGTAGTTAGCTGAAAGGCGTTCCCAGACAAACTTGTTAAAACTCCTTTTGATATTCAGCTCACGGTCTTTTGCAAGCATTAAAACCCCTTAGCTCTTAACTCCTCGAAAATGGCTCCAAACTTTTCTGTCTGAAACTTAATCTTTTCAAAAGCATCCTCGGTGCCATAAATCCCTCTTTCGTGGAGTCGGATTATTGCATCAATAGTTAAATACAAGCTCCTCAATTCACCCGCCCATTCAATAAACTGCTTAACCAATTCATGAAACTCCCTAAAAACTTAATTCAACCCCAAACGTCCCTGATATTATTTAGAAGCCTTTCCGCAATCTCCTTGGCAGACTTATCAAGATCATCCTGTGTAAGCCTTACAAACCCTAACGGCTTCGTCCCTGGATGAAAAACCCTATGAGCAAAAATCGTCTCTCCATCAATTTCAAACTTCAATGCTCCGCCTTCCTTCGCCTCGATAACGTGAGGTCGTGTCCCAAACTCAAGATACGTTACTTCTTTCTCCTTACCATCAGGGCTAATCTCCCAAACAATTGCATCCTGCGCCTTGTGATAGTGAATCGTCCACGAATCAGACGTTTTGCCTGTTTTCCTTGGCGTTCTTGCCGCAATAACTGTCAAAAAATACGTGGCAAGGGCATACGCTTGAGTCTCGGCGACAGAAAAAAGTCTCAATGTTCTTCTGATCTTTTCCTGCAACTCTCTCGTCTCAACACTTATCAAACTGCCCTCGCAATCACAGTGCTACGCCCAATATCCACATCTGAATACCGAGTCTGTGTGACCTTGTACGTCTTCCCTTGATACAAGATTTCATCCGTATCCTTCACTTCCTCATAAAAAATAAACATCATGTCGGTCAGCTCAATTTTCCCCCTGCTCGCCATCACTTCCCTTGTGCTAACCCTCGAAACGTAAACATCGAGATCGGCAAGGTTAGGCGCCAATTCAGTAGTAGGCTCAATGCCGAGATCTGGTCTTCCTTCCAGAGTAACAGTATACCGTAGAATATCCGCCTTTTTATTAAACTGAATGCTCCTCAATACGTCCCAGCCTCTTCTGAGCAACGTCCCAACTTCAATCGCTTGTTCTTCGCTCAGCCCATCGTTCGTTTCGGGAACTTTCCCCATGGCCTACCCCACTATAAAAACAGACCCGCTAAATTTCTTCTCGAACCGCTCCTTAAAATTCTGAGCTTCTTTCATTAGCGAATCAGACGTTGCGCCAAACGACACTGACTCTCCATATCCAGAAACGGACTGAATCTCATTTCCTTTTTTGCTTGCCATCATCTCTTTGGCTTCGCCCTTAGCCCACAGAAGGACAGTATCAACCTCATCTTCAGGGATACTCGACGCCGTATGGCGCTTCGTCCAAAGAAAATAAACTTTCTGCACCTGTGATGGCGCTGGAATCAATGTCAAAATCTTCTCTGACTGACTGTACTCAAAATCACCTTCGAACATCCGTTTATACTGTTCCAGACGTTGTATATACTGCGTCCAGAGTGACGGATTTTCAAAAAGGCTTAACCCTTCAAGCCTTCCCAACGAAGCAGTCTCGGGCCAATGCTCCTCTGAAACAAACTCACAATTAACCGAGTAAAAAACATCCTTCACCTTGATAATCCGTTCCTTAGCAGACAAGTCATACGTCGCTACGTCTTTCGTTGTCATAAGCGAGTCTAGGACCTTAATTGGCTTATATTTTGAGAATTCCCTGATAGCGCTCTCGATAGCATCGTTAGCCTGCTCCTCATTAAATTGCGTCAGCGTAGGATTCCCAATCTGCCTTCTAAGCTTATCCCTTAACTCTTCAAATTTGGATTCATCAATGGTTATTGCCATTTAACATCTCCTTCTCTTTCACAAGGATTGCATCGAGCACATCCTGATTCGTTTCCTCTTGCCCAAGCTTATCCAAATCCTCAAGGCTTGAAGCGACCCTAACTTGGGCAAGCTTTCTACGGATCTTCTTCCCTTCATCGACGTCAGCCAAAAGCCTGGCCCGCTCCTTCTCCTTATTGATAAGAGCCCTTACATCCAATATCCCGCTCATATCTTCGACGTAACTTTCTCCGGCCTTTAATTGAATCGGATTAAAGTGTCTGTCATAAAACACCTGGGTGATTTTCGTCTCGTTCTTAAAAACTCTTGTCTTCGTCGCCATTTTGCTTACCTCCTTGAGAAGATTTTATTTCCATACGTCTCAAATACTTGCACATATCCAAACCTGCCAAAGATTTCTCCATACTCAATGGTCTCTTCCCGTTGGGCAACATCAATTTGATAATGCTCCCAAAGCGGCCTTTCCCTCTCAACCACAATTACTCTCGGTCTATAACTGCTCCCCTCGAGAAGGTTTTTTATTATCCTGTAATCCAGTCCTTCCGTGTCTACAGACAGCAAGTCAAAATCGATCGGAACCCGTTCCTCATCCAGAACATCGGGCAATGTTCTCGTCACAATCTCTTTTTTCCCCTGGGATTCTTGCTCAAAAACTAAGGAACTCTGTCCTGGCGTTTCGTGTATATATCCTGTCGCAACTCCCCTCGAGTCGGCTATCGCAATATTCAGGATCTTGATGTTTTTTCTTTCTTTCACTGCCTCTCTCAACGGATTCCAAAAAACTTCAATTGGCATTGGCTCAATTAAAAGACCTCCCCAATTGTCGGACACAATCAAGTCGTAAGTATTTGACAGCTCAATTCCAAAAGCCCCCACATCGACAAACAATTTGTATTTCGGGGCCACTCCGTCAAAGTACTTTCTCAGAAAATTTCCTTCTCCAAACTCGCTATGATCAATCTCATTCATCACGTTCTCCTTATCACAATCTCAAAACTGTACTTATCCACGTGAGCACTTTCATAAACAACTACACACGAAACGCCCAGGGATGAAAGTACCCGCTTTACGTAATCCAAGCTGAAATTTGAAACCTTGTGCGCCTTGTTATAACCCTGCCCCGTCAATCTACAGTGATCTCTATACTTCTGTTCATCAGGACAATACAGGATCAAAAACCCACCCGGCTTGATAACCCTTAGCCATTCCATTAATACAGGGCCAGTCTCTCCTTCTGGAAAATCTTCAAGCAGATGGGACGAATAAACATAGTCCAGCACCCCATCTTTGAACCAATATAAATTCCTGGCATCTCCGTGGAGATTCTGTGCACTATCTCCCATTTTGGCATAGGGAATATCCAAATCTACTGTAATTGCACCTGGCACAATCGGGTCTCCCCCAAATCCTATGTCCAATCCATCGCCGGCACAAAACTCTTTAAGCCTTTCTCTGCATTTGCTTGATTCAGATGGACACAATTTTCATCTCCACTACGAAAACACGAGCCTCGAAAGTCCTGTTTTTATCTCCTGAATAATTCTCTCTGTGTCCGACTTCCTTAGGCAATCAACGGTTCCTTTACACCGGGTCTGTCTTCCAAAGCAAGACTCACAGCCAACCATCTCTGCCAGGTCGATCGAGTGATAATTTCTATGATGAGCCATCTTCTCTTTAGCCCTCGTATGTCCAAACATGGCAATAATCGGAGTCTTTGTGCAGTGGGCAATCCATAAAGCACCACTATCCATCGTTATGGCAACGTCAGCGCTGTCTATAAGCGCAGCAGCTTCATGGAAGGTCGTCTGTCCGGCAAGATTGCAAATACCTTTTACTTTAATGTCTTGCTTGAAATTGTGGATCATAACCACCGAACAAACCTTCGACAGTTCGTCGGCTATCCTTATTACCTTCTCTAAAGGAAAACTATTAAACCACATCGCTCCAGATAGTTGCATAACAGCGACAGGCCTTCCATTTTCCCTACGCGTCTCAACGATCGTTTTTGCCCAGTTTTTTTCGACATCACTGTACGGGAGCGAAAAGATTGGTTCCTTCGGAACAGGCCAACCGACAAAATCGCAGTTAATATCCAACCTGTGTTTATAGCTATAGGCATCCCCGGCGTGGTCCTTTTCAACGACGCCATCCAGATAATACCCGACGTCATAACGCTGGAACTGGACGCTATTTTTCCCGATCGTCTTCACCAAATCCCAATACTTAAAAAGGCTCAAAAACCCATCAGCGGTAGCAAGCACCACCTTGCTCTCCGGATAGGCTTCTTTCAACGAATTGATAAGGGGAGTTAAAACGAGAATGTCGCCGAGCGCGTAGGTTCTCCACAGACAAATGGTGGCATCTGGATTCCGCCGCATGAATTCATCAAGGCGCACCCCATCGGAAAGACTCGGCAGATGAATGGATGCCACTGCCTCATCGTCAAAACAAAAACGTGGAAACACGGTTACCGGCTCCATGCTTGGGAACCGATAAAATACTTCTACTAACTTTGACGCATTGAATCTCATCGTTACCTCCACACCCAAGATAAGGGAGCAGGGCGAGCTGCAATCAATTGCAACCCACAGCCCACCCTGCTCGGGGGGATTATCTTACGATGAGATCAATGTTACCGTTGCGAAACAGTCGCCGTTCACGCACTTCTTTGCAAACCGGCTCATCATGCCCCTTACAGGCTGCATCGTGTTTGGATCGATCAAGAGCGGAGTCGTATACAAGGGGATGTACGGAGCATAGACATACCCCGTATCAAGCCAGGAAGCGCCCTTGAAGCCGAGAAGCATCTTGTTTCCCTGGAACCAGGGGTGTTTATAGACAACGAACCGATTCTTCAGAACGCCGAACCTATGGATGCCGATATTGAAGACTGCATCATCCACCGTCTCTTCGAGCTTGAACCCTTCCAGCTTCTCAAGACGGGTGCAGACATCGGAATCAGCCACGATCCAGGTGGCGTTCCGATATCTCTTCTTGAAAATCATGTTGTTTCCATCCACGATGGCGTCATACAAGGTTGCCTTATAGACCTTCGGGTCGAGATTCGTCCAAGGAGCTTCAGCAGGAGCATTGATATTCCAGTTCACATTCCCCGCGGTGGCGTTCGTAACCATATCATCGATGAGGATCATGTCAACTTCTCTGATAATTTCATCTGAGAGGACGATCATCAGTTCATCCTCAGCATTCAGCCCATGGTAAGCCTTCAGGTCCTGCTGGGCTTCGATCGTCCATTTCGCCTTGAGCGCCTTTTCCTCGGCATCCACGGCTACAGACGAAATATCGAAATTGACTTCAGCAACCTCCCCCGTCTCAGGAGTTCTGTCTGCATAATTCTTCGCCGCGTTACCTTTCTGATCGAGCCTGTCACCTGCTGTGATTGACCCCTTTGCGGTTCCATATTTGAAATCAAGGAAGAATACCTTCCCGGTTGGTTGCGTCATCGGCTGGACAGAGCAGAGGGTCTGTGCAATCAGCTTGGGAAAGATTCTCCGGATCATGGGGAATGCGAACGTTGTAAATGGCCCCACGTTAGTCATGAAAGATGTCTCACTCAACGCCCTCTGCATATTATCCAGAAGGACCTCACATTGAAGGCGCTTCTCTGTATCCAAACCTTCGGTCAGATAAGTCCATTTCTTTTGCCTCTCGGCATTCTCTTCAATCAAATATTTTCTTGGGTCCATATTGGAAATTCCTCCTTTCTCAAAAGTTTTTACGCTTATGCGTGGTTAAAAAGGGTAAAAAAGCCTGAGCAGTCCCCAACGTGAGGGACATTCCCAGGCTTTTCTTCTTCGTCGTCTTGCCTGTTAAACCTGCGCTGTTATTTAGGCGCTGGCACCCTTCTCAAGAATTCCAGCAAGAGCCCTCTGACGCTTCTGCTCAGAGGTCAAAACCTCTTCCTGCTTATCCTCGTTCAAGACCTTTCCTCTTCCCTTTTCCTGATCATCAGGCCTCCTCTGGTCGAGAAGCTTCTTGATATATGCCTCTTCTTCTACCACCTTCGTGTCGACTTCTTCAACGGTCTTGCAGGAACTGAGCCTTTCAACCAGAATCTTCTCGTGCTCTTTGCCGGCCGTGACCTCCTCGATTTTCTTCTTTACCTTCTCTTTCGTCTCAGCGGCCTTCTTCTCATACTCGATTTGCTCTTTAAGAACCTTATTCTCTCCCTTCAATGTCTCGATCTCGCTTTCCATAGCGGCAACCTTCTCTTCGGAATCATCTTCGTCATCCTCACCTGCGCTCTCGGAGACGTAGGGCTTGATCAGCTTCCCAATTTCCGTAAATGTGCCAATCATGGCCTGAAAATCATCGGAGCTCTTAATCTCTTCGATGACTTCCTTTTTAATTTCCTCTTCCTTGGCTTCGACTTCTTTCAGGATTCGAGAATCAAACTCCTTCTGAAGGATCTCTTTGACTTCCTTTTCCTTCTGCTCCATAGCCTCTTTGGCAAGCTGTTCACAAAGTTCGGGATATGCCTTCTTCAACTCCTCAACGTTTTTAATTTCCATACTCGATGAACCTCCTTTCGTTTTTTGTGTTTCACAGACTTCCTGCTTGCAGCCATCACATGGACCGCATTCTAAAATGTTTACCACTTCCACCTGCTCAGTAACTTGAGTGACCACGGCATCCTTCGTCGACTGCCCAATCACAAAATCAAACGTCTTTAGCGTCAAATCCTCTTGAACAATGTCCGCCATCTTCCCTTGCCAATTGCCCTTTAGAACAGAACCAAAGGCTCTGCTCGAAAGTCCAATCTTGCCGCCAGCTCGAATAATCTCCTGCAAATTTTTTCCGCCAGGCTCGGTATTTAAAATGGTCGCCTCTCCAAAATAAACCTTTCTCCCATCAAGCACCCCTTTCTCAATTCCAGTCAGCATGGCAGCGGTATTCTTGATCGTTGATTTCCCGTCTCCTGGATGATCAGCTTCACCATAAACGCTATTCTCCGCCATCATAGGTTTCAGCTTCTCGATCTCGCGGTCAAGAATATACTCACGATACACACGCCCATTACCATTTATTTCGTCTGCAACGGTAAAAATTCCTTTCACCCGCATTCTTCCACCATTTTTTGCAGAAGCTTCTTCGAGAATGGTAAAGGCAACCGGCATCGTCTCGATCAATAATTCCTTCTCCACTTCCAATCACCTCCCTTCTTAATTGAGATCAGCACTAATCAGAATCTTTATGTAGCCCTGGTTCGGGAACGTCTCCTTCAATCCGCTATTAAACTCGACCTCAAATTCCCCGTAAAACTCTCCACATATATCAGTATCACCAGCCTGCCAAGAATAATAAACATTACCATTGGTCAGTGCTCCCTCGATCGACGCACCACTGTTCACCTTCGCAACCGCGCTCCCAACCGGGAACATATTAAATCTCACGTTCGCACCAGTCAGATCAACAACAGAACCGTCTACATTTTTTAGCGTCGCCTGCAAATTCGGTAGCCTATCGCCACGCTTGACATAAAAATCAGCCATCACCTACCTCCTACGCAGCCTTTTTAATGTCCACCTTTACTTTCCCATCATTCATTAGCACCGCTCTGTTCATGCCAGTCATAAGCACCGCCACGAGTCTATGGCTAAATAAGTTCGTAGGATTCCATCCAACTCGACCAAATCCAAACATCTCTCCGGTTTCGATACCTATAGGAACGAACCAACCCTCTCCTCCCAGCACAGGAAGGCCAAATAACTCCATACTTTCTATTCCAACTACGTGAATATATCCAACAATCTTGTTAACACCAAACGTTTCTCCAGAACTGATCCCAGCAGGAACAATCAACAATTTTAAAGCAGGCTGCCCAAAAGCCTCTTGGCTGGCAATCCCCTGTGCATAAATAAAAACTTCTCCAACAAAAATCTGTGGGGCGCCAAAAATCTCACTGCTCGAAATTGCGGTTACGTGAATGATAAAAACAAACCTGGCACTTCCAAACGCTTCTTCAGACGATATGCCAACAGCTACTACGTAAACACACAATCTTGCATTACCGAAAGCTTCTACAGACGCAATCCCTGTTGGTAGAATCGTCACGGCACCAGTTTGGACAGCCGCATTTCCGAACACCTCGGCGCTCCCTATACCAGACGGCTGGATAAACTGCTCAGCACCACCTATTTGGATCGTCGGATTCCCAAACGCTTCTTGGGAACCGATTTCAGGGACAACAACCTGAAGATTTAGCTTCGCTGACCCAAACGCTTCCTGCGTCCCGATACCAGACGCCACAATGAACATCTGGATCATTAATGTCCCAAATACTTCACTTGACCCAATCGCAGAGGGCAAGATCGACACTGCACCCGGTTGAATATTGGCAGAGCCAAATATTTCCCCAGAAACTATCGCAGACGGAAGAATCGTAACCGCACCACCCTCGATGGTAGGATTACCGAATGCCTCAGTAGTGGCTATCCCTGTAACCAAAACAAAAAGTGTTAGCTTTGCAGAGCCAAATGCTTCTGCCGAATCGATAGCAACCGGGAAAATCGTCAAGTTAACTTTGGCTGTTCCAAAAACTTCTAATGAACTAATTTCTACGGGCAGGATATTTAAGGCAAGCTTCGCGGTGCCAAAGCCTTCCTCAGAAGAAATACTGGAAGGATAAACACTAACAGCGCCGAGCTGGATCACTGCACTACCAAATACCTCAGTGCTATCAACACCAATCGGGATTATCTTCAGGTTGACCTTTGCAGACCCAAACGCCTCACCACTTGTAATGCTGACAGGGATAACCGTCACCGCACCAGGCAAAACAACGACCGTTCCAAACACTTCGACGCCCGCTATCCCGGACGGCACAATCTTCAAATTCAACTGATGCGTTCCAAATGCTTCAGCGGTCGCTACGCCTGACGGTTGAATAAATTGAGCAACCCCACCCAAATAAACATTCGCATTCCCAAAGGCTTCCTGGGAACTGATTCCAGAAGCAACAATCTGAAGATTTAACTTCGGAGACCCAAAACTCTCCCCACTTCCAATACCAGACCCAATAATAAACATCTGAATTTTGGAAGCGCCAAATGCTTCACCCGAACCTACCCCAGAAGGTAGTATTATCACGGTGCCAGGCAAAACCGAAACTGAACCAAGCTGCTCAGCACTAACGATACCCGTTGGTAAAACATTAACAGATCCAGGCAAAACCGAAGCTGTGCCGAAAAGCTCTCCAGTTGAAATACCCGAAGGGAAAAGAATTAAATTCAGTTTCGCAGAACCAAATGTCTCAACAGAACCTATCCCGGAAGGAAGAATCGATACCGAACCAGGCTGGACTGTGGCAGCGCCAAAAACCTCTGCGCTTCCAACACTGGTTGGCAACAATGTTACTGAACCTGGCTGGATCGTCGCTGAACCAAAAACCTCTGATGTAGAGATACCAGAAGGAACAACCTTTAAAATCAGCTTTGCAGACCCGAATGATTCGGCAGACGCAATGCCAGAAGGATAAATCGTCAAAGCACCCGCTTGAATCGTGGCGGCGCCGAAAGCCTCAGTAGAACTAATCCCTGAAGGAATTATTGTAGCGCCACTAAGCTGGACTGTAGGATTGCCGAACGCCTCGGCGCTTGTTATTCCTGATGGATATATAAAAGAGGAGTAATATTCTTGCGTTGGTGGAGTAAAACCAGAAGTCCATCTTGCTATTCCTTTGGAAAATCTGAATTCATCTATCCAACCATTAAGGGGATTAGAAGCGTATTCCCCTGTCCTTCCAACAGAGAACTTATAATTAGAACTGATTAAGGTGTAGCCACCAACACCCATCAAACCACGTTGAACTCCATCTATAAATATTTTAAGATTTGTTCCATCTCTCACACAGGCGATGTGGTGCCACAAGCTATCGGTAATTGCAACGTCTGATGCAAGTTCATAATAACCGGATTCTGTATTTAGTGCCCAAAAATTGAATTTATTATCAGCAGAAAAGAACAACCAGAAAGGTGCGCTATCTGGGTACGAACTCCCGCTCTGTCCAGTTACATACTGTACCGTTCCGAATGCTCCACGCTTTATCCAAAAATCTACAGTAAAATCTCCGGATAGCACATCAAAATCATCAGAGTCCGGAGTATCAATCCAGTCCCCCGTCCCATCAAATAATGCGCTTGCTCCACCAAACTCAGATTGTGCTGTATCGATTTGGGCATTACCATAGGGTGTCCATGTATGTGAGCCGCCTATCCCATCGTCAATAAAATTCGTTGAGCCATCGGCTCCATTCAAATGAAGAAGAGATTTAGTTAAGATATCGTTGCCGCCAGGACCTAAACCGCCGCCCTGAATTGTAAGGCCACCAAATGCCTCAGCGCTTGCTATCCCTGATGGAAGTAGATAAATGCCTGCTGTCCAGGTAGGGGTATCGATCTTCTCGGCAATCCCTTCATTGTGAACCCAATAGACATCCGCAGCATTGTTACCACCCGAAACTTCCGCATACCACTCAATTTCAAGAAATAGATACTCGTTGCTTAATATAATTTCAGAAGCGCTATTCCATGTAATTGTCCCTGTCTGATACTGATTGGCTGCAGTGAAGCCAATTTGTGTTGATGACCGCCACCCAGGAGTTAGCTGCGTCGCACCTGAGCCATCCGCATTTGTGCTTTTCCACAATCTAAATTTGATATATCCTTTTTGAGCATAGTAATTGTCGCATTTAACTTTAAACGCAAGCACCCAGTTTCCGGCGCTAAACTTCCCCTGGAGTGCATTAATTGACCGATACCCCAATGCTCCAAAAGCGGTTGGCTCAGTAACAAAAGTAGCGTAAGCTTGTTGTGTATCAGGCTTGTAAGGTGAGGCGAGATAAGTTTTTTTGTCAACAGTCCAACCCTGAGCTTCATCTAAGCTGGCGGGAGCGGATTCGGCCAACTGTTCATACGTTAAAGCATATCCAGATATGTCTGTGTCTGATAAATAATAAATCATTATGGAACGATGTTTTCCCCAATTTTTTGGTATTCATTAAGGTTAAAAATACCATGTGCTCCCTTATTCAACCAAGTTTTCAATTGATTATAACCCTCAATAAGCTGTGCGGAAGACTCAGGCGTTCCAAATCCTCTCTGAGCAACAAACTCTGAGCCGCCAACTAATTGAAATACTATTCTTATCTGATCCCCTTGATTGGGCGTGTCGTCCCCTACCATGTAAAACCTCACGACATTATCAAGGTTAATTAAATTCGAGTAACTATATGACGGATCATTAACTCTCGCTTTAACCCACATTCCAATCACCTCCTTTAGATTCAATCTATTTTCAACTCAAATCAATCCCTCTTTACGCCATTGGACCACATAGCCACAAATCTCCGGTAGATCACATGCTTGGTGCAGTTGCATTGGGATGTCACATTCTGGGCGACCAAATTCTGCTCTCTTACCATAAATCAAACAGGTCTTCATGTCTTCAGCCAAGTGCTCACATTTATCTTGTGGGTTATTCCCTTTCCAATCCCAACAACACATTCCACACATAGTACAAAAACTTTCTCTTTCCATTACGCTACCCTTCTAAATTCCCATAATGCCCGAAATGACACGTGTAAGTTGGACAAATTTAGAGCGGAACATCGGACACTCCTATCCCTTGCAGGTCCTTGTGTCCGGTGTTCCAAAACTCCAAATTCTCGGGACGGTTGCTATCACGCTTACCGTTCTTGTGATAGACACGCTCATGTGACTTTGAACTTCTGTTGTTCTTATAACTTGAAAATCTTATTGGCCGCGTTATCCCATTGCACTGTTATGTCTCCGCCATTCGGAGTCACGGGCAACCCAGTTGCAGTGTCGATATAAGCGATCAGAGGCGATGTAGCCTCAACCCCGGTATCTTTATAGATGACCAATGCTTCAGATGGATCACCTGTCACCGCAGGAAAGGTCACATCATTAGCATCTACGACTCCTAACGCCGGGTCCAGAAGTGTCAGTGCAGCAATCGCCACTCTCGCTAATGCCGGGACATCAGATAGAAATTCGTGCGTATCGATCAACACTGTGTAATCAGCAGCATCAACCAGTATCACTTTAATCGTGTCTCCACCGGTTGCCTTCCAATGAATATCACCTTGTGCAAACTTGTTTCTTCCTTTACCATAAAGTTGATTAGCCATGTTCTTTACCTCCTTTTAAGTTAAGTTTGATACGCAAAAGCGTATTCTATGAACAAAAAAATTCCTAAAACGCCAGCCCAATTGCAACACCAAGAATCACGGTCCCAACCAGGCCAACCTTTTCCCAAAACACCTTTTTGTCCAACTGCTTCCGAAGCTTCTCATTCTGTTCGGAATATCGATCAGCCAGCCTCTCTTCTGCCTTCGCCATCTCTTGATAAAACTCCGTCCGCTCAACCTGGATCTTCCTTCTCTCCTCGCTAATCTCCAGAAGCGAATCCTTCATCTTTAGCTGCTCCTTGAGATTCGTTACCTCTTCCCTTAGATCGGCGTTCTCTTTTCGCAATAACGGAGCCTCTTTCCACGTTTGAAAGAGTTCACCCGAGTCGCGCTGATCAGTCCAAACCCCATACTCAACGGGGCTTGGGGGAGACAGTGGCTGACTTGATGCCACTCTTGCGAAACTCAGTAACAATGCCATCAACAGAATCGGGAACAACGATAGCTTCCCTCTCCTTCTTATATTGGGCAATCCTCGTTTCAAGGATGCTGACCTCCTTTTGTTTCTTTTTTAGCCTATCGTTCAGGCTATTGATTTGACCCTTATAATCTTTCTCTTTAGTTTGCCAAATCGTCTCAAGCGAATCACGTTCACCCATTAATTGCTGAACGGTTGCCTTGGCCTCTTCCAACTTTTTTTCAAGATCCCTCGTCGACACTCCACCACTCCCAAGATAATAGCCACCACCTATCAAAATGACGGCTATTACCGCTCCAATTATTAACTTCCACTTCAAGAGCATCACTGTACCCCTGTTTTCTTGTGGAAAATCTTATCCCACAGCTTTCCAAATGAAACCTTAAGCTGCTCCTTGTATTTATGAACATATACGCCGGCAGCAAACGAAACCACAATCAATATAATCGTCCTCATGCGAATCCTCCTTATGGAAATTTTGCCGAACCCGAAGATGCGTCTCCCTCTCCGTACCTCCTGTAGTTATACTCTGTGTAGGACTTGAAGCCTCTGTAACCAAGCCATATCCCCATTGACCCTAAGTAAAGGGTAGAGTAGTTGCCACCAAGATCCTTCCAACAACTCCTAATCGTTTCGTTAAAGAAACCAGCGAGAAGCAGGATCATTGTCATAGCAGTAAAAACAAAGCTCACAGCCCACCCCTGGATGGCACCATCTTTTATGATTTCCAGTTTCTTCATAGATCCATCTCCCTGGCTGCCCTCCACAAATCCATAACCCTATTGATCCAGCCAAAAATAAACTGAGGGTACTGTTTCTTAAGCGACATATACCTCTCAAGTCTGAAAAATATATAATCCTGCCATCCTTTTGCATCAGCGAGAAGAACATTAGCCCGTCCCGTCCCCATATTTACCGCCGTATCGAAAACCACCATATCAAGCGGCTCGGGAAGATTACCGCATCCAGTAGCATCCCAGTACTCTTTCCTATAAATTTCTTTGGCATCATCCAGGGTCAGGTTCTTAATATCCACATCTGGGTGTGCCCTCTTTGAGATTCCGTACTTCGTCTCTCCTCCGGGGTCGCTCGGATTGTTGGAGTACCCACCCTCCCATTTCAGGCTAAATTCAATGGCACTTTCGAAGCTCATTCACCCCCCATCTCCATGTCGTAGGCTTCCTTACACTCAGCCTTGATAGACTTCTTCTCGCTGTCGGTAAACTCCTCAGAATCGTCAACCATTTTTAGAATGTCATCTAAAATGCTCATAGCTTACCTCCTTTCTTTCTACTTTATGCCAAATACGACAGCCTCACTAGGACGCCCTTACATTGTCGCAACCCACCTGCGCCCACTGGCTTTAACAACACCAGCTAAATCCTTGGCCCTCTGTTGCAAGCTGATTGCAACATGCATGGCTGCACGATTTTCTTTCCCCGAAAGCCCCTTAGCCTTAGTAATGGCTGCCCTTCTCATCCCCTCAAGGGCGCCAACTTGCCTGTTAGTCTTTAGAGCAAATGAAGACATACCAGCCTGTTTGGCCTTCGGGACATAGTTCTCTTTGTACTTCTGAATCCCATGTTTCAGAACAGCGACCTTTTGATTGTCAGTCAGCTTTTTATATTCGGACGTCTTCAGGCCACCAGATTTATCGTAGAACGTGCTGGCATGGACACCGGGCTTGACCATATGGGCAGAGATGCCAGCAGCCTTTATTGCTTTACTCATCATCACGTCTGTTTCCTTGCCTGCCTTCTTTGCACCTGGCCCATGCGTATAATCGACACTAAATGTCATTTTGTCCCGAAATTTCGCACCACTGATTGAAATTTTACCCTCGGGAGTTTTAAAAGTAGATTCCAAAAAACCAAATTTATTAACTCCCCCACTTCGTGAGATTTCTTTAAATCCCCTACTTTTTAAATAGCTTGAAATTTGTCTATCTAACTTCTCGGCTTTTTCCTTCGAAATAAAAGTTCTTGCCTCGGCTATTGCATGGCCATACTTTGGCTCCAAATGTATTAACTGTAGACCATATCGCTTTGCAATATTACTTATGGATGCCCGCGCTTCGCTGCCACCACCCTTTCCGCCGCCACCTAACGAACCGCCTCTATGCCCAGGCCTGCCCTTATGTCCCCAGTTACCCGAACCCGCACCGCCTTCAAAAAGGCTCGCCTTAACCTCAGAGACAATGCTCTTAACAAACTCTTGATTGACCATTTCGCACCTCCGATTAGACAATAAACAACCCACCCTTAATCTCTTCCGCCCACTCCTTTACAAGGAACTTCACTTGCTTCTCAAGTTCTGTGGCAACGCCAAGTTTTACTTCATCTCCCTCGAGACGCCACTCAATCTCAAAATGTCGGCCAGGAATTTCACGATCGTCTGAGGAAACAAAAACCTTTTTGGGAAATGTTGACACGATTTCAGGGTACTTTCCATAAAGCTGGCTATCAACCAGAGCCTTACGAATCTTATCTCTCAGATCTTCGAAGCTACCTTTCATGTTATAAAGGCTACCGTTTGACGCAGCTACTACTTTTTGCTCCGCAATACCCATTTTTTTCCTCCTTTTTACCATCACTGACCCCCAACATTTTTCAGTCACTCTTGGGGCAATGTTGGCAATCATCGTAGTCTCCTTCACTTCTTTTTTTTCAGCCTTCCCAGGCTCAAACGAAATCGGCTTAATCTTATGCTTTTTGAGCCATGCCTTCGCCTGAGCAACCGTGAACTTGTCCATATTGAAACGATACGTCTGCGCAGTCATCGGACCATTTGGTCCATCTTTCTTCAACTTTCCGGTAATCAGATTAATCCCTGGCTTAATCTCGATCGTGGCCCACGTTTTGTCACCATCGAGAAAATCATCCGGATCCTTCACCCTGCCGCTATGCCAATTTGTTAGAGGCATTTTTCTCACCCCCAAAATTGAATATTGCTTTTACTTCTAAAGGTTCAGACCAAAGCTCAAACTTCATCTTTCCAACAATCCCGTCATAAACCGGCATAGAGATATTGCCTTGCACTCCGCCCTCTACAAGCTTCCGAATCGCGACTAACGTCTCATCCAGAATCTGTTTCTTCTCTTCCGGCGTCTTATGCTCTTTCCTGAAGCCCATCTTGCCCTCCACGCTATCGATAAATTTTACTAACGATCTTCCGCCCGACAAAAATATTAGCCAACCTCTTCAATATCTTTACTGGATTACCAGACGTGGCAACCTCAACATTTCGCATAGTCCGAGCGGCTCTCCACAGCTTTCCGCTAAGTTTAGGAATTCGTATGCTACCCCCCTGGCCCTTCAGCAACGCCCTCGCAATCGATCTACCTTTGGTAGGAAGGCTCCCACCTTTTCTTCCGGGGCGGCCCTTATGTCCCCAATTACCCGAGCCAGCCCCGCCCTCAAATAGACTCGCAAGAATGTCAGCGGAAATATCTTTCACGATTGCGTAATTTTCAGACATAAAAATACCCCTACACGGTCGTCACGTCAGATGCCCGTAAATAAGGATTTCCGTAACGGAATTTCAGCATCGATAAAAATTTTTCGCCATCCTTTGGAAAATACTTTTTTACTTTCCGTTGCGTGTAATCCTTGATGCCATATTCGGTCAGCTCGTCAAGGATCGACTTCGGCGTTTCACCAACCGCAATCATTTTCTTACCATTCCAAACAATCGACCCTACTGCAACGTCGCCGTCCTTCTTAAAATCGTATTCGTAGAAAACAACCTTCGCAGCCATCCCAACCCCTCCACTAAACCTTTCACTTTATCTGGTGTATAGCCATGCTTTTCAGTCCATGGCTTGTGCCACTCAAATCGTTCCTTCGGAAAATATTTCATGTTTACCAATTCGGCGGCTCTATCAAACGTCTTTTTCGCAAAAGACGGGTTACTCATCATCGAAGCCAGTCTCTTCTCGAGAGCCGGCCTATTCGAAAGCAATCTCTTGACGGCAGCCTTAACTTCCATCGGAATGGGCCTATCTTCCACCATTGGAATCGTTGACGATACGATCTTATCAGACTTCCAGAACGTCAGCGCATTATCGATTGCCCACGTCTTACCGTTCTTGTCAACAACATAATTCCCTGGATGTCTGTCCTGGTTTCCGATGATAAAATCGAAAGCAGTGATCTTCGCCATATCGAGATACTTAAACTTTCCCCCCGCAGCAATATGCTTTGACCCAATCTCCCCTTCAACAAAGTGCATCACACTGCCTTTCTCTTTCCCTTTGCCCCTTCCAACATCCACTTCTCTGTAAACAACAGGCGGAACAACACCAAAACCAAGCATCTTGTCGAACTCGTACGCAGCTACTTCCTTCCGCGCTCGGTTGTCCATCGTCTTAAAAACGCCCTTGCGTCCATCCACATCCATGACAAAGGTTGGCGTGACCCCACCACCAAGACTTTTTACGTTTGAGATAGCGCCTGTCGTAAGATCCTTCTGCACTTTCATCTGGATCTCAGTCTTAAGCCCTACAGATGAAACCACCTTGCTGGCACTCGGTCCAACCTTCGTTGATGCAACTGCGCTGCCAACACTCAATCCAGCCTTCGTCAAAGCCCTCTGATAGCGATCTTCAGGCTGCCCAGGATACTTGCCCTTAACATACGAAAGCGCTTGAGCGGGATCGGCAATGCCCTTGCTTCTTATCCTAATTGCCATCTCGCGTGAATAAACTCGCTTCTCATTTCCCGCAACGTGAGCAGAGATACCGCCGCCTCTTCCGGGCAGCGACCCACCACGCATACCAGGCCGTCCCTTATGACCAAAATGACCGCTACCTGGACCTCCCTCGAAGAGTCCAGTTATGGTTTCGCTCGCAATGTCTTTAATGACACAATACATATTCACTTCTTCTTCCCTGTCTCAGGAATGGAAATGATCTTGCGAAGTCCCGCAAGGATTCCATCTTCGTTATCCAGCAACTCCTTATGGAACTCAGCAGAATCCTTATCTACAAACTTCTTATCTTTACGCAGCTTTAATAACTTCCCCGGCTTCACTTACCTTCCTCCTCGCCATAAAATTCTGAAACGCCATGAGGCTCTTCGACCCAGGCGTCAAATTAAACACGGCATTATACGAACCATAATGGTTTATCAGATAATCCTTCCCGAGCTTATTACCATTATGCTCAAAAGCCGCAATCTCCCACGAATGCTTGAACGTCATATCACCAGGATCAACGCCCTTTCCTTTAAGAAAATCCTTGAATAGAATGTCTGCATCGGCCCGATAACCTCTAAAATCAAACCCCATAATCGCCCAGGCATATCTCCCGATTCCTGCTCCACCATTCGCAAGGAGACCAATCTTCTCAACGCCAGCCGCCTGTGCATGTTTTAAAACAGCATTAATAATATTCCCGCCTAACCCTGTTCCTTGAAAGTTCTTATCCATAAAGAACCCATCAATATACCCGCTCTTCGAACGTGCTCCAAACTAAAACTAACGCTACCAACCCTCTTCCCTTCTTTCTGAAATCCAACGCTAAATTGACCAGCGTTAGCGGAAACGTTAGCGTTCAAACCATGCCCCTGAGCAACAGATTGGATTGTCTCACTCAATCTGTTCCATACTTCCCCAACCTCACTGCCCGTTCTTGGTGCGGTCGTCAGAGCAGTGATCGGCTTCGAAAATCCTTGAGTCGCCACTGCATACCGCGGTTGTGTCCTTGAAATGGTCAATGCTTGCATGGGCTTTACCGATACGACAGACAATATCTTGTCATAGCTAAACCCCGCCTTCCTTAACGCTCTTCCATATCTGTCCTCTGTCTGCCCCGGGAACCTCATTCTTAATCTATTTGTAGCAGACCTAATTTCCGTATAACGTCCTCTTTGCATCCTTGTGCTTAAATATCTTCCCATCTGAGAAGATGTGACCCGCCGTTGGCTTACACCATGGGCGCTTACCGTTCCACCCAGCGAACCGCCCCTATGCCCAGGTCGGCCTTTATGCCCCCAATGGCCAGAACCGGGGCCACCTTCAAGAATCTCAGACGCCAAATCTTTGATTAACGCATACTCAGCCAACAACATCTAACCCCATTTCCTCAAGCGTATCGATTACTGCATCAGGATAACCAGGCTCGCCAGGTTTAACCAAAACAAATCCGTCTGCAATAATTCCTTTTATCTTTTTTGCAACTCTTTTCTTTAACTCTTTTCCGATAAGACCATTGATTTTCGGCAATTCCGAATCAATTTTCACCGCATCACCATCAACAACTAACGTGACCACCTTAATCCCACTGCTGTCAACTCCATATAGCATTTTCATTTTTCAAAAAACTCCTTCATAACTGCGGCAACACCGGGGGCCTTACTTTTAAGAAAATTTCCGACCAACACATGATGCGCATACGCCTCTGCAAACCCTTCTTCCATATCTGTCTTACCATAATTTGAAACGCTTCCTGTGCTTGCATTCGAATCCCACACTTTTTTCTTCCACATCCCAGCGCCACGAATTGAATGAGCAAATTCGTGGAGAATCGTTGCCTGGCTACTTCTGGGAGACAAAACCATTTCGCCGCTATTGTGATCATAGAACGCATCACACTCAAAACCTTTCTGGCTCTTATCACCAGACCTCAAAAAATAAAGCTTATTAACTTCTTTTTGGCTATTCATAACCGTTATCGCCTTGATACCGCTTTTTTTAAAATGCTTATCTGGCACCAAACTTAAAGCTTTATAAAGGTTACTCTTCTCGCTCATGGAGGCGCTAACCATAACCTTTCTTCTAACCGCCCAATCACCAACTCCATGGGGGGCCACCCTGCCAACTGGTAGGCTACCACCCCTATGACCAGGCCGTCCCTTGTGACCAAAATTACCAGAGCCGGGACCGCCTTCAAAAAACAACTCCCCTCTAACTTTCTCCAACACCTCACTGACAATTCTTCGCTTTTCTTTGAATCGCTTCGGCAGTTGATCCAACCCATCCAAGATTGCATCCTCAATATCAAGCAACTCACGGTGAAACTCCGCTGAATCCTTATCCCAAAATTTAGCCGCTTGATTTTTACCCATTAGCAACCTTCCGTTTAGATATAAAATTCTTGAAGACCTCTGATCCAAGAGAGCCTTTTGAAACATTGAGGTCGGCAAGATAGGACCATACATTCTTCGAATCCAGGAAAAACTCCTTCCCCAATTTCCGTCCATCAGAAGACCGATAGGAAGCAACATCCCACGAATGCGGGAAACTCTTTTCGCCCAAAGAGATTCCCTTCTTCTCGGCCCATTTCTTAAATCTACTTTCAATTGATTTACCTTCAAGCAGGTCACGATAATCAAACCCCATTACGGCCCATGCGTAACGTCCAACTCCATCAAGCCCGCCATTCGCCAAAAGGAATACCTTTGCCACTTTTGAAGAACGCGCATAGTTAACGATTTGTTCAACCACATCACCACCAAGTCCAGTATTCTGAAAAGCCTTATCCATAAAAAAGCTATCCAAATATACATCATCAAACTCAGGTCTTAATTTAAAATGCAACCTTCCGACTTGCTTTCCACTATTGTAAAACTTTACCATCGCGTTATTCCCCTTGGGAAAAGAGCCGCCAAACTTAATTTCGAAACCATGTTTTTCGCTAATCTCTTTGATCTTTCCTGCAATATCTGTATTTTCTTTGGAAACATCGGCAGTCCTCAATTTATTTCCACTTTTTGCCTTCGGCAATCCAAGTTCGGGGCCAACTTTCGGACTTGCCGCAATGCCAGCGCCACCCATTCCAGCTTTCGTTATCGCCCTACCATACCGATCCTCGGGCTGTCCGGGATACTTCCGCTTCAAATATGTCATAGCCTCGCCAGAATTGGTAATGCCCTTTTGTCTTAGGCGACCCGCCATACGACTCGAAGAAACACTTGGAACCTCATGTGCGGAAACTCCACCCTTGCCGCCACCGGGTAGACTGCCACCGCGATGTCCAGGGCGACCTGCGTGCCCCCAATTGCCACTACCTGGACCGCCTTCAAGTATGGCATGGATTGATTCACCCGCAATAACATTTATTAACTTGCCGAAAGACTCATGCATACGTAGCTTCTTCTTCGTCTTGGCTATTCTCATCCAGTAAATATCGTCGGCATTGCGATCTATCACGACCAAATCCATTTTCCTGGCCTTCGCCTCTTCGACGTTCTTCTTAGACTCTTTTCCAAGTCCTGCAAACCTTTTAACTATACTTACCTCTCTTGGCTTGGGAGAAATGACCACAAACTCCTTTTGATTCTGAAACGGAAACATGGTATGATGTACAAGAATATCATCTCGTTTCACTCTGCCCTCTAAAACAGCAGCTTGGCCAAGACTAAACGTTCCAAATTCGTCTGCGACCTTTCGTTCTGTGGTCCACGATGACAGTGGATTTGACGCCACCAAAGCCTTCACTCCGGCCGCTTTGCTCGTAAGTTCTTCGACACCAGTCCCGCGATAAAGCGTCAAGTCATTCGACCCAGGATACACCACATCCATCACCTGTCTATTAACCGCTTTAAGAGTACGAATATAGGTCATCGCCAGTGCTTCGTTGCCTGTTATGCGCTCACTAAACAGGGCGTGGGCGCTCCGGAGTACTTCTTCTTTTGGATAATACATCTTGCCACCATAAATCTTCCGCGCATGATCAGCAAGGGCAAGACCTATCTCTGGGGTCTTTCCGCTGGTCCATTCCTTACGGAAATACATATGAACGGTTCCCATATCCGAGGCCCTAAAGGCATGGTCCATCAACTCGGCAAAATCCTGATCGTCCTTTCCTTTAGAACCAACCTTTTTTATTTCCGCCTTCATTTCATCGCTCAGTTCCGGTAAAGACGATCTTTTTCCATCCACAAAATCCTGAACGCCTACAAGATAATCCTTCCCAAACATATTAACAGCACGAAGTCTTTCAGCAGCTCCCTCGCCCTTAGTCTTACGTAGCAAGCCCTCGTCTACGGTCTTGTATATAATGTTTCTTCTCAGAAACTCCGCTTGCCCTGGTTCGTGTTTTCCTACCGCGTCCCAAACTAAATGCACCTGATCATTCCGCGAAGCCCACAATGCTTCTGACGAAACATTATCATCCAGATCCGCCACCATGAATATCGCATCAGACGACGATAGCTTCTTGAGTTCACGCATCCTTTCTGATGAGCTTTTCAACGCCATGATTTCGCTTACATGCTTCGGGACTGGACCAAGCCCTTCCGCAGTCGTCGTGCTTGTCTCAACAGATTTTCCTCCCAACGATTTACCAGCAGCAGAGGGAGATACCGGTCCTTTAACATTCCTAACCTTGGATGCAGTTTGTGATGCAACTTTCGGACTTGCCGCAATGCCAGCGCCACCCATTCCAGCTTTCGTTATCGCCCTACCATACCGATCCTCGGGCTGTCCGGGATACTTTCGCTTCAAATATGTCATAGCCTCGCCAGAATTGGTAATGCCCTTTTGTTTTAGGCGACCCGCCATACGACTCGAAGAAACACTTGGAACCTCATGTGCGGAAACTCCACTTTTGCCACCTCCAGGCAGACTGCCACCACGATGTCCTGGGCGACCTTTGTGGCCCCAGTTACCAGAACCGGCGCCGCCTTCGAGAAGCAATTCTTTCTTAACCTCATCGACGATCGACTCAACAAATTTCACCTTCTGCATCTGACCGCCCGGCACATAATAAATCTTGTGCTTCTCCATGAAGTCAATCATGTCGGCGTTCAGGTCGCGACGCATCCTTATAAATTCTTTCTTCTGATCACCACTTGTGGCGCTGATCATTCCTCTAAGTCGATCAATCTCGGATGACATTTGACCAAGCTTGTCACGTTCATTGTCAGACGGTAGGCGATAACCTTGAGGCGGGACAACCAGCTTCGGACCTTTAATGACGTACATCTCTGGCGCTGGCTTTTCTTCAGCATAGGCAAACTCTAAAAAACACCTACAATTCGAAAGGCACTCGGTTGTGCCATCCTTCGGAACGAATGGCAAATTCTTCTTAGTATAAGGACTTCCAGCGGCAGCACGAATACAAGAATCACAATGTTTTGCATCTCGGAGATGCCATACTATACGCACATAATCAGGGGAACCTTCCACCTGTCCGTGAAAATAAACCCCATCCAGCGTCTCAATATACATCGAGAGCCGATCTTCAAGCTCCATGACAAACTCGTTATTCTTAATGTCATCAACGAACTTACCGAGATAACCAAACTCTTCGGCCTCGGCGCCTTTCAACCACGTCTTATCCTGTTCCCAAATCCCGAACGGATTCCCAACAGACCTTACTCCCAATCCGTAAGCCTTCTCCCATGCGCCCTTGATTTCGGAGCGCCACATCTCTTCCATCACCTCATTAGTGATTTCTCCTCTTTGATAAGAACCAAGGATTCCAAACAGGGCATCCTTAAACTCTTCCTTTAGGCTACCGTAATCGGAGACAGCCTGTGCAATCATCTTCTTGTCCAGATTCGCACGCAGACTTCCTATCAACCTAACAAGCGTGGACATGAGAATCGCCTTCTCGTTGGCAAACGTTCTCCGGCCACCAAATGATTTGCCTTCTGTCAAGTTGCAAGCTAATTGCAAACTCATCAGTTAAGCTCCAAATCAACCAAATCCCGCAACGTCTCTACCAGATTCATCATCTGCAACGTCACGATATGAAAACCATCAGACCTATCTAATCCGTCACTTCCATCTTCCTTCTTAGAAACCATCTCTTTAGGGTTCAGGCCACCCACCTGCGGAGTCGTCATTCCTGTCGCCCCGGCAGCCCTCAGTGACGGCGTTGTTGCTTTTTTGGGGGATGGTGAGGTAAGGGGTGCAGGTTTATCTTTTAATACGGCTGCAATTTCTTCATCGGACAGACCAAGAAAACTTCGGAGAATGAACTCATCGCCAAGGATCTGCATGTCCACCCGATATATCTTGGCAACCTCTGCCTTCAGCTTTTCCATCGTCCATTTCCGCATCTCGTCAACCATGGAAATGGGTGCGAATAAAATCTGATACATGCCCTCAACCGGAACGATCCCCTGCAGAATGAGATGATAATTAAATAACTGCGAAAGTCCATTTCTTAAGCCCTTCCGAATCCTCCCAACCGTCCTTGCAAACTGAATGTCCTCTTCAACGATCGTTGAATTATGAACAAGCACTCCACCTGTCCCCGCATCGCAAACGAAGAAATTATGTAGCGATTCGACTGTTATATCTCCTGTATCTTCCGGTTCTTTGATTTCACGGACGCTTACTATGCGATGGTTTGGTAATGGAATCAACCCTGCACGGAATTTATTCCCCCAAGTGTTGGAGCATCTTATTGAACAAAACTTTCTCGGTCTATATCGTTTTGTAGAAAATATATCACCACAGAATATACATACAGCCATTATTCTCTTTAACTGACCAATATGTTTACACCTCTTACTGCAATACTTCTTCCTTTCAAGTTTGGAAGGCATGACTAACATTTCTTTCCCGCATACTTCACATAATTTCTTAATTCCGCCAACACCCCTAGCCTCAACGCTTCTTTTCCCAGCACACTGTCTAGAACACACAACCTTCTTTTTCCTAGAAAGTGGCACTGTGAATTTAGTCCCACATGTCAAGCATTCTTTTGTTATGAAAGTTGTCTGCGGATATCTATCAGCACGTGGATCATTACTCGCCTTTGTAACGCCTTTGTTCCAAGGACCGTGTTCATTCCTAAATTCATTAAGTTTCTTAAATCTATCAGTTTTATGAGTAGAAAGATGATCTTCAAAAGATAACAAAATTAAATTTTTTGGGTCGTTATTCCTCCTATTCCTATCCGCATGATGAATATTTGGTCTTGGAATTTTTGATAATTCATCGGCATAGGAAATTTCTGCAACTCTTTGGTGGGTTAGAACTACACCACCCCAAGGATCGTATATTTTTTCATAGCCGTTGTAAGACTTGGATTTCCTTATGGACCTTCGCAACGGCATTAATTGTTGTCCGCGTTTAAGGTCAACAGCATTAGCAACTGAACCATCTAACAGAAACCATTTGTGTTCTGGGGTGCATCTAATTTTTGTCCCATCGTCCAACTTTACTTCAACAACATCTGCCATTCTTTTAGTTACTCCAGCCCATATTACTTTCCCTGGAACAATCATTTTCTTTTCTTTATCCCATGAGTATACGTAAGGCAGAAATCCACTTTTTTCATATTCGTCAATTATTTCTCTAAGAGTCTGTATTTTGTCGTCTAGACATGGAATTCGTGTATCCAAACCAAGACACTTTGCCTTCACGTCCTTTTCAAGGCCCACAAAAGCCTTCGGGACCTTCAACCCTGCAAACAGCTTCGTTTGGAAATGCTCAACGTCCCGTATATTGCCAAGATTCGTAGCCCCCTGGAGAACTCCTACATCAGCCTTCGATTCTTTCGTTACCCCAACATAGAAATCCTCCTCTGCCGTGAGGGGATTCTGAGCGGTCTCAAGTTTCCCTGTCAGCGGATTTATTAACCTCTTCTTCTTGAACTCGTTTTTGACCTTCTTTATGTAGTCCTCGCGTTCCTCCTTATCCATTCCCTCCACATCGACCAGAATCTTATATCTCAACTGCGACCTGGTCAGCCTGGAAATAACCATACCATCTTCCATTAGCTGCAACTGCTTATAGACTCGACGGATCGACTTCATCACGCTCTCGCCATACATCTTCTTCATTCCGCCATTTTTCCAATGGATGATCTGCCAGGGCTCAAACTCAGCAACTGTAACCCCAGTCATTTCATCCTTTTGGACGTATGGCTTTTCTTTCACCCTTCCATACTCATCAACATTCTTAAACATCGTGTATGGTTCGAGATTCTTTAACCGGACAATCAGGCCTTTATCATTGACCACATTTTCATCAAAATCGTCGCCCATCTTAGCCATCGCCCTGGCGGTATCCCAAATCATCTCCTTAACTTTCGTCCTCTCGATTATCTCGTTGATGATATTCTGAACCCTTATATCCTTCGCCTTGACCTCGAATGGGTCGCCAGCTTCATTCCGGTCTTTCGTCGCGTTATCCGCATAAAGGTCAAGGGAATTGTGGACAAAAAACCCTTCGCAAGCAAAATTACGATAACCTGGCACCGAAAGATCGTAGACATCCTCTTTTCCGGCGTACTCTATCTTTAGAACACAATGATTCAGCGCCATCCTCTGAGTGCTGAACATTTCAACCCTTCTCCTTTTAGCCGTGGCGTAGCTGACATTAAAATATCGTGCTGCATCAGCAACAGTGCCACCATTACTCAATATCTCCGCCATTTGGGACTTATCCAGAAAGATTTTTCTTCTTTGATTCGCCTCGGCTAAAGCCATCCGCCACTTTTCTGGTTTTTTTACGCCAGTCCTCTGATCAGATAGTAATTTTCTGGCCTCATCGCTGAACCTATTCCCTTTGGCAAAAGAATTCCCACACATTCTTGTTGATTGAATAAGCCTTTCTTCTTGTGTCCAAACATGTGTTGGAATTTTTCCTCCATGCTTCTTCCTTGTATTCCTGAAATGAATATCGCCATGTTCATTCTTAGATAGAACCTCAATGTTATCGGGGTGGTCATTCAGCTTGTTGAAATCTATATGATGAACCGCGACGTCTCTATTTGGGTATAAACCGTATTTGTAAAGGGCCGACAACCGGTACACAAACCCCCACCTTTTCCTAGCGTTATAATCCTCATCGGGTTGGAAAACCTGTTTATACCCAGACCTACCAATCCTCATATAAAAAGGCATTAGTGAATCATACGGTTTCAGTTCGTCAACTCTTTTATAAGACCCATCTCTCATCATAAACGGGTGATTTCCAGTCGCCCTTATAATGCGGCCATCATCAAGACTCACATCAAAAACATCCTTGTTTTCTCCGGTCTTAACGGCACCCCCGTTGGTCTTTGCGAGGCAGATCTTTTTCGAGCAATGATCGTAGGTAAAAACGACAACATCACCCCTGGAGCACAGATCTTTGATGCGAACAGGTCCATCAATTGTCTGGATAAGGGTATTCCCACCCAAACACGTGCTGATTTCAGGATACTCCTCGTCCATCAACACATAATCTCCGTACTTTGCCTTCCGTGTCCTTTCTAACTGAACCTGCTTGTAGTAATACGATGCCACACTGACATCGAGACTACTTTCCGTCGTCTCCTCTCTGCGTGCTGGCCTCTCCGCTGTCTTATGGAAAATAGAACTAATCTTATCAATCAATGGGATATTTACCTTGACTTCCATATCCTAATCTTTCGAGGACCTTTCCGTTCCTTTATCAGATCTACATAAAAAATAGGCGCCCCTATTGGCTTTTGAGCCAGGGTGCCTGCCGGGATGGGAGGAAATAGAGATAAATTTTTATCATCTCATACAAATGTACCCTAACTGTCAGAAATTAAAAGGTTTGTCAATCAGATAAAAAATACTGATGTCACATCTGCTATTAAATAGCACAAAAATTAACTGCCTCGATCAAGATTTGACCTGATAGATAATCTCAAAACAAATCTTGACTCCTGATCCAGTGCTGGTCGGGTAGACCTGAGCGGCTACCCATTCAGCCCCTCCACAGATTCGGACATGCAGATTTCCCGCATCCGGCTCCTCAGATTACGGATTCGCTGCTCAACGATAAATTGAGTGCACCACAAACTGCTGATGGAAGAGGATACCGCTTTAGGATGTAATCGAACCGATCCCACGTCATGTTAGACTGTTGAGAAGGACGATTAAGCCATTTGTGCTCATAAGGAAATCGTGACAGGGCTGATTCATTTCCCATGGTCCCATCATACTCGAAATGCCCTGCCTTTGGGTGTTCCGGTGAGAGATAAGGATTTAGTTACCATTACAGGGAAGATCGGTTTCCGTATAAGAGGAGTGAAGACGATTGAATATTTCCTGGCTGAGGAAATCGAACGATTTGGAAAAAAATTTTCAAATCTGAAGCTTTTATTAATATGAACAGGGGATGATGACCCGAAGGAGGCTCAGAAGAGAATCAACTGGCTCGACTGCAAACAATAGGTGTTTGTATAAGAAAATTTGATTTCTATTATGATGAGTGATCAGCATTAACCAAATAAAGAGGGAACCGTCTTACTGGAAAAAACTTTAACCAGCGTGATTTAACCGCAGTGTCCGGAGTTCGAATCACTATGTCGCTACCAATAACATCAATGATTTATACCAAAACAGAGCCCCCATTTTGCAGGACTGCAGTAATATTGCAGTAGTTAACCCTTTTCCCTTCTTACTCTTCCTCTACGAAAGGTAATTTTATCAATATAATTAATTTATTAACCCTGCCTATTCTTTATACAAAATGGTGGGGGTGGCTAATTTCAAGTGCGGGAAGATCCTCTTCCACAGCTATTCAACATCTTTTGTGGATTTCAAAACGGGGATGATCTCTGATCAGTGGCGATTTGTCATTGGGTTAGACTGTTCTCCCTCTGTGGTGCGGACGGAATTGTTTAGTGCACCTACTAATCCATAGCCTGAAATGACTCTGATGACCAACGATTACTGGTAGAAGAACTAAACCGCTGCGCGGTAGACTTTGCAAATTTTCTTTTTTGGCCCAAGTCACCTATCCCTCCACTTGATTACATCAGGGTTTTTTGTCTCTTGTTGATCGGATCGAATCTCCATACAATTTCC
>Ga0315282_10000721_pt1 | contig 64746 bp, 66 predicted proteins | sample YL17G07_20_MG_FD_203693 | JGI IMG/M metagenome (GOLD analysis project Ga0315282, IMG submission 203693) | Sediment microbial communities from Yellowstone Lake, YNP, Wyoming, USA - YL17G07_20 | ecosystem: Environmental > Aquatic > Freshwater > Lake > Sediment | place: USA: Wyoming | collected...
AGATATAATCTTTGCGTGGATGCTTCTCCTAGCATTTCATGGGAGGAGACAAGGTTATAAACTCCAGTAGTTCATTCTCATCTTTGAGTTTGAACGCAACACATGTTCGCGATTCGCGGAGAAATCCCCCCAGCACCGCTCCCAGCGAGTGCGTCCCGCGATGCTCGTGACTCGGAGGCACCAGGCTTGGATCCCATCGAAGCATCTAGACTCATAATGGATACTTATGCGGCGAAGATATTGGTTGCCTGCTCCCGCCAGCCCAAGCACGCCCTCGAGCTGAGCGCGAAGCTGAACATTCCGATCGCTGCGTGCTACAGGCGCATCCACGTGCTGGAGAAGGCGGGCCTCCTGCGGCCGGTCGAACGAGCGCTCACGCAGCAGGGCAAGAGGATAGTCCTCTACCTTTCACAGCTCAAGAATGCGTACATATTTTTCGAAGGCGGGAAGCTGAGGGTGAGGTTCCAGATGATCACGGGACAGGTCCAGGATTTCGGGGGCGAGTGGAAGGAGATCAAGTTGATAGATGATCAAGAGGAGGAAGCCTTGGCCGGAGGTCTGCTCAGGCCAAGGGATCGGTAGAACGAGATGCAGGAGATGATGTAAGATGGCAGAGAAATCGGATTCAGGTACCGCGACTTTCCCGAAGGAGATCATCAGGTTCTTGTCGAGCCCCGGAGGACACTCCCTCATATTGAGAGGCATGGCTGGTACTGGCAAGACGACCCTCGCTCTACAGCTGATCGAGGAGCTCGCGGCGGTGCAGCAGAGCTACTACATGTCGACCAGGGTCTCGGACCAGTCACTGTTCAACCAGTTCCCATGGCTGCTGGACAAGGTGAGGGAAGGCGAGATACTCAAGGCCAGGAAGAAGATCAAGAAGAGGACTGACTCCGAGCAGCAGGTCGAGAAGATACTCGTGGGTCTTGCCTCCATCAAGGGTGAGCTGAAGAACGAGAAGGTCAAGTCGTCCAGGAAGGAGCTGATGAGGCTCCAGGGGATCATCGAGAGCGGGGGCGAGGAGCAGCTCGCCGAGCCGACTGGTGAGAACGAGCTCACTGTGACCGTAGGTTCGATGATGCCCGAGATCGAGATGGCTTATGACGTGGTCGACAAGGCTCTTCCTGAGAGGACCCTGGTCGTGATCGACAGCATCGACGCGCTCGCGGAGAAGTACGGCGTGCCCCCGGCCAGGCTGATCAACGCGATGCAGAGGGACCTTGTGGAAGGGTGCGGCACCAACATCGTCTACGTGCTCGAGACGCCGGACCCTCTGTTGGACTACCTCGGGGACGGCGTGGTGTATCTTTCAGTCAACAACAACACGGGCAGGAGGATCAGGGAGATGGACATCCTGAAGCTCAGGGGCTGCGAGATAAGACAGCCAAAATACGTCTACACTCTCCTGGGCGGGAGGGTCAGGACCTTCGAGTACTCAAGATACATGAAGCCTGACAAGCCGAGATCCTTCCAGGCGATCAAGGACCCCGACGGACGGCATGTGTCGACCGGCATACCAGACCTCGACGTGATGATCGAGGGCGGCCTGAGGAAGGGCACGATAACGCTGATCGAGCTCATGCCTGGAGTACCCGTCGCGGCTTCTGCGCCGATCGAGAATGCCGTGATCTGCAACTTCGTCAAGCAGGACAGGGGCGTCGCGTGGATACCGACGAAGAAGACCGGGGCGGAACCCGCGAGGGAGGAGCTGCTCGGATTCCTGTCGGAAGAGAGTTTCGACAAGAACGTGAAGATCCTGGAACCGCATGCCCCTGCTGGTGCCCCTAAGCCGTACTCGATGACCCTGGAGGGCGAGGATGTCAGGGTTGACATCAAGTGGCAGGACCTGCAGTACGCCCTGAGGAACACCGGAACGCCCAACCTGGCGATCATCGGCTTCGACTCACTCGAGTCGGTCTACGGCCCCAGCGTACTCGACGGGATGATGGAGTTCCTGACATCCCTCCTGAACAACGATGGGGTGTTCGTCGCCACGACCACTCCATCCGTGAAATCCACGAGCAGACTCACGGACCTGGCCCACACACACCTGAGGATCGACAAGTTGTCCGGCGTCACGACGATCAGAGGCGAGGAGCCGTACACGGCTCCGCACTCGATGACCGATCCCGCGGCAGGGGATTTCAGGCCGAAGTTGGTGCCGATACTGTGAGAACGAAGATCAAGCGGCATGGGTAGGTGGACGATGTTCCCCGAGAACCATGCGGTCCTGGTCGTCGGCGAGGCCAGCACTGGACTGTTCGAGTTCTGCTGCTATCTCGGATCCACTTATCTCAGGAACGGTGAGAAGGTGGTGTTCGTGGAGAACAACTCCTCGCCAGGACAGGTCCGAAGACAGATGGGCAGGTTCGGGATCCAAGCTTCGGATCACGAGGACGACGGGACCCTGGTGCTCGTGGATGCTTTCACGCGCGAGTCCTCCACACCCGACGAGACAGCGATCGTCGTGGAGAACCCCTTGATCCTTCCCTACATATTCGAAGCCGTCACCAGCGGCATCGAGAGGGTCGGCGGCAAGCCGGTCCGCGTCATCCTCGACTCGCTCACGCCTCTCTACGTGAACCACGATCCCGCGGAAGTGTGGCGGTTCTTCAAGGACCTCTCATCGATGTGTAAGTGCAACGGTACGATGACCAGCGTGGTGAACAAGGGCATACTCGACGAGGACCAGATCGCTCAGGTCGCGGGTCTCGCGGACGGGATCCTCGAGATGCGGATGGACAGTGAATACCGAAGGTATGTCAGGATCAAGCATCTGAAAGGGACGATCGTGACCCCCAAGTGGGTCTCCTTCGAGTTCGAGAAGGACGAGGAGGAGGAAGTCGCGATCCTGGGCTGGGGAAGGCAGGGAGAGGAAGAATGAGTCTCGGCCTCAGTGCTTGAAGAGCCTGAGTCCGCTGAAGACCATCGAGATGCCCTTCTCGTCGGCCGCTTCGATCGCTTCCTTGTCGTTCACGGACCCGCCTGGCTGTATGATTGCTGAGACCCCGACCGCCGCGGCAGCATCGACACCGTCCCTGAACGGGAAGAACGCATCGGAAACGAGGACGCTTCCTTTCGCTTCCGCCCCTGCCTTCATGCCCGCGATCTTGGCCGAGTCGACCCTGCTCATCTGGCCGGCGCCGATCCCCACGGTCCTCTGGTCCTTCACCAGCAGGATCGTGTTGGACTTGACATGCCTGGCGACCTTCACGCCAAAGACCATCGCATCCACCTCGGCATCCGTGGGCGCCTTCCTGGTCACCACCTTCAGCTTGGACCGGTCCAGCTCGACATATGCATCGGTCTGCACTAGCAGTCCGCCCTTCACCTTCGTCATGAACATCCTGCCGTCTTCTCTCTTGACGGGGACGTTCGTCCTCAGGAGCCTGATGTTCTTCTTCGCCTCGAGGTGCGCCTCCGCGTCCGGTTCGTAGCTGGGGGCTATGACCGCCTCGACGAAGTGACCGCCTATCTCCTGCGCGGTCTCCATGTCCACTGGCCTGTTCACGCCGACGACGCATCCGAACGCGCTGAGCGAGTCCGCATTGTAGGCCACCCTGAACGCCTCCGCGATCGTGGCCGCACACGCCACGCCCGATGGGTTGGTATGCTTGATCACCGCTGCGGTCGGTTTCTCGAAGTCGGAGACGATTGCCAGCGCGGCGTCGAGGTCTATGACGTTGCAGTACGAGATCTCCTTCCCGTGCAGCTTGTCAGCCGCAGCGACGCTCAAGGGAGTCTGCTCGAACAGGTCCTTGTAGAAGGCGGCCTTCTGATGGGGGTTCTCCCCGTATCTGAGATCGCCGAGCTTCTCGAAAGACAGTGTGATGTTCTTCGGGAACAGCTCTCCCCCGAGCCTCCTGCCGAGGAACTGCGCGATGGCCGAGTCATACCTCGCGGTCACCCTGAAAGCCTCGACGGCAAGCTTCCGCCTGGTCTCATCGGACAGTTCGCAGTCTCTTTCCTTCAGCTCCTCGAGCACCGGCTTGTACTGGGCCGGGTTCGTCACCACTGCGACTGACGAATGATTCTTCGCTGCCGACCTTATCATGGAAGGCCCGCCGATGTCTATGTTCTCGATCGCGTCCTCGAGCTTGACGTCCGGTTTCGCGACCGTCGATTCGAACGGATATAGATTGACGACGACCATGTCGATGGGCTCGATCCCATGCTTCCTGATCGCATCCATGTGCTCCTGCTTCTCCCTCATCGCGAGGATACCGCCATGGATCGCAGGATGCAGGGTCTTCACTCTGCCATCAAGCATCTCCGGGAAGTTGGTGACCTCGGAGACCCCGATCACCGGCACTCCCGCCTTCGCGAGCGCGGCCATGGTTCCGCCAGTCGAGAGGATCTCGATCTCACATTCCTTCAAACCCTTTGCGAATTCGACCAAGCCTGTCTTGTCAGACACGCTCACCAAAGCTCTCTTCACCTTGTTCATCCTAAGTACTCTCCGCTTGACGCTGGGCATCCCACCCCTTGCTTGGCAAAGGTGTTGCCACAGCATTATCCCCTGACCGTTTATAACGGTTTCGCGGCCGTGGCCAGACCTGATGACGTCCTATGATTGCACCTTTGACGGATTCACTGGAAGGTCGGTCTGGGCAACAGTCCCGCCATCTCGACGATCTTGGGAACGATCTCCTCCCAGGCGACGGCCATGATGTGCACTCCGTGAACGCCCTTCACGGTCTTGAGGTGCTCGATCTGCTCGATGCAGAGCTTGATGCCTTCCTCCTTGGGGTCCTTGGCGTTCTTCATCCGGTCCACGATCTCGCTGGGGACGATCATCCCGGGGACCTTGTTCTTCATGTATCTCGCGGCCCCGGCGGACTTCATCGGTATGACCCCTGCGAGGATGTGTATCTTCTTGTCGAGTCCTCGCGACCTCACCTCGTCCATGAACTTCTCGAACATGTCCATGTCGAATATGGCCTGGGTCTGGCAGAAGTCCGCGCCCGCAGCGACCTTCTTGGCGAGCCGCGATGCCCTGAATTCGTATGGGGTAGCGAAGGGGTTCTCGGCGCAGCCGAGGTACGTCTTGGGCGGGTCCTTGACCACCTCTCCCCCGACCTGCCTGCCCTCGCGTCTGAGTTGGTCGAACACCTGAAGCTCGACTATCGAGTCGAAGTCGAACACGTTCTTTGCGGACTTCTCGTTGCCGAATATCTGATGGTCTCCCGTGAGGCATAGCACGTTCTTGATGCCCAGGGCCGCAGCTCCGAACAGGTCGCTCTGAAGCGCGATCCTGTTCCTGTCCCTGCAGGTCATCTGGATGACCGGCTCGATCCCCTCGCGCATGATTATGACTGCGCTGGCTATGCTGGACAATCTCACGACCGCGGTCTGGTTGTCGGTCAGGTTGAACGCATCCGCGGAGCCCTTCATCATCTTGGCGTGGTGCGTGAGCGGTTCAGGGTTCGCGGATTGGGGCGGGCCTATCTCGGCCGTGACGGCGAACTTCCCCGATTCGAAGACCTTCTCGAGGTTGCTGCCAGCCTTCATTGGACCGCCTCCTTGCCCTTCTTCTGGTGTGGGGTGAGCTTCGCGTCCTCGCGCACATAGGTCCTGCGCCCGCCCGCGTGGCTCGTGGACCAGTCCTTGGCTGGTGTGACCTTCTCGATGAGCTCGAGTCGGTTCTGGATTTTCAACCTGTCATAGATAGCCGCCCAGGCGCACTCGATGTCGAGATTGACCTCGCACTTCCCGTTGGCCGAGCCCCCGCAAGGGCCGTTCAGCATGCTCTTCGCGCACCTCGAGATCGGGCATATCCCGCCCGTGGTGTGGATTATGCAGTTCCCGCACCCGACGCACTTCTCCGACCATACGCCCTGCTCCTCAGGAACGCCGAAGATGCCGGTGTTCAATCCCGGGAATGTCAGGTGTGATGGGTACATGTCCCCGATCGTCTGCGCGCCCAGCGAGCAGGCCATGGATAGCGTGATATCCGACCCGAGGATCTTCTCCTCGACCTCCTTGACCCACTCCTTCTCGCACTGTCTCTCGACCACGAGCGCCTCGAACTCCTGGTTCCTGCCCTCCTTCTTGTTCTTCAGCTTGAGGGCCGAGACGAGCATCTTGACCTCCTTCTCGCCTCCGGCGAGGCAGATGGCGACGCAGCTCCTGCAGCCTATGACCGAGACTCGCTTGTAAGGCGCGAGCATCTCGGCGATCTCGTTGAGGGGCTTCCTCTTCGCCACTATCATTGCTCCTCACCCCCGATAGGACCGAGCTTCTTCGCCAGTGTGACCATCTTCGAGACGATCTCCGGGAACATCCATGCGTTCGTCGAGGCCGCGTTGAACATCTCGACGCGCTCCTTCTCGATGCCGACCTCGGAGAGCATCTGCTTGACGTAGTCCACGCGCTTCCTGCCCTCGATCGAGCCGGTGTCGTAGTAGCAGTTCTTCTCGAGGCATCCGAGGACGAACACACAGTCCGCGCCATCTTCGAGTGCCTTCAGTATGTGCATGCCGTCGACCCTGCCCGTGCACGGGACCTGTACCAACCTGACGCTGGCGTCGAATTCCTTCCCGCTCCTGGCGGAGAGGACGGCCGCGTCCATCCCGTGCCGCTCGCAGCAGAACCCGATGATCTTCGGCTTTCTCGCGGCCATCAGAAGTCACCTCCGAGGAGCTCGCGCGCTTGAGCCATGATCTGGTCATCGGTGTAGTGATGGAGCTCGATGGCCTTGCTCGGGCAGATGCCTACGCAAATGCCGCATCCCTGGCAGAGCTGTAACTTGATCTCGGCCTTGCTCGCGGTGCCGATGAAGGGCGCCTCGTACGGGCAGGTCCTGATGCAGGTCAAGCACGCGGAGCACTTCTCCTGCATGACCTGCGCCACCGACCCCCCGAACTCGATCTCGCCCTTCGCGACGAACTCCCCGGCCATGGAACCGGCCGCCTCGCCCTCGGCCTCCGCGACCTCATTGGACTTCGGGAACAGCGCGGAGCCGCACACGAATATGCCGGGCCTAGGGGTCGTGACGGGCCATCTCTGGACGCTGCCGCGCCTGACCCCGCCATCGACCGCCATCGGGATCCTGAGCGCGTCGGCGATGGCCTGGTTGTCCTGGTTCGCGGGGATGGATGAGAACACGAGCGTCCCGAGCTTGATGCTCAGGACATCGCCTTGGGCGAAGTCCTTGACGGTCAGCTTGGCCGGCTCCTTGGGATCGATCTTCGGCACAGCCGACTTGTCGTACCTGACGAACTTGATCCCGAGGTCGGCGGCTTCCTTGTATGCCAGCTCCGAAAGTCCGAAGGCCCTCATCTCCTGGAATATCACGAAGATATGCGTCTCGGGGGCCTTCCTCTTGAGCTGTATGGCAGTCTCGAGCGTGTCGTCCCACGCGTAGTCCTGGACCTTCATCGTCTTCCCGGCAGGGTCGGGCGTGTCGACGAACACGACTGGTCCCTTCGGGACAGAGCCCGCTTGGAGATGCTCGTGGAACTTGTACAGAGGCATGGCGTCCTTCACCGCCTTGGCGAGCGGACCCTTAAGCTGCGTCCACCCTCCGCCAGTCGCGATCACGACAGCTGCAGCATCAAGGTTCTCGATCTTGTCTCCGGCCTTGATCGTCAATTGGTAATTGCCCCCGTAGCCTTTCGCGCCGACTACCTGCGAGTGGGGCATGACGATCCCGGGGGCCTTGAGGGATTTTCCGGTCTTCTCGATCAGGATGGTGTGAGCTCCGGTCTTCGCTGCCGCATGTGCCGCTGCCTGTCCCGAAGCGCCCGCACCGATGATGACCACGTTCTTCGTCTTCATTGCCTCGGTCTGCTTCTCGAGCGGAGCCAGAAGCCTCGCGCGCGCGAGGGCCGCAGCGAGCATCGTCTCCGCCTTGAGCTGCGCTCTCTCTGGCTCACTTGCGTGGGGCAGCAACGCCTCTTCCCGGATGTTGACGATCTCAATCATGAACTCGTTGATCCCGGCTCTCCTGTACGCCTTGAAGAGCGCCGGGTCGATGTCCTTCTTGTGGCAGGCCAGGATGACCGCCCGGTCGACTTCGAGCTCCTTGGCGCTGTTGACGATTCCCGCGAGTCCCTTCCCGTCACACACCGCGTCGCCCGTCATCACCGAGATGACGTTGCCCGACTCTTCCGCCAGCTTCCTCAATCTCTCGACGTTCAGGACTGCCGGCAGCTCCGTGCAGCACTTGCATAGTATGACCTGGATGGATGCAGCCTTCATTGGCTCGCCCCCCTGTGTATCCTGGACGCAGCCGCGATCGCCCGCACCGCGGCCTCCTCGATGTCCATCGGTTCGGTCACCGCGCCGACCACGAACACCCCTCTGCTCTCCAGCTCCTTGGAGCCGGGAGCGAATCCCATCTCCGATGTCTGGATCCCCAGAGATTTGGCCAGCTCGGTGGACGCGCCTGCCGGCTTCATGCCCACTGACAGGATTATGAGGTCGTACTCCCGCTCAGTGATGTCCAGGTCGGTCTCGCTAGCAGCTCGAAGCGCGAGCTTGCCGTCCTTCCCGAGGTTGACTACTGCGGGCATCGTCCTGAACAGCTTGACGGTCTTCTTGCTCTTCGCCCACAGCTTGAACTCGTCCTGGGGCTCATAGAGCGTCCTCAGGTCCATGAAATAGAAGTCGAGGTTGATCTCCGGGTCGGTGTCGAGGAGCATCTGGGATATCTTGGTAGCGTATTTGCAGCAGAACTTGGAGCAGTACTCGACGCCCAGCTTGACGGACCTCGAGCCCACGCACTGGACCACGGCTATCCTCTTCGGGGCCTTGCCGTCGGAGGGCCTCAGCAGCTTGCCCTTCTCGTTCAGGATCCTCTCGGCGTCGACGCTCGATACGACATCCTTCAGCGTTCCGCAGCCGAGCCTGGAAATCTCGCATGCATCGACCGGGTCGATCCCGGTCGCGTATACTATCGCCGAGACGTTCCTCGTTATGTTCTTTGCTCGGTCCTCGTAGTCGATTGCCTTCGTCGGACATACTTGAGCACACTTCTCGCACTTGCCCTTCTTGAAATGAAGGCACTTCGATCTGTCTATCCAATGGATCTTCGGCTGGCCGCTCCCAGTCGGAGGGAAGATCGCCTTTCCATCGACCGGGCACGCGGCGACGCACTTTCCGCAGCCGATGCAGTCATCGGTGACGTATCTCGGCGAGATCTTGATCTTGACAGAATAGCCGTGCTCGGACTTCTCGGCGGAGGCGACCTCGGACAGCAGCAGGACCTCGGCGGAGGGTTCCTTGAGTACCTCGTTCGCTCGGTCGATAGCGAAGCAGACGCCGCAGTTCCTGCATTCCACGATACCTTTGCAGGTCAGCTCACGCGCCATTCCGCCCAGGGATTCCTTCTTCTCGACGAGTACGACCTCGGCTCCTCCGTCGACAAGAGATTTCGCCGCGGTCAAACCCGCAGGCCCCCCTCCTATTACGAGGACTTGGTTCATTGCGACCCTCCCGTGATGGTCTCTAACGGCCTCTTCCCACTATCCAGTGGCATCGGGCAGTATCGGCTAGTGCCGCCGGAGAGATAAAAGCTCCCTCCCGCGACCTTTGGTGTTGAAAGAAAGGTTTGAGTTCCTCCGGGCCGACGGCCCGGAGGCATTGCCGGTCGCTCAGTTCAGGCCGGTGATGTGGCCCTTGTCGTCGATGTTGATCTTCTCTGCGACGGGTACCACCGGCAGGCCGGGCATTGTCGACAGCTCCCCGGTTATGGGGACGACGAACCCCGCGCCTGCGGACAGCCTGACCTCTCTCACCGTCAGACTCCAGCCTTTGGGCGCACCCTTCACCTTGGGGTCGTCGGTGATCGACAGTTGGGTCTTTGCCATGCATATCGGGAGCTTGTCGTGCCCGTTCTTCTCGATGGTCGCGATGTTCTGCAAGGCGGTCCCGACATAGACGACGCCGTCCGCACCGTATATCTCCTTCGCGATGATCTCGATCTTCTTCTTGATCGGGAGCTTCTCATCGTAGAGATAGTGGAAGTTCGGCTTCTCCTTCTCGAGGCACTCGAGCACTGCCTTCGCGAGCTCGACTCCGCCCTTGCCTCCCTCTGCGTACACCCGGGAGTGAGCAGAGCGCACGCCTATCTTGTCGCAGTGCCTCTTGCACAGATCTAGCTCTGCCTGGGTGTCCGTCGGGAATCTGTTGAGCGCGACGACCACAGGCACACCGAACTTCTTCATGTTCTCGATGTGCTTGTCGAGGTTGGCAAAGCCCTTCTCGAGGTATTCGAGGTGCTTCTTCTCGTCTTCCTTTGTGGGGACCTTCTTTGCCAGAAGGTCCGCGAGCCCGTCCTCGGACATGCCGCCGTGCATCTTGAGCGCTCTCACGCTCGAGACGAGGACCGCCACATCGGGCTTGAGCCCAGCTGTCCTGCAGACGATGTCGAAGAATTTCTCGCCACCCAGGTCTGCGGCAAATCCGCCCTCGGTGATGACATAGTCGGCCATCTTGAGTGCGTACTTGGTCGCGATGATGGAGCTGTTCCCGTGGGCGATGTTGGCGAATGGAGCTCCATGGATGAATGCCGGCTGTCCCTCGAGGGTCTGGACGAGGTTCGGAGCGATCGCGTCCTTCAGGAGCAGGCACATCGCGCCGACACCTTTCAGCTTATCTGCCGTGACGGGCTTGTTGTCGTAGGTATAGCCGACGACGATCTTCCCCAGCCTCTGCCTGAGGTCGGCAAGGTCCTTCGAAAGCGCGAGTATGGCCATGATCTCTGAGGCGACTGTGATGTCAAACCCGCTCTCGTGGGGTATGCCGCCATCCTTCCTGCCACCGAGCCCGACCACGATCTTCCTTAGCTCTCGGGCATTCATGTCCATGACCTTTCTGAGAACCACCCTCGTCGGATCGAGACCCAGGGTGTTCCTCTTGTCCATGTGGTTCTCGACGAGAACGGACAGAAGGTTGTGAGCTGTACCCACTGCGTGGATGTCGCCTGTGAAGTGCAGGTCGATGTCCCACATCGGATAGACCTGGGAGTTGCCGCCCCCGGTGGCGCCGCCCTTGATGCCGAAGGTCGGGCCCAGCGAGGGCTCCCTCAGAGAGAGCATGACCTTCTTGCCCAGCACGCCAAAGGCCTGGCATAGGCCTATCGATGTGACGGTCTTTCCTTCACCTGCCTTCGTCGCTGTTATTGCAGTCACGAAGATGAGCTTGCCATCTTTGTTCTTGTCGAACTTCTTCAGGACATCCAGCGGCACCTTGGCCTTGTACTTCCCGTAGAATTCGAGGTCGTCTCGAGACAGACCTACCTTCTTGGCGATCTCCTCGATGTGCAGCACCTTCGCTTCCTGCGCTATTTCAATGTCTGGCTTCATGGCCATTAGAATTCGCCTCAGTGGCAGGGTAATAGACACACCTAAAAGAACGTTTCTGATTTTGTAGCGAATATCGAAGAGCAAACAGGATAAAGTCCGATTATCGCTCGGAATCGGTCGGAATCAGCGCGAATTCGACAATCTTAAGTAAAGCGGTTGCATCCGGCTTCTGGGGAAGACAATGGCCGCTACAATCATCAACGGCGACGAGATCGCTAAGACTATTCGAAAGGAGATCAAAGCGGAAGTCGACAAGTTGAAGGCGAAAGGCATCGAGCCAGGCCTGGCAGTCATCATCGTCGGCGAGGATCCAGCATCGCAGGTCTATGTCAGGAAGAAGGGCGAGGCCTGCAACGAGATGGGGATCTGTTCGGAGACGGTCAGGCTCCCCGCGAACACGACCGAGGAAGAGCTCCTGAAGCTCGTTGACAAGTACAACAAGGACCCGAAGTTCGATGGTTTGCTCGTCCAGGTCCCGCTCCCGAAGCACATCAGTGAGGAGAGGGTCCTGCTGAGAATAGACCCCGGCAAGGACGTCGACGGGTTCCACCCCATGAACGTGGGCAAGATGGTAATCGGCGCAGACTGCTATCTCCCATGCACACCACACGGATGCCAGGAGCTTCTTATGAGGAGCGGGAACGACCCTGCGGGGAAGCACGTGGTCGTTCTCGGCAGGAGCAACATCGTCGGCAAGCCCGTATCTTGCATACTGATACAGAAGGCGAAGGGCGCTGATGCGACAGTCACCATCTGCCACTCGAGGACCAAGAACATCCCCGAGATTACGAGGCAAGCTGACATATTGATTGCAGCGATTGGCAAGCCCAAGTTCGTCACGGCCGACATGGTCAAGGATGGCGTAGTCGTGATCGATGTCGGGGTCAACAGAATCGCAGACTCGACAAAGAAGAGCGGGACCAGGCTCGTAGGGGATGTGGATTTCGATGAGGTCAGCAAGAAGGCGAAGGCGATAACACCCGTCCCTGGCGGAGTCGGACCAATGACCATCACGATGCTGATGAAGAACACGGTCCAAGCGGCAAAGGTCCATCACGGCCTGGTCGAGAAGTGCTAAACGTTTTCTTTTCGGACGGCCAGAGGCCGTCCGTTCTCTCGTCTTATGTCGTAGTCGCGCATATCAACTCAAAGAGACATCGTCATGCATCGAACCTCATTCGATAACCGCCGAACTATGTCGAAAATCGTCGACATGGCTACCTGTCCTAGGCCTCGTGTCGCGAGTGCCGTGACTGAACTCGGCGTCGTACCACCGAAAACCATTATAGCCACCTCAAGAATCGGGGCACAGGAATCGAACTGAGTGTTGGCGGCGGGACCTTATGAGGTCCCGCAAAGATGCAGGATGGGTTCCTATCGACATGGATTATGGGAGAGCGAGAGTGACCAAATGGCTGAGAAGAGCACGGAATTGATACACAGCGCTATGATTACGAAGGATCCCTCGAAGCTGAGGCTGAAGCCGAACCTACAGAACTACGAGCAGTTGAGAAAGAGCTTCAAGTGGTCCGACGCCGAGAAGATGGTGGACTGGTTCCCTGGCGGGAAGATCAACATGGCGTACAACGCCGTCGACAGGCACGCCAAGGGGAAGAGGAAGGACAAGATCGCCCTCATCTTCGACGACGGCGAGGGGCACGCCCAGAAGTTCACATTCGGCCAGCTCAGCGCGTTGTCCAGCAAGTTCGCCAATGTCTTGAAGAAGCTCGGGATCAAGAGGCAGGAGAGGGTCTTCTTCTTCCTGCAGAGGTCCCCGGAGCTGTACGCCGGTTTCCTGGGAGCCATCAAGTATGGCGCAATCGCGAGCCCGATGTTCCCCGCTTTCGGCCCTGACGCCATCAGGGACAGGCTCGTGGACAGCGGCGCGGTCGCGCTCATCACGGACTCCGATCTGAAGTCGAGGGTTTACGAGGTCAAGAACCTGTTGCCCGAGCTGAAGCACATGATCATCGTAGGAAAGAACGTGGCTGCTGGGGAGCTCAGCTGGGAGAAGGAGATGGCGGCGGCATCGGATAAGTTTGATGCCGTCCCGATGGACCCCGAGGAGTTCTCGTACATGCTCTACACATCCGGCACCACGGGCAAGCCCAAGGGCGTGGTCCATGCCCACAAGGACATCGTGCAGATGCACCTGTCGACCAAATGGGTCCTGGACGTGCACGATGAGGACGTCTTTTGGTGTACCGCGGACCTCGGCTGGGTCACTGGCGTGGTGTACGGCGTCATAGGTCCATGGTCTAACGGAGTTACCCAAGTCGGCCTCGGCGGCAGATTCGACCCCGAGAGATGGTTCAAGACCATCCAGGACTACAAGGTCAGCGTCTGGTACACCGCCCCGACCGCTGTCAGGATGCTGATGGCCAAGGGCGACGACGTGCCGAAGAAATACGACCTCTCGAGCCTGAGGGCCAACTACTCGGTCGGCGAGCCGCTGAACCCTGAAGGCGTCAGGTGGGCGATGGAGGTGTTCGACAGCAAGCCGTTCCACGACACATGGTGGCAGACGGAGACTGGGTGCATACTTATCACGAACTTCCCCGAGATGCCTATCAAGCCCGGGTCCATGGGCAAACCACTGCCGGGAATCGAGGCCGCGATCGCGGACGAGAACGGGAAGGTCCTCGCCCAAGGCGAGGAAGGCAACCTAGTGCTCAGGCCTGGCTGGCCCGCCATGATGAGACAGATCTGGAAGAACCCCGCGAAGTACAACGAGTACTTCAGGAACGGTTGGTACTACACCGGAGACACCGCGCAGATCGACAAGGACGGGTACTTCTGGTATGTCGGCCGAGCTGACGATGTCATAAAGACCGCCGGTGAGAGGGTCGGTCCGTTCGAAGTCGAGAGCGCGTTGATCGAGCACCCGGCAATCATGGAGGCCGGGGTCATAGGCAAACCGGACGAGCTGAGGGGCAACATCATCAAGGCATTCATCGTGCTCTCACCGGGCTACACGGAATCGCCGGAGCTGAAAGAGGAGATCCAGAAGTTCGTGAAGAAGAAGCTCGCGGGCCACGCGTTCCCAAGGGAGATCGAGGTCGTGAAGAGCCTTCCGAAGACCAGGAGCGGGAAGATCATGAGAAGGCTCCTGAGGGCGAGGGAGCTCGGGCTGCCGATCGGCGACACGTCCACTCTGGAAGACTGAGCGAGACCCCGTTCGAAACCTCTTCCAAACACCAATACATATTTCTAGAGGAGGGGCATCCCCCTCCAACAGGTTTCAATCCATTATGATTTAGACCGAAGGGGGAAGCGCACACGAACGCGACCATGGACCAGAAGAATAGATTGGTTGATGGGAACGCGACGTTCCGCAAGACCTCCGACCCCGCTCTTTTCGCGAAGCTTTCTGAGGGGCAGCAGCCGTTCGTGGCCATACTTACCTGCTCGGACTCCAGGGTCGTGCCCGAGAGGATCTTCAACCTCAACCTCGGAGACGCGTTCGTGGTCCGTGTAGCGGGGAACTCCGTCGCGGACCCGGGAGCCCTCGGCAGCCTCGAGTATGCCATCGAGCACCTGCACGTGAAGGATATCGTGGTCCTGGGACACACGGGCTGCGAGGCTGTTCAGGCGACCATGGCGCAGCAGGGAGGAGAGTTCGAGGGACTCAGGCCGATCCTCAGGGACATCGAACGAGCGAGATACGGGCTGCCAACTGATCAGCAGTCGAACGCCGACCTCGTCGTGGAGAACAACGTGAAGCTGCAGCTCAAGTCCATCGAGGACAACAGCAGGGTCCTGGGGTGCGCGGTCGCCGAAGGCGGCTTGAGGCTTTACGGCGCGGTGTACGAGCTCCCGACTGGTAACGTCAGATTCGTATGATGAACTATGGAAGACAAGGAGAGTGAACAACTTGGGAGAGACACAGACTCAGGAGAAACTGCCGAACAGGTGGATCAGGGTGGTCGGGGCAATCCTGGTGCAACTCGCATTGGGTTCCATCTATGCCTGGTCGATATTCAACAAGCCGCTCGCTTACTATCTGGACGAACCTTCGAAGTCGCTTCAGGTCCTCGGGATCTTCGCGACGAGCCTGGCGGGCTTCGGTCTGTTCGTGGCCGTTGGCGGAAGATTGCAGGACAAGTACGGGCCCAGGAACATCGGGATTCTGGCGGGCGTGATATACGCCGTCGGATACCTGCTTTCGTGGCAGTTCTACAAGGAATTGCCTTTGATGTACGTGGCGTATGCGTTCCTCGGCGCGGGCGTCGGTGTGGGCTACAGCTGCCCTCTGTCCTGTTGCGTCAAGTGGTTCCCGGACAAGAGGGGCCTCATCAGCGGGATTGCGGTTGCAGGCTTCGGCGCTGGGACGTTCATATTCGCTCAAGTGGGAGCGGCAATCATCGGGAACACTCCATACACCGGCCTGGGCGACTCGTACATGGTTCTCGGGCTCGTGTTCCTCGTGATGGTCATCGCGGGATCGTTCCTGCTCCGTGACCCCCCTCACGGATACTGCCCGGCTGGCTGGACCCCTCCGCTCGAGGGCGCAGGGAGCACTGCCAAGAAGCAGTTCGTGTGGCGCGAGATGATCCGGACGAGGAGCTTCCTCATGATCTGGGTGATGTTAGCGCTTTCGGCCACGTGCGGCCTGATGATGGTCGGCAACATCTCCAACGTGGCGAACAGCTTCAAGGATTTCTACACCCCGGCAGTACCGGCAGGAACCGACATTCTGGCAACAAAGGCCTCTAGCGTCGCGCTGCTCGCCGGCATCTATGCGGTCTTCAACGGGGCAGGCAGGGTCGCGTGGGGGTTCATCTCGGACAAGCTCGGAAGGACCCAGGCCATGAGGCTGATGTTCCTCGTGCAGGCCATCGGCTTGTTCGCATCGGCGGCCTTCGTGATCTCGAAGCCGACCGACCAGAACATCCAGTTCCTCGGTCTGGCGACCTTCGACTCGTGGATCGGGTTCTGCTTCGGAGGCAACTTCGCCATGTTCCCGCCCATAACATCGGAGTACTTCGGGACGAAGTTCTTCGGGTTCAACTACGGGCTCGTGTTCACCTCGTACGCCGTGGGCGGCGTGATCGGCGGATTGATGCCCGGCATCATCAAGGGTGGGTTCGAGTGGGTCTTCATCCTGACGGGCGTGGGCTCGTTGGTGGCTTTCGCGATCGCATTGTTCACGAAGCCGCCGGAGGTCAAGGAGCCTGAGAAGACCGCATCGGTGTGAGAACTCTTGTCTGATCCGAGAATGAAACCCTTTCCATCCTCTTCTGTTTCTCATGAACCCATAGGACATCTGCCGGGGGACTGGCGGCGTCGATGCGGGGCGCAGGCGCAGAGGGAAAGCTTTTATGACGACCTTACATAACCCGTCCCCAAGGGTTGCTTCAATGCTGAGGGAGTGTAACGAACACGGTTATTTCAGGGCGGACTACTGCCCGGTCTGCGGCTCGGAGGGCAGGTTCCTGATGAACACCGAGGAGCTCGACAGGCTGAGCCGCACGATGGCTGGGGTCCTGAGACACTTCCCTGAGAGGTTCGAGCTCAAGATGGACGAGCAGGGCTTCGTGGACCTCAGGGAGTTCGTGAACGCCCTCCAAGGGAAGCAGCGCAGGTACCACTGGGTAAGGCCTCATCACATCGTCGCGATCATCGAGACCGACAACAAGGGCAGGTACGAGTTCAGAGACGGCAAGATCAGGGCGACCTACGCCCACTCCTTCGAGGTCAAGCTGGATCTACCTGTCGGCGGCACGCCGGACAATCTCTATTACCCGACCACGGCGGAAGAGATCGACATCGTCCTCGAGACCGGCTTGAAGCCCTCGGACAGGAATATGGTCCACCTCAGCAGAGGCATTGGGGACGCCGTGAACGCGGGCAGGGTGAGGACCCCTGACCCGGTCATCATCGAGGTCGACTCAAGAGGAGCCGCCGCGGACGGGATAGTCATCCAGAAGGCCGGACGGACGGTGTATCTCACCAAAGAGATCCCGCCAAAGTACCTCAAGAAGATCGAAGTGGACCTTTCCGAGTTCCCTCCGGAGGAGAGGCCCAAGAGGGACGAGGAGCCGAGCCCGGAAGCGGGACCGAAAGAGGGTTCAGAGGAGGAAGACCGCCCTCCGGTGCAGGAACTCCCTCCAGATGAATGAGCACATTCACTCTTGGTCGGTAAACCCTTAAAGTCCTCTCGTTCGTTTTCTTCATGAAATCCATCCTGCGGAGACCGTCCAATGAATTGAGGGAGAGGAAGCAGGTCCCCCGACCCTCCGCGAAGACCTATATACCATATGGAAAATTAATCTATTTGTGGAGAGAACCATAACCGTCAAGCTGGAACCATCCGAAGCCATTAGACAAACCGTCCGCATCTTCAACGAAACCACGAACTTCTTCCTCAGACTGGGCTTCCACAACAGGACGCATTCCAAGAGGAAGCTCCAGGCGCTCGGATACTACGAAACCCGCGACAGGTGGCCTGCGCTTCAATCCTCGCTCGTCCAGGGAGCGCGAGACTGTGCTGCTGACATGCTGAAACGGGAGCGGTGCAGGAGATTGCCGATTAAGAAAACAGACACCTCTACGAGATTCAACCAGAGGACTTTCAAAGCCTTCCTCGATAGCGGATCCCTGTCCCTGACCACCGTTGAGGGGCGCATCAAGGTTCCCCTTCACATTCCCGAGTACTTCAGGAAGTATGCCGGTGGCCTGGTCAATGCGCTCAGAATCCGGGGTGTCGACCATGATCTGATGGCCGATCTCGTGGTCGAGCTGCCCGATGTCCCGATCAAAGCTGTCACCGATCCACGGGTCGTTGGCATCGACAGGGGCATCAACAACATCGCCGTCACATCCGATGCCAAGTTCTTCAACTCCAGGCATCTTCGGAATGTCAGGGGCCGCTACGCATATCTCAGAGGTGAGTTGCAGTCTGCAGGCACCCGCTCGGCAAAGAGGCATCTCAAGTGCCTCTCGGGACGGGAGAGACGGTTTCAAGCAGACATCAACCATAGTATCGCCAAAGAGATAGTCGGAGCGGACTTCGATGTTCTCGTCTTGGAGGACTTGAGCATCAGGAAGGACAAGCGACTGGGGAAGGAGTTCAACCGCAAGCTCGGCAGGTGGGCCTTCGCTCAATTCGAGGCCTTTCTGCGCTACAAGTCCGAGGAATGCGGGAAGCAGGTGGTCTCGGTCCCACCAGAGTACACCAGCCAGATGTGCTCTCGATGCGGGGATCTCGGGATAAGGGAGGGGCACTCGTTCCGGTGCCCCGTCTGCGGCAGCTCGCTCAATGCCGAACTCAACGCGGCAAGGAACATCGCCAGTCTCGGCAACGCCTTGGTTGGCAGGCCCACCGTCAACGGGCCGATCGTAGCGACCGGTGACGCGGAGAATCGAACCTCCGTCGAGGTCAGTTACAAGCTGCCAATTTCAATGGGTGGTGGTTGACTCAGATGTTCGTCCGAGCGGACCAGCTTCTGATCGAGCAGACCCAGGACAAGTTCCCACTGCACGTGCTCGACTTCCACTGGGACGGATTCGAGCCGCACATGGAGTGTAGGGACCTCCGCAATGACGAGATCTCGGAGTTCGATCTCAAGGATGTCCGGTTCGCAATCAGCAAGAAGAAGACTTGCGTCGGATACTTCGATGACGACGGAAAGTACCTGCCATGTCCTAAGATGATGCCGGTCTCCAAGTTCGAGCAGTGCCCGGACTGTTCCATGGAGTCGTTCATACCGCATCAGGAATGCATCTTCGAGCCACGCTGCAACGGCGAGATATGCGACCTCGAATTCTGCAAACAGGAGCACGTGCTGTACGTCGCGTTCTATGACACTGACATGAAGATTGGCATGAGCTCGAGCAGGCGGGTGGAGAAAAGGTTGGTCGAACAGGGCGCAGACGCTTTCTCGATCATCGGTTCCTTCTCGTCGAGAAAGAAGGCGCGGGAGGCGGAGAAGAAAATCTCCACGGAGCAGAAGATCCCGCAGTCCCACCGACAGGAGGCATTGCTGCGGAGCCTGGTAAGGCCAGTGGATATCCATGGGATAGGATCCAAACAGGATGCCCTGAAGACATCTCTCAGCGATGCCTACGGGATGACCGCGGAGAGACTGCAGTTCCTGGACAGGTATCCGATCCAGCTGCCTCTACTGCAGGCACCAAAGCTCCAAGAGTCATGGGGAAAACATTCTGGAACCTTCATCGGTATCAAGGGCCGATGGCTGATCTACGATTCTGACGGAATCAAGGCGGTCAACCTCTCGGACCTGCCAGCAAGGTTCGTCTCGAGATAGGATAGTCTTGGCCGCCGGGAAAGCATAGCCCGTCGGCCAAAAAGAGAAATACCCTTTGAATCATCGGAACGCTGGGAGACGATTCTGATGAGAATCACGTGGTTGGGCCACTCCGCTTTTCTGATCGAAGGTAGGAACAAGGTCCTGGTCGATCCGTTCCTGACCGGGAACCCCGCTGCAGCCATTGTCGCCGACAAGGTCGATTGCGACATAATCTGCGTCACCCACGGCCACATGGACCATCTGGGAGATGCTGTGAACATCGCAAGAAGGACGGGGGCCATCATAGCCGCGATAGTCGAGATGTCCAACTATTTCGAGAAGCTCGGGGTCGAGACCATGGGTTTCAATCTCGGGGGCACCGCGAAGGTCCTCGACACGAACATAACCATGGTCCCTGCGTTCCATTCATCGAGCATAAACGCGCCCGGACTGGAGTTCTCGGCGGCGATGCCCGTCGGGATGGTCATCGAATCAGGCAAGGTGGCGTACCATGCTGGTGACACCGCGGTCTTCGGAGACATGAAGATCATAGGCGACCTGTACAGGCCCGATGTCGCGATGCTCCCGATAGGGGGCTTCTATACGATGGACGCCAAGCAGGCGGCACTAGCGGTCAAGCTGATCCGCCCGAAGACCGTGATCCCGATGCACTACAACACCTTCCCGGCCATCAAGGCAGACCCGAAGGAATTCGCCGAGTTGGTCAACAAGCAGTCCAAGGGCACGAAGGTCGTTATCCTTAAGCCTGGAGAGGCATTCGAGCTCTGATATCGGATGTCGACGATCCTCACCCCCGAAGAGATACGGAGAAGGCACGGGAGCCTCTTCTCGAAGAGGCTCATAACGATGGTCGACGAGAAGGCCGGCAGAGCCAAGATCTTCGAGGAGTGCTGTGCACAGGGACCAGTCGAGTGGGATGCGGTCAACAGGCTCAGGGCCAAAGGCGTGGTCGAGCACGTCGAGGTCACTGGCACGACGCTGATAATGGACGCCAAGATCGGCGAGGGCGAGGTCAGGTTCGGCCCAGCCACCAAGGACACCGGCGGTCAAGCGCTCAAGTCATTGTTCGTGAAGAACGGGAAGGTCGAGACCACCTGGGTGGGGATCGCCGGTGCCAGCGTCGGGATAGGGGCCTGCCTGCCCCAGGCGGAGGGCGTCGAGAAGGTCGAGTTCCTGAGCGACGAGAACGTCGGGGGAAGCAGGAAGGTGGAGGTCAGGATAACGACCCCCCTGCAGAAACGGCTCATTGTGGGGATGGACGACACGGACACCAAGGAGATGGGCGCGACTTGGGTCCTGGGACTGAAGCTCGGCCGGGAGATGCCCCATGGCGTGTTCCTCTCGCACAAGATAGTCCAGCTCAATCCCCGTGCTCCGCAGAAGACGACCAACTGCGCCTCGACTGGCGTCTCATTCGCCGTTCAGCCCGACAAGGTGAGGCCCTTGGTCGATTGGGCCAAGGACTTCGTGAGGAAAGGCACGTTCTCGGACCAGACATCGATCGCGGTCTACGAGGGCCTCGAGGTGCCCAAGAAGCTGGTGCGGTTCGGGGCGGATGCGAAGGAGACGATTCTCTCCATACACGATGCCGAGCATGTCGCGAAGGAGATTGGGGTCGAGATCCATGAGATAACCGGCAGGAGGGGCTGCATCGGTGCCGTAGCCGCCATCGGCTGTTTCGACCTCGGTCTCTACAGTGCTGGCCTACCCGAGGACTTCCACAGAGCCTAGTATTTTATGTGACCTTGCCGTTGCGTGGCCTCATAGGGTCGACCAATGACAGGCGATATTTCCAGGGCCATCTCCTCGACCGCTTACAACACCTACGAGAAGCGGTTGATGAAAGAGGTCATGACAAGGCCCGTCCCGCATCACGTCGCGATCATCATGGACGGCAATCGCCGGTACGCGAAGGAGTTCGGGCTGCTCATAGCCGAAGGCCACGAGAAGGGCAGGGAGAAGCTCGAACAGATGCTCGAGTGGTGCATGCAGATCGGGGTGCGGATCCTCACGGTCTACGCGTTCTCGACGGAGAATGTGGGAAGGGAGCAGAAGGAGATCGAGGACCTGATGAGGATGTTCGTTCAGAACTTCAACAACCTGGCCGAGGACGAGCGGGTCCACAGGCACAAGATCAGGGTGCGGGTCCTGGGACAACGGGACTTCCTGCCGAAGGACCTGAAGGACGCGATAAGGAACGTGGAGGAGAGGACCAAGGACTACGATGGTTACTTCTTCAATATCGCCGTAGGGTACGGCGGGAGGGAGGAGATCGTCCAGGCCATCAGGAAGATCGCCGAATCGGTCAAGGACGGCAAGATGACCGTGGACGGGATAACCGAGAAGACCTTCTCCGAGTTCCTGTACACCAAGGACATGCCCGACCCTGACCTGGTCCTGAGGACTTCGGGGGAAGAGCGGATCTCGAACTTCCTGCTGTGGCAGCTCGCTTATTCCGAGCTGTACTTCTCCGATGTCTACTGGCCAGGGTTCAGGAAGATCGATTTCCTGAGGGCGGTCAGGTCCTATCAGCTCAGGCAGCGGCGGTACGGCACGTAACGGCTTTTCGGCGAGCAGCTATCCTCGAATCGTCGTCTTTTTGTCCACCATAAATCGAATCAATGCACTTCTGCGTGCATTTTGTGTGGATTCCGTTAGGTTCAAGTACGCCCAGGATATTGGAGGTGCAGGTGTCACTTTGACCAGCACTGATCTTTCGACCGAGAGCCCGTGCGAGATCTACGAGAGATGGAAGGGCCTTGACCTCAAGATGCTGCCGATAGACCGCACTGACATCCGGATACTGTGCGAGCTCAGGGACAACGCACGTATGAGCAACTCGGAGATCGCCAAGAAATTGAATGTCACTGAGGCGACCGTGAGAAGGAGGATCAAGAACCTCATCGAGAAAGGGATCATACTCAGGTTCTCGATCCACATCGATTACAGGCTTATTGAGAACACAGTCAAGGCGTACATCCACGTAAAGACCGTCACGGACAAGCTCGACGAGGTCGTGCAGCACCTGATTAACCACAACAGGGTCGTCGCGGTCTACAGGGTCACTGGCGAGTACGACCTGCTGGTCGTCGCGCTGTTCGTCGGCATGACAGAGCTGCAGGAGTTCATCGACACCTTCCTGAAGATGGACGGGATTAAGGAGACGGACACGCAGATCGTCATGAGCGCTCACAAGGGCGTGCCGTGGACTGGGATATGAGCATTTACTCCTTTCTGCCCAGAAGGAGTTCGTCATCGTCAGGATAAAGATACCAGAACCAGGCTCTCCAGCTTCTTCTTCCCTGAATCACGAGATAGGTCATCCCAGATATCATGATGCCCGCACCGACGAGCACGAGGGCGAGTTCGAATGAGTTGGAAGCGTGGTCACCGTTCAATAAGAATCCGAAGACCATGAGGAGAAGGCCAAGTCCGATTATGATCCAAGCCAATATCGGTCCGAAAAAAGCTCTCAGAGCTGATTCGCCTTGATTCTTCATCACTCTTCCTCTAGCTGATATCGATGCACACGTCCATGGACTCTTCTACACAGTCGCTTCATCCCATGATGAGCAGAAGCGCCAGGGCATCAATCCCGATTCATTTTGTACCGGTAAGTAGAGCATCTAGCTTTGATTGCTGGTAGATTCCGGGCCATAATCCGGGCTTTCGCACAACAAGACTGTCCGTGAGACTCTTCGTCGGGTAGCCGCCAAAGGGAAAGAAATGCGCCTACTGAAAGCTTGTGTTCTTCTAGGTCAGGCGCAGCGCGTTGAGGAGAAAACTTTATTTCATATAACGATGTTAATTACATTCTGGAAGTTGGGAAAGCAGATGAGATGTCCCAAGTGCGGTCTTGAGGAGAATGAGCAACACGCTCTCGAGTACTACTCTGGATGTTCCAGATGCTACGCCCGGATACAGAAGGTCAGACTACCCTCAGATCACTGGAAGCACGCAGAGGGCGTCAAGTCTGCTCCACTTCGAGGAGACTGTTTCTGCGAATTGTGCGGCAAGCTCATGGCCGCGCCATCGCAATACTGTCTTTCGTGCGAATCGAAACTTCGAGCCTCCGGCAGGAAATAATGAAATCTAGCCTTGATCAGTGGTCGATCCCGCGCCAGCATCCCGGAGTTCGTTTCTCTTAGACGGCCTGTAGGGCTATTTGCACGACATCGACCGTCTTGATATCCAGCCCTGCCTTCTTGGCGCCTGCATTCAGGTTGACCTGACAGAACGGGCACGCCGTGGCGATTACTTCCGCCCCTGCTTCCACAGCTTGCTTCACTCTCTTTGCGGCTATGTCCTCTGCCATCTCGTTGAACGCTGACTTGAATCCTCCGCCCGCCCCGCAGCATTGCGCATCCTCGCGCTCCGCCTGCATCTTGACCAGTTGCAGCCCAGGGATCGCCTTCAGGACGTTCCTCGGGGCGTCGTAGATCTTTGCATGCCTGCCGAGGTGGCACGGGTCGTGGTACGCGACCTTCTTCTTGTATTCCTTGGTGAACTTCAACCTGCCGTCCTTGATGAGCTTCTCGAGGTACTCGGAGATGTGGTAGATCTTGAAAGACGGGTTACCAACCAGGGTCGGATAGTTGTTCTTCATCGTGTTGTAGCATCCCGAGCAGGCGGTGACCATGGTCTTCCATCCGCGCTTCTCCATCTCCCTGACGTTGTGAGGCGCAAGCTCGTCCCGGACGGGTGCCTTCTGTCCGGTCCTCAGCAGCGGCGAGCCGCAGCACCACTCGTCCTCCCCAAGTATGTTGAACTTGACCCCCGCCTTGTCCAGCAGCTTCGCGGTCGCCACTGCGAGTGGCTGCATCCTATATGCTTCGGTGCAGCCCGTGAAAAACACCACCTCGGGGTTGTCCGAGAGCTTGATGTCCTTCGGGAGCCAATCGGCCCGTTTCTCCTTGGGTTCACTGTAGGGATTCCTCTTGTCCGCGATGCTCGCCTTGATCTTCTTGTGAGCCTCAGGAGGGCCATAGCCCTCGGAGATGAGCCATTCCTTGACCTCTTCCCAGAGCTTCGGGAACTCTATCTCGACGTGGCAGTTGTGCTCGCAGGCCCCGCATGACGTGCATTGGAAGACCCTCTCGACGAACTCCGGGGTGATCTTGGTCTGCCTCCGCAGGAGCCTGTCAACAGGCGTCTTGCCTGCCATCTGCTTGAGGTAGTAGACCTTGCCCCTGGGCGTGGAGGACTCCCAGCCTATCTGACCGTATACGGGGCAGCATTCCCTGCAGTATCCGCACTGAAGGCAGGCGTACAGGTCTTTTTCAATCTCGTTGATCTTCCTCATGACAGTCACCGGATTCAGTTAGAGCGATTCCTCAAGTACCAGTGCCATTGAAAAGCCACTGGTGATTGTCAGAATTCTCCCTATCACAGAGCATGCTTTCGACCTTGATAAACCTAGCGTATGGACCATTTTCTTAAGGCTCTAGTCGGCACGGACGCCTATCTTCTCTTATCCTTCTGGATGGGCTTCTTGGCGTGAAGACGGATGTCGACATCCTTGTCCGGTTCGTACCCATGGAGGCTGCTCAGCATGCCCCGGACCGTGTCGTTGATGACCTTGGAAGCGAACCTGCCGGTGGAGATTTTATTCTTTCCGATGAATATTTCAACATCCACGTCCGATAGCTCGGCGCAGTCCCCAACTCTGTGCTTCTCGGCGACGATCGCTCTCGCCAACCCCTCGCAGTCGTGGCCGCATTTCCTGCAGTCGAGCCCCGGAAGCTTCACCAGGACCCTCTCGACCGCCACTTCCGTCTCCACGTAATCAACCAGCTTCTTGAACGACGGGTTCGTGAGCACGGTCCCCTTGGTCGGCTTCAGGTCTCCGATAGCCACTTTCTTGAATGATCCTTGCTTGAGTCCCTCGATGATGATCACGTCGGGGTGGTATTCTACCATGACCATCCGGGTGATATCGTCGATTGGCGTCTTCGAGTGCTTGATGACCGAAGTCTCGATCTCGGACGAGAAGACGACCGGGTCGCTCCCTGCTTGCCAGTGCCTCCAGGTGTCCTTTCCTTGGGCGTCGACGCTCTTTCTGTGAGGTGTGTGCTTAACGGACGAAACCCTGTAACCCTTCTGCGCCAGGGCCCGGACGAGCCGCTCTACCAAGGTCGTCTTGCCCGAGTCCTGGTATCCGTAGATGCCGAGTATCATGCCGTGGCTCCGTCCCGATACCCCAACTCAAGCTAATAAATGATTGAGTCTCATTTGCCCCTGAATAGCGACCAAACGATTCGCGGAAGGCTCGCTACATATGAGCTCTCCGACCAGTCCAGCTCTTCCTTGGCGCACACCGTAGATTCGCTCAGGTGGGCGGTTTCGGCCTTCAGGGACTCGAGGGCCTTCTCGGTGGGACCTCCATTGGCGACCATCGAATCGATTCTGGAGGAGAGGGACATTGCAGCCTGTATTCTCGCTCGGGTCGCACTGGCGACATCCTCCGAGATCAGGCCCATCTTGCGCTTGATCTCGTTTAGCCCCAATCCTGCCGTATAAGTGGAATCGACGATTTGGTCCTTGGTCATCCAGCTGGTCTCGTAGTTCAGGACGTGCTTCCAGCTGGGCATGTCCGCAAGCTTGAGATGGTCCTCGAGCGTCCGGGCATGGACCTTGAAGCCATGTTTCTCCGGATACTCGAAGGCGTTTCCGCCGGGGTCGAGGAACGGGGCGAGAGGGCTGATGAATGGGTATAGACGCTTGCCCTTGAACTTCTCATACAGTTTCTCGGTGTATCTCACCGTGTCCGCTACTGAGTCCGCGGTCTGCTTGGGCAGACCGATCATATAGAACAGGTCGAACCTGTTGCAGCCCGCGTCCAGGAAGAACTCGACGGATTTCTCTACTCCGACATTCGTGTACGGCTTGCCCTGGGCCTTCCTCACAGATTCGTCGTGCGTCTCCGGGGACATCTGCACACTGAATCGCTCGGTGCTGCCGGCCACCTCCTGGGCGAACTCCTTGTCGGCCGGCGTGAATAGCTCTAGGACGACCTCGTTCTTCACCTTCCTTTGCTTCAGCTCGGAAAGGAACTTGGTGGCGTATGATCTGCCTGCCTGTCTTATGTCGCCGACGACGAAGGTCGCCCCCTTGAGGTATTCCTCCGCTTTGGCGACATCCTCGGCGAGCTTCTCAGGCGACCTGTAGGCAGGCTTGTCCCTCCCGAAGTTCCGGGCGAACGAGTCGCACGACCCTTGACAGTTTACGCAGTTGTGCGTGCACCCCCGGACCCCGAGCGCTATCGACATCGGGTTGGATCTCCAGTTCTTGTACGGAAGATGTCCGTCCAGGTCCATGTACCTGAACACTCTGCGGACCATCAGGCCGTAGTCTACCTCCACATCGTCCAAGTTGTCAGGGACATTTGTCAGAGGATTGATGTTGAGCTTCTCGCCGGACCTCCACGAAAGGTTCGGGATTGCGTCGAGCGGCCTTCCGGATGTCAGATGGTCCATGAGCATCTCCATCGGCAATTCTGTGGAGTCGCCCCTCATGACGAAATCGATCTCAGGATGGTTCTTGAGGATCTCCTCGTGGTAATATGATGCGCTGAACCCCCCCATGACGATCGGGGTTTCGGGATGGTGCTTCTTGACCATCTTCGCGAGCTCGAGCGAGCCCTGGACGTGCGGAAGCCAGTGGAGGTCTATCCCGAACACTGCCGGATCGAGGGACTTGACGAATCTCTCCGGGTCGAACCTCTCAGATGCCAGCATCTTGGTAGCGATGTTGGCTATCCTCACCTGGAAGCCCTTGGACTCCAGACGCGATGCGATCGTCGTGAAGCCGATCGGGTACATCTCGAAAACCGGGGTGGATGGTATGAGGTCGCTGACCGGGCCGAGCAGAACTGTCCTCTTCCGGAAATCCATTATGCTCGGTGGGTGAAGGAGGACTAGGTCCGGTGAGCGCATCGCGGATGAGAGACCTACCCCGCGTTATAAAAACATATCCAGTTACATTCTGATGGTCATCCAGAACGACACGTTTCCAAGTCTATATGCCAATGCCCGTTGCGGGAACGAAGTGCTCCCCAATGCACCGTTCTGTTCGAGGCGCGAGGCGAGGCCGCGGGGGCGCTCGACTGGAATTGTAGGTTCTCGGCGACGGATGTCGATACTGGAGGGTGTCATGGAGTAGCGAAGGGTTCACGGACTTGTCAATAAGCGTTTTATACGAAGTAAGGAATCCCCAGGCAATGCTCGCTGGGCAGTATATGGGGGTCGCGGTTTTTGCGATTGTAGCCCTGCTCATCCCGACGCTCTTCTTCTTCCTCTCAAGATACTTCAGGACGGACAAGCACGATCCGCGTGGAGAGACCACATACGAATGCGGAGAGGTGCCCATCGGTGAAGCGCAGATACAGTTCCACTTCCAATATTATATGTACGCGATAATATTCGTCGCGTTCGACCTCGTCACGGTCTTCATCCTCCTCTGGGCCCTCGTGTTCGCCGACATCAGCGATCTCGGCAAGATATACATGCTCATGTTCCTCGGCATACTTCTCGCGGGCGTCGGATACGCCCTGAAGAAGGAGGAGATAATCTGGATATGAAGTCCGGAGAAGGGAAACCTTCGGTTGGACAGGTCATGGTGTTCAGGTCAAAGGACTTCCTGAAGTGGGCCGATGGGGTCACGGAAGGCATCCTCAAGAAGAGCCCGATAGGCGGTGGCATCGACCTCCTCACGAGAGATTTCTTCAACTGGGCGACCAGGAACTCGATCTACCCGCTACACTTCGGCATCATGTGCTGCGCCCTCGAGATGGCCGTTGCATCGGCCTCGAGGTTCGATGCACAGCGTTTCGGAGTGATCTACAGGTCGACCCCTAGGCAATGCGATGTCCTTCTCGTCAACGGCCCCATCACCAAGAAGTTCCAACCCGACATAAGGCGCCTGTACGACCAGATGCCGTCGCCCAAGTGGGTCATCGCGATGGGCGAGTGCGCGATATCCGGAGGGCCGTTCTATGACAGTTACAGCGTCGTCCCCGGAGTCGACCAGTTCATCCCGGTCGACATCTACATTCCCGGCTGTCCCGCAAGGCCCGAGGCCCTGCTGGACGGCTTCATCAAACTGCAGAGGCTCATCAAGGAGAACAAGAGGGGCCTGTTGACGGGGAAGTGAAGGACAGGAGCAACGAGGATGGATTTGAGGGGGTCAGGAACGCCGGCGGGTGCCATTGAGAAGGCGCCATCCAGGGTCGGCGAGATGTCCGAGGAGAGGGTCATAAGGGCGCTTCTCGACGCCTTCCCGACCGCCGTCACCGACTACAAGAAGTTGAAGGCCGGGGTCATCCGGGCCAGGATCGAGCGTCGCGAGCTCTACAGATGCTGTCAGTTCCTGCGCGAGAGGCTCGGGTTCGAGCATGTCTCCATGATCTCAGCGGTGGAGTACGACGACAGGTTCGAGATTGTCTATCACATCACCTGTTATGGCTCGTGCCTGCTTCTGGAACTCATCACTCAGACTCCAAAGGATGATCCCTCCGTCGATTCGGTCTCATCCATCTGGGGCGGGGCGAACTGGCAGGAGAGAGAGTCCTACGACCTGATGGGGATCAAGTTCAACAACCATCCGAAGCTCGAGCGGATACTGCTTCCCAGCGATTACCTGTACCATCCGCTCAGGAAGGATTTCAAGGGGTGAAGATGCACGGCTGAGATGTGGATCAACATGGGCCCGCAGCATCCGATGACCCACGGGCTGTGGAACCTCAGGATCAAGGTCGACGGGGAGACCATAGTCGACGCGGAGCCTGAGGTGGGCTATCTCCACCGGGGCATCGAGAAGCTCTGCGAGAACAGGACCTACACTCAGATCATCCCGCTTGCGGACAGGCTCTGTTACGCTTCGTCCCTGACATGGAGCCATCTCTACTGTCTCACCGTGGAAGATCTGATGGGGCTCGAGGTCCCCGAGAGGGCGGAGTACATCCGGGTCGCCGCCATCGAGATGCAGAGGATCGCCTCGCACCTGATGTGGCTCGCAGCGTACGCAGCCGACCTGGGCACTCTCGTAGGGTTCATCTACGCGATGAGGGACAGGGAGGTCTTCATCGACCTGCTCCAAGCTCTGAGCGGTTCGAGGCTGACATACAACTTCCCGAGGATCGGCGGGGTCGCTCACGATGTCCCGCCCAACTTCGAGAGGGACTCGCTGCGCGCGTGCACGTACATGGAGAAGAAGCTCGACGAGTACGAGCGGCTGTTCGAGGGATCGAAGGTCTTCATGATGAGGAACGAGGGCGTCGGCATCCTGAAGAAGGAGCTGGCGATGAACCTCGGGGTTACTGGCCCGCCCTTAAGGGCCAGCGGCGTGAAGTACGACCTTAGGAAGGACCAGCCCTACTCGGTCTATCCCGAGCTGGATTTCCAACCAATCTCACTGCCTGACGGGGACTGCTACGCGAGATACAAGGTCAGGATGGACGAGATGCGCGAGAGCTGCAAGATCATCCGCCAGGCGGTCCAGAAGATGCCCAAGGGCAAGTGGAGGATAGTCGCGCCTCGGAACGGGCCGGTGGGCACGGGCATCGGAAGGGTTGAAGACCCCCGCGGGGAGGGCATGATGTACATAGTCGGGAACGGCACGCCGAAGCCCTACCGGCTGAAGATCAGGAGCCCGATCTTCGTGACAGTCTCGGCAGCGAAGCAGATGCTGGTCGGCTACAAGGTCGCGGACGTCGTGGCGATCATGGGCGGGCTGGACATGTGCATCGGGGAGACCGATAGGTGAGACCATGAACCTGTTCCAATTCTGCTACGGACTCATCCATTGGCTCGTCATACTCATCAATCATCTGTGGTACTGGCTGGGGGATGTCCTGCCAGGGGCCTTGGGAGAGTTCTTCACGGACATAGGCGACCTCGCCGCTTCGCACGGGAACATCGCGGTGTTCGCAATCCTCCTTGAGGTCCTCATCTTCGTGATAATCGCCTTCGTGAACGTTCTCAACTTCATCTGGCTTGACAGGAAGTTCATGGGCCGCATGTTCGATTTCTATGGGCCCTACTATGTCGGCTACAGGATAGGTGGGTGGCTCCAGAACATCGCGGACGGCATGAAGCTGTTCGTGAAGGAGATCATGACCCCCGCAAAGGCGGACAAGGCCGGGTTCCTGCTCGCCCCGGTCATCTTCGTCGGCTCTTCCTTCCTCGCGCTGTCGACGATCCCGCTCGGGAGCAACTTCGGCGTCGAGACGAGCGCTCACGACACGGGGGTCCCGGGGGGAGCGCTCATCGCTTTCGCATTCTTCGCCATCGCTCCATTCTCCATACTCGTGGCCGGGTGGTCGTCGAACAACAAGTACACTCTGATCGGCGGGATGAGGTCCGCCGCACAGATGATGAGCTACGAGATCCCCCTGCTCTTGACGGTTGCGAGCGTCTTCCTGCTTGCTGGAAGCTTCAGCTTCAACGGCATCATCGACGCGCAGGGGGACATCTGGTTCGCCATACCTCTGTTCCTAGGGTTCATCGTATTCCTGGTCTGTCTCATGGCCGAGGTCGAGGTGCAGCCGTTCGACCTGCCAGAGGCAGAGGCCGAGCTTGTCGAGGGCTGGACCACGGAGTACTCGGGCATGAGGTTCGGCCTGTTCATGATGACGAGCTATCTCCGAGGGTACATCGGCGGGGCTTTGGCCACCGCGCTCTTCCTTGGCGGATGGCACGGCCCGACGCTGATCCCGGAGCCGATCTGGTTCCTCATCAAGGCATACACCGTATTCGTCGTCATCGAGTGGGCGCGCTGGTCGCTGCCCAGGATCAGGGTCGACCAGATACTCAATCTCGGCTGGAAGAGGCTCATGCCGCTGGCGGTCGTGAACCTGCTGATCGCCGCGACCTTCAAAACGCTGGGGTGGTTCTGATGGCCGAGGCCAAGAAAAAGCGCATGAGCACCCTCGCCTATGTCGCCAAGCCGATGGGGAGGACCATCAGGCAGTTCTACGGGTCCTTTGTCCGTGGCAGGCCCAACACCATCCTGTATCCATATCAGAAGCTTGAGCTTCCGTCGACCTACAGGGGGAAGCACACGATCGACTTCAAGCGCTGCATAGGGTGCAGCAACTGCGTCCAGATATGCCCGAACGATTGCATGTGGATGCAGAAGCTGGATGACCCCGAGCTCGGGAAGATCGAGCGACCGGGGATTGACATGGGCAGGTGCATGTTCTGCGGATTGTGCGTGGAGGTCTGTCCGACGGTAGCGATCCACGAGACCGTCGAATTCGAGCTTGCCGACAACGTCAGGGCAAAGATCAAGTTCGACCCCAGGGAGCTCAGGGACGACAAGTACGCTGATTCGGTCGTCGAGGAGCGCCTGAAGCACACCATCCCCGTCCTCGACCTTGACAAGTGCACGGGCTGCGAGAAGTGTGCCGGGGAGTGCCCCGAGATGTGCATCGCGATGATGCCGATAGAAGCGGCGGGAAAGTCGAAGCCGGAGTTCAATCTCGCCAGATGCACCGGTGAGGGGAAGTGTGCGGTCAGCTGCACCGAGAAGGCGCTGACCATGAAAGATGTCTACGAGTCATACTTCGAGATGCCGGAACCGAAGTTCGCCCTCAAGAAATGCACAGGTTGCGGAGCGTGCGCGCGCGCGTGCCCTGCAGACGCCATCTACATGATGGAGATGCCTGGAACTGGCAAACCGACAAAGGATGGCAAGCCGGGCAAGCCCAAGAAGCGTGCCGTGTTCGTGCTTGAGAAGTGCGTCGGGTGCGGGAAATGCTTCAGGTCCTGCAAGTTCGACGCCATCGATATGGAGGGGGTGGAAGAATAATCTTCGACTGGGAGCTGTTCGCGTTCGTCTTCTTGGCGGTGGCGGCTCTCGTCTCCGCGTTCATGGTAATCGAGGCCAAGGAGATAATCCACAGCGTGATATACCTCGCCTCATGCTTCATCGCGGTGGCGGCCCTGTACATCATGCTCAGCGCCGAGTTCGTCGCCATCGTCCAGATACTGGTCTACGTGGGCGCGGTCATCGTGGTGATACTCTTCGGGATCATGCTTACGAGGCGCGAGATCAAGGAGAGTGAGAAGAGATGAGACCCGGGGTGACCAGGGGCATCGCGATACTCGCTCTCGCGCTCATATTCGTCGGGGTGATGATGTCCGTCCATTGGCCGCAGGTCGGCCAGGACCAGCAGACGCCGACCAACGAGGACGTCGCGAAGACGCTCTTCGGTGAGGACAACAACTCCGGCTACGGCCTTGTGATGTTCCTCATCGGCCTCCTGCTCCTGGTCGCGCTCTTGGGCGGAGTGTTCCTTGCGAAGGAGGAGAAAGAATGATCACCATCGAGTACTGGCTCATCCTCAGCTCGCTCCTGTTCGCGATCGGTGCCTATGGCGTCCTCACGAGGAAGAACGCCATCGTCGTGCTCATGTCCATCGAGATCATGCTCAACGCGGCGAACATCAACTTCGTCGCTTTCAGCTCATACCACGAGAGGCTGCACGGGTTCCCGGATCCGTCGGGGCAGGTCTTCGCCCTCTTCTCGATCGCCATAGCCGCTGCCGAGGTCGCCGTCGGGCTGGCGATATTGCTCTCGGTCTATAGGAGATATCAGACGATAGACGTTGACAAGATCAACATCCTGAGGTGGTGAAGTGAACCTCCTCGAGTACGCTTGGTTGATACCTGTCATACCATTCATAGCGTTCGTGCTCATCGGCCTCCTCCCGAAGAAGGGCCTCTGGTGGGAGGACGGCGGTGGCTATGCCATCGCGGGAGCAGGCGGGGCACTCATCCTTTCGATGATGGTCGTCTGGCAGGTCCTGACGGGACATACCCTTACTGGCGCAGGTGCTCCATCCTTCTCCTGGCTGGTCATCGGCGGCTTCACCGTGAAGTTCGGGATATGGATCGATTCGCTCACCGCGATCATGTTGGTGGTCGTGTCCATCGTCGGGACGCTCGTCGTCGTATACTCGGGCGGGTACATGCACGAGGAGGCGGACCGCAGGAGGCGCTACTATGCCGAGATCATGCTGTTCATCTCGGTGATGTATGGCCTCGTCTTAGCCAACAACTACCTCGAGATGTTCATCTTCTGGGAGCTGGTCGGTCTGTGCTCCTACCTCCTGATAGGGTTCTGGTACGAGCGGCCCGCGGCAGCGAGCGCCGCGAAGAGGGCGTTCATCGTCACTAGGGCCGGGGACATCATGTTCATGGCCGGCCTGATAATCCTGTTCAAGTATGTCGGCAGCTTTGACTTCGCGACACTATTCGCGAACGGGGCGTCCGCGACCGTTGCCGCGGTCCCTCCTGACATGCTCACCCTTGCGACAGCGCTGATATTCGGTGGCGCGATAGGGAAGAGCGCCCAGTTCCCCTTGCACGAATGGCTTCCCGATGCGATGGAGGGCCCGACCACGGTATCTGCATTGATTCATGCGGCGACCATGGTCAAGGCAGGGATTTACCTGACCGCGAGGACCTATCCGCTCCTGGTCCACAGCCCCGACACCCTGCTGTTCATCGGGATCATTGGCGGCATAACGGCATTGCTCGCTGCGACCGTCGCGCTCGCCGCGACCGACATCAAGCGTGTCCTGGCTTACAGCACGATCAGTCAACTGGGATACATGACCCTCGCGTTGGGAGCTGGTGGGTATCTCATCATACACGGAGGTTCGAGCGCGGGCTACGCCGCTGCCACGTTCCATATGATGAACCACGCCTTCTTCAAGGCGCTGCTGTTCCTGTGCGCCGGAAGCGTCATCCACGCGGTCGGCACGAACGACATGCGGTTCATGGGAGGTCTCGGGAAGAAGATGCCCATAACCTCAATCACGATGCTGATCGGAGCATTGGCCATCGCCGGGATCCCTCCGCTATCCGGCTTCTGGAGCAAGGACGAAGTGCTCACGGCCGTTTATCATGCCGGCGACTTCCACCTGACGTTCTTCATTCTCTGGGCGATGGGCGTGGCGACCGCGTTCCTGACAGCGTTCTACATGTTCAGGATGTGGTTCATGACCTTCTCAGGCAACCCGAGGTCGGAGTACCACGCGCACGAGTCCCCTAAGATCATGACCGTGCCGCTTATGGCACTCGCGGGACTCGCGTTGGTCTCCGGTTTCGCGTTGTTCATTGGCTCGGGTTTCAGGTCGTTCATCGAGGGTTCGCTGGGCAGTATCCCGCTCTCGGCTGAGCATGAGTCTCTGGGGGCCATCGCCGCCGACGTGCTCACGAGTCCGTTCACATTCCTCGTGCTTGGGCTCGTGATCGTAGGTATCTTGCTCGCATACCGCATCTACTATGTGCCGGGCTTCGACCGGAGCAGGTTTGCCGCGGGCGTCCCGGGGAAGTTCCAGAGGGCGCTTGAGAACCGGTGGTACATAAGCAAGTTCTACGACGACTTCGCGGTCACGGTCGTCTACGGGTTCTCGAAGCTCGCGGATGTGTTCGACCGACGCGTGATAGATGGAGCGGTGAACGGGTTCGCGTACCTAGGTGCCCGGACAGGGAATGTAATCAGGAAGGCGCAGTCCGGGAACGTGCAGAGATATGCCAGCCTCATCGTAGTCGCGATAGTCGTCCTGTTGCTGTTCATCCTGTTCGTGGGAGGTGCGTGATCGATGTTCGAGGGCATCCCGATTATCTCGATCATACTCCTGATGCCGATCATCGGCTCCATACTCACATTCTCGCTCGGCAGGCGGGAGAGCTATGCCAAGTGGTTCGCGCTGTCATTCTCGCTAGCAGCGCTGGTCCTGTCGGTTGTTGTCGCGCTGCAGTTCATGGTCGACCCGACATCCCGGGCCACCGGGTACCATGATGGTCGCGGGTTCTTCAACTACCAGTTCTACGAGGAGCATGTCTGGATCAAGGCTCTTGGGATCAACTACATTGTCGGTCTGGACGGCATCAGCCTGCCCCTGTTCGTGCTGACGACCCTGTTGTGCACACTGTCGGTCCTGTTCTCGTGGGACACGAAGCTCCGGGCGAAGGAGTACTTCGGACTGATGCTCGTCCTCGAGGTCGGCGTGCTCGGGGTTTTCGTGTCGCTCGACTACTTCCTGTTCTACGTGTTCTGGGAGATCGTCCTCATACCGATGTACTTCATGATCGGCATCTGGGGCGGCCCGAGGAAGGACTACGCGGCGATCAAGTTCTTCATATACACGCATGTCGCGAGCCTCGCGATGCTCATCTCGATCATGGCCATGTTCTTCCAGGCGCACACGGGCTCCTTCAGCATGGAGTCCATCGCGCTCGCTGGCAGCATCAACACGACACTGTTCACGGGCGGGTTCCAGATCGCCATCTTCGCAGCGCTCCTGTTCGGATTCGGGGTGAAGATGCCGATAGTGCCCTTCCATACGTGGTTGCCGGACGCGCATGTCGAGGCGCCCACGGCGGGCAGCGTGCTGCTTGCCGGCCTGCTCCTGAAGATGGGCGGCTATGGTCTAATCAGGATAGCGATCCCGACATTGCCGCACGGGGCTGCTAGCCTGCAGATCCTGATGGCGGTGATAGCCATCGTGAGCATACTCTACGGCGCCGTGCTGAGCCTTGCCCAGAAGGACCTGAAGAAGATGGTGGCTTACTCCTCCATCAGCCACATGGGCTTCGTCTTGCTCGGGTTCGCCACTTTCACCGAGATCGGCATCGTCGCGGGGGTCTTCCAGATGTTCGCCCACGGCCTCGTGACGGCAGTCCTGTTCATGATGTGCGGGGTCGTGCAACACAAGTGCGGCACGAGGATGATACCGAGCCTGGGCGGACTGTCGAGGAAGATGCCCCGTGCTTCGACCATGATGACCATTGGATTCCTCGCATCGCTGGGGTTGCCAGGGCTCGTCAGCTTCGCCGCGGAGTTCATGGTGCTCGCGAGCATGTTCCAGGTATGGGCGCTCTGGCTCTGGCTGCCGATACTGAGCGTAGTGATCACCGCCGGGTATTATCTATGGGCCCTGCAGAGGACGATGTTCGGTCCGCTCACCGAGCAGATTGACACGACGAAGGTCCACGACGTCAGCTGGTACGAGGGAGTGCCTGTCAGCATACTGCTCTTCCTGATCGCCATCTTCGGCGTGTTCCCGTTCCTCATGTTCCAGTTCATCAACCCGGCCGCCCACATTGTCTTCGGGCTCTTGGGAGGTGCGTGAGGTGGCGGTCTGGAACACGCTTCAAGGCTTCACCCCGCAGCTACTCCTAATCGCATTCGCTCTCGTGCTGCCAGGGCTGGACTACCTGCTCAAGAAGGACAAGAGGCCCCTGGCCTGGTTCGCGCTGGTCCCGCTGGTCGCCATAGCAGCCTATATCGTCACGAAGCTGTTCTTCTCGAGCGAGCCGCTCAGCATGCATGTCGGGACCCTCCTGACGCTCGATACATTCTCCGGGCTCTTCATGCTGGTGTTCATATCGGTAGGCATCGTGGTCGTCCTCGCCTCTCCGGAGTTCATAAGACGGGACCGGAACCACGGGGAGTACTATGCGCTGGTGCTCCTCGCCCTTACGGGGATGAGTGTGGTCGCGGAGTCCAACGACCTCATCGCGCTGTTCGTCGGTCTCGAGACGGCCGGCATATCGTCCTTCGCGCTCTCCGGATTCCGCAAGTCTGAGAGCCGGTCGGCGGAGGCGGCGACGAAGTACTTCATCATAGGTGGGTTCTCGTCCGCGCTGACCCTGTTCGCCATCTCGCTCATCTATGGAGTAACGGGGACCACGAACATCGAGGTCATCGGTCAGACGCTCCAAGGCTCGATGGACGCCCTGGACGGTTCGAGGTCGGTGGTCTTGCTGGCGGTGGTCCTGTTCATCGCCGGTCTCGGGTTCAAGATCGCATTGGTCCCGTTCCACATGTGGGCGCCTGACGTGTACGAGGGATCTCCGACGCCGATCTCCGGATTGCTCGCCGCCGCGTCAAAGAAGATGGGTTTCGCCGCGCTCTTCAAGATATTCCTGATCGCGGTGATTGTCACCAAGACCGATTGGGAGGTGGCGATAGCGGCCCTCGCAATAATCTCGATGACGGTAGGGAACCTGATCGCGATCTCTCAGACGAATATCAAGAGGATGCTGGCGTACTCTTCCATAGCCCAAGCAGGCTACATCCTCATCGCGCTCCCGGTGGGGACCCAGTATGGGTTGGAAGGCGGCCTGTTCCACATACTCACTCATGCGTTCATGAAATCAGGGGCCTTCATGGTCGTAGCCGCGATGGGGGCCGTGGCCGTGGGCGAGAAGCTGGAGGATTTCAAGGGACTGAGCAAGAGGTCCCCCTTCCTGTCGTTCTCGATGGCCATCTTCCTGCTCTCGCTCGCTGGCATCCCGCCCCTCGCGGGTTTCTCCAGCAAATTCGTCCTGTTCTCCTCCGCCGTCTACGCTTCCGCGTCCGGTCCCACATGGCTCGTCTGGCTCGCGATCGCAGGCGTCCTGAACAGCGCTCTCTCACTGTACTACTATGCTCGCGTGATCAAGTACATGTATATGGACCCTGGACCCACGGATAGGATCAGGGTGACGCCAATGATCGGGATCTCAGTCGCCCTTGCGCTGATAATGGTGATCGCCATCGGCATCTATCCGCAGGCCGTGATAGACATCTGCAAGAACGCCGCTGCAGGAGCCTTCCCGGGTCTTCCACCAGGGGTTCCCTGAACCTTCGAGAATCCATAGCCAGACAGCGGTTTTTGGCGGAGGTGTTCGGGCATTACAATTAAGTATGGATTGGGTAATATGCGCATCGAAATGAGTACTGCCCCGTGGGATTTCGGCATCCAGAGAGAGCTCCGGATGGTTGACAAGAAGCTCCACGAGATGGTCAAATCCAAGGAACGTATTCTGACCGATGCCTCGCTCCACGTCATCGATGCCGGGGGGAAACGACTCAGGCCGGCGGTAACGATCCTGTCCTACATGGCCCTCGGTGGTAGGGATGTGGAGAAGATCGTCGACATCGCTGCTGGTTTCGAGCTGATACACTCCGCGACGCTCATCCATGACGACATCAACGATGGCGGCACGACCAGGCGAGGGCGCGAGACGGTCTACAAGAAGTACGGGCTGCACGATGCCATCGTGACCGGCGATTTCCTGTTCACGCGAGCTTTCCGATTGGGAGGCACCTTCGACAATGTTGTGGTCGAGACCACCGCGGACGCCTGTGTCAGCCTGGCGGAGGGAGAGATCCTGGAGAACAAGTTCAGGCACAAGAGCGACCTCTCCGTGGACACGTACATCAAGATCATCGACAGGAAGACCGCGCAGCCGATAAGGGCAGGGGCGATGGTCGGCGCGTATCTCGCTGAGAGCGACCCGGACGAGATAGAGGCCCTAGGGAGCTACGGGCTGGACCTGGGGATCGCGTTCCAGATAATCGACGACATACTCGACTTCACGGGCGATTCGAAGAAGACCGGGAAGGCCGCGGGGACGGACCTCAAGGAAGGCCACTTGACGCTGCCCTCTCTGCTCGCCATCAAGGAGTCCAAGGTCGCCAAGGCCGCCATACTCAAGCTCATCGCTGAGGACGAGCCGAGCCCCAAGGCGATCAAGGAATGTACGGAACTCGTACGCAGGACGAAAGCCATCGACAAGGCGAAGGCAATGGCGGAGTTATATGGGTTGGAAGCCCTGCAGCATCTGGGGTGTCTGCCCAACAACAGGCACAGCCAATCGCTTAAGGACATAATCGCAAGAGTGTTGGAGAGAGATTCGTAGGAGCACCTAAGATGGACTTCGAAGGCATGGACGAGAGAGAATGGCATGAAGTGATGGATGCCATGGTGGAGGTCGGACCGTATTACGAACGAGTCAACCAGATGATAACCTTAGGTCTGGTCGACAAGTGGAGGAAGACGGCCGCCAAGCTGGCCAAGCCCGACGATGTCGTCCTTGAGCTGGGTTCCGGACCGGGCAACTTCACGCGTCATCTCATCTCGAACAAGATATTCTGCATCGAGCCGTCAGACGAGCTCGCGCTAGCCTCGAGGAAGGTCCTGGACCCGGAGAGGGTGACATTGCTCAGGGGGGTCGGCGAGAAGATACCTCTGGCAGAGTCATCCGTGGACAAGGTCTTCTGCGTGTTCTCGTTCAGGGACTTCTATGACAGACCAGGCTCCGTGGGCGAGATGCACAGGGTCCTCAAGTCCGGAGGGGAGGCAATAATCGTCGACGTGTCGAAGCCTCAGGAGGGGCCGCTCGCGAAGCTCCTTGAGCTGCACGTCAAGCACATGGTCCCGCCCCTCGCGAGAGTGGCCGCTCCATCGATAGCCAGGGAGCGATGGGCCAGGGACCCGTACCGCACCTTCATCGAGACTTACCAGAGCTTCGGGTCGACCAAGGTCTACCAGGAGCTGCTGGCGGAGAGCGGGTTCGAGGAAGTGACGATGGAGTATCTTGAGATGAAGGGCGCCACGATGACCAGGGGGAAGAAACCTTGGAAGTCGACGTCCTGATAGTGGGAGCGGGTCCGGCAGGAAGCACCACGGCCAGGTTCTGCGCCGGAAAAGACATCGATGTTCTGATGATCGACCGGCGTGACGAGATCGGGTACCCCGTCCAATGTGGCGAGTTCCTCCCCGTCGCGAAGGAGATGCACGACATCTTCCCTCGGAGCATGAACCTGGAGGAGCTCTTTACAGTGGAGGGCTCGGTGGTCGCAGGGGAGGTCACGGCCGTCGACATGATCTCGCCGAGCGGCAGGGTCTACAGATGCCCGTTCGAGGGATTGACCCTGGACCGCAGGTCCTTCGACAAGTCGCTCGTGAAGCTTGCGGTCGAAAGGGGCGCCAGGCTGGAGACTCGGACATCGCTGCTCTCGATCAAGGATGGGATCGCGAAGACCACCATGGGGGACGTCAAGGCGAAGGTGATAGTCGGTGCCGACGGACCCCGTTCAAGGACGGCCAGGGAGGCCGGGATGCAGGGGGTGTCGGAGTGTTATCCTGCCGTCACATGTCAGGCGGACGGCAGTTTCGAATCCGTCGTGAAGATGTATTTCGGCAGTGTGGCTCCAGGTGGTTACGCTTGGATCATTCCGAAGCGCAAGGGGGCCAACGTGGGCATCGGGTTTAACAGCAGGTCCCTCAGGCAACGCCCGTCCGAGATATTTCAGAAATTCGTGGACAGTCTTGGAATCGAGTACCGCGATATGACCATGGGACTTGTGCCCACATCCGGTCCTGTGCTTCATACTGTCTCTGGCAATGTGCTCCTGGTCGGGGACGCTGCAGGGATGGTGATGGCGACGAACGGCGGAGGCATTCCGACCGCGATGATAGCGGGAAGGTTCGCTGGTCAGACCATCAGGGAGCACTTGGCAGGCGGAAGCTCGCTCGGCCGGTACGAACAATTGTGGAGGAATGCCATGTTCAAACCGCTCAAGATCGCCCTGCGGACGAAATGGATGAGCGACATAGTCTTCCGGAACGACCGTGCGGTCGCTCTGACCTTGAGGCTGCTGGGCCGGAAAGGACTCGACCGGACCATAAGATGCAAACGCGTGTTCTACGTGATTTAGTCCTAGCGAATTATGAAGTCGAGGCGAACCTCTTATTTGGGTGTACTTCTTCTGCGGGCTCAGGTGATACTGTATGTCAAAGACGGAGGAGAATCTCAAGGCTGCCTTGTCGGGCGAAAGCCAGGCGCGCGCGAAATACATGAAGTTCGCGGGAGCGGCCACGAAGGAAGGCCACCAGGCGATTGCGAAGACCTTCCAGGAGACCGCGGACAATGAGTACGAGCATTCTGCGATCATCATGAACCTGTTGGGAGTCGTGGGATCGACCGCGGACAACCTGAAGGCGGCCGCATCCGGCGAGATGCACGAGTGGACCAGCATGTACCCCGAATTCCTGGAGCAGGCGAAGAAGGACGGCAACGAGCGTGCGGTCAAGTTCTTCGAGAACATCATAAGCATAGAGCAGCACCACATGAAGCGGTACCAGCTGATGCTAGAGAGGTTGCAGAAGGGCACCCTCTACAAGTCGGACAACGATGAGTACTGGTTCTGCACCAACTGCGGCTTCTTCCACAAGGGAAAGGAGGCTCCTAAGGTCTGCCCGAACTGCCTGCACCCGCAGGGTTATTTCAGGAGGACGACAGACCTCGAGTACGGCTCGATCGAGCTCTGATTCGTCAATGCACGCGGTAATTGACAGCGTGCTAGTCTCCCACTTTCAATCTTGTCTCGCCTGGACCTCGTCCATATCGTTCGAAGCTTGCCGGATACTTCGGACATCCTTTTCGCACAGGATGGCCTCCATACCCCATTCCATGAGCCCGAACCCTGCATTCCTAGCCGCGCCAATCATCTCCGCATCGTGTGGCAGGAAAGTGTGCACTTGCTCCATGTTGTTGGCTCCGGCGATCGCGGGAAGATCCTTCAAAGTTTCCCGAGGATCATCGAGCAGTATCTGAGCTTCCAATGTCTCCATCCCAACGAGCATGAACTCAGACATGACGGCCAAGTTTCGTCCCCACCCATAGACGAATCCCTTGTCGACCAGGGTCTTGAAGAGCCCACGAGTGATCTTCAGGAACCCGAAGCCGTGGTTCAGATAGAAACCGGACTTGCTCAGGACCTCCGATGACTGGACTCTGGTCCATAGCCTTTCGGAATAGGCAAGCGGTCCAAAGTCTTCGCTCAGCCCAGTCTTGGCGGGCGGCGCGCTCATTCGTGTGAATCGTCCGACCTCTCTGAAGCCGCTCTTCATGAACGCAGCTTTCCCTGATTCATTGTCGGATTCGGTCCAGAGGCGAAGGGTGCCACCCCCATCCTCTCTCGCGAGGTCTTCGCACGACCTCATTATCAAGGCGGCGACGCCCTTTCTCTGATAGTCAGGATGGGTTCGGGCGGACGAGATCCAGGCACTCGCATCCATCTGCCTGTGATAGGCCATCATTCCAATGGCCTTCCCCTTGTCCAGCGCAATGAGGACCGTGGCCCGCTTGATCAGGTCGTCAAGCATGAGAATGACGTAGTCATCTGGCCCGACTGCCGAGATGCATAGCTCCTTTACCGCATCCCGGTCCTCCAATGTCGCCTTCCTAATCGACCACATGAGCTACACCATCTTGGCTGGGATTACCGGTAAGGTATCTAAGGGTGTCTCAAGACGTGGGTTACCGTCAGACCCGATCCCAATCTAGAGATGACTGAAAGTATTTATCGACCCTACTTTGTCCGGGGCGCAATGAACCTCATTGCCCGCTTCTTCTACAAGTATCGCAGATTCGCGAAGGCATTGAGGCTGTACCTTATCATCGCCGGACCCGGGATCATCGTCATGGTCGCTGACAACGATGCTGGCGGAATCACCACATATTCGGTCACTGGCGCGAAGTACGGCTACGGACTCATCTGGTTCTTGATCCTGCTGGGGCCTGTCGCATATTTCGTCCAAGAGATGACCGTACGCCTCGGAGCCGTGACAAAGCGAGGTCACGCCGAGGCGATTTTCGACGCGTTCGGCTCCTTCTGGGGATGGTTCTCGCTCTTGGACCTTTCCGTGCTCAACTGGCTCACCCTGGTGACTGAGTTCATCGGCATGACGGCCGCCATGGCCATATTCGGGGTGCCCAGCTACCTGACCGTGACGATAGTCGCGATCGTGATGGCGATCATGGTCCTCCAGGGACGGTACTGGACCTGGGAGAAGCTCGCCATCCTATTCTGCAGCCTCAACCTCGTCTACATTCCCGCGGCCTTCCTGGTGCACCCGTCCGTTGGATCGATCATCTCACACGGGACAATCCCTCATTTTCCAGGCGGGTTCAACGGCGAGATAGTCTTCATTCTGATGGCGAACATCGGCACCACCATCGCCCCATGGATGGTGTTCTTCCAGCAGAGTGCGGTCGTTGACAAGGGGATGAGGGAGAAGGACATCCGGATGGGAAAGTTCGACACGCTCCTTGGGGCGATCTTCACGGTCGTCGTCGCGATATTCGTCATTCTCGTGACAGGCACGCTCCTGTACGATCCGAGCATCGGCAGCCATGCGAACATCGGCAGTGCTGCAGAGGCTGCAAACTCACTCATGGGGATCGACAGATATGTCGGGACCTTCCTCGCCATCGGTCTCTTCGATGCCGGGTTCCTCGGGGCGATATGCATATCGCTCGCAAGCTCTTGGGCGTTCGGGGAGGTCTTCGGCTGGGCACACTCCTTGAACAACAAGATCAAGGAAGCCCCATGGTTCTACGTGAGCTACTTCCTGATCCTCATCACTGCTGGCTTGGTCGTGCTCATCCCCAAGGCGCCCTTGGTCCTCATCACACTGTTCGTGCAGGTCATAGCGGTTACCCTCCTGCCAGCGGCCCTCGTTTTCCTGATATTGCTCCTGAACAACGAGGAGTTGATGGGCAAGTACAGGAATAGCACGCTGCAGAACGTCATCAGCTATTCGATCGTGGTCGCCATAATTGCGTTATCCACGACCTACAGCATCTCGGTGCTCTTCCCGGGCCTGCTCAAATGAGGTGAAGGTGACATCAATGCTTGAGAATCTCAGAGAATGGTTGGATATGCGGGTGTTCGAGGTCATCAGGAGCAGGGCCTCCGTCATCACCGAGATCAACAAGAAGTACGCCAAGCCGCGGATCAAGATGACGAGGGGCGTCAAGATCGCGCTCCTCCTCCTGAGGCTGTACCTCATATTCTTGGTCCTCGTATTGGGGTACAAGTTCGTACTCATGGCTCTCGCGGGAGGATGATGCTTTGAACAGGAACGGATCCGGGAAGGCTAGCCATGCCGACAGCGTGTACTTCCTTAGCGAGCTGCTCGGAGTCAAGGTGATGCTCCACGACAAGAAAATCGGCAGGCTAGCCGACATCCTCATCGTGGAGGAGGAGAAGCTGCCTTACGTCACGCACTTCCTCGTCAAGCGGCCCTTTGGGTACCCTAGCCTTCTCATACCGTGGGAGAAGGTCAAGTCGGTGACGACAAAGGAGGTCGTCATCGACGTCGAGAAGGTAGAGGATTTCGTAGGGGAGCCAGCAGAAAATGCCGTGCTTCTCAAGGACCATATCCTTGACAAGAAGGTCCTGGACATAGAGGACAGGGATGTCGATGTCGTGTACGATGTCAAGATGGTCCTCAGGAACGGCTGGTTGTACGTGACGGACGTTGACTTCAGCAGGTACGGCCTATTGAAGCGGATGGGCCTCAAGGGGATCGCGAACTTCATCTACAACCTGGCGGACAGGATAGACGACGACACCGTGTCGTGGGCCTATGTCCAGCCACTTCCGACCAACATCAGCAGTTTCAGGGGAGACGTGAAGCTCAAGGTGCTGAAGGACCACCTGGACGACCTGAACCCGGTGGACCTTGCGGATGTGCTCGAGGAGATGGAGCACGAGCAGAGGGTGGAGATCTTCAGTGGCATGGATACCGAACGCGCGTCGGACACCTTGGAGGAGATCGACCCGAACGTGCAGAGGGCACTGGTGTCCTCCCTGGGCAAGGAGAAGGTCGCGGAGCTGATCGACGAGATGACTCCAGGTCAAGCTGCTGATGTTCTTTCAGTCCTTCCATGGGAAGACGCGAAGGACATCTTGGAACTCATAGACAAGGAGGATGCTGCCAAGATCGAGTCCATCCTCGAGAAGGGGGAGGAGAAGATCATCAACTACGCGTCGTCCAACTTCATAAAGGTGTACCCCAGCGTCAGCGTCCTGGACGCCCAGGAGGAGTATCCCCGTATCGCAAAGGGCAAGGAGGCAATCATGTACCTCTACGTTATCGACAATGACGACAAGTTGCTGGGCGTGGTGGATATCAAGGACCTTCTCAAGGAAGCGGACCAGTCTCTGCTAGGTGAGATCATGGAAGACATCATCGTGAGCCTGAAGCCGGAAACCACCCTCAGGGAAGCGACCGTGCTGTTCGATAGGTACGATTTCCGGGCGCTCCCCGTGGTGGACCCGAAGGGCCGCATCGTCGGTGTGGTCCCGTATCGCGACGTCATGAGGCTGACGCACCACTTCACTGAATGAGATCCAGGAACCTCCCAGTGTTGGAGTTTGGTGGAAATCATTAAGTCTTGGTGATTGTTCCGACTGACAGGTGTCATGGGATGCCGCGATTTCGACAGATGCAATTCTCAAAGGACTGGGAAAAGCTGAATGACAGGTTCTTCGCGACCATAAGGGTCCACAGGGGCGAACTCAAGTACTCCCCCGACGAGAAGGTCGAGATAATCAGCCCGAAGAAGAAGTTCATCGCGCACGTCCTCCTTGAGCGCGATTGGAGGCTGGGGGATGTACCGATGGGGTTCCTTCTGTACGACCTCGAGGGTAAGTCCGGAGAGTCGAGGCAGGACCTCATCAACAAGCTCGGGAAGCTCTACAAGTTCTCGGAGCAGCCGAGGGAATCGGACACGGTCACGATCTACTTCCTGGAGCGCGTCTAGACATCTTTATCTTCTTCCTCTTGGTCCGGGTCGGACTGCCACAGATATCGCATACCTCGACCTCGGCGGTGAACAGCTTCCCGCACCCTGTGCATTTCGCCTGCCACTCGAAGACCTCTCGGATGCCAGATTGCTCCATGCCCGTGGCCTTCACGCCGATCACCTTGGCCAGGTTCTGGATGGAGTAGTCATCGGTCACCAGCTCGTACTTCATCTCGTAGGCGAGGGCCAGGATCTCGATGTCCGTCTCCGAGAGCCTCCTCACGTCGCCCGTCTTCGCGGCCGCCTCTCGGACTGCTCTGACTGCAAGGATTGATGGCGAGAGCTCCCTGACCTTGGTGTCGAGAAGCAGTTCGAGCCTCTCTGCCAACCCGTGTCTCCTCAGCTCCTGCACGACGCCAGGTGTTACTACGCACTCGTATTCCGACGGCAGGTCCTTCCCGTAGAACAGGGCCGATGAGTCAAGAACACATCCCTTCAAGCTATCTCGACCGTCCCGTTGAATTCAATACCCGCTAGTCTCTCGACATCCACCTTCGCTTCTTCTTCGATGGCGGACTCGATCCTGCTATACGTGGACGGCTTCTTCGGGACGATCGTGCAGCACAGTCCCGGCCCAATCGAGGTCTCATAGGTGCCGATCCTCTTGGCGATCCTCTCGATCTCTATCTTGTCGAAGCCGATCAAAGGCCGGAGTATGGGCAGGGATGTCGCTCTCTCCTCCACGTTGATGTTCGCAAGCGTCTGAGACGCCACCTGCCCCAGCGATTCTCCAGTCACGATGACCTGGGCGTCGAACTTCCTCGCCAGCCGCTCAGCGACCCTGAACATCATCCGCCGGCAGAGCACGCACTCCATGTTCCTCCGACAGCACTTGGCCAGCTCGGCTTGGGACTTTCCGTGCGGCACCAGGAGCTTCCTGGTCCTGATTCCAGATGCTTCGTCTACTTTCTTCATGAGTTTGAGGGCTTTCTCGACCTCCGCATCGCTCGTGAAGGGACGGTTGTCGAAATGGACCAGGACGAGTTCGAGCCCCTGTTTCGCCATCATGTAGCCCGCGACTGGAGAGTCTATCCCGCCAGAGAGCAGGACGATCCCGCGCATCTAGTCACCAACATACTGTGAGAAAATCGTTTTCGCCTTCGCGAGGTCGGTCGTCCCGCCTATGATAGTCCTCCCGTCAGGGAAGACCGTCAGCTCCACGCCCTTCTTCTTGAACTTGAGCACTCCGTCCACTATGGAGGCCTCCCCTTGCCTCGAGAGGGTGTCCTTGAGATCCTTGAGGTCGCCCTTCAGCTCCTTCGTGGGCACGATCTGGACCGCATTCCTGCCGCACATCGAGACGACCAGCTTCCTCTTCCTCGCCTGAAGGAACTCGAAGTCGCCTTTCCCGCAGGTCTCGCACTCCGGGTTCCTCTTGACCTTGATCCTCTGGAGCTCCCCCTGCCACAGGTCCAGGACGAACAACCCATTCGAATGCTCTTTCCCGAGCATGATCTTGAACGCCTCTGTGGTCTCGATGGAGGCGACAGCGCTCGGAAGGGTGTTGATTATGCCCACAGTGTCGCATGTCGGCAGCTCGCCCGGTTGGGGGAGTTGCGGGAAGACGCACCTCATGCAAGGGCCACCCGGGACGATGGCCATCACCATGCCCGTCACGCCTACCGCGCCGGCATAGATCCACGGGATCCTGTTCTTCACGCAGGCGTCGTTGACAAGGAACCTTGTGTCCATATTGTCCGTCGCGTCGAGCACCACAGATGCTCCTCGGACGAACTTCTGCACGTTCGTGTAGTTGACGTCGGCGACGACGCCCCAGATCTCTATGTCGGAATTGACATGTCGGAGATGCTCCTCGGCCACCTTCGCCTTCGGTCTGCCCACATCCGCTTCGGTGAAGAGCGCCTGCCTCTGGAGGTTGGATGTGTCTATGATGTCCCTATCGATCACAACGACCTGACCTACGCCTGCCCTTACGAGAAAGGAGAGTGCGTACGTGCCGAGGGCTCCGCAGCCGATGACGACCGCTCTCGCCTTGCCGAGCTTTTTCTGCCCTTCGGAGCCGATTTCCGGAAGGAGGACCTGTCTGGAGTACCTGTTCTCTTTCACTATGGCGGAATACACGCGGACGGTATTAATGGCTTCCAGGACTCCCAGTCGATATAATGATTCTACATGGAGGATATTTATCTAGCATGGACTATCCATGGGGGAGTTGCCAGGTTTCGCATTCCTGTTGAGGCGCCCCTAGCCCGTCTCGCGAGGTTGTGGTGGAGACCGGGGCCTGCTCCTGGATGCGTCAGGGCAACCGGTTCAGCTGTCGAACCGGAATTCGAGATCGAACCTGTCTCTCATTGCTTTGACCTCTTTCTTGACATTCTCACCCTTGGCTGCTGCGATGAAGATGTCCGCCAGTGCTGGCAGGTCCTTCTCCTTGAACCCCATCCTTGTGATCTCCGGGGTGCCCAGCCTTCCGACCGAGTCGATGATGAGGTTGGATTTCTCGAGCCTCACGGAGAAATCGTTGACCCCGAGCCCGAACTTGGCCTTGACCTTCTTGGGATCGTAAAGCAGCTGGTGCGATCTTGAGAATCCTAGCTGCTCGAACATTATCGGGAACCCCCTCGTCTTGAGCTCCTTTCCGAGCCTCTGCGAATTCTTGACGACCTGCCTTGCGTACTGCCGTCCGAACCGTCTGAATTCGAGAAGCGCCTGACCAAGGGAGGCGATCCTGTTCCAGTGGGCGTTGTCAATGACCCTCCAGGTGAGATTCCTCCGGATTTGCTCATCTAGGTCCCTGTCGTTCGTGACGATTAACCCTCCTTGGGGCCCGAAAAAGCTCTTGTGTGTCGAGCCGTAGAGTATGTCCACGCCCTCATTGAGCGGTTTCTGGAACTCGCCCCCAGCGATCAGACCGAGGACATGGGAGCCGTCATATGCGAGCGTTGAGTTCGCCGTCTTGCATGCGTCCTTGATTGGTCCGATATCGTACGGGAACAGGATGGATGATGCGCCGAGGATGACTAGCCTGGGTTTCCTCTTCCTGATGAGTTCCGCCGTATCCTCGGACTTGACGTTGTGCACGGTAGGATCGAACGGGATGGGGGATGATTTCAGGCTGAGGATGTCTGGTATGTACTCCGGGGCGTACCCGTCGTATCCGCCGTTGTCCGGCGAGATGGCGAGGATGGTGTCGCCCTTCTTCGTTGTGGACACGATGGTGATCATCGCGGCGATGTGTCCCGAGAGCGGCTGAACGCAGGCATGCTTGGCGCGGAACACCTCCTCGGCGACCTCCTGGGCCTTGAGCTCGACATCGGTGGTTATCCTTGTGCCCCTGTAGGCGTTCTCCAGGTACTCCCCCGCATATACCTTCTTGATGGGGAGGGTGTATCGGTTCGAGAAATCGGCCGACAGGAGAGCCCTCACCTGCGGACTGGAGGCATTCTCGGAGGGGAGGAGGTTTATGCATTCCTCGACCCGCCACTTCTCCTGGGCTCTCATGCTGTCCAAAAAGTAGCTGTTCTTGACCTTGGCCATCGCTGTGCCTCCTCATCGGGAATGGTGAGTCAGCTTAAAAACCTAGAGCCAGGAGATGACCTTGGCTCTTAGCCAGCAATGACGAGGAATCGGTCCGCAACATGCCGGTCAGCGGGTCCCGATCCATGATTCAGTTGTAGATGTTGAACTTGTCCGCGTTGGGATATGTCGGGAACCCTTCGCCTTCCTCATCTTCGAGGTCATCTTCCATGACAACATTGACCAGAACGTTCACGATCTCTCGCAGTTGCTTCAAGTCCTCACGGAGACGCGCAATCTCCGCGACCAGTTCCTTTTCATTGTCAGACAATGAAGTCCCCCCGACGTGTTACGCTCATGCACGGACTGGCTTAAAGCATTTTGCCCACGACTACTCTTTGTCGAAGGCGCGGTAGTCGTCGGCCAGCTTGCGGTTCTCAGTGATGTTGTCCCGCTCGCAGTAGAGGCTGTGCCCGCGCTTCTCCAAGGGCGTCCTGCACCTGCCGCAGAGCGCCCTGATCACGCCGAAATGGGGTCCCGCGGTCGACAGCTGCACGGACGGCTCCACTTGTATCACGGTCGCTCGAATGATATCGCCCGGGCGCATGACATCCCCTGCGTCCTCGACGTAGGAGCTCGATAGCTTTGAAACGTGGATCGAAGCAAGGGTCTCGCTGGAAACGGCCCTCTCGTTCCCTTCCTGCACCATTATGTTTACGATCGCCATTGCGGGCCTCGCGTCCGTGACCTCACCGATGACCGTATCCCCTTCGGAGAGCACCACTGGGGGGTTGTCGAGTATGACCTTCGCGAGTTTCTCTCTAGGGTCAAGGTCGAGCTCGCCCACTGCGCTCGCGTATATCTTGCCATCCATCTCATAGGTCCCTTCGCCCGACATATACTCCTCGGCGATAGCGACCTCTTCACCCGGTAGAACTTTCCTTCCAGTCCGCGCCAGCTTAATCACCTATCTTTCAAACCTCAAAAGAACTACCGAAACGCTTTCCGTAGCCTTTCTGTGGAATTCGAATGCATATGGTATCTCGAATTTATACCTTTTGACTAGCAACGATACCCCTCCCAATGAGGATACCAGCTTCTCGATGAAGGCCTCAGTGCCGTAATTGTGCAACGAATATGTCCTGTGCGCCACCTGGAGGGCCTTTTCGATGAACGGGCGGTCCGCGTGCTTCGTCTGCGCTCCGAACGGCGGGTTCATCAGCGCGGTGTCGAAAGAGCCCTTGGCCGTGGACACATCCGCCTCGAAGAACTCGACGTTCACGCCAGTGTCGGCGGCTGCCTGCTCCGCGACATTGATCGCCTCAGGGTCGATGTCGATGCCGATCGCATGATGGGCGCCCAAGAGCATCGCCCCGATGGCGAGAATGCCATTGCCGCACCCGAGGTCGATTACGTCCTTCCCTTCGATGTCCCCGGCGGCGAGGGCCTCCCAGAGGAGGTCCGCAGCAATGTCCGCAGGGGTAGGGTACTGTTCCAGTCTTGGAGACCTCGATGTCAGTGGCCTAAGTTTCTGAAGGGCCATTTCCAGCTGCCGTTTCTTCGTTGAACCACCCATTCGTCGTGCGCCCGGTATGACGCGAGGTCAGCGGGCCTCGTCGATCATCTTCCAGCGCCTGAGCTTGTTCACCTCGGACACGTCCCTCCCGTGGACGTCCCGCTCCACGTCCGATAGGTACTCGATCGCCATCAAGAGGGATTCCTTTGTCGGGGCGTTCACGTTGACCTTTGCCTTTGTGAATTCCCTTTCAATCAGATCCATGGCTTTGGAAGTGTCACCATATTGCTCGCAGAAGTCACTCACCACATCGTCGACTGCGGCAACGAGGGACTCCGCTGACATGCCCAAGCTAGGTCTCTTCTCGACTAGTTCCCCGGCGAGCATGAGCTCGCCGATCTTCTTGAAACAAGCTTCGACCTTCTCGCCGGTCTTCGCGCTACAGAATGTGACTGGTATCTCGGCCTTCGTGGACATGGTGTTGAGAGCCTCGACCGCACCGGGCTGGGCTATGTCGTTCTTGTTGCCTACCAAGACGATTGGAACGCTGGGGCACGTTTCCGTGATCTCGGGCAACCAGAACTCCTCCGCTGACTTGATGGTCTCCGGTCTGGAAAGGTCACAGACCATGATGACCCCGTGGGCGCCGCTCAGACCCTGGACGCGCATCTTCTTGTAGTCCTTTTGACCAAGGATGTCCCACATCATCAGGGTCAGGTATATCGTCTTGTCCGGCAGCTTGTACTCGATGTCTCTCTTGCTCACCTTCGCGCCTATCGTCGCGATGTACTTGTCGTCGAAAACATCTATGACGAATCTCCTGATGAGTGAGGTCTTCCCGACGGCCGAGTCCCCGACCAGGGCGACTTTCTTGATGTACCGCTTTGACTTGATGATGCTCAGATGTTCACCAGATGCATTATGTCTTGACGGTTCTGAATTGTCCTTCGAACAAAGGGCTCAGGTCGGATTGGTCAGGAGCCTACATAATCCTTTCCGATTCGGGTTTCGGAGGCCTGCAAGTGACTTGGGATTCGGCCAGTGGGCTATTGATCGGCGGAGCACCGGCATGCAAAAGCTCAATACGGGAAAGTAGATAACACCCAGTCGGTTCCATGGAAAACCCCGCCAAGGTCGCACCGCCTCTTGCCGCCAAGAAGACGCTCGAGAACTACGCCATATCCTACATGGGCGCCTATCTGAACACCGTCAGGGCGGAGAGGCCGGACCGTCTCCCCGTGCTGGCCAGGAACCAGTTCTACGAGATTGAAGTCTGCTTGATGCCCAACAACTGCCTCGCGATGCTCTTCGAGAAGGCCGAGAAGATGAGCGTCGCCGTGAGCGAAAGGACATGGAACTATGTCGAGAGCAAGGTGATGTCAGGCGTGACGCACCTGGTGGCGATATACTCACACGAGGGAATGACGGTGGCGGATGCGATCGTCAGGGGCAAGCGCGATGCGGTGAGGGACATCCGGTCAGTCGAGGATTCGAACATCGCCAAGGCCGTGACCGACCTCGAGAAGATAGTCGATGGGCTCGGGCAAATCGAGCAGTCGAACAAGGGGACCCTAGGGCTGGGCGAGGCGGAGCTTGCCAGGCTCAAGCCTATCAGGGATGCGATCATCACCTCTGGCCCCGAGGTGGACATGCTGGCCATCCTGGATGCTCTCAAGAGCTGTCCTGCCGCCCCGACCGCGATCAGCGCGGGCTCGGAGGACAAACAGCTCCTGCAGAAGATGGCCCAGGATGTCGGTGATCTGTCGGACGTGATAAGGCGGGTGGAGGATCAGGACAAGAAGCTCAAGGAGATAGAGCAATCCCTCACCAAGGTCCTCTCGGAGTACAACAGGAATATCGACGAGCGGATCTCCAAGGGCCTGGCGGTCATTCTTCAGGCCTCCGACAAGAAGATCGACAAGGGCCTTGCGGTGGTCAAGAGCACGGGTGCCCAAGGGAATGGCAGTCTCCCGAAGGATCTGGAGCTCAGGCTCGAGAAGTTCGACAAGTCTATCGGCGCGATTCATATGCAGCTCCAAGATGTCGCTGGCAAGAGGCCATCGGCGCTGCAGCTGCCTCCAGACCTTGAGCTGCGGCTGGATGGGCTCGAGAAGGCCGCGAAGGCCGTGGATCTCATTGTTCACGAGCTGTTCAGCAAGCCAGGTAAAAGCTCGGAACAGAAGAACGACAAGGCTGGCATTGTCGACGAGCTAGTGTTCATGGTTGGAGATCTCAAGGACAACGTCGCTAGGCTCAATGCCCGGTTGATGAAGATCGAGGAGTTCCTTCTCCAGATGCAGACTCAGGGAGCCGCCCCGAAGCGGCGGATCCTCAAGCGCACGCTATGACCTTAGCTAGATGCCTTTGGGCTTGCAGGCCACCGCTGCGGCTATGATCATCCCAATGAACTCCATCCATCGAATCGCAGACATATCTGGCAACTTCCCGGTTGTGGTGCCCGAGAGCTCTATCCAGCCGACAATCTCATCATTCCTGCCCAAGATGTGAATATCAGTGTAGTCCCCTTCCGAGTAATCGTCCAGGGATCTCCGGGTCATCCCGAGGAGCGAAGGCAGGTTGTAAGCCTCCTTCTCGCTGTCGAGCCAGGGGTTGTCCTCTGCAAGGAACACCTTGGTGTACTTGCTTATCATGGTTCCCTTGTAGATTGAGGCATCAGTGAACTGTCCGTATGTGTATGCCAGTTTCTTTGTCGCAGCTTCGGTCTCGGGCCTGTAGCCGACCATCACTTCATATCTGTAGTCCCCGTCGCTTTGTCTCAGGCCGATGCTGACCTCCTTCAGGGAGAACTGCTTAGCCATGAGGTTCGCTGCGTCTGTCATGAGCTCCCGTAGGCTTATCTGCGGTTTCTGGAAATAGGCCAGCAATCCACTAATCTGGTCCAGGATCTTGTATGTCTTGCCAGCGGCGGGGAAATTGTATTCAAGCTTCATCTTGCGCGGTATGTCCCGATAGTCTATCGGGCCCGGCATCGTGACTTCTCTGCCCGGAGTGTTGTAGTCCTTCACTGACCCCATCACCTGTCGTCTGCTTTCGCCGAGACCGGAGCGCGGCTCAGCGCGCTGGAAGCCTCACCTCGGCCATCCTTCTAGAGCTTTTGGTCGGTCCGCCCACAAGGGGGAATAGCGGCCCATGCCGTAATCCCTTCGGATAGTTTTGATTAGCCCCTACCGAAAAAGTCCTCTAGGTAGGCTTTGTCTTGCCGAAGGATTCGTAGCTGGTTATCTCATTGAGGGTTTTGCGCTTGTGGAGGCGCTTCGCGATCGCCCTTGTGAAGTCGATCTTCTCCTTCTCGTAGCCGAGCGTGAGCATCGCGACGACTTCCCACTTGTCGGGTATGCTCAGGGCGGCCTTCACCTCGCTTTCGTGGAAGCTCCCGATCCAGCACGTGCCGAGGCCTTCTGCAGTGGCGGCCAAAACCATGTTCTCCATTGCGATCGTCACATCGACCACGTGCCATTCTGGCGATGCCTGGCGGTCGCCGAGACCCGCGATCACGACTGGCGTGTTCTTGAGGAATTTCGCGTACTTACCAGCTGAAAGGGCGATCCTCTTCTGCGGATCAGTGACGACGATGAAGTGCCACGGTTGAACGTTGGAGGCGGACGGTGCGATGCGGCCGGCCTCCAGTATCTTCTCTAGCACTTCGGGCGGGACCGGTCTCTCATCATATGATCTGACGGATTTTCTTTCCCTGATTGCGTCAAAGACTTCCATACGGGCCAACCTTCGCACAATCAATCCTGAAACCAGATATCTAGTTTGTGGTGGAATGGGACAGCCCCTCGTCCGGGTCCTATCCGGTTCGATGGGACCGGCGAATGAGAACGCGAACAAGTGGAGGCCAACCTGATTGAGGATGGACAATCGTAAATTACTTGTGCTCGGAAGCTTGTCGATTTCCCGAGCAGCAGGTGGTTCTCTCGTATTCAGTTGAATGGGTCTTGGTGTTCGTGCTGGGAGCATCGATCCCCTTGCTAGTCTGGGTTTCTTTCTTCGCGTTTGCGTACATGCGGTCACGTGAAGGAAGGCTCGAGGTGAGAGTCAATGTAATGGCTATCCTGGGGGCGTTCCTCGCATTGGTTTCCTTCTCTACGGGTTGGTCTGTCGTATGGGGCGGTTATGACTGGGGAATATCGGACCCTTTGTTCCTTCTCCTCCTCTTCACGTATCCATTGTCGGTCATCACGCCCTTGGCTGGAATCGGACAGGCAGGCATGCTTCTGTGGGTGTTCAGCTATGCGCGCGAACACGACGCGTCAATAATACCTTACTACGGCTATGTGATTGCCTGGGTCTCCGTTATTCTCATGGTTGCGAGTATTGCGTGGCCAGTGGGGTTTCCCCGGGGCCGCCCTAGATCCACAGTCTATGATAGGTTGCTGACTCTGACGGTGAGGCGCCCATCGCGGCCATGGATGTCAACCGAACGCACCGCCTTGTTCTTCTTCACCTCCGTATTCATCGTCACCGGCGCATCGTACATAGTGCTCCACAGACAGACTCGTGGGGTTGGGCCTCTCTTTTTGATCGTGGGCCTCGTCTTCGTCTGGTACATGCTTCTTCGAGAATCTCATGCGGAGGCCTGGCTCAAGCGGCTGCGAATCAGCAAGAATGAGGAGGAACGGAGGAATGGACAATCCATCAGGGTGGGTCACGCGGCGTGGATAGCGTCCGTGACCATGGCATACGTTGCGGCTGTCCTTTTAGTGTATACATACGTCGGCGTGTTTGTCTCTAACGATTTCGGGCACGGCGGGGAACCAGCGACGAGGGTCCTCGTTCAAGGGGTGATTGCATTTGCAGCCGGTGTGTTTGCCGTGATCGCACATCGCCGGGCGACAGCTCCCGCCCTTCCTAGCAACCTGACTGTCGCATCAGTGACACTGTTTGCCGCGTTCATGGTCCTAGCATCTTTTCAGTCCGTGTTCATGTTTGTGAGCCTAGGCGTGCCCGTCAGGACGTGCCTCCTATTTGGGGGAATGGGATTGGTCGGCCCAGCGTTCTTCTATTTAGAGATCATGAGTGGGACGGGCTAGAATCCGGCAGTCCCTCCTATCGATTCATACAGGCAAGAAGCCCATGCCGTGCAATCTGAGAACTCCGCACATGGAAAAATGTTGAAAAACCGAAAGTGGGCCCAGCCGGATTTGAACCGGCGATCTGCGCTGTGTGAGAGCGCCGTCATAACCGCTAGACCATGGGCCCGTTCCGTGCGGGCCGATGAATGCCCCCTCGGTTTATAGCCTTTTGGCACCCGATCGTGCCGATTCTTTTATTCGCCAAATGATCATACACTGGAGTCAAGATGCTAGTCAGAACCTCGAAGGGAACGAAGGAGTTCAGGGCGATCTGGATGGAGCACGGGATCGTTAAGGCGATAGACCAGCGCCTCCTCCCGAACCAGTTCAGGATCGTCTCGATAAGGACGTACAAGGAGATGGCGCAAGCGATATGCGATATGACGGTCCGCGGTGCGCCTTCGATCGGTGCGGCGGCCGCCTACGGGATGGCCCTTGCGTGGCAGAAGGGCGTCGACTTGAAGAAGGCCGCCGAGACAATCAGGGCGACTCGTCCGACCGCGCACGACCTCTTCTACGCGGTCAATCTCATGCTCACCAGGTGCGACGAGGACCTCGTCAAGGTGGCAGACGACTACGCCGATGGCATAGTCGAGATGTGCCGAAGGATTGGGGAGAACGGGGCGAAGCTGATCAAGGACGGGGACAGGATACTGACGCACTGCAATGCAGGTGCGCTCGCGACCGTGGATCTCGGCACTGCCCTGGCACCGATGAGAATCGCGAAGCGCCAGGGCAAGAGAATATTCATCTATGTCGACGAGACGAGGCCGAGGCTCCAAGGGGCCAAGCTCACCGCGTGGGAGCTCTTGAACGAGGGCATCGAACACGCCATCATCTCCGATAACGCCGCCGGACACTTCATGAAGGACTCCATCGATCTCGTGATAGTGGGCGCGGATAGGATCGCTCGGAACGGAGACTTCGCGAACAAGATAGGAACATACTCCAAAGCGGTCCTCGCAAAGGAGAACGGAGTGCCGTTCTATGTTGCCGCACCGGTCAGCACGTTCGACTTCTTCACGAAGAGCGGGAAGGACATCGTCATCGAGGAGCGGTCCGAGGAGGAAGTGCTCTGTTTCGGCGGCTGCAGAGTGGCCCCGAAGGGTTCGAGGGCCCTCAACCCCTGTTTCGATGTGACTCCTTCCAAGTACGTGAAGGGATTCATCACCGATAAGGGCATCTTCAGGCCAGGAAAGTTCGAAACTCTCGTACCGAGATGACAATGCGTATAATGCTTGAACGCCCGGGGGGACGGACATCTATGATCTCGCATAGAGTCCCATCAACTGGGTCTCAGCGAGTATGTGTCCTCTGATCGCTTTCTCGAGGCCCTTCTTTCCTTCTCCTGGACGCAGCTCGGGCATCATGTCCAACGCGTAGAGCTTGAAGAAGTACCTGTGCGTCGACCCACCCGGAGGACAGGGTCCGCCGTAGCCCGGTCTTCTCCAGCTGTTCGTGCCCTGCATGATACCTTCGTCGAGCGACTCTTGCTTAGATAGGCCTTCCTTCAGTTCCCGTCTTTCGGCGGGAATTCCATAGATGACCCAATGAATCCAAGTCAGGATAGGAGCGTCGGGGTCGTCACATATCAACGCGAAGATCTTCGTGCCGCTCGGGGCATCGGCCCATGTCAACGGTGGGGAGATGTCCTCTCCGTCACATGCGTACTTCTTCGGGATCGACCCTCCGTTCTTGAAAGCCGTGCTCTCTAGCCTAAATGCCACCTTACATCCTCGATCCCCGAGTCAACTCCCTAGGTTATCGACTTGTCGACGAACGAATTGGATGCTCAGTGCGGCCAAACAATCAAGCCTGGAATCGTCATACAGTGGTGGAGGGTCGTCATATGGCGGAAATATACGAATGCAACGTATGTCATGTGCTCACTGGGAGACATGTCCCAGCGTGTCCGGTTTGTCACCACGGAGGTTTGACCAAGATCGGGAGTGTGACTTCGTCTTCCGAGGTCAAGGGTGCCGACTCAGAATCCCCTTGAGCGTCTCTCCGCCTGCTCCCCGGTAGGCTTTTTACCCAAGTTCAGGATATAGGCCGAGATGCCTGTCCTAGTGACCAAATGGTTCGGCGCGTTTCTGTGCGACGAGGGTAAGGTCAGGAAGGCCGCCCTGTTCCCCAAGGTGCCCGACGAAATCGCACTCCGGCTTGAGCAGATGAAGAAAGGCGAGGTCCTGAAGGAAGAACAGGATCTCGCGGGTTCAGCGAACCAGGTGGTCGACCGACGGTTAAGGGACATGGGGAAGGTCGTCAAGTTCGATTCGTCGTTCATCAAGCCCGAGAAATATGGATTTACCATCGACATGTACAGAGAGGCGACCATCGTACTCGCAAAGAGGGCGGTCAAGGCGAGCGTTGGGCCGGATGTCCACCTAGGTCAGGCAGTACGCGCCTACGGCGACCTCGTGTTCACGAACAACCTGCTTTCGGAGCGGCTGCATGAGTGGTACGGACTGCATTTCCCGGAGCTCGAGAACGTTCTAGGCGGCGATGCGTACGCGAAAGCCATTGCTGAACATGGATCGAGGGATTCGGTGCTGTCGCAGTTCAAGTTCAAAATGGATTCAATCGGCTCTGATATTGCGACGGAGGATCTGGAATCCGTACGCGTGCTCGCGGGCGCGCTCAAAGAAGCACAATCCTCGCGGGAAAAGCTGGAGAAGTACATCGACGAGCGCATGAAGCAGGTCGCACCCAACGTCAGTACGATTGCTGGGTCGCTCATCGGCGCGAGAATGATCATGCACGCAGGCAGCCTCCAGAGACTGGCGATGCTGCCATCGGGGACGGTCCAGCTGCTCGGAGCTGAGAAAGCGATGTTCAGGCACCTCAGGGAGGGGAGCCGGCCACCGAAGCATGGCATCCTTTTCGCTCACCCGCTCGTGCACAACGCCCCGCCATGGCAGCGTGGGCCGATCGCAAGGGCCTTGGCGGGCAAGATATGCCTTGCCGCGAGGGCTGACGTCTATTCTCATAACGACATCTCAGAAATACTCAAGGGCCAGCTCGAGAGAAGGATGATCGAGATCAAAGAGCATCATGCATCTCCGAGGAAGGGGCCGCACCCAGTAAGGACGCAGAAGAGACGAAGTCGCTGACGCATAAGTATTTTAAATGACCGTCATTTACCGTCACCAGCAGTGATTTGCATGGCAACGGAGCAAGTGGAAGTCAGAGAGCTGAAGGAAGGCAGATACATAGTCATCGACGACGAGCCCTGCAAGATCATTAGCATTTCGATGTCCAAGCCCGGAAAACACGGGGAAGCGAAGGCGAGGATAGAGGCGATGGGGCTATTCGACACCAACAAGAAATCCGTGGTCTACCCGGTCAAGCACAAAGTCCTCGTGCCTTTGATCGACAAGAGGCAGGCGCAGGTAGTATCGATCATGGGGAGCGAGGCACAGCTGATGGACCTCGAGACCTACGAGATGTTCTCCCTGCCCATCACGGACGAGGTCAAGGACACCATAAAGCCCGGTGGAGAAGTCTTGTACATGATCACCATGGAAAGGAAGAAGATCACAAGGGTGTGAGAATGCCCATCCGCGGCATGCTCAGGTTCGCTGACGCGGTCTCATCTTTTGAGGATGCGGAGTTCGTCGTGGTTGGCGTGCCGTTCGACAAGACCACGACATTCAGATCGGGAGCGAGGTTCGCCCCGACCGTCGTAAGGGAGGCGTCGCTCAACTTCGAGCGCGAGAACTTCGAGCACGGGGTGAGCTTCGAGGACATAGCCGTCCAAGATGCCGGCGATCTCTACGAGGAGGGAACGGTCGACGAGATGGTCGTATCCATCGGGGAAGAGGCCAGGCGCATCGTGTCGGCAAAGAAGTTCCCCATGTTCATTGGCGGGGAGCACTCCATAACCCCGCCGATCGTGAAGGCCTTCGGCGAGATCTCGTGCATATCGATTGACGCGCACCTCGACTATCGCGACGAGTATCAAGGATTGAAGAACAGTCACGCGTGCTCGCACAGAAGGATAGTCGAGAGCGTAGGCAAGGGGAACGCCTTCGCTTTTGGCGTCAGGTCCATCGCTGCCGAGGAGAAGGTGGAGGACGCATTGTACGCAGACGCCTTCGAGATACGCGAAAAGGGCGTTGAGGAGGTCTTCGACCGCATGCTGGCGAAGCTCAAGCGGAAGCCGGTCTATCTCTCTCTAGACATCGATGGGATTGACCCGGCATATGCCCCGGGAACTGGAACCCCTGAGCCCTTCGGGCTCACGCCCTGGGACGTAAGATACGTCATCAACAGGCTTGGAGAACGCCTTGTAGGCTTCGATGTCGTGGAGGTGTGCCCGCCCTATGACAATGGTAACACATCGATCCTAGCGGCGCGGATGATGCGCGAGGTCATGGCGGTGAAGTGGAAGAGTGGCACTGCCAGAACGAAGAAGTGAGTCATCCCTTGATCAGTCTCTGAACCAGTTTCACGTATTCATCCGCCAGCTTCTCGGCATTCCCCGACGTCTTCGATTCCGAGAACACCCGGAACAGCGGTTCCGTTCCCGAAGGGCGCACGAGGACCCACCCCTCCTTGAGGAAGATCTTCACCCCGTCTGTCCGGTCGATCCTCTTCCCCTTAGCCGTCCGCGCGAGCCGCTCCATCACGCCTTCCTTCTTCCCCTCTGGGCAAGGCGTTTTCTTCTTGAACTGGAAGTATTGCGGGATCTCATCGTTGACCTTCGAAAGCTTCCCCTTGAGCGCGACTATCTCGAGCATCCTGGCGACGGCCATCGCGCCATCCCTGCAGTACTGGAAGTCCGCGAATATCAGGCCTCCGTTCTCCTCTCCCCCGAAGATGCCTCCCTGGTCCATCATCTCGCGGGCCACGACTGGCGAGCCCACCCTTGTATAAGTTACAGACCCGCTGGACATCTTGACCGCGTCCTCGACTGCCATCGAGGAACCCACGGTCGTGACCACTCGCCTCCCTTTCTTCTGGGAGCAGAGGTACTTGGCCACGATCGCCAGGCTTCTGTCCCCATAGAGGTATCTTCCATTCTCGTCGACGAAGATGGTCCTGTCAGCGTCGCCGTCTTGGATGAATCCTAGGTCAAATCCGCCAGATTTCACGAGCTCGACCAGCTCCTTCGAGTTGTCGGGAGTCGGCTCGCTGTTATGACCGGGGAAGGCACCGTTGGGGTCAGCGTTGAGCGTTACATATTTGACACCGAGCCGTTCTAGAAGTCTCGGGACGACGAGGCTCCCAGCGCCGTTGCTGCAGTCAGCAGCCACTCTGAGCCTCGCTCGCCTTATCGCGGAGACATCGACTTTTGCCAGTATTCCACCGATATATCTGTCGATGGCTGTCGTGAGAGGCCTTATGCGACCGATCCTTGCCCAATCGGCTCTGGAGAACTCCTGATTCTGGTAGATCCTCTCGATGACCTCCTCGTCCTCCCTGCTCATCTCCGTGCCGTCTTTGTAGATGCACTTGATGCCATTGAACTCCGGCGGGTTGTGAGAAGCGGTGATCACGACGCCCCCCGCGGCCTTGTTCACCTTGACTGCATACTGCAGCGTCGGGGTAGGAACGATGCCGCAATCAAGTACCTCGCATCCAGTCGCCATGATCCCGGATGCACATGCCGCCTTGAGCATCTCGTTGGAGGTCCTCGCATCCGTCCCGAGCACCACTTGCCCGCCCATGAACGTCCCGATGGCGAGCCCTAGTCTTAGAGCGAACTGGCAGTCCATCTGGTCGGAGTTGACAACTCCTCTGACGCCGTTGGTCCCGAAAAGCCTGGGAATGGGCCCGGCCTTCTCCTTTCCAGCCATCGAACTAAGATGTCCGAGTCCTCAATAAAAGCTTCCTATGAATTGTTGGGAATCGACGACCAACTTTCATGATTGCTGACAAGACTTATTAGCCGAACAAGGCATGACCGGTCGAAGAGGGAGAGCGTATCGGATGGGTATGAAGGAATGGATCATTCCGCAGTCAAAACACTTCTTCGACATGTTCGACCAGCAGGCTGACGTTGTGCTTGAGGGCGCACGGGCATTGATGGACATGGTCACCAATTTCGACCACGTCGCGGAGAAAAGGGACAAGATAAAGGACATTGAGCACAAGGGGGACGAACTGGTCCACCACATATCCGACGAGCTCACCAAGACGTTCGTAACCCCAATCGACCATGATGACATCTCAAAGCTCACATCGAGGCTGGATGACATCCTCGATTTCATCGAAGCCGCATCCCACAGGATGTGGTCCTATGAGATCAAGACAATACCCCCCGAGATGGTCAAACTGACGGAAGTGATTCTCGCCTCTTCGAAAGAGGTGAACCATGCTGTCAAGGACCTCAGGAACTTCAAGAAGAAGAACGAGATCCTGATACATTTCATTGAGATCAACAGGCTTGAGAATGTCGGGGACGACATCACTCACGTGGCGGTCGCCGCCCTGTTTAAGAAATACGACGCTGTCAACATAATCAAACTGAAGGAGATCTACGAGTATCTGGAGGAGGCCACGGACAAGTGCGAGGATGCGGCTGATGTCATCAAGGACATCTTCATGAAGAATTCCTAGGGGGTATCTCCATGGATATCTTAGGGCTCTCGGCAATCGCGGCTCTGACAATTGGTCTCACACTCGCTTTCGAGTTCGTCAACGGTTTCCACGATTCGGCCAACTCCATAGCCACAATCGTTGCGACCAAGGTCCTTTCCCCGGTAGCGGCTGTCAGTATGGCGGCCTTCTTCAACTTCGTGGGTATCAACATCAGCCTTGCTGTCGCGAAGACCATCGGCAAGGGGATCATCGACACGAGCATCGTCCCGAAGGAGGGTATCGTCCTGGTATTCTGTGCGGTGGCTGGTGCCGTCGTCTGGGACTTGATAACTTGGTGGTTCGGAATACCGACTTCGAGCAGCCACGCTCTCGTGGGAGGCCTGATCGGAGCAGGCGTGGCGGCAGCAGGCACTGCGGTGATTGTGTGGAGCGGGACCTTGAAAACGATATCCTTCATAGTCATATCCCCGCTGATCGGCATGGCGGCTGCCTTCGGTCTCACCATCCTTGTGATGCGAATCGCAAGGAGAGTGTCGAGGACGACGGTGAACAAATATTTCCGTAGGCTCCAGATTGGATCTTCCGCGGCCTATTCCGTCACCCACGGCACCAACGACGGCCAGAAGGGCATGGGCATAGTCGCCCTCGTCCTGATCATGGACGCGGGCGGTTCCACTGCAGGCGGGTTTCCAATCCCTCTCTGGGTCATGATCGCTTGTCAGACAATGATCTCACTCGGCACATTCTTCGGAGGCTGGAGAATCGTCAAGACGATGGCCTCGAGGATAACGAAATTGGACCCGTATCAGGGGTTCTGCGCCGAAACTGGTGCAGCCGCGATGCTCTTCACCACTGCTCACATGGGGGTACCTGTGAGCACGACCCATACCATCTCGGGGGCCATCATGGGAGTTGGGGCGACGAAGCGGTTCTCTGCAGTAAGGTGGGGTGTCGGAAGACGCATCATGATCGCGTGGGTACTCACCATCCCAGCCGCTGCGTCGATCGCGGGCGCGCTGTTCGTTGTCATGCACGCACTGGGAGTCTAGACGGGACTGCGGGAGTGCAAGCTCATCTGCGGCGGATGCCAGTCCCGTAGATCCGCGCGAGCACGGTGCGCTTCTTCTCGTAATATCTGATGAAGACCGTCGTCCCCAGGGCTGCGCCAAGCGCGATGACGAACACCGGTATGCCCGACATGCCAATCGATACGAGGATCATGGCCGATGCCCCCATGACTAGCCAGGGTATGAGGAGCTCGATGAAGAGCCTGAGCATCGATTTCCTCTGTCGTGGCGCCTTTCTGATCTTCTTTGCCATCGGTGTTCCCTCGTCACTTCGGCTCGGGCTCCTTGGCATTGCTGACGATCTCCGACCTGACCTCTGTCCCATCAGGTATGGTCACGCCAGAGTCGATGATCGAATCGATGATAGTGCATCTCGCCCCGACCCTTGCATCCTCGAACAACACGGACCGTTCAACCTTCGATCGAAGGCCGATAACCACTCGTTCCGAGATGTACGCATGCGGGCCGACCGTTGCGCCGGTGATGACCGCACCTTCCCCCACCATCACTGGCTTCTTGATGACTGCTCCCTCGGAAACGCAGTTCTTGTCGATCGATTTGGTCTCGTTTCCCATCAGGGTCCAGTACGCGTCCAGTAGGCTCTCCCTCTTGCCGCAGTCGATCCAGTAGCCTTCGAAACTGAAACCGTACATGCCGTCGTCAAGTATCTCTGGGAAGACGTCGCGTTCCATCGACACGAATCCCTTGCCTATGTAACCGAGGATCTCCTCCTCCAGCGCATACACGCCCGCGTTGATCAGGTCGGAGAAAGCATCCTCCTGCCTCGGCTTCTCCTGGAACCTCTTGATCCTGCAGTTCTCATCTATGTCGACGACGCCAAATGGCGTGACGTCCTCCGCGGTCCAGAGCGAGATCGTCGCGATGCCGGTTTTCTCCTTGTGGAACCGGACGAACTTTGCGACATCCAGCGACGACAGGCTGTCGCCATTGATCACAAGGAACGTCCCCTGATCCTCCAGAAGGTCCTCGACGTTCTTCACGGCCCCACCCGTCCCTA
>Ga0315282_10000722_pt1 | contig 64717 bp, 49 predicted proteins | sample YL17G07_20_MG_FD_203693 | JGI IMG/M metagenome (GOLD analysis project Ga0315282, IMG submission 203693) | Sediment microbial communities from Yellowstone Lake, YNP, Wyoming, USA - YL17G07_20 | ecosystem: Environmental > Aquatic > Freshwater > Lake > Sediment | place: USA: Wyoming | collected...
GGAAACGCTGGTCGGATGCCATAATGCCTTTAACGGGGCCGGAAGGAGCTTTCTTTAACGGGGTTTGTCTGTTTCTGTCCCCGCCACATCCCCCGTCTTAGGCCAAGCGTAAGCTCGTTTTCCACAGTGACCGCAGACCCACGAACCGCAAGCATACCAGTGAGTGCTACGGTACGATTCCTATCTGAGGCAACACGATCGCTCCGCCAGCCGGGCACGTCCCACATTCAGAGCAACCGGGTCCTCCGAATCACGAAAGCGCGAAAGGTTAAGAAGACACGAAAGGGAAAGGGGAGGTGTGCCGTGGCTTTCCAGGTGTGGACATCGGAGTTCAGCCGCCCTTTTCGCGCTTTCCTGAGTTCCGTGGTTTCGTGACAGAGAAAGCGGGCGGTCGAATCTGAGCTTAGGATGCGCCGCTGCTTGCAGTCGAGCGTCGAGGCTGGCGCCGGCAGCCAAGCGGCCTGAGTACGGGCGTAGAGGACGCCGGGGTGGCCTGGCGCCCTCTACTTAGTCGGCACCGGTATTCAGTTTTGAGGAACGGCTAGCTTGTCTGATTCTCTCCTGCCCTTGCCGGCCTCCCGCGGTACCCCCCTTTCCGTATCCGGCGCGGCAAGGATCGTGAGACAGTTGGCCACTGGAGCAGCCCCGGCCGTCCGGGCCTACTCGAGTGGCTGGATTCTGGTAACCTTATCGAGACATACGTCCTCGATATCGCCCACCAGGTAAGCCCCGTAAAGCGGGACAAAGGTCAGGTCCTCGATGTGAAGCTTCATGGACTGCTCCATGCCGTGCCTGTCCTTCCAGGTCACTGAGCAGTCTTTCCCTATGTAGGGCCTGGCTTCAGGTATTGTCATCTAAGGACCCTCCTTTCCCGGCAGGCACAACGAAAATGCCAGGTCTGCCGATGCTTGCGCACCCTCTGAAGACGCCTGCAGCGCCTTTAGAAGGAGCGGTCCGCTACTTTCGGCAGCCTGGCAACCTTAGGAGGAAGATCCCTTAGGCCCGTTGGCTTTGCGTCCCCCGATTTCTCAGGGTTTGCCCTTGTCGCTGTAGTGCTTTCATTATCAATTATGCCTTCCGGGGCTACTGTACCGAGCTAGGAGTAGTACGGGTTTTGCCGACCGAAGAAGCAGAAAGCACACGGAGGAGGCACCAAGCGACGGCCGCCGGGGCTGCCGTCCGCTCAGCACACACCGCAGCGGGTGCAGGCGCCGACCTTGCAGCCGGGCGTCACCCGGCCTTCGAGCGCGCGCATATACTCGCTCCACAGATAGTCTTTGGTCACGAGCAGGTCGATATGGTCCCAAGGGAAGGTCTCGTCCCTGGTCCGCTCCCGGAGGGCGTAGAACCCGGTGTCGATGCCCAACTCGGCGGCGGCGTGGGCATATCCGACAGCTTCCTGGGCCGCCGCTGCTACAGCCCTGCCGAGCCGCCGGTCGCCGCGCGCAAGCCACGCCTGCACGTGGGCCTCGCGGGGGCTTTCCGCCGCGAACTCGATCCGCTTCTCCCCCGCCAGAGCCTGCCTGATCCGTCCAAGCCTCCGCGCAAGCTCCCGCTCCGGCGCCATCTGGCACCATTGGAACGCCGTCCACGGCTTTGGCACAAAACAGCTCACGGAAACCTCGATCCTGAGGCTCGGCTGCTGCGCCGCAATCTCCTTCACCACCCCGGCAATCGCCGCCCCGTCTCCGTCCGTCTCGCAGGGCAGACCTACCATAAAGTAAAGCTTCAGCCGAGGGAAGCCGGCTTCAGCGGCCATCCTCGCCGCCTCGAAGACCTCTTCGTCGGTCGTCGGCTTGTTGATCGTGCGCCGCAGGGTCTCCGTTCCGGCCTCTGGGGCGATGGTCAAGGTCCGCTGTCCGCCCCGGCACATCATCCGCGCCAGATCGTCCGTCAGACTCTCAAGCCTGACCGACGAGACCGAGAACTCCTTGCCGCCATCGGTCAGGCGCCTGAAGATTGCCGCGGCGTCCGGGTGGTCGAGGACGGCCGAGCCGACCAAGCCGATCCTCTGCCCCTCCGGAAGATCGGTGACGGTTCTCGGCCTCGGGGGCAGGCCCGCGTAGCCGGAGACGCAGAACCTGCACTGCCTTCCACAGCCGCGTACGACCTCGACAAGCAGCATGTCTGCGAACTCGGCATTCGGCGCGAGTATCGTGGAGAGGTTGCTACAGCTCTCGAGGGTCCGGGTGCGGCGCTTGGTGACGCGCGACGGCGCGGGAGGGCGGACGGTCATGCCGGCTAAGGCGCCATCCGCGTTGTAGGAGGGAGTGTAGAACCTCGGCACGTAGACCCCGGGGACCTGTGTGAGCCGGGCGAGGAGCGATTCCCGATCCTCTCCACGCGCCGCTTCCATCGCCCGCACCAGGTCAGCAACCAGATCCTCCGCCTCGCCGATGGCGAAAGCATCGACGATGTCGGCAAGCGGCTCGGGGTTGAAAGTCGCGCAAGGCCCGCCGGCAAGCACGAGTGGATGGCTGCCGTCGCGGTCCTCGGCAAGGACGGGCAGGCCGGAGAGCTCGAGGATCTGTGCAACTCCGGCATAGTTCAACTCGTACGACACCGAGAAGGCAACGACGTCGAACTGCGCGACCGGAGTCTGGGACTCGAAGGAGAACAGCCTCGTCCGGGAGCGTCGGAACTCCCGGGCATCCGCCGGGTCCGGCAGAAAAACGCGCTCGCAGGCTGCGCCGGGGGTAGAGTTCAGCAAGCCGTAGACGATCTGGTACCCGAGGGAGGACATCGCAAGCCGGTAGGGGCCGGGGAAAGCTAGACCGAACCGCAGTCGGCCTTCGAGCGGAGCGTGGGTTGTGCCGACCTCGCGCTCGAGCAGCCTCCGCGTCTTCTCTATCAACTTCCTCGACATAGCTCCATGCTATACGAAGCTATGTTCGATTGCAAACCTGGCTCATCATTTGACTTTTCCGCCTGCGCCATCTTAGAATTCTCTCAGCATTCTCTAGAAGGAGAGTCCACATTGCGCAAGGGCAGCATTCTGTGTGCTTCAGTCGTGTTTTTGCTCATCATACTGGGTTCGGCGCCGGGGCTGGCCCAACTGCTCGGCCAGCCCACCGATCCGGGGGCGGCTCACTTCGCCAACGCGCTCAATCTCCATAAGCAGGGCAAACTGGATGCAGCGGCCGAGGAGTACCGCCTGGCGATCAAGGCGAATCCGAAGATCACCCCGGCATACGTGAACCTTTCGCTCATCTACCTCCAGAAGAACAACCCGGACGCGGCTATCCCGCTCCTCGTCAAGGCGGGTCAGCTCGAGCCCAAGGACGCGCGGATTCCGGCCCAGCTCGCCAGGTTGTACATGGCCGAGAACAGGTTGGGCGAGGCGGCTGCGCAGGCGAGGATAGCGGCGAAGCTCGATCCGAAGAACCCTCTGGCTCACTTCACACTCGGGGTCATAGCTCTCAAGAAAGAGGATTACGGGGGAGCGGCCGCGAGCTTCAGGAAGGTCCTGGAGATCAACCCCAAAGACCCGGCAGCCACGCAGAACCTTGGCTACTGCTACGTGAAGCTGGGCAAACCCGCCCTCGCACTGCCGCAGTTCGAGAAGCTCGTGGCGATGCACCCGCAGAACGTCGTCTTGCGCCAGCTCGCTGCAAACGCTGCGATGCTCGCCGGCAAGCCCGACCTCGCCGTCAAGCACCTTGAGGTCATCCGCAAGGCCCAGCCCAGGAACGTTCCTGCGCTCCTCGCGCTGGCCGAAGTCTATGACAAGAAGAAAGACCGGCCGAAAACCAAGAAGATGCTCCAGCAGGTGGTTGCGATCGATAAGAAGAACTTCGTCGCGAACTTCAACCTCGGCCGGTACGCCTTCATGGACCGCGATCTCAAGTCTGCAAAGAGGTACTTCTCGAGTGCCTGTGAGGGGAACCCGAACAGCGTCGAGTCGAGGCTCAACCTGGCCCTGGCTGAAGCCCAGCTCCAGCAGTGGAGCGACGCCGAAAAGCACTACATGGCCGTGCTCAAGCTCGATCCCAAGAACCGCACGGCCATGGACGGCCTTGTCGGCGTCTACACATACGAGAAGAAGAACGACGAAGCCGTTAAGCAGCTCAGGGCCTTTTACGCTCTTAACCCCAAGGACCCTTCCCCGGTCTACCGTATAGCCGGGATCTACCTGAGCGAGGCCCAGAACGACCCGAAGAGATACGATGATGCCATTCGCGAGTATCAGACCTTGCTGAAGAAGGACCCGAAGGACAGGAATGCCCTGCAGGCGCTCGCTCAAGCCTACCGGGAGAAGAAGGACTACAAGAGCGCTATCGAGCAGCTTCGCGCCCTGGCAAAGCTGCCCGCGGACAAGAACCAGCCGTACTGGGTATCACCCGTTGACCAGATCGCCGACATCCTGATGGACGACGGCAAGTTCGACCAGGCGCTCGCCGAGTACCAGGCATTGGCAAAGAAAGACCCGAAGGACAAGAAGGCGTATATGGGCATGGCCGGCGTGTACGAGCGGCAGCAGAAGTATGCCGAGGCTGTTGCCCAGTGGCAGAAGGTAGCCGAACTCGACCCGAAGAGCGCCGAGCCTCATAGAAGGATGGCCGGTATCTACATGGCCCAGCAGAAACCGGAGGACAAAGAGGCCGGGGGCAAGCTCGCGGACGTTGAGAGGGAGCTCAAGGCTGCGCTCGCCGCGGACCCGAAGGACAAGGGGGCTGCCGAGATGCTCGTCCAGGTCTACAGGCAGCAGAAGAAGTATAACGAGGCCATCGAACAGCTTCGCGCGATGGCAAAGCTTCCCCAGCCGAAGCCGCAGCCGGGGGTGATGGTGCTTGGCCCTACGGGCTCGCCCGTCGATCGGATCGCCGATCTCCTGATGGAGCAAGGGAAGTACGAGGAAGCAGTAAGCGAGTACAAGGCGCTGGTGAAGAAGGACCCTAAGGACAGGGCGGCTTACGAGAGCCTCGCAAGCGTCTACGACAGGTGGGGCAAGGTAAACGATGCCATAGCCCAGTACCAGAAGATCGTGCAACTTGACCCGAAGAATGCTGCGCTGCGGAACCAGCTTGCCAGCTACTACCTGCGTAATGGCAAGTCGAGTGATGCGCTCCAGCAGTATCAGGAAATCCTCAAGCTCGACCCCAAAGGCGTCAAAACCATCAACCAGATAGGTGGAGTCCTGCAGCGGCAGGGCAAGAGTAAGGAGGCCCTGGCCGAGTACCGGAAGGCTCAGCAGCTCGATCCAAAGCAGTTCCAAAGCTATGTGGCGGCGGCGAACCTGCTGGACACAATGGGCAAGAAGGACGAGGCCCGCGCGGAATACGAGAAGGCCTGCAAGGCCGATCCCACCAATCCGATGCCTTACCAGGCCTTCGCCGGGTTCTACGCGGCCAACAAGCAGCCGGACAAGGCCATTGCCGAGTACGAGAAGGTGCTTGCCTTCGACCCAAAGAACATAGGCGTGCTCTACAACCTAAGCAAGCTCTGCGAGGCCGAGAAGCGATGGGACAAGGCCATAGAGGCGCAGAAGAAGATAGCGGCGGCCAACCCCCGTTACAGCAACATCGCCGCCGTGCCGCAGCTGCTCGCGAAGGCAGGCCGGGTGGACGAGGCCGTTGCCGAACTCAAGAAGCTGATGGAAGAACAGAAGGACCAGGCGCCCACGCTCCAGTCCGCGCTTGCCAGCATTCTCGCGGAGAGCAGCCGGCTGGACGAGGCTGCGGCTGTGTATACCGAGATGGCAAAGGACCAGTCAAGCCGCAGCGAAGCCCTGAACGGGCTGGCCTCCATACACCTGAAACAGAGCAAGACCGATCAGGCAGCCGACGAGTACAGGCAGGCGCTCGAGATCGAGCCATCGAACCCGGAGGTGATAGAGCAACTGGGCAAGATCTACGCCGACCAGGGCAAGCAGGCCGAATGGATCGAGTTCCTGAAGCAGCGCGTGACCTCGAAACCACAAGAAGCTCCCTACGACGCGCTGCTCAAAGAGTACGAGAAGGCCGGGAAGCTCGCAGATGGTGTGGCGTTTCTCGAGTCATTGCTCCCCGAGCGGGGCAGCGACAGGTACTTCAGCTCCATCCTCGCACGTTGGGAGACGCAGTCGGGGCGCTATGAGAAGGCCGTCGAGATCTACAACAAGCTGCTCGTCGGAAGCGAGCGGAACCCGGCAAACATAGGCGTCTACTCGGGCCTGGGCGATGCCTACGACAAGATGGGCAAGCCGGCCGAGGCGGCGGACCATTACAAGAAGGCCCTCGACCTCTCGGAGAACCCGACGATCCGCACCAGATACGCTTCGGTGCTGGAGAAGCAGGGCAAGAACGCCGAGGCGCTGGAGCAGTATCGAAAGGTCCAGGTCTTCGATCCCGCTAACGAAGACGCAGCGAACGGGATACGCCGTCTGGAGAATAAGCCGGAGTCTGGCGGGGGAGCGCAGCCTGCCGGGAACCCGGAGAAGCCGGAGAACCCCGGCAAGCCGGACTCGAAGCCCGCGAACGAGCCGAAGTGACCTTCAGATGCCTACTATGCGGGGCACGACCATATCCGGCACGACGCAGGCCGTTCGGGGGTAACGAGGGCGCAGGAGTTCATCGATGTCTGTGGTAGCAGCGCCTGCCGTGGCGCTGGAGATGCGGAAGATAACGAAGACTTACCCCGGTGTGCGAGCGCTTGAGAGCGTGGACTTGGCGGTGCGGCAGGGGGAGGTGCACGCGCTCGTCGGCGAGAACGGGGCCGGCAAGTCCACCCTTGTCAAGATTCTGGCCGGCGCGCAGCCCAAGGATTCCGGTGAAATCCTGCTCGACGATCGGCCCGTCAACGTAGAAACGCCGCAGCAGGCTATGGACCTGGGGATTGCGATCATCTACCAGGAGTTCAACCTGGTCCCCTATATGACCGCGGCGGAGAACATCTTCCTCGGCAGAGAACCGGCCGCAGCCCTGCCCGGGTTCGTGAACTTCTCCGCGATGTACGCCGAGGCACAGCGGATCGTGGACCGGCTTGGCGTCAAGTTGTCCGTGCGAACACCGGTCAACCGGCTCTCGGTGGCCCAGCAGCAGATGGTCGAGATCGCGAAGGCAACCTCGCAGCGCGCTCGGGTCATCGTTATGGACGAGCCATCGGCTACGCTCACCGAGCACGAGCTTCACAACCTCTTTGCGCTCATCCGGCAGCTCAAGAGCCAAGGGGTGAGTATCATCTACATCTCCCACCGTCTCGAGGAGATCTTCCAGATAGCGGACCGGGTCACGGTGCTGCGGGACGGGCGCCTCGTAGCCACTAAGGACGTGGCCGATACCGGCAGGGAAGAGATCATACAGATGATGGTGGGGCGCGAGCTTGGGGAGAAAATACCGAAGAGGCCCGCGCCGATAGGCGATACGGTGCTCTCAGTCGTGGGGATCGAGCGCGCCGGAGTGCTGCGCGACGTAAGCTTCAGCGTCCGCAAGGGGGAAGTCCTCGGCATTGCGGGACTGGTAGGCGCAGGAAGGACGGAGGTCGCGCGCTGCATCTTCGGCGCGGACCCGTTCGACGCCGGCGAGATATGGCTCGAAGGCAAGCGCGTTCGGATCAACTCACCTCAGGACGCCATCCATCTCGGCATAGGGCTGGTCACCGAAGACCGCAAAGCTCTCGGCCTTATCCTGGGCATGGTCGTCCGTGAGAACGAGACTCTTGCCAACCTCGGCTTCCTCTCCCGCCTCGGCTTCGTCAACCGCAGGCGAGAGCGCGAGGTCGCAAACGCCCTCGTCTCCGACCTCGGCATCAAGACTCCGAGCATCGAACAACAGGTCCAGAACCTTTCGGGAGGAAACCAGCAGAAAGTCGTGCTGGCCAAGTGGCTTTTCACCAGATCCAAAGTGATGATCTTCGACGAGCCGACGAGGGGCATCGACGTCGGAAGCAAGGTCGAGATCTACCAGCTCATGAACCAGCTTGCCGAAAAGGGAGTCGGGATCGTCATGATATCGAGCGAGCTGCCGGAAATCCTCGGGATGAGCGACCGGATACTGGTCATGCATGAGGGCCGGATAGCCGGCGAACTCGCCCCCGAGGAAGCCACTCAGGAGGCGATCATGCACCTCGCCACGGGAGGGCAGTGAGGGGGAGCGAGCCGCCCCATGCCGCCCGTATCGGGAACGAGTTCCTGAAACACCAATACGCTCTGCACTTTCCATCCCCCACCCCGAGCTTTCCCCGCCCGTTAGCCCCGTGGCGCGGTGCGGCCTGGCCTAGCCGGCGCGCGGGCCGTCTTTGCCATGAGGCTTGCCAGGTCCGACCCGCGCCTTGCGGTGTAGTTCGCTGCCACGCTGAAGCGCTTGGTGAAGATGATCGCGCGGAACCCGACCTTGAGCACCTGAGATATGGAGAGCACGCCGTTGCTGAGGGACCAGGAATCCTGCACGTCGAGAATCTTCCCGTTCTTCCCGAGCCCAAACGGCATACCACCGACGCTGATGGTCCCGCTGCCGCGGCCCTGCCACTGGCCGCTGCCCGCGGGGGTGAGAACCTCCGTCAGGTCGTGCCGCTGGGGCTTGTCGCGCTCGTTCACGCTCACTACACCCTTGCCGACGATCCTAGTCTTCGCGGCGCCGTCCGGGCCGATGCTGGTCGTGGCTGTTGAGCTGCCGATGTGCTGCGGAGCGCCGGTCGCCCCGTTCAGCCTGTAGTAGTCGAAGCTGCTCGCAAATGTCTTGTCGTCCACTCGGCTGACGCTGAGGTGGAAGTACTTATCCGGCGCCTGCTCGCCGTCCGTGCTCTGCTCGCACACTCCTATCCACTCGCCGACGAGCGTCTGGAAGAAGCCTCGCGCGCTGGCAGGCGATGCCGCTGCCGGCTGCCCCTGGGCGACTGCGGCGATGACGAGGACCGCAACGAACGTGACACCGATCGCCCGAAGCTGGTGGGGGAACGAAACCGCTGTGACCGCGGTTCCAAAAGCCGCTGACTTTCCTCTGGCCATTCGATTGCCTCCTGCAGTTGTCTCCAGAATCCATTCTGCTGCTCGGAACTGCGGGAGGAGACCTAGCAAACCGCGAGCGGGCGCGGACCCGTCGGTCCGCCCGGCCAGGCTCCCCCGCATATATCATGAGGACGCGTTCCGATAGCTCAGCGGTTCCCAAGGGAGCAGGCCGGGGTGCGGGAAGAGACCAGATTGGAGGTTGAAAGCCTGCCGAGCCAACTGTCGCCGGGTCGAGATCGGCGCCTTACGTTCCCGTGTGGCCGAACCCGCCGCTGCCCCGCGCGGTTTCCGGCAGGGCGTCCGACTCGACGAGCTTCGCGCGCACCACCGGTGCAACGACCATCTGCGCGACGCGGTCTCCTCGGTGGATGGTGACAGCCTCACTGCCGAGGTTGATCATGACCACCTGCACCGGCCCGCGGTAGTCGGAATCGACCGTGCCGGGGGAGTTGGCGAGCGTCAGGCCGCACTTCAGAGCAAGGCCGCTCCGCGGACGAATCTGAGCTTCGTATCCGGGCGGGATAGCCACCGCTATGCCGGTAGGGACCAGGGCACGCTCGCCCGGCATGAGTCGCACATCGGTCTGGACGGCGGCAATGAGGTCCATCCCGGCTGACCCGCCACTGGCGTAGTCAGGCAGCGGCAAGCCCTGCCCTTCCGGCAGCCGCTGGACCGGGATCTCCAGGGGCTCTGGGGACAGGGACCGGAGCTCGGAGCCTTCCTCGCCCCGCTCTCCGGTTTGCGCTCTCCGCCCTCCACTCTTCATATCCCCTACAGCTCTTCCTGCGCGCGGATGCTCTGCTGTGCCTCCTCGGCCTCTGGCGTGCCCGGAGCTATCTCGGTCAGCCGGCGCCAGAGATCGGCCGCACGCTCTCGCTCGCCGACCTCGTTCAGTATGTAGCCAAGGTAGAGCAATGCAGTAGTATCGTTCGGGTTCAGCTCGAGCGTCCGCTCGTACTCCCGGCGGGCGTCCTCGGTCTGGTCGGCCTCCTCATAAGCTACTGCGAGGTTACAGTGGTAGGACGAGTTGTCCGGCTCGAGCGCTGCGGCGCGGCGGAACTCCTCTATGGCCTCCTCCACCTTGTCTTGATCGAACAGCTCCGCGCCTTTGGCGTTATGCTGCGCTGCGGGCGACTCGCCGGCATCTTCGCCGGCCTTCTCGGCCTCCTGCTGAGTCGCGGCGGCAGGCTCGGTCTCTCGCTGCTTCTGTTCTCTATAGAGCCGGTAAGCACGGCCTGTGAGCGGCATGTCGCTGCCGATCTCGCGGCCGCAGTACCTGCAGCGAGGCCAGCCAGCAATGACCGCCGCGCCGCAGGCCGCACACGCCAGCACGAGTCTCACCCCGCACTGAGGGCAGTTCGACATGTAGGCCGAGTTGACTCTGGCCTCGCAGCTCGGGCACGCGAGCAGCGCGCGCCTGGCCTCCGATCCGCAGCTCGGGCAGTAAGCGGCGAGCGGCCGTAAGGGACCGGAGCAGACCTGACAGATGTCCGCGATCTTCGTTCCGCAGGATGGGCAGAAGGCATCGCGGTCGCCGACCGGGGCGCCGCAGTTAGCGCATAGGGCAGCCTGCTGGGGCGGCGCTGCCGGCTCGGCAGTCGGAGCGACTGCCGCCTGTGGGGGGCTGACAAGCTCCTCGATCCTCTCGGCGGCGGCCTCGAACCGCGGCTTGTCGATTAGCGAATAGTAGAGCCTGCGCTCCTCCTCCGGCGCCGAGCCTGAGACTGCGATCTCCAGCGTTCCTCCAGACGTCGAGGTCCCGACTCTCACTCCGAGAACCTGCCCCAGCGCATGCCAATACGCCCTAGCGGACTGGTAAGGCGCCTCTTCCCTTACGATGCCGACCCGTCCGTCCGTCGCAACCAGCGCCTCCCCAATAGCGCCGCGCAGCGAAACGAGCAGCCTCTCGCCCGGGATCAGCGACTTGCGCACCGCCTCGTCGAGATTGGCAGGCAAGTCCTGAACAAGGTTAACGCCAGTCATCCCCCACCTTCTGACCCGTTATGCAGCCGGGTCGGCAGGCCCATATCCTGCCCACAAGACCACGAATGGAGCCGATGCCTTGGTCACACCGACTCCATTCGATTCCATCGCTCTGATTTCCTGCTGAGGCTCTATCGCATCCCGGTCCCACAGCCCTGCAAGGCGTTCACTTGCCGCCCGGGCAGACGCGTGGCGGGGAGCCAACCTACGTTTGACCGTGGGCGGTTCACCATTACCCGGAGGCAGGAGGCGCAAACTCGGGCTGCACGGGAGCGGCGGCTGGGGCCTGCGCGCCAAACAGGTCATCGCGCTCCTCCTGGAACTGCGGCGGGCATTTCGGCAGCTCGAACGTGAACGTCGAGCCTTTGTGGAGGTCGCTCTCGATCTGGATCTTGCCCCCGTGAGCCTCCACAAGATGCCTCACGAGGTACAGCCCAATGCCCGTCCCGCCGACCTCCCTCGTGTCCCGGTTGTCCACCCTATGGAACCGGTCGAAGACTTTCGAGAGCTGATCCTTCGGGATTCCCATCCCCTGGTCCGACACGCCGATCCGCACTACGTCACCGTCCGCAACGGCCGTTATCTTCACCACGCCGCCCCCCGGCGAATACTTGATCGCGTTGTTCAGGAGGTTCGTCAGGATCTGATCGACCTTGTCCTCGTCCGCGACTATGATCGGCAGCTCGGACTTGATATCAACCACCAGTTTATGCTTATCGGTGTAGCTGCGCTGAACCGTCACGACCTTCTCGATCAACTGATGCAGGTTCACCGGCTTCGGGTTCAGGTCGAGCGCGCGCCCGGCCTCGATCCTGGACACGTTCAAGAGATCGCTGATCAGCCTCGTCAGCCGGTCGCACTCCGTGTCGATGATCTGGTAGAACTCCCGCTGGGTCGGAAAGTCAAAGACCGTGCCGTCTTCGTCCTGGAGAAGCGTAGATATGAAGCCCTTGATGGAGGTCAGTGGAGTTCTCAGTTCGTGAGATACGGTCGAGACGAAGGCCGTCTTCATCCGCTCGATGCTTCTGATCTCGGTGATATCGTTGAAGATCGCCACGACCCCGATGACCTGCTGGTCCTCGCCTCGCACCAGGGCGCTCTGCACCTGGTAGATCTTCTCGTCTTCCCCGTCCCCCGCGCCCGGCAGGCTTACTTCCTCCGCCATCTCGCTCAGGTCCTCGACCGACGTACGCAGGATTTCGCGGATCCGCTCGCTCTTTATGACCTCCTCATAGGTCTTGCCGCTGATATCACCGTTTCTGATTCCGAGCATTAACCGGGCCGAGGCGTTCATCTGCATGATCCGGCCATTCTTGTTGACCATGATCAGCCCGGCATATACGCTCTCGATGATGCTTTCGAGCTCTTCCTTCTCCTCCAGGACCTCCCGGTACATCTGGGCGCTCGCGATCACCGATGCGGCGTTCTTCGAGAGCCGCGTAAGCAGGTTCACGTCCTCCTGGATGAAAACACCGCCATCGCGCTTGTTGAAGACGTGGAGAACACCTATCGGCCTGGAGTCGATAACGCGGTTCGTGTCTTCCTCGCGCTTCTCGATCACGAGCGGTACGCTTACGCCGTTCCAGATGCCGAGCAGACCGACGCTTTCCTTGACGGTGCGGGGATCGTTCACAGCGTCGTAGAGGATGACGGGCTTCTGCTCCCTGAAGACCTCGCCCGATATGCCTTGAGTGGCTCTTACGCGGAAGCTCGTGATCTGCTCGTCGGTCAGGCCGAACGCCGGCTTGGTAGCCACGAGCTCGCCGGTGTCCTTATCGAAGAGCATGAAGACACATTTCTCGGCCTGGAGGATCATGGCGACCCTAAAGACCAGGCGCTTCAGGGTCTCCTCGAGTTCGGACAGCGAAGCCGGGCCTTCAGTGACCTCAGAGGCACGGAGCCTCTCTTCGAGCTGTCTATTGGCGCGCTCGAGCGCGGCAATAGCGACTCTGCTCTCCTCCCGCTGCCTCTCAAGCTCCTGCTCAAGCTCCCCAATGCGCGCCTTCAGACGCTCAACTTCCTGGTTACTCAAGACCGCTACCTCGCTAGAAAGAGCTTGTTCGTCGAAGCGACCGGAGCGCGGACGGCGTTATGAAACGGCCGCGCACGGCTGCAAGGGGTTGTTTCAACTGCGCCGGCGCCCGAACCGCCGCGCCACCACCTGCCCGGCAGATCCGCCTGGCCCTTCGGAGGATACTTACCCAACCGACGCATTATAGCATACGTCCAAAGCCACGGTCAACGGTTGGGGCAGCCGCCCGGAATGGTGAGCAAACCCAACCCAACTGCGGCCATCCTGAGCGTGATGCGCCGGGATCCCTGCACCCGGCGCTCTCAGCTACCACCGGCTGAGCCGACGATTCCCTGCTCGCAGTCGCAGCACTCCCCTTACTTCGTATGACTGAACGCGGAATGTTTTCGTTCCCGCCGCTCGGCGTGACCAAGCTAACCTATTTTCGGCTCGCTCTGCCGTAAGCTTCACTCCGGCATCTCTATCGGCTCTCGCAGCGTGCTATAATGCTACTCAGGGCTCTTTGGCGGCAGAGGTCGTCCGCTAACGAGCGCCATCGTCGGCGATTGCCCAAGCTCGACAACCGGCTGCGTCTGTAAGTTCGCCTCCTTGGGTAAGATAGGGCAGGAGCAAGATATCCTGGAAAAGGAGGGAATGCCTGATGTCCGCTGGTTTGCCGGAATACTTGAAGCCGATAGCGTTCGTGGCGCCGATGATCATCCGCCTCGCGCTCGGCATCATCTTTATGGCGCACGGCGCACAGAAGCTCTTCGGAGCATTCGGCGGCCCTGGGATGGGCGGTACGGCGCAGTTTCTTGGGTCGCTTGGCGTCAGACCGGGAGCTTTCTGGGCATGGGTCGTAGCATTGGCCGAGTTCTTCGGCGGCCTCGGGATCCTGCTTGGCCTTCTGACTGGAGTTGCAAGCATCGTGATCATCATCGACATGCTCGTGGCCATCGCTCTTGTTCATGGGAAGAACGGGTTCTTCATCACGAACACCGGGTACGAGTACAATGTCGCGCTGATCCTGATGGCGCTCTCGTTGGTCTTCTCCGGCCCGGGGCCGCTGGCGCTCGATCGCTTGATCCACTTCCCCTTCTAAGGAGCTGAGTTGACCGAGGAAGACAAGTCGCGGCAGCGCGAATCGCAACCCGGATGGGCGGGCACGCTTCTGGGAGCGGTGGCAGGAGCGGTCGCGGCGGTGGTGGTGGGTTTCGGCCTTAGCGCGGCGTTCTCCGCGGTCGGGCCGGCGCTCGTTGCGCCTTCGGAGGGCGCGCACCAGAGCGCACGTACGTTCCTCGCACGGGCCGGCCTGAACCTCTACGCAATCCACCACATTCGTATTGCCGGCGGCGGCCTGCCGGGCGGGCCGAGCGGCGCGTACGTCAGCATCGCATGGCCAATAACGACCTGGGCGATCCTCCCTGCTGCCGCGCTCGCGATCGGCGGCTGGCTGAGCGGCAGGCTGTCCGGAGCAAGAGGCCGGCACAGGTTCTGGGTCGGCCTCCTGTCCGCGGTTCCCTACGTCATCATCCTGCTCGCGGTCCGCGGACTGTTCGGTCTCCATACGTCGGCGCTGAGGTTCCCGCTGCCGAAAATCGCGGGCGTGGAGCTGGAGCCGGGGCTTCTGTCTGCGCTGCTGCGGCCGGCGGCCGGCAGCACGCTCTTCCACGGCCTGTTGTTCGGTGCAATCTTCGGGTCGATCGGCGCTCTTGGCGGCCTTCGAGCTATCTGGCGAGGACTGGTCCGACGGGATGCGTTCTGGCCTTCCTGGCTGCGAGGCGCCGTCGTCGCTGTGGTTCTCGGGCAGTTGATCTTTGTGGCCCTGCTCGCCGCGGTCTCAGGCCGCGCAATGGGAGCGTTCTCGCGAGGCGGCAAGAACACCGCGCCGGGAGAGCTGGCCCGCGGCTGGGTCACTAACCTCGCCGCGTCCGCCGGATGGGCCTACTACCTGGCCCACGGGGTGACGCTCCGAGCAGACACCGCAGTCGCGCCGGGCGTTCCAGAGGCGGAGCCTGTGGTTCAGAGATATCGCGTCGGCCTCCTGACTGGAATCGTGGAGGACGACAAGAGGAAGCCGGCGCCCCACTGGGCGTATCTTCTGCTGATCGTGCCGGCAGCCGCGCTTGTCACCGGGGGATTCCTTGCAGCGAAGACAGCAGGCCAGCCTGCCAGCAGGCCGGCGCTGGCCGCCGGTTTTGCCGCCGCATACGCTCTCCTTCTTACGGCGCTTGTGCCCTGCTATACTCTTGCCCTCCGGACCGTCATCACGACCCAAGGGCTGACCAACCGTACAACCGCCTCGATTGGGCCCTCCGCCGCCCAGGTCTTTGCGCTCGGCCTGATCCTCGCGTTCGTGTTCGGATTCATAGGTGTCAGTGTCTACCGTCCGTATGCTCGTTCGTGACCTGCGGCGCCCACCACACCAACTCGTTTCCAACTAGTCGCGCCCGGGCGGCAATCTCGCGTGTCCGCTCCCGTCTGTCACGTTCTAGGCGGTCGCCCAATCACACATAGCTGGGGGGTGGTGCCGAGCGGGATTTGGCTTCAGGAAAGCATAGAACGCTAGGAAAGAGGCGGGCACAGGCAGGCCGGACGGGCAGGCGAGGAAACAAGGAGACTCGGCTGGTCGGCCGGAGCGCACTGAGGTCCGCAAGTATGAAAAGGAGGTCATGCAATTGAGGCTGTTAGCTCCAGCCGCGATCCTCGCGGCGACAATGATTCTCGCAGCCGCCGTCCCGGCTGCAGCCGCTCCGAACATCTACGGCACGAGCGGCTTGATCGAGGTGCCGGATGACATCGTCTATCCAGTAGGGGCGGTATCGCTTGCCTATCACGTCATAGTCGAACCCAACGACAGCGACGAGAACCTCAACTTCTTCACGCTGGGAACCGGCCTTCTCCCGAAACTGGACGTGAGTGGCGGGGTCGAGACCAACGGTGGCACCAATGCCATCATCAATGCCAAATACCGGCTTGCCCCCGAGGCTGTTGGACGACCTTCCATCACGATCGGTGTCGTTGACGCCGCCGCCGAACTCAGCGCGGACGACAATCCAGGTATCTACATCGAGCTTGGCAAAAGCCTGACGGCCGCCGCCGAGGAAGTGTCCGGAGGCCGCTCCAAGCCCCTGCGAGGCTACCTTGGCTTCGGCACAGGCGTTATGAAAGGCGTGTTCGTCGGCCTCGACTGGACGCTTGCTCCGAAACTCTCCGGAATGCTCGAATATCTCAGCAAGGGGCTGGAGAACGATTCCCACTTCAACGTCGGAATTCGCTTGGCCATCTCGAACGAGCTGAGGCTGGATGCCGGCCTCTTCGACTTCAGTGACTTCACCGGCGGCATCAGCTACAACCTCGCGAGGTTCTAGCATCGCTAGGCAACTCTCTGTTGGGGAGGGATCCGAGATCCCTCCCCGGCGAAACCATGGATTCCCACCTGCATCGACGCTAAAGCATCGCCGCTCCCCCGTCGCCCCTGCCTCTGACCCGACCAATACCCGACACCCGACGCTCAACACCCAACACCCAGTCCGCTGGCCCTATCTCCGGCGTGACACGGTTCGTTCAGGGCGGCTGGCGGGTAACACCATGTGTAGTCGGGAGGGCCTGCGAGATGACCATCAGGTTGCGGATCGCCCTGCTGACTGCGCTTGTCATCGCGGCCATTGCGGGAGTCAGCGCGGGTCTCAGCGTTCGCTACATGAACGCGGGCATCGCCGTGATGGTTGATAGACGCGTTGCAGCAGAGGCAGGCCGCGTGGCGGATTCAGCTCGCCCGTATCTGGTGTCCGGAGATTGGGACGGCCTTCACCGGGTAGCAGATGCGGCAGCCAGAACCGTGGACGTGGCCCATGCTGCCGTAACCGACAACAGGGGGATGGTCCTGGTCGGAAGCGCGCACAAGCTGGAGGGCAAGGCCCTTCCTCAAGCGCGGAAGGCGGCAGCAGCGAGGGCGCCACTCGTGGGTCCGATAACGAAGACGACCACGGCAGCCTATCCGATACTCAACCTGGCCGGGAAGAGCATCGGCGCAGCAGTCGTGACGGTCCGCACCGACTTCGCTGAACAGGTTCTGAGGAATATCCAAAACACTGCCATCGCCGCCTCCGTCGGAGTTTCGGCAATGGGTTTGCTGCTGGCATACGTGCTTGCAGGTTATCTCGTGGCGCCGCTTGCTGCTCTGCTGCCAGCGATCCGCCGTATGACCGCCGGGGACCTGGATAGCCGGATCGAGCCTCCCGCCAACGTCCCGGAGTTTCAGGAGATAGGCCGAGCGTTCAACGACATGGCATCCGCAATCACGAGAAGGTTGTGCGGCCTGGAACTGCTCAATCTCATGTCAGCCGAAGTATCGATGGCCAAGCGAATGCTGGCTGTCGTGAGGGCTGTCGGGCACGCAGGCGCGGCCGTGCTGGACGCAGATGTGTGCCTTTGGGTGTACGATCCGGCAGGGACAAGGCTGCGGATGGCGCCTGCAACCAGAGCAGGAGAGCGGATCACAGCCGAGCCCGACTCCCCGGTCGCCTGGGCGGCGCGAGAGCGGAGCACCATCATCATTGGAGAGGGAGGAGACCTGCCTTCCGGGTCCAGAGTATGCGCGCGCTGCCCGCCGGTCGCGGCTGCGGTCATTGTCCCGCTGACGACACCGGATTTGGTCGTCGGCGCGCTCTCGGCAGAGGTGCCCTCCGGTGGCCGGTCACTATCCTATGAGGAGATATCCCTGGCCATTGCCATGGCTAACATAGTCGGACCGGCGGTCGGCACGCTTCAGAGAAGTGCGAGCCAGGCCCGTTCCGCTCGAATGCTCCAGCGCATTCTCGTCCCCCCATTGCCGCCCCCCATCCCTCGTCTTGATGTGGTCGCCCGCTATCTGCCCGCCGAGGAAATCGGACGAATGGGCGGGGACTACTACGATTTCATACACGTCTACGACCGCGTCTGGTGCTTCGCCGTCGGCGATGTCTCCGGCAAAGGCCATCCCGCATCGCAATACACTGCCATGGCAAAGTACGTCCTCCGCTCGTTCGTGCTCGAGTACAGGTCCCCACGGCGAGCGCTGCTGCGCACAAACGCCGCTCTTTTTGCCCAAATGGGCGGCGAGAGGTACATCACCATCTTCTGCGGAATCCTGAACACGGAAACGCTCGAACTGCGCTACGCGCGCGCCGGCCACCCGCCCCCGCTCCTCCACAGCGTCCAGACGGGCCAGGTCCGACATCTCCAGACCTTTGGCCTGCCCATCGGCATCTTCGACGATGCCAGGTTCGACGAGGGCGAGGAGAACCTCCAGAATGGCGATGTGCTGCTGATTTACACCGACGGCCTGAGCGAGGCCCACAGCGACACGGAGATGTTCGGAGATGCTCAGATCGAGGAGTCTCTCAAGCTCTATGCCCACCTACCCGCATCCGGCATTGCGGACGCAGTCATCGAGGACGCGAAAACCTTCTCTGGAGGCCGGCTGAGAGACGATGTAGCGGTTGTCGTGGTCAAGGTCACGGGCGACTGAGAAGAGCGGCAGGCGCCGTCTCAGACCAGCGCTCCCTGGCTGCGGAGCGCAGGAAGCAGGATTGTCGAGGCGAGCCCGCGTGGACTGACATTCTCTGTGATGGACAGCGCAGCCGCCGTGCCCGCAGCTTGACCCATCGCGGCGCAGCACGGCATTATACGGATTGCTCCAAGGCCCTCCTGGGTGCTCGATACGCACCGCCCCGCCACGACGAGGTTCTCGACCCCGAGCGGCACCAGACAACGAAACGGGACCTCGTACCAGTCACCGGGCGGCGGTGCGACCGCGCCTGCCGGCGTCTCGTCCGCCCTCGTATATCCCTCGCCCCTGCCGGAATGCACGTCAACCGGGTACGCGAGCCGCGCAATCGCATCCGGGAACTTCCGGGCGTGCACCACGTCGTCCGCGCCGAACACATACTCGCCGATGATGCGCCGCGATTCTCTTACCCCGATCTGAACCGGCATGCGCAGCAGGAAAGCGGCCTCAAAACCCGGCACGTATTTCTGCAGGAATCGCACGAGAGCCGCTGCCTGCCTGCGCCCCTCGATCTCGGCCTTTGTCAGGTCACCGGCGTCCGTGCCCGAGACCCCACCCACGTGCGTCGTGTTGAAAACCACCTCGCCGCGCCGCGGTCGGCTGATCAAGAACACCAGATCACCCGGCAGAGGATAGTCCCCCCGCTGCCTCGCCCGAGCCACAAGATCGTAGAACCCGGCCACCGAGACGACTCCCTTCGCAAGCTCGACCGGATCGGCATCACGCGGCAGGATCGGGAACCGGAACTCGTCGGGATGGTCTCTGACGAAGGCAATCACACGCACAAGATCCACGCCGCCGACATCGACCATCATCGTCATGGCCTGAGGGAGGCCGTCCCGCCCGCCGATCTCGAACGACGCGCCGGCGGACGCCGCAACATCACCATCCCCTGTCGCATCGACGACCCGAAGACCCGAGTATTCTTGCTCACCCGACTTGTTCACGACCCGCACCCCGCGGACCGTGCCCTCGTCTACGACCGCCGCCGCGACCCACGAGTGCAGGAGAAGCTCGACTCCAGCTTCGAGCGCCATCTCCTGCGCGGCGATCTTCATCGCCTCGGAGTCGAACGTGTTTCCCTTGATACCGCCGGCGCCGGCGAGCCGGGCGCGCAAGTCGTCGAAGAAGCCGGCGATCAGCGGCTCTCCCGTCGAGGTACAGTGAGTCATGAACGGGTTGACAAGCCCGGCGGTCGCAAGCCCGCCCAGGAACCCGTACCGCTCGACAAGCAGTGTCCTTGCGCCCAGCCGAGCCGAGCTTACGGCCGCTGCCAGGCCGGCGATCCCGCCGCCGGCCACTACCACGTCGTAGGATGGTCGGTCAGACATCTCGCACCATGGCTCCCCCCGAAGACCTTCGCACCCACCTCACCTCTACGCCCCGGCCCAGCCGCGCCGAAGCCGCCGGCCCCGGCATTCATCGGCATGACCGGCTCACTGCGCTCGCCAAAGGCAAGCCCCTCACATAGAACAGGGCGGGCCCGCTCCTCGCGAGCCCGCCCTCGAAGCACTCACACGGTAAACCCCAGCCTCTACTACTGCAGGCTATCCCCAAAGATCTGCGGGTTGCAGTTCTGGGCTTGGCTGTACGGGTTGGTAGGCGGATTGGGGCCCAGCCAGTAGTTGTACCAGTACGGCTCGCCGCCGGTACTGCCCGGGTCGGCCGGTGGGATCGCCTGTGTTGTGACACCGACGGCCTCCCTGAGTCGCTTTGCGGCTACGTGGCTGTCCATATACACGAAGTTCAACGTGACGCTGTTAGTCAGGCCCCTGCTGGCATCGCCCCAGTGCCAGCCGTTGTGCTCCCAGAAGAGCACCTGGTCGGAGGGGAAGTCGAAGTCCCCTTCCTTCTTAGCGACCGCACCGCCGAGGCCGAACCAGGCTGCGTCGACCGCTTGCTTCCAGAAGTAGGAAACGGCCTTGTTGTAATCGCCGGCCAGCTTGGTCACGTTCGGGTCCGAAGGGCACCAGATCAGGTCCTTGTTCTTCAAGTGGCTCTGGAGCAGCTCCGTCCAGCACGATGGATACCCGAGGTACGGGGTCGTGCTAACGCTTCCCCTTGCGCCGGCAAACCAGCTAAAGTTGCCCGCGCTCCACTGCGCAGATGGCGGATTCGTAGCCAGCGCGGAGCTCGGCAGCATCGCCTCGTAGTCGTTGTGATACATGTTGACGGCGAGCCCAAGCTCCTTCATATTGTTCTGGCAAGAGGACTTCCTTGCAGCCTCCCTTGCCCTTGCAAACACCGGGAACAGGATCGCCGCTAATATGGCTATGATCGCAATGACGACCAACAGCTCGATCAGCGTAAATCCGCCTTTCCTTCGGCTAGTAGCTAGCATCGAACTTACCTCCTGTTGTTGAAATGCTGTGCACGCCAGTGCACTGCTTGTTCGCGAGACCTTTGGCGACCCGGACACGGTGGCAGGCCCTGAAAGTCCTAGCGAGGGAACGTTCTCTTTCTGGGAAAGACGACACCGGGAAGCACGGCACACCTCATCCTTCCTCGATCGGAAAGACTCGCGCCGCAAAGCATACCCGTCACGTCGAGAGGTCAGCCCTGGTGTAGTCTCGTTGGTCGCGCAAAAGTTGGGCGAATCATCTAAGATGGATAAATGAGTCAGCTTCCTGCGCGATTCGCCGGCCTCACCCCCTCTGTCCCAGCAGCCGCCGGGACCGCATACGGCTCTATGCTAGCATGCTGTCCGACCTGCGTCAAGCCAGAGTCTCAACCTCGCAGGCCGCAACCTACATTGCTCTCGGATTCTTTGACTGGCGGGCCGGCGGAAATGTTCCAGTGATTTTGCGCGCAGCCGCTTCCTACTGCCGCTCGTAGACGGAAAGACCGTAGTTGGCGACCGGCGAACTGGCGGGGAAGTGCGCGGCCAGCCGGCAGTTGCCCTCGACCCAACCGGCAAGCTCCCGAGTGACCGATTCTCCCCGTGTGGCGTCCTCTACCACTACCCACGACCGGCGGGCCGCCCGGACGGGCGGCTCCGATCCGACATCCAGGTCCTGTACGGCAAGCTTCGTGTTCCGAAGATAGTAGGCCAGGGGAAGATGCATGGGTGAATAGACGGTGTCGCCGGGGCGGGCGTGGGCGCGAAGGAACGAAGCCGCGGCGCGGTAGTTCCACCTCTCGCCGTTCGACGCGGAGCCGAAATACGCCAGATCATGCTCGATAAGAGGCAGCGCTACGGCGAGCGGCACGACGAGCGCCAACACCCGGCTTCTCCACCACAGCGGACGGCAGATGGAGGACATCGCAGCCCCCGCGAGCAGTGCTGCGGGAGGTAGGACGACGAACGCATACCTGTTCTCCGCATGCGAGAGAGCGCCCGCCACTACGAGCAGCGCCGCTGGAACCGCCACCGCGCACGCAAGCAGCAGCGCACCCCGGTCGCGCCGCGATATGCCGAGCCATGCTCCGGCGACCGCGAGAAGTAGCACGGCAGGCGCCAGCCGGTAGCCGACCGACACCAGCATATACGCCCCGCCAACCACCGGGTTGGCAAAGCTGGTCCCGGTCTGCAGCCCCGCGGCATACTTCGAGAGCAGCGAGACCGCTCGCGGCCCGACTGCCATCGCGCCGGCAGCGAGCGGCGCGACGAACAGCAGCACGTTCGCTGCACCGAGGCCGCGCGGCCTCGGCCACCGCAGAACCACCAGCAATCCCACATACGTCCCTATCGCCGCCAGGACGAGCAATGCGGAGTAATGCGACAGGACGGCGAGCAGCATCAAGAGCCCTCCTGCCGCCGCATACCATCTCCGGTTCTCCTCCAAAGCCTGGTGCAGAGCAAAGAGCGACCCGGTCGAGAAGAAGACCGTCATGGTGTAGAAGCGCGCCATCTGCGACCAGTAGAGATGCCACGGGGAGACGGCGATGATCGCTGCTCCGATGACGGACGGCAGTTCGCCGAACGTGCGCCGGCCAAGCAGGTAAGCCATTGCCGGCGTTCCAACCCCGAACAGGGCTGGCACAAGCCGTGCGCTCCACTCGCTCACGCCCATAGAATTCATGCTCGCGCCGATCAGCACATACGACAGCGGGTAGGTCAACCCGTGGTAGAGGTCGCTGGGATCGAGCGAATCTCTCAGGGTGAATATCTCGTCCACCCAGAAGCTCCAGTCGCCCAGCCGGTGGAACCTCAGAGCAGCAGCCGCCCCAGTGAGGAGAAGCGCCACGAGCCAGACTCGCGCACGAGGAGCGGCACGGACAGGCTGCCGGCCCGACTCTACGGCTGACTCGACCTTCGGAACTGCCATGGTGTGCGCTCCCGCTGATGAGCAATCTACCCTGCCCGCCGGCCTACGAAACGTGTATAATGGAAGGTGACGACGCGAAAGGAGCAGAACGATGCAATCGGCGGATAGGTCCTGCTGCACGAAGGGCGACGCGGCTGCCCGCCAGCCGGAGGAGATAAAGGAGTTCCTGAAGGAGCGTTACGGCGGGCTGGTCGCCGACCGCGGGGAAGATAGCTGCTGCGCGGCCACCGGCGATGAGGTCGACGCGAAGGTGGCGCTCTCCTCAGGCTACACGGAAGAACAGCTCGTGCAGGTACCCGAACACGCTGCGGCCTACGCATTTGGCTGCGGCAACCCGGTCGCACTCGCGGGCATCGAGCCCGGCCAGACGGTTCTGGACATAGGTTCTGGCGCCGGCATAGACGTCTTCCTGGCGGCAAGCAAGGTCGGCCCCAACGGGCGCGTCATCGGCCTGGACCTCACCCCGGAGATGATCGAAGCCGCCAAGCAAAACGCCGCCCAAGCAGGCATAGAGAACGTGGAGTTCCGGCTGGGCGACGCCGAGGACATCCCTGTGGAGTCCGGCAGTGTAGACTGGATCATCAGCAACTGCGTGATCAACCTCGCACCGGACAAGGAGGAAGTGTTCCGTGAAGCGTACCGTGTGCTTCGCAGCGGCGGCAGGGTCCTGATCTCCGACATCGTCACGAGAGACCTGCCCGAGGAAGTGCGCCGCAGCGCGAAGGCCTGGGCGGGCTGCATTGCCGGCGCTGTCGAGGAGGAGACCTACCTGGAGGCGATGCGGCGGGCGGGCTTCTCAGAGGTCGAGGTCGTTGCACGAGTGGATTACGACGAGGATACCATCCGAGCCTGGCTTGCCGGGGCTGACGACCTGCTGGCCGATTCCGCCGTCATCTCTCAGGCTCTTGGAGGAAGAATATCCAGCATCAAGGTCGGCGCCGTCAAAGAGTAGGGTCCTGGTTCGGCGTTCGAGGCCAGGACACGATGGCCTGACAGTCGATGGGGCGTGGGTCAAGATCCCGCCCCATCTTCTGCGTACCGCCCTCCGCGCGCACGCAGACGCCGTCTCAGAGCAGCTTGCCCGCCCCTCACAGGCCGCCAAGCCCCCTGCACGCCTCCATGCGCACCTGCACACAGCTCGATAGCGATCCCCCCGAAGCTTTCTGCCGGCAACCAGCCCGCTTGCCCCGATTGGCACGATTCTTGCCGCAGAACCCATTGACGAGAATAGCAGGCGAGCGTTCCTGCGTCGGAACCTCCCGGCAAGGTGGTGCAATTGGTGGAACGATCAGTGCGGATGATTCTTGTCCTGTCGCTAATGCTGGCGGTGTGCGCCTTAGGCTGCCACGCAGCCGAACGGCCGCGTCCGGGGAGCGGCGCATTCCTGGTTTACAAAGCACACAGCGTGGGCGACCTCGTTCAGCAGATCGGTGCGAACAGGCTCGTTGCGGCCCGATTCACTCGCCATTTCGGCGTATCGACAGCCGCGCTGATCACGTACTTCCAGAGGAACGTCAGACTGGCAACGCTCAAGCGCCCGCTCAGGACCACGGTCTACTACATCCTGAAGAACGGCTCGACTGTAGGCAGAATGCACCTTCTTCCGTCAGGCGCGCACATATTCGCCACCTCCGATGGCCGGCCCATCCTGGAGAGTGAGTGTGGCAATCCCATGGTGAAGACCCTGCCCTCCGTGCAGGTTACGCTTCCCAAGACAACGCCGCCTCTGCCCGCGAAGCCCGCACAGGTGGCCATCGTAACCGAGATCCCGACAGTCCTGGTCGAGGCTGCTCCGGTTCTGGAGATGGGGCTGCCTTCGGCTCCACTGCCGGTGCTTGCGGCCGTCGCGCCCACGGTTGCTCCAGTGGTTGCTGCAGTGCCCGCGCCTCCAATAAGCCTCCCACCTGCGCTGATGGCAGCCGTTCCGGCGCTGATCGGGGTGGCCACAGTCCGCTCGCACAGCGACGTCGTTCCGGAGCCCGCAAGTCTGGCCGTTCTAGCGTTCGGCGCCTCCGGCCTGGCCCTCTGGCATCTCAGGAAGAAGCCGCGCAGCGCCCGCCGCAGCTAGCTCCTAGCTCCCGGGCCTCCACGTCAGCGGCCTACCTTCGGCGTCTCAGAGCCGGACGTCGAACAGCCGAACACCTACCGAGAGCGACAAGCCGTTGAAGTTCGCGCCAGCGAGGCGGGTGAAGTAGTCGTACCTCACCTCCGCATAGTAGCGGTGTCTGTAGATCACCCCGTACGCGGCATTGGCATTCAGACCTATGTGTGTCTCTCGAACGCCGGTGGACGTGTCCTCGAACTTGCCGTAGTATGGGCCGGCGCGCACGGTAACATACGGCTGGAAGGACAACCTCTCGCGGAGCCCTTTCTCCACACCAAAGGTGAGCGGGATCAGCCGGACCTTCGTGGTTCCATCGAGCTTGTAGCCGCTGGCTTCGGCAATGAACCGCCAGCTTGTGGGCTTCTCCCTCTCGAACGTCTGCAGGCTCACCCGCAGCCACGTATTCCCGAACTTCTCCCTTGTGGCCGAACTGGTCGGAACGAAGACTCCAATGGTGGCGGCAACGGAGATCTTCTCTTCGGTCGCGGATGCAGCGCCGCAGGCAAGCAGTAAAAGCAGCAAGGCAGCGCCTCTCATTGTGCTCAGCTTGTGCCTCCTTTTCAGGCTGTCCATCCCGCGGCGGCGCCGCGCGACGCTGACGGCCCGACCATCTGTCGCGAACCGAGCACGGCGATGGCCGGGCCGATTGCTCAGCCTGTTTCGTACAGTATACCACACCAGCGGAGGAGACGCTCCCATCCTACGTCAAGAGTGAGAAGAAATGTTGGGCTGGACCCTACCGGCCCCTGCACAGTTCTGCTTGTTTCGGCTATAATAGTATTGTGCCGGGATTCACAAACCAGCTCTCCGAGGTGCGCAAGGTGCACAAGAATGGGCTTCTGGTTCTCTTACTACTTGGCTCGCTTTCGCCGGCCGCAAATGCAGTCGGGGGCTACGAAGGGGCATGGTCGCCGGACGCTCAGGGCGTAGATCTTTACGCTTGCGGAGCGGAGGCAAGCGTGTGCTATGGCTCGGTCCCCGGTTCAGTGGAGAGGACGCAGGCTGGCGCATGGCCGCGGTACTTCCCCCTCACGGGCAGCCGCGCGAGCTTCTTCACACCAGTCTGGTCGCCCGACGGCAAGAGCATCATGTTCCAGGTCGGGAAGATGGTGGGCGATGAGCTGAGGTGGGAGATCTGGGTCGTGGACGCGGCAGGCGGAGAGCCGCGCCGCGTGGTCTCGGAGACCGCGGCGTCCGAGTACGTCTACTTCCTACGGAATATGGCGCCGGCGGCGGAGTTCACGCGAGACGGCGCCGGCGTTGTCTTTACGTCCGTGGCGAGCGGCGTCGCATCCGCGGCGCGGGTCACGCTGGCCGGCGGCCGGGTCCAGGAGCTGGCCCCCGCCCCGTCGCTCGCGGGCAGCCTGTCTCCTGACGGCAGGCTTTCTTACGTCAGCCTCGCCGGCCGGGAGGAGCGCGTCGTTGTCCGCGACCTGGCCGCGGCGAAGCAGAGGGAGATCGGAGGTTAGAGGGCACAGGCGAGGGGCCAGAGGTCAGGGGTCAGGGGTCAGAGGCGGGAGGCCAGTCATCGGTCCATAGTTAACTCGGATATCCGGGGCACAGGATTGGTCTCACTTCCCACTTCCCTCCTGCTACGTCCTATCGAGCAAGTTGCAGGTGAGGCCGTTCGTATGCTAGCATGGCTTTGTGAATTAGGGCGCAAATCGATCGTCTACCGATGCTCGTTCGCGTTGTTCTTGCTTGCCGCAGCGGCTGCATCCGGCGTTGAGCTGGAGCATGTCTACACTGTCAGCACGATTCCGGCCGGAGGCGTGTTCACGGCGCCGCAGGTCGTCCACGACCGCCCCGGCCGACGTGAGATAGCAGTCGCCGACACGGGAAGCGGTCGGATCAGCTTTCTGTTTGCCGTGAACGGCTTCTATGGCGGCACGAAGTTCGGCAAAGTCGCCGATCTCGCCCTGGACGAAGCTCACAACCTGGTCTATGTCCTGGACTCGGAAGATGGCACGATCGACGCCTTCAACCGGCAGGGCATTGCCAAGTTCCGGATCGGCAAGCAGGAGAAGATCGACTCGCCGACGGCAATCGCAGTGGATCAGGACGGCAGCCTCTACGTCGCCGAGGCAGACAGCGGTAAGATCAAGGTGCTGGATCGGAAGAATAGGCTTGCCCGCGTCATAGACGTGCGTGGGGAGGCCGGCCAGAAGACCGTGGTCGGGCGGATGACCACGAGCGGCGGCGACCTTTATGTTACCGATCCGGCGGGAGCGCGTATCCTCGTCTTCGACAAAGAAGGCAAGCTCAGGCTCTCGTTCGGGTCGAGCGGGTCGGCCCCTGGGCAGTTCCAGTCGACTGAGGATGTGGCGGTCGATCGTCAGGGCCGGATCTACGTCACCGACTCTACCGGTGCGCCAGTCCAGGTGTTCGACAAGACAGGAAAGTACATCTACCGGTTCGGTACGCGAGGGCCGCTCGACCAGGATTTCGTCCAGCCTTCCGGGATCGTGATCGACAGGTTCGACCAGGTCTGGGTGGTCGATTCCGCCGCACACAGGATCAGGATATTCGACCGGCTGGGCTTCTTCCTCACGAGCTTTGGCGACTACGGCATGGCGGAGGGATCGCTATTCTACCCGACGCGCATTCAGCTCGACGGTCTCGGCAGGACCTACGTGTCTCAGCGAGGGCTGCCCCGGCTTCAGGTCTTCGCGGTCGAGAAGCCGTTCCAGCCGTTCGACCGACCCTGAGAAGGTGTCGGGTGTTAGGTGTTAGGTGTTGGTGGGGCCCGAATACGTCGCAATCACGCTTGCCCGGCCCTCCATCACTCATTGCTCATCGCTGATCGCTGATAGAAGATGGCTGGACTGAGGGTTAGATTAGGAAGGTGTCTCGTAGTGGGGGCGCTTGCGCTCGCGTGGCGGCTGGCGCTTGCGGGCGAATACCATGTCGGCGGCATGGGCTTGCTTTGCTCGGACTGCCATACGATGCACTCGTCTCGGACAGCGCAAGTCTGGCAGCCGACGCCCTATCTGCTGAAGCATTCCGGGGAGGTTCCGCTCTGCATGTCCTGCCACGACGGGTCCGAGCCGAGAGCGCCGGACATCGTGTCGAACGGCACTTCGGCGGCGCCGGATTCGGCCGTTTCGACACCATATGCGAGCAAGTACGGTTCGAGCGCGGGCTTCTTCCAGGGTGACTACCTCTCGGCGCCGAGCCGCTACGGCCACGACCTGGTCGGCCCGGTCACGGCGCCGCTCTCGACCACCTTCACCAGGAACACCGGCCTTGCCTGTTCGGACTGCCACAATCCGCACGGTACCCCGAACTACCGAAACCTCGTCTCGGACCCGAATCCCGCGCACCCAGGCAGCTTCAGCATTGTCCTCGGGACGAACGTGACGGAGGCAATACCGGTCGATACTGCTTCGCCGAATCCTGCAGCCGCCTACGACACGGGCAACGTGGGCCTGTTTGCAAGCAACAACTTCCGCGGCTGGTGCACGGACTGCCACGATCAGCTTGCACAGGACTTGCAGGGAGCTTCCCCGGCGCATTTCGCGCGGCATCCCTCAGACGTCGGCATCGGCGGCAGCTACAGCCATTCGGCGCTCGGCAACTGGCTTTCGGGGACCGTCTCGGAAGCGACCGGGTTTGGCACGGAGGTCGGCGACTCCGCGGCAGGCATTCCGCGCGTCCGCTACGGCAGCGCGAACGGGTCCAGCACTGTCGCAGCCGCGGGCGATACAGTAACCTGCCTGTCCTGTCACAAGGCGCACGGCAGCGCTTATCGCTGCGGCCTGGTCTGGCCGTACCAGACCGACACACCGGACAGCCTTTCAGCCTGCCAGCAGTGCCATTTCAAGTAAGGAGTCGGGGTGAGGGAGAGGACGTTGGTCGATATGCAGCTTTTGACCAGGCTCCTCATAATCCTGGCGGCGCTCTCGGCTGCGGTCGGGGCGGGGGCAGACGGCGGCGTATATCGCTCGACCGCGCATGGCAGCTCGGCCTCCGGTGTCTATCGCGACACGTCGCTTCCGAGGGGAAGCTGCGCTCAGTGTCACTCCCAGCACGCCGCCGCGCCATCGAGCTTCGGCCTCTTTGCTGAGAACTACGGAGGCAGCAAGAACGCCGTCTGCTTTGGCTGCCATTCCGCTGGTTCGGTCTCTTACCTCGGGCAGAGCACGTACCTTGGCGCGCTGCACGACAACTCGTCCTTTGCCTGCTGGCCCGGGCCTAGCCCACCCGCGCGGCCGACCTCGGATTTCGGCAACTGCGCAAACTGCCATAACCCGCACGGCCACCTCGACCGCTTGGGCCTCGTCCCGTCGCTTGCCGTCGCTCGCGATGGGAACCTCTGCCTGACCTGCCATGACGTGAACGGCCCGGCTGTGGTGGACATCCAGCGGCAGGTCACCAAGCAGTACAGCCACAGTCTGGGCAGTCCGGCGCTCGCCGGAAGACACTCCGCAAAGGAGATGCTCACGCCTGGATCATACTCGGCCACGAACAGGCATATCGAATGCGTGGACTGCCACAACCCGCACAAACTCCCTTCGTCCACGAAGCACTCCGCCGGCACGAACACGGCTTCCGACCTGCTGAAAGGCGCCTCGGGGGTCGAGGCCGCCTACAGCACCGCGCCCTGGACCGCCCCGTCCTTCACCCCGAGAGCCACGGACTACCTGACCGACGTCCGCTGCGAGTACGAAATCTGCTTCAAGTGCCACTCTTCGTGGGCCTACGGACCGTCGCCGCCATTGGCCCCGTCAGGTTCCGTGGAAACCGACCAATCGGTTGAGTTCAACCCAAACAACGCCTCCTTCCACCCCGTGGTGGACTACATAAAGACCAACTCCTACACCATACCGACGGCCGCGAACGGGTCCAAACAGACGATGGAGCCTCCGTGGGACGCTCTCTCCGGCCACAAGCTCATGTACTGCAGCGACTGCCATTCGAGCGAGTCTCCAGGCGACCCGAAAGGCCCGCACGGCTCGACCAATCCCTACCTGCTGATCGCTCCGACCTCACCGACCGACGACACGCTCTGCCTGAAGTGCCATAAGGCATCAGTCTACAAGCCGGCGACGGACCCGGGGACGGCCGAGACCGGCAGCAGGTTCGACGAGCAGACGACGTCGAACGGCAGGGCGAGCCACTACTTCCACGGAGTTCAGAAGAGGGTCGGGTGCCGGCAGTGCCACTGCGGGAGCCGGACTGCCGCGGCGGGCGCGGTCTCGGCAGGCAGCGCGCACGGCACTAACCTGGCGCCGGACCTCATCAACGGCACGAACATAAGCTCGTTCCGCCCCGGAAGCTGCACCCCCACCTGCCATGGCACCAAGACCTATACTGCGGGGCCGGAGTAGGAGGCGCAAGGTGAGACCGGCCGACCGCTCTAGAAGGGGCCTGGCAATGCTCGCTGCTTTAGGCATCTTGAACTGCGCGCTGATGCCGCCCGTGCGCGCTGTCGAGCTTCAGGCCAGATCGGAACTCCAACTCTTCCAGATCAAACCCCGCGGCCGTCCGGTGCAGTCGAAGAGCTCATTCGCAACCACCTACAACCTCGGCTTCCGCGGGCCGCTGTCTCCCTGGAGTAAGCTGCAGAGCTTCTTGACCATGAACTCCTCGGACAACACCAACACCCTCAGCCAGGCGACCAACAGGAGCATGTCGTTCAGCCTGCTCTCTCAGGAGCGGACCTATACGCTGAGCGGCGGATTCGACCGCCAGGACTACCACTCCGTCTTCTCCGGGATCGCGCTGCCGATCACCTCCGGCGGAGCCACCACCAACCACTACGTCAACTTCATCTGGCAGGAGCCGGCGCTCCCGACCGTGAACCTGCAGTTCAGGCAATCAACCAGCCAGGTTTCCTCTGGACTTACCAACTCGTCCTACAGAACCGGCGCCTGGCTGACCGGCGCCTATTATGAGTTCAGCCCCTTCCGGCTTACGTTCGATAGGCAGCAGCAGGCTTACGACTATTCCGGCGGAGGCGGCGCGAACCATTCGCGCAACACGCGCAGCCGGATAGGGCTGAACTTCGAGCAGCGGCTGCTCGACGGGCTGAACTTCACCGCGGATGTCGCGCGGGACTCGAACTCGGTGACGGGCAGCGGCTTCAACACGTCCTCGGGCGGCACATCCGCTTCCTTCCGATTGGCCGCCACCCCCACCCGGTCGATTCTGCTCAGCGCGGACAGGGCGCTCTACTCGACCCGCCAGTCAGGCCCGCTCTTCCTTGTGAGCGGCGACTCCGACACTACGACGCTTGACCTCCGATCCGAAATCCTGCCCGGACTTACCTTCGGCGCCACAAAGCTCGACAGCGACCTGAAGAGCAGCATCGGCAGGACGCGGAACAGGACTCTCTCGGCGTCGCTGGGCGCAGCCCTGACACGTGAGACCTTCGCCTCGCTCGGATGGAACAGGTCCAGTTACGACTCTACTCCTGGGGAGCTGACGACCGACCAGAAAAGCACGTATCTCTCGCTCCACACGCCGCTCGGCTTCGAGAGCGACCTAAACGTCGATCTCGGCCTGACCGACTCACCGACCGGCCCCGTCGCAAGCAGGTACAGGGGCAGATACGCGAGCTTCCTTATAAGGAACAGGACTGCCTCGGACATGTCGCTCGGTGTTGGCTACCGATGGAGCCTCCTCGATACAGCCGGCACCCTTGCGAGCAGACAGAGCACGCAGGCCGTGGATTTCGACATGGCCTGGACCCCGGCGTCTACTCTCGGGGTCAACGCCCGTGCGAGCTACTTACTGACGAACGGTGGCACGATCTCCCAGTTCATCAGCCCGTCGCTCGACCTCCGTTGGGAGCCATCGGGCCAGAGCAGCCTTATTCTGCGCTGCAACTTCAACCAGTCCAGGCTGTGGGACCCGATCCTGGCCAGAATCCTCGGCCAGTCGGCCAAGGGCCTGTCCGCGAGGTTCAGCTACCGGCTGAGCGAGAGATCGTCGCTCGACGTTACCTACGATTACCAGTCATCAAGCGCAGGCGGGCTGGCCTTCCAGCGCGCAGTCCGCGTCTTCTTCGTGACCAGGCTGTAGGGAGGGTGTTGGGTGTTAGCTGTTGGTGGGTTGCGGGTAGCTCGGCGCGCATTCTCGGATCGCCGCCCGATCCGAGCGCGTCTCCAGCCCCGAGACCACAGGAGCACTCGGGGTTCCGGCCCCGTCACGTCTCACTTCCACCTTCTGGTTGGCGGCAGAGGGCGGGGGAGGGCGGACCTCATACCTCATCTTGACAGCCTGCTCACGCGGTGCGATAATTGGGGTGATAAGATGAAGATCAGCTTAACGAAAACGGTCGCAGTCGCGGCGGCTGCCGTGGTGGTGCTTGCCGTCGCGGGCTGCAAGGACGACAGTCCATCGTCCAGGGTATTTGTGAAAACCGGCACAGGCCTCGGTCCACGCATTGCCGTCGTGCCGTTCGATGCCGTCGGCAACGTCCGCAGCCAGGACGCCGGCCGGGTGGTCACCAGTACAGTCATCACGTACCTGCTCTCGACCGGGCTTTTCGACATCGTCGATCCGGGCGAGCTCGACGAAATGCTTGTCTCGAACCAGATCCGCGTGACAGAAGGCCTGAGAAAGACCGACCTGGATGCCCTCCAAAAGGCGCTCAACCTCGACGGCGTCATCCTCGGGCTGGTCGAGGAGTTCGGCGACGTCAGGGTCGGCAACGACACCTACCCAAGCATCGCCTTCAGCGCAAGACTCATCAACGCAAGGACCGGCGGAATAGTATGGGCGGGCACCATCAGCAAGACGGGCGCGGACAAGGTGACCGTGTTCGACATCGGCCGGGTCTCCTCCATAAGCAAGCTGTGCAAGGCTGCGGTGGAGGACATGGCCAAGTCGATGGCAAAGAGCTTCAATGAGGTCCGCGTTGCGCTGGCGCCGGGCGAGTCGACACAGTCCGTGACGGTCGCGAGTTCGCACGGCACAGAGAGTCCGGTGACTCCGGCGACGCCCACGCACGGGAGCACATCCGCCCCAACCACCCCGACTACGCCGACTGTACCCACTGTGCCTACTGGGGAGGCGACGGCCGCGGCCGGCAAGTCCGCTGACGAGGCCAAGACGTATGCTGAGGCCGAGCTCAGATCCCTGATCCCGGATATTCCGGGGTACGCAAAGGTGGAATTCGGCTATAGGAAGCATTTCCACGATACCATTGAGGGCAGCTACACCTTCGCCGAGGGCAAGCAGTCCGTCCAGGTGAAGCTCGTGGACTATCAGAAGATCGCACGCGCGGAGCGGTTCGTCCGGATGTACCACACCGATGAGCAGCCGGCCAGGTTCGCCGGCCTGCCGGCCTTTATCAGGAATGGCGATTGCGGGTATGAGTCCATCGATCTCGCCGTAGGCAGGTTCGGGCTGTTTGTCAAAGGCCCGTCGGCCAGGAAGGACGATGTGGAGAAAGTCGCCGCCGTGTTGGTCGCGGCGGTGAGGTGAAGAGAAGGGAGAGGAGCCAGAGGAGTTCCGCCTGCGCGCCTCTCCTTCCTTTCTTGCGCGGCTGACATGGTTTCTCTCGAACTGCGAGACATATCCAAGAGTTTTGGCTCCCGCGAGGTGCTCTCAGGGATCAACGTTTTGATGGACTCCGGCTGCCTGGCTGTGACGGGGCCGAACGGTTCCGGCAAGTCCACGCTGCTTCGGATCATCGCAGGGCTGCTCGCGCCGACCGGCGGCCAGGTCGTGCTCAGAAGCGATGGCCGGCCGGCCCCGCCAGAACTTCGGCGGGATCTGGTCGGCCTCGTGGCGCCCGATCTTGCGCTCTATGACGAACTCTCGGCCATCGAGAATCTCCGGTTCTTCGCGCGCGTCCGGGGGTTACGGACCGCGGATGCCGAACTCGCGGCTTCGCTCGAAAAGCTCGGCCTGGCCGGGCGAGAGAACGATCGGCTCGGGTCTTACTCCTCCGGAATGCGCCAGCGGGTCAAGTGCGCATTCGCCCTACTGCACGACCCGCCGGTGCTGCTGCTCGACGAGCCCTCGGCCAACCTGGACGAGACCGGCGCCGCAGCTCTCGACTCGCTCGTCGCCGAACACCGCCAGCGGGGCATTGTCGTGCTCGCCTCCAACCACCCGGCGGAACTCCGCTCTGGAGACTGCGTTCTCCAGTTGGGAGATTAGGCCATGCCGGTAGAGACAGACCTTGAACCCGGCCGGCGTCCCGCTCGTCCCGATGTGGCGGAACCTGGAATCTCCCCTTACCGGAGCCTCACTCCCCGAAGCACGGTCGAGATGCTCGCACGAGCCGCTGCGGTCTTCCGCAAGGACATTACGAGCGAATTCCGAACCCGCTACGCCGTCAATGCAATCGCGCTCTTCGCAGTGACGACGCTAGTCGCGGTCGGCTTCGCCGTCGGCGGGGTCGGAATCAGCCAGCCCGTGCAGGCTTCGCTGCTCTGGATTGTAATCTACTTCTCCGCGATGTCGGGACTGTCGAGAGTTTTCGTCCGTGAGGAAGAGGCGCGAACCGCGAGCGCGCTGCGGCTGGCGGCGGCGCCCGGCGCGGTTCTCGGCGGCAAGCTCCTGTTCAACCTGGTGCTCCTCGTCTCGCTTGAAGTAGTTATCGTGCCGCTCTTCGTGGGTATGATGCATCTTGAAGTAAGCGGCTGGCCGCTAATGCTCGCGACACTGGCAGCGGGAAGCGCCGGACTTGCGGTTACAGCAACGGTCGTGGCGGCAATCGTCTCGAAAGCGAACGCCAAGGGCGCGCTCTTTGCCGTGCTGTCCTTTCCCATACTCCTGCCGCTTCTGGTTGGCGCGATACACGGCACCCAGGCCGCCCTGTCGAGCGCGCGGTTCGCCGCGGGAATGCAGGACTTCAAGCTGCTCGTATCTTACACAGGAGTGATGTTCATCGTCTCGCTCTTCGTGTTCCGGTTCATCTGGGAGGATTGATGTTCCTTAAGATTCTGCTCGGCATTTGGATGGCAGGGGTTATCGTGGCAGCGTTTCTCGTGACGCCGCCCGGCGGCCGGGATTTCCTGGACCCGGATTCGGCGCGCATCATCATATTCCACGTGCCGAACGCCGTGGTCGCAGTGACAGCGTTTTTCGTAGCTATGCTCTACGCGGTGAAGTACCTGCGTGGACGCGACCTGCGTGACGACGCGAAGTCAGCGATCTCCGCGGAGCTGGGACTGGTGTTCGCGGCTCTGGCCATCGTCACCGGGTCGCTGTTCGCACGCATGCAGTGGGGAAGCTGGTGGAACTGGGACCCGAGGGAGACCGGGATGGTCGTGCTGCTCCTTGTGTATGCCGCATACTTCGCTCTGCGATCGGCGGTAGATGGAGCCGACAGGCGCGCCTCGCTTTCCGCTGTTTACGGGATCATGGCGATTGCGCCGATGCTGTTCCTCACACTCGTCTTGCCGCGTGTCGTGTTCTCGCTGCATCCGCCGACGGCTGTGGCGTACCCCAAGGCGCAGCGGCTTGTGCTGGTTCCGGCGATGCTCGGCTTCCTTGGCCTGTACCTCTGGCTGTTCCGCATTCGCACCGCGGTGGCCGAGGTAAGGCTCAAACTGAAGAGGTACTGATGGAGGCACGCCCGCAGGCGCCTCACCTGGGCAGGAGGTAATGCCATGTCTGGACTCGTAGCGTTTATGATAGCACCCCTCATAGTGTGGGTGGGTTTGTTCCTCTACCTGCTGGCGATCGACCGGCAGGTGAGAGACCTGAAGAGATGAAGAGCTACTACATCATCGCAGGCGTCGCGGTGGCGGCGCTCGTTGCGCTGGGGGCTTCGTCGTTCATAAGCTCGATGACCCCCTACGTCGTCTCGTTCGACGACGTGCGGGCGTCCACAGCGGACAAGATCCAGGTGCCCGGCGACGTCGTCAGGGCCAAGACAACCTACGACAAGGAGCGTGCCTCTCTCGTCTTCTCTCTCAAGGACCCGAAGGGAGAAGAGATGGAAGTAGTCTACCAGGGAACCCGGCCCGCCAACTTCGACCAGGCCAACCGCGTCGTGGCCATAGGCAAGTACCGTGACGGGGCCTTCCGCGCCGAACAGCTCCTCGTGAAGTGCCCGTCGAAGTATCAGAAGTAGGCATTAGATATGCAATTCGGTGACGCGATGATGATCGTGGCGCTTTTCGTCACGGTCGCCGCGGTAACAGCTTACATGTTCGCCGCGTTCGGCAGGCGGGAGTTCGTGAGCCTCGGGAGGGCCGCCTATCTGGCCTCCGCCGCAGCCCTAACGCTCATCTCGGCCTACTGCCTCTGGCTGATCCTCGGGAACCACTTCGAGGTCGAATACATATTCAGCAACAGCTCCAAGGACCTACCCCTGCTCTATAAGATCTCGGCTTTCTGGGCGGGGCAGCAGGGATCGTTCCTCGTGTGGGCGTTCTTCGGCGCAGTCCTCGGCGTCTTCATCATGCTGAGGGGACGCGAGTTCGAGCCGTGGCTGATGGCCGTCTGGGGGGCGATACAAGCCCTCTTCATGGTTCTGCTGCTCGCCGACAGCCCGTTCAAGCTGCTGCCCGCCCCGCCGGATATGCTCGCCCAGGTCACCGATGGCCAGGGCCTCCGCGAGCTGCTCCAGAACCCGTGGATGGCCATCCACCCGCCGGCCACCTTCATCGGCTATGCGGCTATGTGCGTCCCGGCGGCTTTCGCAGTGGCCGCTCTCGCCAAAGGCGACCTCAACTCCTGGTGCCGCACCACCCTGCCCTGGGCCGTCTTCGGCTGGCTCACCCTCGGCCTCGGCATCATCCTCGGCGCCTACTGGTCCTACGGTGTGCTCGGCTGGGGCGGCTACTGGGCCTGGGACCCGGTCGAGAACGCATCCCTGGTTCCCTGGCTCACCGGTACCGCGCTCCTTCACGGCATGCTCGCCGAGCGCTACAGAGGCAGCTTCAGGCGCACCAACATTGCCCTCGCCCTCGTGACCTTCCTCCTCGTCTTCTACGCCACTTTCCTGACCCGAAGCAACGCGCTCAAAGACTTCTCCGTCCACACCTTCGGCGGCACGAGCGTCGGCTTTCCGCTGCTGTGCTTCATGGGCGCTTTCCTCCTCCTCTCCGTCGGCCTGGCCGTATGGAGATGGAGGCGGATCGAGAGCCAGCCGAGCTACACGACGTTCCTCTCCAAAGACTTCCTGTTCTTCCTTGGCATCATCCTGTTCCTGGCATCGGCAGCTCTCCTGGCTATAGGAACGTCCGCGCCGATCATCCGCAACCTGGTCGCCGAGGTCGCCTCCCACCTTGGCGAGCACATCCCGATCTTCGGCAAGCTCGTCCCCGGCAAGATTGCGCCGCTCGATAGGGTGTTCTACAACAGAACCCATGCGCCGATCGCGCTTATCGTGCTCGCCCTTATGTCGCTTGCGCCGGTCCTTGCCTGGCGGCGGGGCGCGGCAGCGCAGGAAGGACGCCAGCCCGGGTCTCTCCTTGCTACTCTGGCCGTTTTGGTTGTCGCCCTAACCGTCTTCGCCGCGTTTCTTGTCCCGAGGTTCCTCGGTCGCACGAGCGCAGATCGCCAGTCGCTCTACCTCTGGGTGTTCGGAATCGCCATTGCCCTGGTTGCCGTCATGGGACTCGTGACCAACGGCGTCACCCTGTGGCGCACGAGGAAGTCCGGCCTCCGCTTGCTCGGCGGACTGAGCGCGCACGTCGGGATGGCCGTCCTGTTCCTCGGCATGATCCTCTCGGCTAACGGACAGGAGGCCAAGGGCGTTCTGCTCAAGGCGAACGGCAAGCCCTCGAGCGCTCTCGGCTGCCGACTTGCCTACGCGGGCAAGGAGGAGATGGGCGAGCGGAAGAGCGCCCTGAAGATCAGGATCGAGCACGGCCGGACCAGCATCGACGCTGACGTGATTACGGAGATAACCCGGCAGAACGAGTTCTACCCACACCCGTACATCGTCAAGTCCTTCGCGCGCGATCTCTATATCGCGCCACAGGCAGTCTCCGGCGCCGAGCAGAAGGTCCTTGCGCGCGGCGGTAAGCCCGTGCAAGTCCAGGGCTTCTCGCTGAGGTTCCTGGACTTCGTGATCCCACGGGGCCACGCGAAGGGCGACGCGCGGATCGGTGCGAGACTCGAAGCCAACATAGACGGCATGAGAACCGAGATAACGCCGTTCCTGGCGGCCCGACATGCTCCGACGCGGTCCGATCTTCTCACCCAAGTCCCCGGCCTGGGCGCTTCCATCCGCATTGACCGGATAAGCGTCGAGCAGAGAACCGTCTTCGCGGCGCTTCTCACGGCTGGCGGCAACGAGCAATCGCTGGTCCTGAGACAGGGAGAGAAGGTTCCGACCGGAGACTACCAGCTTGTCTTCAGGGACTGGTCCGTTCCCGAGCCTGAGGCAGGCCACGGCGGAAGGTTCTCCGTCACAATACGACTCGATGTCACCCATAAGGGCAAGTCTGTGGCCATTCGGCCGGTCTTCAGCCCGGGCGGGGCGTTCGAGCCGGCGACAGTGAGCGAACCGGCCCAAGTGCCGGGCGCCGACGCGGTCGTGGAGATAAGCAGTGTCGATATAGAGCACGGCGCGGTTGGTCTGACCATCACGCCGACCGTCGAATCCGTCGTCCTGGACGTAAGCACGAAGCCGTTCATCAGTCTGCTCTGGATCGGCTCGATGATCGCGCTCGCGGGCGGCGGCATCGCGATGTGGCGGCGAACCGCCGAACTTGCCCGCGCTGAAGAGGTGGAGAAGCAGGCGGCCGCGCGCCCCAAGCGAGCGAAGGCTGCGACCCGTGCTTAGCAGTGGTATGCCGGTATGTCCTACTATCCGATTGCGGTCGATCTGAAAGACAGGAACGTGCTGGTCGTGGGCGGCGGAACGGTGGCGCTCCGAAAAGTCGAGACGCTGCTCGAGTTCGGCGCGCGCGTGACCGTCGTCGCGCCCGAGGTCGCGCCCGACATAGAACGCCTTGCCGAATCGGGAAGAATAGAGCTTAGGCGCAGGGCTTACGAGCGCGGCGATGCCGCCGGACCGGTGCTGGTAGTCGCGGCTACAGACGACCGGGCAGTGAACTCGCGGGTATCGGAAGATTCCCGCTCGGCGAACGTTCTGGTTAACGTAGTGGACGACCCGGAGCTGTGCACGTTCATCGTGCCTGCAACCGTGAAGCGCGGAGACTTGGTGATAGGCATCAGCACCTCCGGGAAAAGCCCTGCGCTGGCCCGGCGCGTGCGGGAGAAGATAGAGGAGGCAATCGGACCGGAATATGGCGAACTTGCCGACCTTCTGGGGGAGATGCGGGAGCTTGTGAAGCCTCGCGTCGAGAGCCAACAGGCGCGCGAGGAAATCTTCAGAAAGATGCTCGACTCGGAGATTCCCGACCTGCTGCGCCAGGGTCGCCGCGCCGACGCCCGCGCACTGGCGCTTGATATACTTGATGGCGGCGTCGAACCCCGAAAGGGCGGAAGGGCTTAGGGAACAGAATGTAGCGGCGAAGCATTTGCCGTGCAGCAGAGGGCCATGCTCTTAGTCTGTGGCGCAAATGCTTCGCCCAAGGACTTTTCGTGGCAAAGAAGCGCTATGCATCTTGTGGTAGTAGGACTCAACCACAAAACGGCCCCGGTGGAAATCCGCGAGAAGCTCGCGGTTCCGGAGGGGAACCTCCCGAAGGCACTCGAAGCCCTCCGCGCCTGCCACTGGGTCGCCGAGTGCTGCATCCTCTCGACGTGCAACCGCACCGAAATCTACGCCGTCACGGCGCGCCATGAAGACGAGGAAGTCCTGATCCAGTTCGTGAGCGACTATCACGGCATGCCGCGCGCGAGCTTCCAGGACCACCTTTACCGCCACCGCGGACACAAGGCCGTCGAGCACCTCTTCTCCGTCGCCGCCGGCATCGACTCGATGATGGTCGGCGAGAACCAGATCCTCTCGCAGGTAAAGAACGCTTTCTGCATAGCCGACGAGTCCGATAGCACGAAAGCTATCCTGAACAACCTCTTCCAGCAGGCGCTCTCGGTTGGCAAGCGGGCACGCACCGAGACCGACATCTCCCGCGGAGCCTTCTCCATAGGGTACGGCGCCGTCGAGCTGGCAAGGTCGATCTTCGGCAGCCTCAGCGGCCGCACCACGCTCGTTCTTGGCGCAGGGAAGATGGGCGAGCTGACCGCAAAGCACCTCGCACGCGCCGGCGCCGCCTCGGTTATCGTCGCCAACAGAACGTTCTCCCGCGCGGAGGAGGTTGCAGCCAAGCTGGGCGGCCGCGCTGTGCCGTTCGATTCCATCCACGAGGCTATGGCCCACGCCGACATCGTCATCGGCTCGACCGGGTCATCCGAGCCGGTCCTCAAACGAGAGGAGATGGCGAAGATCATGCGGCTGCGCCACGACCGGCCCATCTTCCTTATAGACATAGCCGTCCCGAGAGACGTCGAGCCAGCCGTCAGTGAGCTCGAAAACGTGTTCCTTTACGATATAGACGACCTCGAGGCGCTTGTCCAGCAATCGAACGCTGAGCGGCAGAAGGAGATCGAGAAGGTCCAGGAGGTAGTCGCGGAGGAGACCCGCAAGTTCGCCGCCTGGATGAGGACGCTCGAGGCTGTACCCCTCATCAAGCTGCTCCGCGAGAGACTGGACGACCTGCAAGATTCGGAATGGCAGCGCTACAGCGGGAAGCTCGCTCATCTTTCCGAGAAGGACAAAGAGACCGTGCGTGCGATAATGCAGTCGCTCGTGAACAAGATCACCCACAGCCCGCTTGTGAAGATCAAGGAGTACGCCGCAAGCTCGAATGGCTACGAGAAGCTCGACGTCGCGCGGGAGTTGTTTGGGGTAGAGGTAGCTGAGGCGGAGGAGAACGCGGAACCTGGCGGGCCTGACACAAGCGCCGGGCCTGCCGACGTGGAGGATCGACAATGACATCGGCCCTGCTTGGCGCGAGCCTCGTGGCCTACTTCGCCGCCTCGGTGCTCTATCTGGCCAACCTGCACATAAAGCGAAGATACCTTGCCAGCTACGCGACCACGGCGGCTGTGGTTGGCTTCACCTTACAGACCATCAGGCTTGTAGCCCAGATACTCGCCCATGCCACGCCGTTCGCTGACGCCCCGGAAGCGATATTCTTCCTGTCGTGGGCGACCGCGGCGCTGTACCTCGTCGTGCTCGTTTGGTTCCGGCTGCCGGCGGTCGGCGCGCTTGCCATGCCGCTCGCCGTCGTTGCGCTTGCGCTTGTCTACCGTTTCCCGCCCGCTCCCGGCGAGCCGCTCGCGAGCGATAGCTGGCTTCGCATCCATATCGTTGCCATCGTCGCAAGCTTCGCGCTCTTCACGCTTGCCCTCTGCTGCGCGGTCTTCTACCTGGTACAGAACAAACTGCTCAAGTCGAAGAAGCTCCGCGGCATGTTCCGCAGGCTTCCGCCGCTGGAGACGGTCGATGCCCTCGGCCACATGCTGGCTGCTATAGGTTTTCCTCTGCTTACGCTCGGCATAGTGACCGGGATCGTCGGTGTCGAGATGGCGAAGCTCCGGCTCCAGATATCCAGCGTCAAGCTCTTCGCCGCAGGGCTGACCTGGGGCGTCTACGCCATCTACCTGCTCGCCCACAGCACGACCGGCTGGCGAGGAAAGCGCGCGAACTGGGTTCTTATCGTCGGCGCCCTGCTTACCGCTCTCACAACCGCCCTCCACAGGTTCGCCTGATCCGGTTCGTGCTATAATTACCCGGAAAGCGGAGACTGTGTGGCTATGACAGAAGTGGTGATCGGCTCCCGCGGCAGCGCTCTCGCGCTCGCGCAGACGCGCTGGGTGGCCGATAGCATTCAACTTCACAACCCGGGCATCGAAACCCGTATCGAGATCATCAGGACGAAGGGTGATAAGATACTCGACACGCCGCTTGCCAAGATAGGCGACAAGGGCCTTTTCGTGAAGGAGATCGAGATCGCGCTCTTGGAGGGCCGGATCGACCTGGCGGTTCACAGTATGAAGGACCTGCCGACCGACGCGGCGCCCGGCCTCCTGATAGGCGCGGTGCCTCCGCGAGCCGATCCGAGCGACGTTCTGCTGTCAGGCTGCGGCGGGCTGTTCGACCTGCCGCCCGGATCGAGCGTCGGATCGTCCAGCGTCCGCCGCAAGGCCCAGCTTTTGCATGTCCGTCCCGACCTGAGCTTCCACGACCTCCGAGGCAATCTTGACACGCGGATCCGCAAGCTGCAGACGGGCGAATACGATGCCATAGTCGTCGCCTACGCCGGCCTGCACCGACTGCAGCGGGAGGGCAAAGCCGGTGTCGGCCTCTGGCCCTATCCTGGGACAGCCGCTGGCATTCTTCCTGGGCCTCCTGAGCCTTCCCGCCACCCTGAGCCTGTCGAAGGATGCAATCCGGAAGAGGCCGGCGAGCGCGAACTGACCTGGGAGAAGCTCCCGCCGGGCATCTGCCTGCCCGCCGTGGGCCAAGGCGCCCTCGCGGTCCAGGTCAGGGAGAATGACGCGCTCACGGCGCAACTGGTGGCGCCACTCGACGACCCGGCGAGCCGCGCCGCGGTCACTGCCGAGCGGGCGCTGCTTGCGGCGCTCGGCGGCGGATGTCAGGCGCCGATTGCCGCGCTCGCCGTCGCTCAGGGCGACAGGCTGACGCTGTGCGCAATGGCCGCGAGCCTGGACGGGAAAGCTCTGGTCCGGGCGAGCGAGGAAGAAGGGATAGCGAACGCGGAAGCGCTGGGCGAGCATACGGCGCAGGTTCTGCTAGCCTCGGGGGCAAGACAGATACTGTCCGAGGTCCGCCAAGAGTCGAGTCCGACGAGCATGGGAGCCGCGTAACACGATGCATTCGGGGCAATGGAGACGGCTTGTGGGGGCGAAGCACCTGCCGTGCGCACTGCCGCCGGGTAGCAGCATATCGACGCAAACGCTTCGCCGAAGGGAATCAGCATGAACATTGACGTTGACGTACTGGTCCTGGGATCCGGGATTGCCGGCCTATCGTTCGCGCTCAAGGCAGGCGAGCATGGCCGCGTGGCGCTCGTTACCAAGAAGAGCGACACCGAGTCGAACACAAACTACGCCCAGGGCGGGATCGCGACTGTCATCTCCGATGAAGACTCTTTCGATCTGCATATCCGAGACACCCATGTGGCCGGCGCGTGGCTCTGCCACGAAGATGCTGTCGAGATACTCGTTAGGGAAGGCCCGAAGCGCGTCCGCGAGCTGATCGCCCTTGGGGTTCGGTTCTCCAGGGAACGGGGGCCGGACGGGAAGCTTCATCTCGCGCTCGGCCGTGAGGGAGGACATTCGAGGCGCCGCATTCTGCACGCCGCAGACCTGACCGGACGCGAGATCGAGCGCGCGCTTGTGGGGAACGTCAAGCGCGTGGAGAATATACGAATCTTCGAGCACCACAGCGCGATCGATCTCGTCTCCGACGGTCGCACCTGCCGCGGCGCTCACGTATTCGACCCCGATACCGGCGACGTGGTGACGATCGCGGCCAAGGTCACCATGCTCGCCACCGGCGGCCTTGGGCAGGTCTACCTTTACACCACCAACCCGGAGATCGCCACTGGAGACGGCGTCGCGATGGCCTACCGAGCCGGCGCGAAGATCGCCAACATGGAGTTCATCCAGTTCCACCCGACCTCGCTCCACCATCCTGGCGCGCGGTCGTTTCTCATCAGCGAGGCGGTGCGAGGCGAGGGTGGAATCCTGCGCCTCAAGGACGGCAGCACGTTCATGGAGCGCTACCACGAGATGGGCTGCCTTGCGCCAAGAGATGTTGTCGCGCGGGCCATCGACGCCGAGCTGAAGAAGAGCGGCGACGAGTGCGTTTACCTCGACGTTACGCATCTCGACCCGGCCAAGGTGAAGAGCCGCTTCCCGAACATCTACCAGAAGTGCAAGTCCGTAGGGATCGACATAACGAGCGAGTGGATTCCGATCGTCCCGGCGGCGCATTACTCGTGCGGGGGGGTGCTGACCGACGTGAACGGCCGGACGAGTCTCGACCGGCTCTACGCCTGCGGCGAGGTGGCTTGCACTGGGGTGCACGGGGCCAACCGACTCGCCTCCAACTCCTTGCTCGAAGCCGTCGTCTTCGCGCACAGGGCAGCCGTTGATGCTGGGAAGGTTCTTGCATCCGCCGATGGCCGGGGTTCTCCGCACCCCGGCCTGATTGCAGGGTACCCGGAGAAAGAGCACACCGAGCCGGTTCCCTCGGAGCTGATCGAGGAGTTGGCTCTCAAGGTCAGGACCGTAATGTGGAAGTATGTCGGGATCGTACGCACCGACGAGCGGCTTTCGAAGGCGCTTGCACAGGTCCGCTCGATCCTCTCGTCTGCCGAGCGGATGTACGAGCACGGCAGGCTGGCGCCCGAGCTGCTCGAACTGCGGAACCTCTCGCAAGCCGCGGAGCTGATCGTCCTCTCCGCACTCCAGCGCAAGGAAAGCCGGGGCCTGAACTACAACCTCGATCACCCGGAGATGGATGAGAGGCTGTGCAAGCAGGATACGATTCTGGCGGCGGAGGTCTCCTGATGTCCGGGGTTCTCCGGACCCCGGACATCAGGTATTGATCGAAATCGATGGGTGACGCAAAGAGGAGTGCTAAAGTCTACCTCATCGGCGCCGGGCCCGGCGACCCGAAGCTCCTGACGATCAAAGGAGCGGAGGCCCTGGCGAAGGCGGATGTTGTCGTCTACGACAGGCTCGTCCATCCGGCAGTCCTGAAGCACGCAAGGCCGGATGCGGAGATGATCTACGTCGGCAAAGCCTCCAGCCGGCACACGATGAAGCAGGAGGATATCAACCGGCTGCTCGTCGAGAAGGCGAAGGAAGGCAAAGTCGTCGCGCGGCTGAAGGGCGGCGATCCGTTCGTATTCGGCCGCGGCGGCGAGGAGGCCGAGGAGCTGGCCTCGGCAGAAATCGAGTTCGAAGTCATCCCCGGCATCACCTCGGCGATCGCAGTCCCGGCCTACGCCGGCATCCCGGTCACGCACCGCAAGCTCTGCTCGGCGCTCGGCATCATCACCGGCCACGAAGACCCGGCAAAGGCCGAATCGAGCATCAAATGGGAGAAGATCGCGACCGGCAGCGACACCCTCGTCTTCCTCATGGGCGTCGAGAACCTGCCGAACATCGTTTCGGAGCTTGTGAAGAATGGCAGGCCAAAGGAGACACCGGTCGCGCTCATCCGCTGGGGAACGCGCCCGGAGCAGGAAACGCTTGTAGGGACGCTCGAAACCATCGTGCAGCAGGTCGAGGAGACCGGCTTCAAGTCCCCCGCGATAACGGTGGTGGGCGAAGTCGTGGCGCTGCGTGAGAGGCTGCGCTGGTTCGACAACCGGCCGCTGTTCGGCAAGAAGATCATCGTGACGCGCAGCCGCGAGCAGGCGAGCGCGCTCTCCGAGAAGCTCGAGGCGCTTGGCGCAGAGGTCGTGGAGTTCCCTGTCATCAGAATCGTCCCGCCTGCCGACACGACAGGCCTTGACGCCGCGATCCACACCCTGGCCAATCAGCAGCCGTATGATTGGGTTATCTTCACCAGCGCAAACGGCGTCGAGCTGTTCATCAAGCAGCTCTTCGATCTGGGGCTTGACGTGCGGGCGATGGGCAGGGCGAAGCTGGCGGCGATCGGCCCGGTCACAGCGGCTGCCCTGGAGCGTTACGGGCTGAGGGTGGACTACGTCCCATCCGAGTTCGTCGCAGAGGCCGTCGTGCGTGACTTCCCCGAAGACCCTTCGGGGCAGAAGATTCTGCTCGCCCGAGCGAAGCAAGCCCGGGAGGTCCTTCCGGAGAAACTGCGCGAGCTGGGCGCGGAGGTCGAGGTCGCCGCGGTCTACGAAACCGTGCTCGAGGACTCCGACGCCGCCGAGATTCGGAGAATGTTGGATGCCGGCGACATCGACGCTGTGACGTTCACCAGTTCCTCCACCGTAAGGAACTTTGTGAGCCTTGCCGGAGGCCCGGCACTTCCAGGAACCGTGACGGTCGCCTGCATCGGCCCCGTGACTGCCGAAACGGCAAGGGGGCTTGGGCTGAAAGTGGACATCGTCGCGGAAGAATATACGATTGATGGGCTGGTGGAGGCGCTTGCCAAGCGCGGATTCCGCGGAACCCACAATTCCACAAGGTAAGAGCTTGATAGGCATAACCAAACTCTACTGCGGCACAGCGACACCCGGCGACGCGCTCCGCTACGGCAGGAAAAGCGGCAGGATGCCCGCTCATCTCCTGCAGTACTCCGAGGACAAGAAGCCCGTCGTCGTCTGGAATATGAGCAGGCGCTGCAACCTCCGCTGCGTCCACTGCTACTCGGACTCGGAGAACAAAGATTACGAGGGCGAGCTGACCACCCAACAAGCCCTCGAGATGATCGCCGACCTCGGTGAGTTCGGCGTTCCGGTGCTCCTCTTCTCGGGCGGCGAGCCGCTCATGAGGGAAGACCTCTTCGAGCTTGCCGCCTTCGCGATCAAGTGCGGCATCCGCCCCGTGATCTCCACAAACGGCACCTTGATCACCGATAAGGTCGCAAAGCGCATCAAGGAGACCGGATTCGGCTACGTCGGCATCTCGCTCGACGGCATCGGAGACGTCAACGATCAGTTCCGAGGCGTGAAAGGCGCGTTCAACGCTGCCATGCGCGGCTTCGAAGCCTGCATCGAGATCGGTCAGAAGGTCGGACTCCGCCTTACCATGACCCGCCGCAACTATAAGGACCTCGGCGCCATCTTCGACTTCATCGAGCAGGAGAAAATCCCCCGCGCATGCTTCTACCACCTGGTCTACACAGGCCGGGGAAGCGACATGATGAAGGACGACCTCACCCGCGAGCAATCGCGCCGGGCCGTGGACCTCATCATGGACCGTACCATGGACTTCCACCGCCGCGGCCTTGACAAAGACATCCTGACGGTTGACAACCACTGCGACGGGCCGTACCTTTACATGCGGATGCTGCGGGAGAAGTCCGAGCGGGCCGAGGAGGTCATGCAGCTCCTCCAATGGAACGGCGGAAACCAGTCAGGCGTCGGTATTGGCTGCATCGACAACTGCGGAGACGTCCACGCGGATCAGTTCTGGCAGGACTACGCGTTCGGCAGCGTCCGGCAGCGCAAGTTCAGCGAAATCTGGATGGACACGTCCGACCCGATCATGGCCGGGCTGAAGAACCGAAAGGCTCTGCTCAAGGGTCGATGCGCAGAGACCCGCTGCAGATGGGTCGGCGTCTGCAACGGCAACTTCCGGTCCCGCGCCATCACCGCCTACGGCGACACCTGGGCAGAGGACCCGGCGTGCTATCTGACGGACGAGGAGATTGCGCAATAGGGAGTGGAGGATCGGATGAGCTTCCTCGTAGCAAGAGGCAGAAGGCTCAGGCGGACTGAGAACATGAGGCGGATGGTCCGGGAGACGAAGCTCTCGCCGGACGATCTGATCTACCCGCTCTTCGTCACGCACGGGCTGGATGTCAAAATGGAAATACCGTCCATGCCTGGCGTGTACCACTTCTCTGTTGATGCGCTCTGCAAAGAGGCGGAGGAAGTGGCGAGCCTCGGCATCCCTGCCGTGCTGCTCTTTGGCCTGCCGGCCGAGAAGGACGAGCTTGGAAGCGAAGCCTACGCGCCCGACGGGATTGTCCAACGCGCCGTCCGCGCGCTCGAAGACCGCGTCCCCGGCCTCGTCGTCATCACCGACGTCTGCATGTGCGAGTACACGTCCCACGGCCACTGCGGGATCGTGCGCGAAGGCGAGGTCGACAACGACGAGACCCTCGAGTACATCGCCCGCATCGCTCTTTCCCACGCCGAGGCCGGCGCGGACATCGTCGCGCCCTCGGATATGATGGACGGCCGTGTGGCCGCGATCCGCGAGGCGCTCGACGAGAATGGTTTTGTCGAGACGGCAATCCTGTCTTACGCCGCCAAATACGCCTCGGCCTTTTACGACCCGTTTCGCGACGCCGCCGACAGCGCGCCTCAGTTCGGCGACCGCCGCGGCTATCAGATGGACCCCGCCAACCGGCGGGAGGCTATGAGGGAGATGATGACCGACGTCGAGGAAGGCGCGGACATTATCATGGTCAAGCCGGCGCTGGCATATCTCGACATCGTGAGCGACGCCAGCGCGGAGCTTGATATCCCGGTCGCCGCCTACAACGTCTCGGGCGAGTACTCGATGGTCAAGGCCGCGGCCCGGGCCGGCTGGCTCGACGAAGAGCGGGCTGTGATGGAAATACTCACCTCCATCAAGCGCGCCGGCGCCGATCTGATACTGACATACCACGCCAAAGACGCCGCGAGGTGGATGAGAGCCTAGGCTCCGTTGTCCCAGCCTACCGCCTCCCGATCCTCGCGATCACGACAGTCACGTTGTCCGCCTCCGGCCGCTGGGCAGCGGCCTGAGCGAGCGCCGCGCACGCAGCGCCGGCTTCGGACGAGGCCAGCACCTGTTCTATCTCTGTCTCTGTCAGCGCGTCGGTCAGCCCGTCCGTGCATACGAGGATATGGTCGCCCTCTCGTATCTCGTGGGACGACGGTTCCACCGGCAAGAGCGGCTGCCAGCCGATGGCGCGGTTCACGACCGTTACCCCGTCCGGCTGCTTCACCCACTCATCCTCCGTAAGCTGCAGAAGCCTGCCCTCCCGCAGGATGTACGCGCGGCTGTCGCCGACCGACACGACGTGCACCTCACCCTTCGATACGGCCGCCGCGACACAGGTCGCCCCCATTCCCGCGAGCGACTCGTCGCGGGCCTGCGCCTCGAACACTGCCGCATTCGCCTTCTGGACCGCGAACCTGAGCAGATGAGGTACGTCGGAGAGAGTCGTGCTTGCGACCGCGCAGCCGGCCGAGAAGACGTCCGCCAGCGTCCGGAGCGCCAGCCTGCTCGCCTCTCCTCCCGTCCCCGAGCCGCCCATTCCATCCGCCACAGCCACAAGCCCAAGCGTGCCGCACGGCGCAGTGTCCCCAACAAGGGCCAGGAAGTCGTCTTCATTCAGCTCTCTCGACCCTTTGTGCGTCGCAGAAGCCATTGTCAGCTGCAACTGCCCACGCGCTGCCATGCTCTTCCTCCACCCCTCATCGCTCGCCGCTCACAGCTCGCTGCTCGTGATTTACCCATCCTTGACGCGCACCTCTGCCGTCGGTATAATAGCACAGTCCGCCATATGGTGCTTGCGGATTTTTCGGAGCAGAAGACGGAGTCTCTCCGTCCTCTCTAGACCAGTCCCGATGTTCGAGATCGCTGTTGACGAGAAGTTCGACGCCGCTCACCGCCTTCGTGGCTACCATGGCAACTGCGAGAGGCTGCACGGACACACGTACCGCGTGCAGGTCTTCTTTCGCGCCGCCGATCTGGACGATCTCGGGATGGCTGCCGATTTCCGCACCGTCCGCTCCGCCCTTAGAGATGTCCTCAAGCACCTCGATCACACCTACATCAACGAGCTACCCGATTTTCAGGAGACCAATCCAACCGCAGAGCACCTTGCCCGCTATATATACGCGGAAATGGGCCGACAGTTCGCCCGCTTGCTGCACCGCGTTACTGTTTGGGAGACCGACTCTTCCGCCGCCACTTACTGGGAGGAACCATGAGCGCGTTCTCCGATCTGCTCGCCAGTCCGCCCGTCATCTGTGATGGCGCCGTCGGCACTATGCTCTACTCCCGCGCCGGTCGGACGGACCTGTGCCTGGACCATCTCAACCTCACCCATCCGAGCCTGGTCCGCAGTGTCCACCACGACTACGTGCTGGCCGGAGCACAGATCATCGAGACCAACACGTTCGGCGCGAATCGCGTCAGGCTTGCCGCTCACGACCTGGGTGACCAGGTGCGTGAGATCAACACAGCCGGAGCGAGGCTGGCAAGAGAAGAGGCCGCCGGCCGAGCACTCGTGGCTGGGTCTGTCGGCCCGACGGGCAGGATTCTCGAGCCCTACGGGCCGCTCACGCTCCGCGAAGCACAGGACGCCTTTGGCGAGCAGATCGAGGCGCTTGCGAGCGGTGGTGTTGATGTCATTTTCGTCGAGACGATGGCAGACCTCCGGGAGGCCGCCGCCGCAGTCCAGGCCGCAAAGGATGCCGGACTCCCGGTTGCGGCGATGATGTCGTTCGCTCAAGAGGGCCGGACTATGATGGGCGTCAGCCCCGCTGCTGCCGTCCGCAGACTCGAAGACCTGGACGCCGACGTCGTCGGCGCGAACTGCGGGACCGGCTTCCACGACATGCTCGGCGTCATCCAGGAGATGGCGGGGGTGGCCGGCCGCCCGGTCATAGCGCAGCCTAACGCCGGCTTCCCGCAATCCGTTGACGGACGGCTCGTCTATGCCAGCAGCCCTGCCTATCTCGCCGACTATGCCAGGCAGTTCGTCGGCCTTGGGGTCGCCATTATCGGCGGATGCTGCGGCACGACACCAGACCATATCCGCGCGATAGCGGAGGCCCTGCGGGGGTAGGACATGGCGCTGAGAGACATCCTTGGCAGCAAGTTCGTGACCACAGTCGAGATAGATCCTCCCCGCGGCGTGGCGATCGAGAAGACGCTCGGCAAGGCTGCCGTGCTGCGTGGTTTCGATGCCATCAACATCGCCGACAGTCCCATGGCCCGCGTCCGGATGAGCCCGGTCGCCCTTGCCCACCTGCTCCGGGAATGCATGGGGATCGACACGATCCTGCACATGACCTGCCGGGATCGGAACCTGCTCAGCCTTCAGTCGGACCTGCTCGGCGCCTACGCCCTCGGTGTCCAGAACGTGCTCGCCCTCACCGGCGACCCCGTGAGCGTCGGCGACTATCCGCAGGCGACAGGGGTTTTCGACGTAACGAGCGAAGGTCTGGTGCGGATCATCAGCCAGCTCAACTCCGGGACCGACCTTGCCGGCAATCCGCTCTCGGAGCCGCCGAAGTTCGGCATAGGCGTCGCCGTGAACCCGGCCGCCGATGACCTGCCGAAGGAGATCGGGCGCCTTCAGAAGAAGCTGGAGGCTGGCGCTCACTTCGCGCTGACCCAGCCTGTCTACGATCTCCCGCTTCTCGAGGAGTTCCTCGGCGCGCTCGGCGGGATCGAGATGCCCATTCTGATCGGTGTCCTGCCGCTTCGAAGCTCGAAGCACGCCGAGTTCCTTCATAACGAGGTGCCGGGCATTTCGATCCCGGAGGACGTAAGGAGGCGGATGCGCGAGGCGCCCGAGCAGGACGCCCGCGCGGTTGGCATAGAGATCGCCGTCCAGTTCCTCTCCGCCGCAAAGAAGCTTGTGGCGGGAGCATATTTCATGCCGCCCTTCAGCGACTACGAAATGGCCGCCGAGATCGCATCGACGGCGCTAACGTAGCGGCCGGGCGACTTCCCGGCGAGCGATCCTTTACACTTTACACTCTGCACTTTGCACTGGTAACTTTCGATGTCTTCGCCGACAGCGAACATAACTGAGATATTCGCCTCGATCCAGGGCGAGGGGCTTTACGCGGGCCGGCCCCACGCATTCGTCCGCATGAGCGGGTGCAACCTGAACTGCAGCTACTGCGACACACCCGCTGCGCGCGACCGCCAGCGCCCCTTCTGCTCTGTCGAGAAGACGCCCGGCCACGGCGACTTCGCCTACATGCAGAACCCGCTTGCCGTGGATGATGTGGCAGAGGCCGTCGGGCTGCTTGGGTGCAGAGACGCCTCGATCACCGGAGGCGAGCCGCTGCTCCAGACGGACTTCCTGGTCCGCCTCCTGCCCGCGCTGCGGTCGAAGGGCCACCGGGTACACCTCGAGACGAACGGAACACGGCCCGAGGAGATCGCGCGACTTGCGGGCCAACTCGACGTGGTAGCGATGGACTTCAAGCTGCCTTCGGCCACCGGATGTGAGGACCATTCCGACCTCCATGCCCGGTCCCTGAAGGCCACCAAGGGAGCCAAAGTCTTCGCCAAGGCCGTGGTAACCGAGGGGGTCACCGATGACGAAATCCGCAGGTGCGCCGAAGTCATCGCCGCCGCAGGCAAGCCGGTACCGCTCGTTCTGCAGCCTGTCACACCCGGACCCCCCGGCTGCGTGCCTCCCTCCCTTGCCCGGCTGGTCGCCATTCACAAGCTCGCATCCGAGATCGTTGACGATGTTCGCGTCATCCCGCAGCTTCACAGGCTGATGGGAATCAGATGAGCAGCGAGCGGCTTGGCCGGTGTTTCGGGAACTTGCTCCCGAAACCGGACTCAATGGGCCGGGACACCCATTCCCCGCGCCCAGGCTGCACACTTGGACATCGGAATCACAACCACAATCCCAGTTGAGATAGTCTTCGCCGCCGGGCATGTGCCGGTGGACCTCAACAACGTCTTCATCGCCTCGGAGGACCCCCTACAGCTCGTCCGCCGCGCCGAGCACGACGGCTATCCGAGAAACGTCTGCGGCTGGATCAAGGGAATCTATGCTACGGCGCTCGACCGGGGGATCCGGACGGTCATCGCCGCCGTAGAGGGCGACTGCAGCCAGACTCAGGCAATGATGGAGACGCTCGAAATGCAGGGCGTCGAGACCATACCCTTCGCGTTCCCCTACGGCCGCGACAGGGACCTCCTATCCATGCAACTCCACAAGCTCGCGGAGCGGCTGGGCGCCGACTGGAAGGCTGTCCAGGAATGGAAGGTCAGGCTGGACGCCATCCGCCGGAAGATCCACCGGATCGACGAGCTCACCTGGCGCGACGGCAAGGTGACCGGCGCGGAGAACCACCTCTGGCAGATCAGCGCAAGCGACTTCTGGGGCGACCCCGAGCGGTTCGAGCACGAGATCGATCGGTTCCTTGCCGAGGTGGCGGCCAGGGAGCCTGAGCCGGGCGGAATCCGCATCGGCTATGTCGGCATCCCTCCGATCTTCACCGACTTCTACCAGTTCCTGGAGCAGAAGGGCGCACATGTGGTCTACAACGAGGTGCAGAGGCAGTTTGCGATGCCCTTCGAGACGCAGGACATCGTCGAGCAATATGCCCGCTACACCTACCCTTACGACATCTTCGGCCGGATCGAGGACATCCAGCGCGAGATCGCCCGCCGCGACATCCGCGGCCTCATCCACTACGTCCAGAGCTTCTGCTTCAGGCAAATCCAGGACCTGATCCTAAGAAAGCACATCACCATCCCCATCCTCACCCTCGAAGGCGAATCCCCCGCCCCACTCGACCCTCGTACGAGCGTCAGGATCGAGGGGTTTGTGGAGATGCTGATGGGGTAGGAGGGTTTCCCCCCGTTCCCATCCACCGGGACCTGCAGTCCGGGTCCATCGAAACGCCCGCGGTCGCGATCGGGGACCCGATTCAGACTGAAATGCCGCGGCGTAGCTCCGCGACGGCGCCCGCGCAGCAAACCGCACTGGAGTGCGACTAAGGCCTCCCGAGCCGTCGGACCTCAAGGTATCGAGCCGAGTCGGGCCAGGTCGTAACCCTCAAGCGGGCTGTCCGCAAAACCCTCAGGCGGGAAACAAGGTGCGAATAGCTGGTGGCGCTCGTGCAAGCGCTGGACCAAGGTGCGCGCATCATCGACGCCAACAGCCTTTGTGAACGTCTCAAGGTACGCGCGGCTTTCACACTTCCGGACGAACTGCGGCGCAGCCCTCAGGTACAGGCATGAATGCGGCCGCCAGACGCGTGGAGGGGGCAGATCGTCGGGGCTGCACACGGTGCGGAGGAACAGGAAATAGTCGGCGGACATAAACTCAGAGTGGTTCACTGGCATGTCCGGCCTGTTCACAAAGCGCTGCTTCAGCAGGTCGGCGACCACGGACCGGCGGTTGAGTTCCAGTCTTCGGTTCCTGATGTCGTCCAGCGAAGCGATCTTGTAGTTGAGCCTAGCAAACGGCTTGTAGCCCCCGCGGTCTTCACTCTCATCGAAGAGCTGATTGCTCAGCACCTCCGCCAAGTAGGTCCACTTCTCAGCCTTGACCAAGACAGCAATAAGACTCACGAACATCTCGTACAGCAGGAACCTGAACCCGTCGAATTGTAGCTCGTGGTAGGGGCCCGAGAATCCGTCGGGGAGGTGCGTGAGCCCCAGCATCTGGCCAAAGCTCTTATACAAGATGGACAGCCCCTGCGTGAAATCATAGCCCGCCGCCACGTCCGCCGCCTGGGCGAACCTAGCGCTTACCGGAGCCCCCGCGTCTATCTGCTGAAGAACGGCTTCGTCGATCTCCCCAAACTGACCGAAGTCCGGTCGCGTCTCCTCCAATTCCCGGCACACCGACAGGGTGAATCTGTGAAACCTGCTCGCGGCACTGCGATCTGACGATGCAAGTGCTAGCTCCAGGCCGTCGACGCCTCCGGCACTCGCGCTCTCCGCCGTGAGGGGACCAGCCCTTTGAGGACCGCTGGACGCCCGCCTCAAGCGCGCTACGGTCTTTGTTATGTGGCCCTGCAACTGCTCCCGTAGCTCACCGACGGACCGGAACGCGGATATGAGTCCTTGGGCCTCGCATTTCTCTCGGTACCGGAGAAGGGCTGCGTACTGCTCCTGCGCTATCTCCGACGGATCGATCTCCCTGTGAGAGAAATAAAGGAGGACCGGCTTTCCCGCGCTTCGAAATCTCTCCACCTCCTCGGCTGTCCCGGACTCGGCCTCGCCGGTCGGCGTGCCCAGTCGTGTCCAGAAGACGCCGATCAGGATGTCGGAGCCCTCGACTATCTGTCTGTTGACGATCTCTTGCGGCCTGCCTCCCATCTCGGGCGTAGCGTCGAGTTCCCACCGCACCGGCCGGAGGTAGACCCCATACGAGTCGGAGTGCGCGGAGTTCCACGCGTCGATGGCTTCGCGCACCGCATCCCTCTCCTCGGAGACGTCGCCGGGAGAAGCAATCAGCACCTTATAGATGACCGCTGTTTTCACTATGCCCACATAGGAGGCACTCTTCCGGCCCATGCCGCCACCCAGTTAACTGGTGGTCTGGCAGCCCTGCAGGGGACAAACCTCCTGCCGGATATTATACTGCGATTCCGCTCCCTGTCAACACTGCAGGGTCCATCCTCGGGGCCTGCCTGCATCCATCCCCTCACCTTCGCCGCTTGCGACCCGCCGCCCAGGTCGCCGCCGCAGGAATCCACTCTCCCATCAGCGAAGACCGGTGCGGATGTCGAACCGTTGGGAGGGCATCCCACCATCAAAGAACCAGACAGGGAAGATGGAGTGACGAGCGGCAGGTAGCGAGTATCCTGAACTCCCCGCTGCATCCGGACCACGCAACGCCGTGGGTGAACGGCTGATGGCCTATGCACGCCACCCACCCCGTCCCCTCACCTCCCCCACAGCCCCACGGAGGACATTCGCCGGCCGGCAGCAAAGGTGTTAATGTCGTGACGGCTGGAGGCCGATGGCATCTATCGCCCGTTGAGACCCCCCGGCCGGATCAGCCAATCTGTGCAATACGCCAAGGAGTGCCGCATCAGCATGAGATCATTCGCTTTTCTCCTTCTCACGCTTCTGCCTGCCGCAGCCGCCGTTTCCGCCGGGTCCGGGAGTACGGTCTGGCTCGCGTCGCTCGACCTCAGCAAGGTCAAGCAGGGCTGGGGCAAGCCGCAGGTCGATAAGGCCGTGACCGAGGTCCCGATGTCCATCGCAGGCCGCAAGTTCGAGCACGGGCTCGGCACGCACGCGTCCAGCGTGATCTACATCGACACCAAGGGCGGATGCGAGCGGTTTTTGGCATGCGTCGGCGTGGATGACAACGCGAAGGACCCGCGCGGCTCCGTCGTTTTCAAAGTTATCGGTGATGGCAAGATGCTCTTCAGAAGCCCCGTGATGAAGACGGGCGACCAGCCGCTGCAGGTGGACGTGAATCTGAAGGGCGTGAAGACCCTCGTGCTGCTCGCGGAGCCGACAGGGGACGGAATCGCCTTCGACCACGCAGATTGGGCTGAAGCCAGGTTCGAGATCACCGGTGACCGGCCCGAGACTATGGACAGACCTCGCGAGGACCCCATCATACTTACACCCAAACCCTCCCCGAAGCCGCGCATCAACGGGCCGAAGGTATTCGGAGTCCGCCCGGGATCGCCGTTCATCTTCACTATCCCGGCTGCCGGCGACCGGCCGATGGTCTTCTCAGCCGAGAACCTGCCGGAGGGACTTGGTCTCGATGCCGCGGCGGGAAAGATCTCAGGGAGCCTCACCAAGCGAGGCGAGTACCACGTCACCCTCAAGGCAAGGAACGCGCTCGGAGTCGCCTCGAGACCGCTGCGCATAGTGGTCGGAGACACGATCGCCCTCACGCCTCCCATGGGCTGGAACAGTTGGTACTGCTATATGAACGAGGTGACCGAGAAGGACATCCGCGACGCCGCGGATGCAATGGTATCGAGCGGCATGATCAACCACGGCTACTGTTACGTTGACGTGGACGACTGCTGGATGGTCTACCCAGGCTCCGACGATCCGGTCCTGGGCGGCGAGCCGCGGAGTCCCGACGGCGCCCTCCGGCCGAACAAGCGCTTCACGGACATGAAGGCCATGGCCGACTACATCCACTCGAAGGGCCTGAAGGCCGGCCTCTACATCTCCCCAGGCCCGCGGACCTGCGGCGGCTTCGAAGGAAGCTGGGGGCATGAGGAGCTGGATGCCAAGACCTTTGCCGAGTGGGGCTACGACCTCCTCAAGTACGACTTCTGCTCCTACGGCTCGGTCTGGAAAGGCGACAGCCTCGAAGAGCACAAGAAGCCCTACAAGCTCATGGGAGACCTGCTGCGGAAGCAGAACCGTGACATCGTCTTCAACCTCTGCCAGTACGGCATGGCGAACGTCTGGGAATGGGGAGCCGAGGTCGGCGGGAACAGCTGGCGCACCACGGGCGACCTCGGCGCGACGAACGACCTCTGGGCCAACGTCTGCGCCATCGGCTTCAGCCAGAACGGCCTCGAGAAATGGGCCGGCCCCGGCCACTGGAACGATCCCGACTATCTCCTCATCGGCTGGATTCACTGGGACGGCGCCATCCGGCCCACGCCGCTCACACCGAACGAGCAGTATACCCACGTCTCCCTCTGGTCCCTCCTTGCCGCGCCGCTCATCCTGAGCGGAGACATGAGGCATCTGGACGACTTCACGCTGAGCTTGCTTACGAACGACGAGGTGATCGAAGTGAACCAGGACCCGCTCGGCAAGCAGGCTCGCCGCGTCGCGCAGGATGACGAGCTTGAGGTGTGGGCAAAGGATATGGAGGATGGCTCGAACGCTGTCGGCCTCTTCAACCGGGGCGAGCTTGAGAGCGTGGTCACAGCGAAGTGGTCCGACCTGGGCCTCGCGGGCAAGCGGATAGTCCGCGATCTCTGGCGCCAGAAGGACCTGGGCGTGTTCGAGGGCAGATTCGAGACGAAGGTGCCCCGCCACGGCGTCGTCCTCGTCCGCATCAGAGCCGCAGAGCAGCGCCAGGAACACTAACGGTCTCGCTGTTCCGGGACATCCTTCTCTCCAAACCCGCCTTTCCAGCGTGAACCACGGCGGGCCACGCACCCCCGAGCCAGCTCCCAGACACCAGCAGCGGCTTAGGTGCGGCTTGAAAGACTGAAGATGGAGAAGGATCTGCGTTTTCCTCCCAAAGGACTTGACAGTTCACCGCCAGCCTGCTATAACTGCTGATAGTCGGGCACATTGGTGAGAAATGTGTCGGGTGACGAATCAGAACGACAGGTGGTGCGCAGCGGACATCTCGGGCCAGGTGAATGTGAAGTACGCGTGAGGTAAGGAGGCTGCATTGTGGGAAGACGATCGTTCCGTCCGGTAGCAGTTCTCTATCTAGCAGCAGTACTGACTATGCTCGCGTCCGCATGCTCTTCTGCGGACGCCGCCGCCGACATGAAGCGCGGTGCCGACCTATTCTGGTCCGAGAGATATGACGAGGCAATCTCGGCATTCACGTCCGCTGCGGCCGCGGACGGGGCAGTCTCGCCATCGGCCTTGAGGATGCTGGGGGTCTGCCACCTATACAAAGGCGACCCGGCCAAGGCGATGGAGGTATTCAACAAGCTCCTTGCCGGCTTTCCCACAAGCGAGGCGGCCGCGGACGCGCCTTCTTTCATCGCGCTCTGCTACGAGCACCAGGGCAAGGCCGAGGACGTCATCGCCCAGTATAGGAAGCATGTGCTCGAGTATCCCGACAACGTCTGGACACCCGATGTGATGGTCCACCTATCGGACCGGCTTACAGACAAGGGGGCGTACGACGAGGCCCTGGCATTCCTCGGCAAGGTCATCGACGAGCACCCCAAGCTTGCGCAGCATGCTCGTGCCCGCCTTGCTGAGGCATACTTGGCCCAGGGCAACTACGATCGCGCTATAGCGGCTGCAAAGGAGCGGCTGGAAGCGGCGGAGGCAGCGTGGCCGGGGGAGAAGGCTGCGGTGAAGGATCCAAGATACCAGCTTGCCGAGTGCTACCGGGGCGCGGACCGCGCGGCCGAAGCCATAGCGGCATACCAGGCGCTGATCGCAGACTACGCCCAGGACGCAGTCGCTGTGGAAGCGGAATACCAGATCGCCTGGACGACGCTGAACGGCTTGAGGGATGCATCTCGTGCAAAGTCGCTGTTCGAGGCCTTTATTGCCGCCCATCCCGACTACGCCAACATGGTCGAAGCCAAGTCCCACCAGGCATTCTGCAGCGTCATGCTGGGTGATCACGCCACCGCCAGGGATATGTACAAGGCGCTGATGGAGGCCAATGCCTCCGACCCGTCCTGGAAGAGAACCTTTAAGCTTTCGCTTGACAGCTGCCAGATAGAGCTGAAGGAGTATGCGGAGGCGCGGCAGACTCTGTCCGAGATTATGGCGGAGTATCCCGACACCGTGGACGCCCAAGCTGCCGCCGAGTGGTACCTGACGATACGCGACAAGCAGGCGGAGGGAGGATAAGCGAGATGAGACCGCGGATTGCTGTCCTGATAGCTTCTCTTGCCATAGGGGGCCTGCTTGCCTGCGCCCTGCCGGTATCAGGCGGCACAGCTTGCGACCAAAAGATCAACTGCATTGCCTCCCCAATCTGGCACTACTATGGCAAAACGCCGATCGAGAACGATATCTACCGCTGCATAAACACCACGGTCAACTTCTCGGTGTCCACCGACCAGAACGACAACGATACGTGCGTAGATGATTCCGAGATCTGCCTCGACGGCCCAATCAGCTACACCTGGAGCGGAGTAACCGACACGCACACGTCGAGCGCAACTGGGTCGTGGTCGCAGTGCGGGGACCACACCGTGACCTGCACAATGACAGACCCCGGCAACTACGTGAAGGACAAGACTGAAACGGCAACCTGGACGGTGCACGTATGCAGGTTGACGGTGTCAACCTTCCTTCCGGACCCCGACCCTCACCTATACTACGGATGCGGGGACACTTCCCTCATGCTTATATGCAGCCTCTCCCAGGGCTGCCCCACAGGAACGGAGCCGGGTTGGAACGTCACAGGCCCGCTGTCTCTTGGAGAACACGGCTTCAGCGAAACCTTCGGCTACTATGCCTTCATCCATGCCGCGGCACCGGCGGCCTGTGAGCAGACCGGGACAGCAACCGCCACACTGAACGGATGCACGTCACAGCCGTTCACGATTACAGTGAAGAAGCACGGCACATACACCATGAGTCCACCGAGCTTCCCACAGCAGGTCGTCTACCACGGGGAGGTCACCTTTGACCAGATAGGTGAGCCCCCACCCAAAGGATGCTCATCCAGTAGCCCGGTATTCGGGATAATCAACCCCGTCGAATACACGGTCAGCATCAGTGAGTGCCCGGTACCTGGTCCAATGGACTTCTACGAGGAGCTGACCCCGGGTTCTGGTTGCAGCTGCCCCCCCACAGATGCATGGCACAACCCACTGAACGGAGGCGAATATGGCGACTACTCGGTAACCGATTCCATTGGGCTTCTCACCTGCGACTGCAACGACATTGAGTGGGCCATCGGCGAGGACTGTAAGATGGTACAGGTCGTGAAGCTTGGGGAATGTGTGATTGGTACGAAGTGCCAGTACGTGCATCGCTATAGCCTCTCAGGCACATGTGACGCTGCAGTGCAGGAGGTCTCCGTGACAGATATCTCGTACCCAAGCGAGTGCATCTGCGAGCAAAAATGATGGAGGAGTGAGATGAACACTAGAACCAGATTGGACACGCGCATTCTTCTCTTCGGGCTGGGCACGTTTTGCTGCCTAGCCGTCGTCCTGCCCGCGTCGGCGGTGCCCTCCGCTGCACTTCAGGCCACTCTGGCCACCCGCATGCCAGCGGTCTCCCTCAGCGGCCGCCCCCTGCAGTCCGGAGTATTGGAGGTGATCCGACAGCTGCGGAACGCTGGAAGGAAGGCACCTGTGTGCACCGGCATCGAGTTCGACAGCGCCGCGCCAAGCCCCAAGATCGCCGCAGATGTCCCCGCCGGCACGCTGCAGGAACAGCTTGACAAGATCGCTGAGACTACGGCCTATACCTGGCAGGCGAACGGGGATTTCCTTCACTTCGTGCCGAAGGCCAAAGCGGAGGACCCCAACTATGCTCTGAATCTCCGCATCCCCGGCACGTTGGTCATCAGCCGCGATGGCAACAGGTATACGTCGATAAAGGAATGGCTGAATGCCCACAGGATCGGATCCGCAAGGTCCATCAGGCGTATGACGTTCAAGAAGCGCGACCCATCAACAGGAACATCGAAGGCTGCCGAGCCGACTCGAGCGTACGGACCTGCGTTGATACCCGATCCGTTCAGCCTCGAGAATGCGACCCTCAGAGAGCACTTCGCTGCACACGAGGCCATGTTCGGGAATGACTTCTTCATGGTTCAGGTCACCATGGCGCCGGCTCGCGATGGAACCGACCCGCCATGGACTTCCTTGCTCACCTGGGGAGAAAACACGAAAGCATTCGCTGCCCGGTAGCAGACCCTTCAACCCATGCGGTGGAGGCGGGCCGCCCCGCCCCCACCGCGCGAACATTTTCCGCCGGCTTGTTGTCTAAGTAGTTGACAGCTGGGGTAGGCGCGGGTTATGGCGCGGGCGATTGTAGTGTCTGTAACTGGACCAACACTGAGGACTACGAGCCGGGGAAGGAATACCGGGTCAAGGTGTTCGTGGACGACACGCCGGGCGATGGACCGGTCGGTGACGCGGGTGCTCAGGGATGCCTCTCCGTCAACAAAGGCCTCGATGTGGTTGTCGCAGACGAATACCTGGAGGCTGACGCTGTTCTTTCCGGGCAAGGCGTACTCGTTTTCGTTGAGCGTCTCGCCGTCAGGACTTCAAAGCCCGCCGAAGTCGGACGACGATGATCTGTTCTCGCGGGCCAGCCGCAGGAACCGAGGCGGGATGATTCCCTTCCGGGAATCTGAGTGTGCAGACTCTTACTTCAAGGCCAATTCGAGTTGAATCTCCTGGCCCAGAGGCAGTGATAATCTGCGGCTTTTCGGATCATCGGTATTTTGAACCCCCGCCTCGCCCTGCTTGACCGTCAGATTCTTAATCTCGGCTGGCGCATGCAGCGTGATGTCCTGTTTTTTCGAGGACTTCAGTAAAACCTGGATTGTCTGGGCGTCCCAGTGCAGGCGCTTGATTTCGATCTGACCGCGGCATAACACGCCTTCGATGGTTCCGGAAGACCAGGCGCCAGGCCGCGCAGGCAGCAGTCGGATCTCGCCGAGTTCCGATGCCACGAGCATCTTGATGAGCACGGCCGGCATGCCGCCGCTGATATCCATATTGAACAGATTCCCGGCATTGTGAGTGGAGGCCAGATTGTTGTACCAGTAGCGGTTGATGAGAGGAACCAGGCAGCGATACGCCATCTCCGCATCTCCAAGACTGGTGGCCGTTTGTCCCAACTGCACAAGCCCGAAGGACATGAACCCGTCCTGCCTTTTCCAATTGGTCCAGTGGCGATCGAGTTTGAGCTCGATGAGACGTTTAAAGGCGGCCTGAAGCTTGCTGCTTTTTGCGATTTCTTCCGGCATGCCGTCGAAAAGCGCATAAAGCTGTGAGGAGTGGCGGTGGTCGTAATTATCCTCCAATTGGGGCGTCAGCCATTCCTTGATGGCCCCGTCCTCGTTGATCATGTATTCCGGCATTTTGGCAAGCATCTTTTCCCAGACGGGAATCTTGTCCTGGTTGACGTTCAGTTCCCGAGAGGCGGCGATCGTATTCCACAAGAGTTCCTTGGCCGCCGCCACATCCATGGTAGCGTTCAGTGTGAGCTGGGACCTGGTGTTTATCGGGTCATTCTCCGGAGACTGCGTCGGGCTGAACACGTATTTTCCGTCCGGGCCTTCGTATAGATAGTCTTGGAAGAACACCGCGGCTTTTTCCATGAACGGCAGTGCATGCTTGGCCAGGAACGTCCGGTCGCCGGTGTACAGGTAATAATCGTAGAAGAAATGCGCCGCCCACGGTGCTCCGGCGACCCAGAACTGGCCCGGGAAATCCAGGCAGAAAGCGTTGTTATAGCCATTGGTGGTTGACCTGGAGGGAAGGACTATTCCCCTTGCCCCGAAGATCCGCTGTGCGTTGACCTCCAGATACGGGATCAACCATTCCATGTAGGCCGTATAGGCCAGCATGAGTTCGGGTGTATTCCCCATAAGCATGCTTGCGATTGCCGAGGGCACGTTCCCGTTGTGGGTAAAATCACTGGCCCAGGGAGGATCATAGGTCCCGGCCCAGACGCCCTGCAGAGTCGGCGGCAGGTCGCTCGTGCTCGAAATGATGTTATAGCGGCCGGCATCGAAGACCTTTTCGATAAGCGCCCTTGATGGCTGGGCATCGCTCGTTTTGGCCAGCAACTGTTCCGAGGTCAACTTGCGGTCTGCTCCGCCCCCCAGGTCCAGCCGCATCCGGCCGAAGAGCTCGCCGTGGATTCTCTCATGTCGCTTGAGCAGGGCCGCGTAGTCCGTCGGCATCCTGGCCAGCCTGGCTTTCATCTGATCGATCTTGGTTTTTTCGAATTCGTCAAGCATGGCGATATCGACGATGACCAGCACCTCGTCCGCGTTCTTTACCGCCAGTGCCTGGCCATCGACCACCGACGTTCCGTTCCGGGCAATGACTCGGGCCACCCCTTCACAGCCCTGAATGCTGCCGGGATACGCGTTGACGAATCCGTTCCGGTAGGTCAGGCTGGATTGATCAGCAGTCATGGCGACGTTGTTGATGTTAGCCTTGAACCTTTCATTGCCGGGCTCCCGGGGCTGGAGCTCGAGCCGGCAGTTCACCGTTCCCCGGCCCGGTCCTGTGATTAGCAGTACAGCGACGCCGTCGGCCCTGGAGACGAACAACTTGCGTTCGAATACGCCCCGGCTGTCGGCCCAATGAACGGTTGTTTCACCGGTTTTGAAATTCGTGGATCGCATGTAATCCACGACGTTGCCTTTCTCTTCCATCTTGATCCTGAGATCGAAGGCCGGCATGAGAGGATCGGGGTAGAGAAAGTCTTTCTGCTCGGAGAGATCCATGGCCAACTGACTCGCCTGATCGTACAGCCCGCGTTCGATCAACCGTCGAATCTCGAACAATCTTGTGGCTGTCGAAGGCGGCAGCAGCGGGGGCCGCTCAGGCACTAACATGCGCTTATGGCTGAACACGATGATCTCGTCGATCGGACGGCTCAGCACGCTGGCCCCGATGGTGCCGTTCCCGCTCAGGAGACCCTGTTCCCACGTTTCTGCCGGCTCGGAACTGATGAAACCCCTTTCGGGAACAGGCAATTTCCGGAACGCCTCGGCGGCAAGATTGGTCTGGGTTTTCATTCCATTCTCCTTCTTGTTATGTTGAGTCGCCTCCGGCACGGGGCCGGCAAGGGAAGTCTGGGCAGGCTTGTCCTCCGCGGGGTCCAGCCGGGCCAGCGGGCCTTTCGTGTCGGCGGCGTGACTGGTCTGAAACCAACTGTAGCTGCGCGAATTGTGCTCGGTGACGCCGAGCCGCAGGCCCTGCTTGAGCGATTCCAATGTGGGCTCGAACTTGCCCGCGGGTTGGGCGACTGCGGCCTGATGCCCTGCGTTCGGATCATTCGTCTGCGCACTTGCACATGCGCAAAGAATCAGCAATGCCGTTCCCATCGCACAGAGGGTGGACTTCATATTCGTTGCCTTTCCGGAGATCTCCTGCCAAGTGGTCCCATGGAGACCAAGGCAGTCGTGCTCCTGCGTATGACCATGGCCGCGAAATAGCAGGCCCGCATAGATGGAGTTCATCGTTCAGTCTTTGGCCGCCTCTGTCACCTCCCATCCGTTGCGGCGGCCAATATCACGGATCGGGCGAGGCCGCTTGCCGCCGCCTGTATCCGGCATGCTCCGCAATGCTCTCCTGAAGTCCATGCTTGTCGTCTACTTTCCTTCCTCATTCCTAAAGTAGTGGAGGAATGGCTTCCTGATCGTTGCCCGTCCGCCTGCTATCTCAATCGCCACTTTATGACCTGCCCCCCGAAAACTGATCCAGTGTATATGTTACTATACGACTGGACGGAAGTAAATAGGAGGCGGCATTGTCGAAGAAGGGATACACAGCGGAGCAGATCATCAACAGGCTTCGGGAGGCGGAGGTGCTCTTGAGCCAGGGGCAGACGACGGCAGCGGCATGCCGGCAGCTGGGAATAACCGACCAGACCTACTACCGGTGGCGGAAGCAGTATGGCGGGATGAAGGTCGGGCAGGCCAGACGGCTGAAGGAGCTTGAGACAGAGAACTCCCGATGTGGAATCCACCTTCGCGTATACCGACTGGGACGCCACCAAGAGCATAACTCACAACAAGTCTGGCGACCTGTATAAGATGACGTATACGAGAGACGGTGTTGGCAACCCACTCCAGATAGGATTCTCCGGCAGCCGCTTCTACCCGGAGTATACAGGCGCGGACAAGGTCAGGTACGAGTATGACGAGACAAGCAGGCTGAAGAAGGAGAACTGGGGACACCTGAGCGGCGGGAGCTGGGTCTCCGACCACCTGGAGCAGTGGACCTACGACTGGGTGGGGAACAAGACGCTC
>Ga0315282_10000723_pt1 | contig 64677 bp, 49 predicted proteins | sample YL17G07_20_MG_FD_203693 | JGI IMG/M metagenome (GOLD analysis project Ga0315282, IMG submission 203693) | Sediment microbial communities from Yellowstone Lake, YNP, Wyoming, USA - YL17G07_20 | ecosystem: Environmental > Aquatic > Freshwater > Lake > Sediment | place: USA: Wyoming | collected...
GACGGCGGAGATACACCGCAGGACCAGTGGCATGTTGCGGACCGGGAACGCGAACCCGGACAGCAGCATCGTGGGCAGCACCGTGGTGATGAACGCGAGCATCATGGCGAGCTGCTGTGTCTTCGCGACGCACGAGAAGAGCAGCCCCAGCGCAAGAGCGCAGCCCACGTAGACTGTGGAGACCAGGAGCAGCACTCCCAGGTCGCCCTTCGGCTCCACCCCGAACACGACCCAGCCGGCACCGACCACAAGCACCACGTCGAACGTCGCGAGCAGGAGGTACGGCAGAAGCTTGCCGATGATGATCTCCCGCGACGAGACGGGGCTTGCCGCCAGGAGCTCGAAGCTGCCGCGCTCTCGCTCGCGAACCACGATCCCGGACGTCAGCAGCGCGGACATGAGCATGAGGATGATGCCGATGAGGCCCGGTATCAGGAACACCTGTGTCTTCAGGTCCGGGTTGTAGAGCACCCGGTGGCGCACGTCGATCGATGGCCTGAGCAGGCTCTCCGGGTAGCCTAGGACCCTAAGCTGCTCGCGCGCGAGACGGAAGCCGGCCGTCTCGATCGCGCTGCGGCAGTAGGCCGTGCCAACCGCCGCCATGGTGGAGTTCGATCCGTCAATGAGGACCTGGATCGACGCGCTTCGGCCATGTGCCAAATCGTCCTCGAGCCCCGGCGGGATCACGACGATGGCCATTGCCTGCTCCCGCTCGAAGACCACCTCGGCCGGCCGAGCCGACGGGAGCACGGCGACGCAGTCGAACCCGTCGATCGCGTCCACAGCCTCCACGATTCGTCGCGAGGTCGGTGTGCGGTCCTGGTCAACGATCGCGAAGGTGAGGTGCTTCAGGTCGTAGTTGACGGCGTACCCGTAGAGCAGCAACATGCCGATCGGCACGGCGATGGCCGCGGCAAGGCTCCTCGGGTCGCGGAGCAGGTGGAGCGCCTCCTTACGGGCGATGGCGAGCGTCCGCCTCATCGGCCGTCACCCGCCTTGCCGGCGTCTGCCCGGTGGCCGAGGATCCGAAGGAAGGTGTGCTCAATCGTCGCCCGCACGGTCCTGGGCGTCCCGCAGGTGATCCCGCGGGCGGTCAGCCACAGCGCGACCTCGGCCGCCCGCGCGTGATCGCCGGTCGCAAGCTGGAACTGGGCCTCGGTGCCAAACGGCTGCGCCGCCTCCACTAGTGGGCACTCGTCGAGGAGGTCCACGGCATGCACAAGGTCGGACACCGCGACGCTGTAGATGCCGGACCCGCCCATCGCCCTTATCTCCGCGGGTGTGCCAACCGCCTCCAGCCGCCCCTGGCTCATCAGCGCGAGCCTGTTGCATCGCTCCGCCTCGTCCATCACGTGCGTCGTCACCAGGATCGTGGTGCCCGCGTCCTGGAGCTCGCCGATGACATCGAAGAAGCCGCGCCGCGTGACGGGGTCCACCCCGCTTGTCGGCTCATCGAGAAGCAGCACGGACGGCCGGTGCAGCACGGCGCACACCAGTGACAGGCGACGCTGGAAGCCGACGGACAGATCGGCGCCGCGCGCGGTCTCGTGCTCGCTCAGCTCAACCCGCTCGAGCCAGTACCCGATCCGCCTACGGAGCTCATCGTCGGGCACGCCGTAGACCCCGCCGTAGAGCTCCATGTTCTCGATAACGGTCAGGTCGCCGTACAGGTAGAAGAACTGACCGACGTACCCGAGTGTCTCGCGGATGCGTTCGGGCTGCCCGACCACGTCGAACCCCGCCACTCGCGCTGAGCCGGAGGTCGGCCGCAGCAGGCCGCAGAGCATCCTGATGGTCGTCGACTTGCCGCAGCCGTTGGGCCCGAGGAAGCCGAACACCTCCCCCTTGGCCACAGCCAGGTCCACCGAGTCGACCGCCGTGAAAGCGCCGAAACGCTTCGTGAGGCCGACCGTCCCGATGGCCAGGTTGCTGCTCATGCGGCGTCCCTCGACGCGCGACTCACGGTGTCAACAAACGCGTCCTCCAGCGAGGCTGTGATGCGACCCACCGTCGCGTCGGGGAGCCCCGCGTCGCGTAGCGCCTGTGCCACGACCGTCTCGGCATCCAGGCCCTGTTCGGCGTGCACGTGGACGGCGTCTCCGAACGGGGTCACGCCAATCACCCCGGGCAGCCCTTGCAGCGTGCGAGCGGCAAGGCGGACATCGGGCGTGACGACCTCCACCACGACGCCAGGCACAGAGGCCCGCAGCTCGTCGGTAGTGCCCTGCGCGACGATCCGGCCGCGGTGCATGAGTGCCAGCCGGTGGCACCTCGTAGCCTCGTCCATGTAGGGTGAGCTGAGGAGGACGGTGACCCCCTGGCCGGGGAGGCCGCTCAGAATGCGCCAGAAGTCGCGCCTCGAGACCGGGTCGACGCCCGTCGTGGGCTCATCGAGGATGAGCGCTTCGGGCCGGTGGATGAGAGCGCAGATGAGGCCGACCTTCTGCTTCATGCCGCCCGAGAGGCGCCCCACCTGGCGCGTGCGGAACCGCGCGAGGTCGGTCATGTCGAGCATCTCCTCCTTGAGTCTGGTGACCTCCGCCCGCGGGGTCAGGTAGAGGTCGGCGCAGAAGTCCATGTTCTCCTCGATCGTGAGGTCGCCGTACAGGGAGAATGCCTGCGACAGGTAGCCGATCCGAGTCTTCACGCCTTCGGGGTCGCGCGTGACATCGCGGCCGGCGACGATCGCCGTGCCCGAGTCGGGTCGCACTACCCCGCAGAGCAGCCTTAGGAGCGTCGTCTTCCCCGCCCCGTCCGGGCCAATGATGCCGAAGACCTCGTTGCGACGAACGTCGAGCGTGAGATCATCGACAGCCAGGGTGGCGCCGAAGCGCTTCGTGAGCCCCTCGACACGAATCGCGCAATCGTCGTCGTGCGGGCCGTCCGTCACGCCTCGGGCCCCGTCTCCAGCACCACGTCGGCAGGCATTCCGGGCTTGAGCTGCCCTGCGGCGGCCCCGACGCTCACCTTCACCCAGAAGACCTCCTTGACGCGTTCCTCCACCGTCTGCGTGTTCCTGGGGGTGAACTCGCTCTCGTCCGCAACGGTCTGAACGGTCCCGGAGTAGGGCTCGGTCGGCTTCGCGTCCGAATAGACCTTCGCGGCCTGTCCGGCGACGATGCGCCCGAACTGCGTCACCGGGAGGTAGACGCGTATCCACATGTTCTCGAGGTCGAGCATCCGGACCACGACCGAGCCCGGGTTCACTGTCTCGCCCTGCCGCAGCACGACCTCGCTGATCGTGCCCGGGTGGGGCGCCAGAATCCGCGTCTTGTCGAGCCTCGCCTTGGCGGTATCCCGAGCGGCCTCGGCCTCGAGCAACATGCCCCGGGCCGTTCCGACAGCCTCGCTCGTGTTGCCGGCAAGGGCTAGGTCAAGCTGCGCCCGAGCGGCGGAGGCGCGCGCCTCCGCGACCTTGACGCCCTGCTGCGCGTTCTCGAGCTGCTGCCGGAGCATGAAGCGATCCTGGTGAGCTTGCGAGGCATTGCCCACCGCCGCCTCAGCGCCTTGGACACCGGCTTCAGCGGTCTGCACGCGCGCCTGCGCCTGGGCAAGCTCCTCGTCCCGAGTGCCTGCAAGCAGAAGCTCCAGCTTGGGTGCCGCCTGGTCGCGCGCGTGCGTCGCCTGCGCCACGGCGGCGCGGGCACGCTCGAGCTGCTGCCGCGAGGCGGCTTCCAGTATGGCCTGCTCGTGCTTGGCGTTGGCGAGAGCGGACGCTGCGCCCTCAGCGGACGCGTTGGCTTGGCTCACGGCGGCCGCCGCCTCGGCGCGCTCCTGGTCGCGCGCGCCTGCGTCCAGGTCGGTCAGCGCTGCCTCGGCCTCGTTGAGCTTGGCGACGCTCTGGTCGTACTGGGAGACCGCGGCCTCGAGCTCTTGGTCGGTGGCAGCCTCCTGCACCTGCAGCGCGCGTACCCGCTTCAGGTTGCTGTCGGCCTGAGCCACCCCGGCCCTCGCGCCCACGATGCGCTGTGTGATCTGCTCCCGTCCGGCCGGCCGTGGTGGCGCCCCGACCAGCTCCTGACGGGACCGGGCCGCGTCGGCTCCGGCCTTCGCCACCGCGAGCTGGGTCTCCGCGGTCGAGACCTGTGTGCTAGCGGAGGCCCGCTCCTTGTAGGCACGCTCGGCCTGCGTGAGCTCCGCCTGCGCGCCGTCTAGTGTCGCCACGCTCTGCTCCAAGGCCGCGCGCGCGGCCGTGATCTCCTGGCTGCGCGGCCCGGCGACGGCCTCCTCTTCCTGTGCCTGCGCCAGCGCGTATGATGCGCGCGCGGCGGCCAGGCTTGACGCAGCGCTGTCCACCGCTCCCTTGAGCTCCGTCGGGCGGTCGTAGGATTCCTGGGCCGTCTTGCTCAGCGTGCGGGCTCCATCCAGTGCGGCGGCGGCCTCGGCGAGCCTGGCCCCCAGGGCGCGTACCTCCTCCGAGCGAGCACCCCGTGCGACGTCCGCGTAGCGCATCTGCGCCGTGTAGACCGCGGCTGCGGCGCGGTCGTAGTCGGCGCTCAGGATCGAGTCGTCGAGCTTCGCGATGGGCTGGCCGGCCTCGACTCGGTCTCCCTCGTCGACGAGCAGCTCCGCGATGATGCCCGTCACCTCCGCGGAGACGCCTATCTCCGTGGCCTCGACCGTCCCGCTGCCGCGAATGCCGGCCTCCGGGCCCGGCATCGCCCTGCTGCGGTAGACGAACACGCTGCCCGCTATGATAGCGAGCAGTACGACCGCAATCGCGGGCATTGGCGGGCGTCTCTTCATCTGATTGCCTCCTCGGGCGCCGTCGCGTCGCCATCGACGGTCATCAGCTTGTCGAGAACCCCCAGCGCCCTCCCCCACTCCGCGAGCGAAACGGACCGATCACATCGGTCGCGCTTGAGCACGGCCAGAGCCGAGGCGCGCGCGGCCTCGGCGGTGACCACGTCCTGCCGCCTGGCCGCGCCGGCCGCCTGACGCGCCTGCACCTGCCGGAGGGCGGTCTCCGCCCGGGCGAGTGCCGCCTCGTCCGCTGTGATCCGCTCGCCCAAGACGCTGAGGTTCGTGATCGCGGCGCGCACCTGAAGCTCGATCCTCAGCCTGGTGTCCTCCAGGTCCTTCAGAGCGGCCGCCTGAGACTCGTGGAGTCGCGACTCTTGCGCATCGGTCGCCCCGCCATCGGACAGAGGCCACGAAAACGACAGTCCGATGCGCCATTCCTGGTCGGAGCTGAACGCGGTGGGCGTGGAGAGACCGGCCATAGCCCCGAGCGACAGGCTGGGACGCGAGCTCGCGTGGACAGCGTCGGCCGACGCGCCAAGCGCTCGTGCGCCCATCGACAGCGCGGCCAGCTCCGGACGCTCCTCGAGCGCCACGTCCCGTGCCTGCTCCCACTCGAGCGACCAGTCGAGGGCGAGCGGCTCGTCGACCAGCTCCGGCGCCTCGTCCGCGCGCCGCCCGATGAGTGTCGCCAGGTTGGCCTGAGCGTCGGCCGCCGCGCCCTCGGTCGATGCCACCGCCTCGGCCGCCCTGGCCCTCGCCGACTCGGCGAGCGCGACGTCGGCAGGAGTCGCGGCCCCCGCGTCCTGGCGCGCGGACACGAGCCTCACGTCACCTTCCGTGCGCACGAGATCGGCGCGCGCCGCCTCAGTCAGGGCTTGCGCGCCGAGCACGCGGAAGTAGCCTGTCGTGACCTCGAGCAGGAGCTGCTGCACGGCCTGCCGGTACATATCCCGCTGCGCCGCCTCCGAGAATCTGGCGGCTTGTCGGGTGTGTCTTAGGCGGTGGGAGATGTCGATTGGCAGGGCGACCTGCACTGAGAGCCCCGCCTGCATCGGCGGCTTGACAGTTACTGGGCCGGGCATGCCCGGGATGTTGATGCGGACCACGGCGCCCTGCGCCGCCGCGGATCCACTCACCCCCACTCGAGGCGCACTGGCGGACTCCGCCTCGCGCGTAGACTGCTCCGCGGCGCCGATGCGGTGACGCTCGGCTTCGAGTCGCGGCGCATGCTCCAGGGCATAGGCCAGACAATCCGCGAGCGTCCACGGGCCCATCTGGGCCTCCGCTCCGCTCGCGTCGCCGGGCTGCGCCGCTGTCAGGGCTAGAACGATAGCGAGCACGGTCAACTGGCTCTCACCCTCTCGCCGCAGCCGGCCGGCCAGTCGTCGGGCAGAGCGTCCGCAGCGTCTCCGATCCGCCGGCTGAGTCGGAGCAGGTCGTTGCGATCCCTGGCGGTCAGCCCGGCAACCAGAGCGCTGACCCGTCGGAAGTGGCCGGGCAGCACCTGGCTGAGCATCTCCCGGCCGGTCTCGGTCAGACGTACTCGCACGGTTCGGCGGTCCTCGATGCCGTGCTCCCGCGTCACTAGCTTGTCGCGCACTAGGCCGTCGACGAGCCCGGTGATAGTGGCGCGCGAGGCCGACACGCGGTCGGCGAGCTCGGACGGGGTCAGCCCCTTGTCGGGGTCGAGGTTGAGGTTCACGAGCACCACAAACCGCGCGGTCGACAGCCCCCGACGCTCCATCCAGGACTCGACGGCCGCGAAGACACGGCTCGCCGCGTACACGAGCCGGAGAAACACATGCAGATCGTCGGGTTCCAGGTCGGGGTATCTCGCCGCCAGGTCCTGCAGGGCGCTCTGGTCCGGGGTTGTCCGCGGGAGGAGCATTGCGGATCCTTCGTTGACATATCATATGTCGGCTAACTATCTTATGCCGTATTATACGTGACCTAATGATATGGGTCAAGCAGCAAGAGCACCGTTGATGGCGCCCGGACGATGGGACGACCCCGTGCAGGCCCCACTGCTCTCTTTGCGCATCGCGAGGTTGTGTGGCATCCTCTTCCACCGGGGTCGACCGCACGGTAGGTGTCACTATCGAGGGCGTCGTCTTCGACATCCAGCGCTTCTGCATTCACGACGGGCCGGGGATTCGTACCACCGTCTTCCTCAAGGGCTGCCCACTCGATTGTGGGTGGTGCCATAACCCGGAGTCGAAGCGCTTCGAGCCCGAGCTGTTCTACACCCCGTCGCTCTGCATCGGCTGCGGCGCCTGCGGCGAGGTGTGTCCCTCCGGTGCACAGGTCGTTGTCGACGGCCTGCATGTGCTGCGCCGGCCGTTGTGCACGACGTGCCTCCGGTGCGTCAGCGCCTGCCCCGCGGGGGCTCTCGAGTCGGCGGGTAGCACGATGACGGTTGAACAGGTCATCCTGGAGGTGGAGAAGGACCGCGTCTTCTACGAGCACTCGGGCGGAGGCATGACGCTGTCGGGCGGGGAGCCGCTCGCGCAGTTCGCCTTCACGCGCGACCTACTCGGTGCGGCTCGCGAGCACGGCCTTGGCACATGCGTGGAGACCTGTGGGCACGCCGCGTCGGAGCGGGTGCTCGATCTCGTGCCCCTTGTGGACCTGTTCCTCTGGGACCTGAAGGACACCGACCCCGAGCGCCACCGCCGGAACACGGCCGGTGACCTGAGCGTGGTCATGCGCAGCCTATCCGCCGCCGATGCGGCCGGCGCCCGGACCATTCTCCGATGCGTGTTGATCGACGGTCTCAACCTCGATGAGCCGCACCTCGCGGACATCGGCCAAACTGCCGCGCGCCTGAAGCACTGCGAGGGCGTTGAGCTGCTGCCGTACCACGCGCTCGGCACCTCGAAGCTCGAGCGCCTCGGTCTGCCGGTGCCCACCCGGGATGCGCCGCAGGCCGGCGTGCCTTCAGGCGAGGCGATGGAAGCGGCCCGACAGTACCTCCGCGAGCGCGGGGTCGCCGTGTTCGGCCCGTAGGGGTGGCCCGGAGCGGCCGCCCCGGGCGAGCACATCGGCTCGCGCCTACCGACCGGTCCTCAGCAGGCGGATGCTGTCGATCTCCACCTGCGCGGGCCCGGCCTGACACGGGTCGAGGCGCAGGGCGGCGATCCGCCGGCCGGCCCACTTGGCGTCGCGACCGAGTGGCAGCCGATAGACGTGCCACTCGCCGTCAACCAGGGGCTGGAACCAGAACGACCTGGCCTCCGACATGCCCGGCTCCTCGGCGACGCCCCAGTACACTTGAGCGTCGCCGCCTCCGCCCGCCAGCTTCATCCGGATCTCCAGGGCGTCGCCCCTCTTGCCCTCTACGATCAGGCCGGTACGCCCGATGAACGGATCGGCCTCTCCGGTGCTGAGCACGAGCGCGCCGTCCGCGACCCGCATGTCCGCGATGGCGTTCTCCGCAGACCACCCATCGGCAGATGAGTCGAACGCGAACTCGATCTCGCTCGCCGCTTCCGGAGTCCTATCCACGGCGACGAAAGACGCGCCCGACACGCGGACCGCGTGTAGGCCGGACTCGGGAATCGGAATGGTGAGGTACGCGGCGCTCCTGTCGTAGGAAAAGCTGACCGCCCGGCCGTCGACCGTCACCAACGACGGCACGGAGGTGTTGGCCACCAGCACCTCGCCGCCAAGCCCGTCGGGATACGCCACGTCGAAGGCCAGCTCCGATCCGTCGAAGCTCGCACCCGTCAGATCCCCCACGGCTGTGATGAGCAACGTGTCCGGCGGCGGGCCGACCGCGACCGTGCGCGGATGCGGGTCGCGCCCCAGTAGCGTGCAGAGCTGCTCGATCAGCAGCGAGGGCGCGAGGAACGGGCCTGCTTTGTCACCCTTGTCGGCGCCGATCGAGTCGGGCCAGAGGGCGACGTCGGGCCCGTCGGGATCCTGCTGCCACAGCGCACTGACCAGGATGCCCTCGGCCACGCGGTGCCAGTCGACACTCGCGTCGAGTGACGCCAGTCGGTGGAGCGCTCGGGCGTACACCAGCCCGCACCACTGAACCGGCCTCCCAAACCAGCTTCCCCGGTACAGTGTCGCGCCCAGCACGGGGATCGATGCGTACCTCAGGTAAGGTCGCTGCGGATCGCCCCACAGGTAGATGAACGGCAGCCCGGCCCCGGCCCAGTACACCGCGCGCTCGTGCCAGTGCTCGTTCCCGTCGATCTCGTATGCGTCCAGGTAGGCGTCGACGGCCTCGGCCGCGGCCAGAATGTCCGGCGTGTGGAACGGTACCTCCCACACTTGCGCCGCGCGCGGGACGCGGAATCGCTCCATGAACTTCAGCGCCCTAACGCCTGCCGCCCGGGCGTCCTGGTCGCCGGTGATAAGCGCGAAGCGCAGGATGTCGGCAGCGTTCTGGGCGCACGTGCCCAGCGCGGACCGGCCGGAGTCTCCGAGCTCCCAGTAGTCAACACCCGCCAGCGGCCCGGTGCCCTGCCTGTTCGCGTCGTAGAGCCACGAGCCGTCCGGCTGCTGCTGGGCCATCAGCTCCGCCACGCGCCCGCCCAGCCGCCGTGGCCACTCGGCCGCCGAGCCGAACTGAAGCCCCTCATCGTAGCCGGACGGCGCATGGCCCGCGGCGCCCGTGATCTCGTTGGCCAGTTCGATGAGTCGCTGCTTCCGGTCGTCCCCCTCGGCCACCGCGGCCGCCTGCAGCAAGTCCCACGCGTGCTGCGGCGATCCCGCGACCTTGTCCGAGAAGGGCCCCCAGCCCTTGATGGTCCACCACTTCCCGTCGGTCGCGTCGCGCAGCGACTCGGAGTAGGCGCGCGCCGAGAACTGCACCTCCTGAGCGTAGCCGCCTCGTGGTGACGGGCTCGGCTCGGGCACCCCGAACGCACCGACCCACGCGTTCACCGCGTCCAGCGAGGAGGACGACGTCGGCAGCCCAACCAGGACGGCCGAGAGCGTCAGCCGCTCCCCGGCTCCCAGCCGGTAGGGCTGGCCCGCGTCCAGCGTGTTCTCCCTCAGCCACCCTCCGTACACGCTGGGAGCGACAAGGCCCATCACAGCGGGCTGCCGTCCGACGAGGTAACCCGGCGCGCAGAACGTCGCGGTCGGGCGGTCGTTACCGCCGCCCCAGATCTGCGCGCAGTCCCACAGGAGGCCGAGCGTCGACCGCCCGTTGCTTGTCGCGAGCAGGGGCACGGTGATCTTCATCGGATTCGGCGCGAGCCGCAGCCGATCGGGGTGGTCGCGCACGATGTCGAGCGCGGATGAAGTGACCTCCCACCCCTCGGTCCATTCGAGGCCGGGGAACAGCGCGTCACCGCCCAGCAGGTCGCTCTCGATCTGGGGCCCTTGGTATAGCAGCACGTCCCGCTCGGAGTCACACCAGAGGGAGTATCCCATTGAGACTCCGCCCGGCACCGGCCCCGGCTCCAGCGTTACCGAGGACCGCCAGACGCCGCCCGCCGAGTCCGTCTTCTCGTCGTCGAAGGACACGCCCAGCCGATCCGATCCGGGCTGCCCGCCGAGGACAAGCTCTTCCTCACCCCCGCCGGTCCGTATCCTCAGCCGCCCCAGGTTCGCGATGCGCGCGACCAGTCGCCACTGCCCGTCGACGCGCAGGGACACGAACCCGGGTCCGTAGCCCCACTCGGAATGCGCGAAGATGATCCTAAGGTCGCCGGCCTGCAGCGACGGTGAGTCAGCCCCCGGAGAGGCCCCCACGCAGACCTTCATGCTCACCTCGGCCGACTTGTCGCCCCAGCGGACCGTGCCGGCAACGGTAGTGCCCGGAGTCTGCGCCACGGCTCGCAGCTTGAACGACTGCGTGCACCAAGCGCCGGCCGGCAGCGGCTCAGACGACGGCGCCTCGCCGACCAGCTCCAGCTCCGATGGAAGAGACAGGTCCAGGCTCAGGGGCTCGGAGTCGGCGTCGCCGTGGTTGCGGGCCGCAAGCATCACCTCGACCTCGTCCCCGACAGACACGACCCCGTGCTCCGCGGCAAGAGAGTAGCAGACGACGTCGTCCATCAGCCGGAACGGAGTCGCCAAGCTCTCCTCCGCACCCGACTGAGCGGACGCCGTCACGTTGACGACCGAGCCCCTCGGCTTGGTGCCGGACAGCCGCCAGTGACGGTATGCCGACTCGCCGGGCGCGAGCGACGCCGGCAGCGGCGCCCCATCCAGGGGCTGCGGGTCGAGCCCGTCGGGGCCGGCGATGCTGACCGTGGGGGCCTCAACCGGCGCATCCCCAACGTTCGCGAGCCTGGCTCTGAGGATCGCGCGCTCGGGGAGCGTTTCCACCTTGTCGAGAGTCAGGAACGGGCCCGCCGACTCCACCCACTCGACGTCGTCGATGATCCACTGGGCACTTCCGCCCGTGATCCGGGGCGCGACGTGGACCCACCGTACCTCCGGGTGCGCCGAGTAGTCGTACGCCACTACTCCGCGGTGCCATCGCCCGTCTGCAATGTGCGCGCGCGGTACCTCGTAGCTCGTCCTTCGGGCGCCCGTCCGCTCCAGGGCCGTGGCGTCCATCGGGATGATGTTGAGCAGGAGCACCGCGCCCGGCTCCGCGGACGGCACTTCGTACCAGAACCACACGGCGCCCTTGAGCTCTGCCAGCATCTTGCCCTGCTGCGCGCTGGCCGGGGACCACGCGCGGTTCAGTCCGGTCTCCGGGGGGGATGACGCGTCACGCGTCAAGAGAGCGGCCCTCGCTCCTGAGTGACAGTCGTCGGTCGGTCTCACGTCGCCGATCGGATCCCAGTCAACGGGCCTGCCACCGTCCCAGTCCTCGAAACCGCCGTTGCTGATGACAGGGTCGGCCTGTGCGGCGACGGACAGAACTAAGACGCACAGGGCTGCCAAAACCGACGTGGTTCGCGGGCGAGTGCTCAACACGATCCTCCGCAAGCTGGGCTCAACGCCCGGTGGTTCCCGGCCGGTCGCTCGCGGTCCTGCGAGACCGTCCTAGCGGAGCGCCTTCCAGAGCGATGCGGGCGCCGGATCTGCCCGAGCCCGATGGGGCCCGCCGGGCTGAGGTGGTGGGAGTCAGGGGGGCCACGTGCCGGCTCAGCGCGCCACCGGTCCGTGATGATGGTGTGCTCGGCGCCGCCGGTGGGACTAGGTCCGAGATGTCCACCGGAACGGCGGTGACCGTCGATAGCCCGCGCAGCGCCGGGCCTGACCGTCAGCGCGTCGGCTAGAGGCCGATGTCGTGCCTCCGCACGAACCCTATGATCTCTTTCCAGAACCACCCCACGGCCGCGCCGACGAGGAGCGTGAAGAGCGCCAGCGTGCGGCACTCCGTCGCCGCAAGCCCCCAGTCGAGCACGTGCGGGTCGTTCAGGATGAGGGTGACGAAGAGCGTGGGGACGATGCCTAGGAGGATGCCGATCAGCGCTCCGAGCGATCTCTCGCCTCGCTGAACCAGGTACGCGCCGACACCGTACTCGTCGAGGATCTCCTCGCCGCACTCCGGGCACCGCTGCACCCCGCGTCGGACGTACGTGCCGCACAGCTTGCATCGGTTCTGCTTGACCGGCTTCTTCCTCGTCGTCTGTGTCGGCAAGGCGGATCACTCCTCGAGCTGGTGCGAGGCGACCCCGCTCGGCTTGCCGCGGCGCGCCTCTGTTGACCCCATTCTAGCGGACAGCGTTGCGCTCGACCAGTGCTCGGCGCTCGCGCCGGGCTAGTGCAAAAGCTGTGCCGCCGTCTCCCGCAGGATCTCAGACAGGGTCGGGTGTGCGTGAACCGTACGCGCCAGATCCCTGACGGTTGCTTGGAGCGACAGCGCCAAGCCGGCCTCCGCCACGAGCTCGGTTGCGTGGGGACCGAGGATGTGCGCTCCGAGGAGCCTGCCTGTACCCGCGTCCGCGACGATCTTGCACAGCCCCTCGTACTCACCGGACGCGACGGCCTTGCCGATGGCGCGAAACATCAGCTTGGCCGTCGCGACGTCGTCTCCCCGGTCCCGGGCCGCAGCCTCCGTGAGACCGACGGAGGCTACTTCGGGAATGCAGTAGGTCGCCTTGGGAATCGCCGTGTAGTCCAGTGGCGCCGGGTTGTCGCCCAGCATCGCGTCGACCGCCACATGGCCCTCCATCGACGCGGTGTGCGCCAGTGGCAGGCGGCCCACAAGATCGCCGATCGCGTAGATCCTCGGGTTGTCGGTCAGCATGACCGGATCGCACTGAACGTAACCCCGCTCGACTCGGACTCCGCACTCCTCCAGCCCCAGGTCTTCCGACAGAGGCCGGCGGCCGACGGCTACGAGGAGCTTCTCCGCCTCGAAGGTCCGTTCTGATCCATCCGCCGACCCGGCCGTCACCTTCACGCCGCTGTCCGTCTTCACCGCCGCGGTGACCCGAGCGCCGCACACGATCTCGCAGCGGTCGCGATAGAGGCGCTGGAGCGCGGCGCTGATCTCCTCGTCCTCGAGCGGGAGTGCGCGCGGCAGTAGCTCGAGCACGGTCACACTCGCGCCGAACGTCGACATGATGTAGGCGAACTCCATGCCGATCGCGCCGGCGCCGAGGATGACAACCGACCGGGGGACGGAGTCGAGGAACAGCGCGTGATCGGACGTTATGATCCTGTCACCGTCGACCTCCACGCCGGGAATGCTCCGAGGCGCGGAGCCGGTCGCCACGAGCACGTGCTTGGCGTCGATCTCCAAACCGCCGTCCGGGGACGCGATCGCCACGCGCCCTTCCGACGTGAGCCGCCCGCGCCCCTGGATGACCGCCACCCCGGCCGTCTTCAGCAGGCTCTTGGTGCCCCGATGAAGCCGATCGACTACCTTCGCCTTGTTGCCCATCGCCTGGCCGAAGTCCAGTGACACCTCGCCCCGGACCTTCACTCCGAAGTCGGAGAACGACGCGCGGGTGAGATCGAGCAGCTCCGCGGAGCGGATCAGCGTCTTCGACGGGATGCAGCCCCGGTGCAGGCAAACGCCGCCCACCGCGTCCATCTCCACGCACGCTACTCGCATCCCCCGGCCCGCCGCGTACGCAGCAGCGGTGTACCCCCCGGGACCGCCGCCGATGACGGCCAGGTCGCACCCGCCGTTCGTCACTCACGCACTTCCCTTCAGCGTGTGTTCACATGCTCACGCGTGGCCCGACAGCGGGAGGACGCCCTGCTCAAGCGGATGCTCGCAGTACGCACACCTAGGCTGGTCCGGCGACCAGTCGGTGACGGCCGGCCTGTGCGGGACGTATGACTCGCGCCTGGTTATGCAGCCTGAGTTGTCGCACTTCGAGTAGGCCTCGGGAGGCGTCGCTGTGCGGAACGGACGCTTCTCGCGCGCGAAGCCCTCCTCGGTGAGCATGAGATCGAGCAGGGCCATCCTCACGAGCACCCCACCGGCGGCCTGCTCGAAGTACGCCGCGCGCGGGTCGCTGTCGACCTCGTACGCGATCTCGTCGACCCGCGGCAATGGGTGCAGGATGATGGTGTCCGGTCGCATCCTGGCAAGAAGCTCAGCGTCGACCTTCGGGATGTCGATGTGCTGCAGCGACGCGGGGAGGCGCTCCCGCTGCAGTCTCGTCATGTAGAGCACGTCCGCGTCGTCAAGGCACTCATCCAGTGTGTCAACGCACACGATCGTGCCGCCGTACCGCCGCGTCACCTCATCGGTCACGTAGTCGGGCATCCGTAGACCGATCGGCGCGACGCAGATGATACGCGCGCGGAACCTGGCCAACGCCGCGGCCAGGGAGTGAACGGTTCGCCCGGCGTGGAGGTCCCCACAGAGAGCGACCGTCAAGCCCTCCACGCGACCCTTCTTCCGCCGCAGGTAGTACAAGTCTGTCAGCGTCTGCGTCGGGTGTAGGTGCGCGCCGTCTCCGCCGCTGATGACAGGCACCGCGGAGTGGTCGGCCGCGACCTGGGTCGCTCCGGCGGACGGGTGGCGCATCACGACGGCGTCGGCGTAGGCTCCCACGATGCGGATCGTGTCCGCGACCGTCTCGCCCTTCGACACCGACGATGACCCCGCGTCAGCGAAGCCGAGTACACGGCCCCCGAGCCGGCAGACCGCGCTTTCAAACGACAGGCGTGTCCGTGTGCTCGGCTCATAAAACAGCACCGCGATGAGCTTGTGGGACAGCCGGTCGGAAGCGCGGCTGCCCTCTCTCGCGAACACATCGGCCCTCGCGAAGAGCGAGTCCACATCCGCGTCGCTCAGGTTGTCCACCCCGATGAGATGCCCCGTGCTCATGGTCGGCTTCTCCTCTCGGCGCCGGGGTGCGGCTTTTCGTGGACCCGGCTTCACCGTCGATCAGCCGCGCCCCTTCAGCACATTGGGCCGCGGGCGACGAACACGCGGAAGCCTCCCCCGCGGGCAACCGTCACTACGGTGCCGAACCATCGTCCCATCAGCCGGGCCAGCGTCTCAGCGCCCTGCGAAGTGCGCGCAACCACTCCGAGCCGCCCGGTCGGGACAAGGACACGCGCGGCTCCTTCGAGCAGGCGAAGGACGGTCGCGCGACCCGCTCGGATGGGCGGGTTACACAGGACAAGGTCAGCGCACGCGTCCGCGACAGCGTCCAGTCCATCGCAGACCGCGACCAGCGCCCGGCCCGTGAGGCCGCAGCGTCGGACGTTCTCGGCAGCCAGCTCCGCCGCTCGCCTGTTGATGTCGAGGAACAGCAGGGGACCCGATGTGAGCTGCCCGGCGATAACTCCCAGCGCCCCGTACCCGCAGCCCAGGTCCACGACAAGGTCACCGGCGCCCGGCCGCACCTCCTCTGCCAGGAGATGCGTGCCACGGTCGAGTTGCCGGCCGCTGAAGACCCCGCGGTCGCTGACCAGCGACAGCGACAGGCCGCACGCGCGTACCCGCACCTCGGTACGCGCTGACGGACAGATCGGTTCGGCGGAGTAATAGTGGGCACTCACGGCGAGGGGGTCAGTCAGCGTGCTCCTGGCTGGCGCGGGCCCGGCCGTTCTCCTGCGCCGGGTCAGGCTCGTGGTCCTTGAGGGATAGCAGCCCCGCCAGGGGCTGCTCCGTGCTGTCGAGCAGTCGCTCGAACTCCCGGACCTCAGCGTACGTGATCAGCCGAGGGCCCGACCCAGCCTGCGGCTCGCCCTCGGGGCCGTCAGCGGTCGGCGAGAGGAGGCGCCCCTCGTCCCACTCCTCGGGGTCGAGCGGGATGGTTGTCACGCGCTCGCAGCGGCTGCACACAAAACGCACGCGTACAAGCCCGTCGGTCAGGTCAAGCCGTTCGTCGACCGCGATCAAGTCTTCCTCGCGCACGCGGCAACCGCACTCACACCGTATCGTCTGATCCATTGAGTACCGCCCAGGTCTTGGCGTCGATGGTAGCCTCTCTATGATGCCACGGAACGGTGCCGACCTCAAGTGTGAGAAGGTACTTGGGTCCCCTTCTCACTCGGGAACCGGCTGGGGCGAAGGCCGTTTCTCCGCCCCGGATGCGGCTTCGCGACCCCGGGAGCAACGCGGGGACGTGCCGGCAACGGGGACTCACGGCAACACCGGCCCCCGGGCCGGGCGCGAGCTGCTGAGTCGCTGTCACGGCGAGCCAAGAGTGAGGGGCTGCCGCACCACGGGAGACACACGCTGGACGAGGTACTGCACGACGTGATACGGTCGGTAGGTTGGCGCACGGCCGCCATCTCGGCCCTTCGCCGGCTTATCCGGAGAGCGATGCATCGCCGATCGGCCTACCGGCCCGGCAATGGGAGCGTGGCCAGAGCGTGATCAGGAGTGCAAGCACGTCTCGTCTGCCAGCCCTGCTTATCCTTCTGGCCGCGTGCGCGAGCGCTTCTGCCGACGGGCCGTCGCCTACGCCTCCTCCATCGTTTCCGGGCGCGCATCGGGTGTTCAGCGCGTCTGTCACGCGGTGGCAGATCAAGATCGCGGAGCGGCTGTACTTGAGCGGCAAGGGCCTGAAGCGCGTCGCCGACTATGTCGCATCCACCCCCGGCACTCCCAAGGTCCGCGTGTACAAGCTGAAGGGAGATCCGCGCCCGGGTCCGGAGGAGCTGCACCGGTTCTACGTCGACTGGGCTGAGCGGGCCGGCTACCACCTACTCGTTGAGGTGCGGTTGGGAAGGCCTCCGGTCGACCCAATGCTCGACGACAGCAACCGCCCCTACAAGCCCAAGCTCGAGCGCGAGCCCTATCCCTGGGAGGAGGAGGACTACGCCTGGGTGGATGCGTTCCACAGACCCGGATCAGATGGCGGCATCTTCATCAGCGTGTGGGTCAACAACCGCCACGTGTGGGTCTGGAAGCCCGGCCACTGTCCGGTCGCCCCCGTAGTGGGCGAGTGGCTCGGCCTGCCGGAGGTCCCGGCTGACATGACGCCTCCCGATGAGGTGGAGGCATACCCCCCGCCTCTCGACTTCCCCGCAGTGGGCGACACGGACTACTTCATCCGGGCTCAGGTCGGCAAGTGGGAGATCGACTCGCTATGCAAGGACCTACAGGCTCGGGCAGCCGCCGGCCCGACCCAGAGCCCTCTTGAGGCTCTGTTCACTGTGGCCCCGGCCACGTTCCTGCCGGTGCGGCACGCCTGGCTCGTCACGTTCCGAGACCTGCCGGACAAGCGCGAGCGGAGCGTTCAGCCCTGGACCAAGTGGGCCGAGCGCCGCGGCTGGGCGCGCATGACGATCCCCGACATCGGACACGCCAACCTGCGCGGCTGGTACGGTGCCGGACGGAACGGCGGGGCTATGGCTGTCTTCGACGTTCGGGACACAACCACCGTTCTCGTGTTCGACGGGCCCCCGAACTTGTTCGCTCTCTTCCCGGTGATGGAATCGCTTCGGGCTCTCGAGGCGCCAGGAGACAGTCGCTAGGCCGGGGAACGATCGCGTGGAGGTGACGTCGGTGGACCGTGTCAACGAGCACGAACTGGAGTACCGAGGCGGGGATCACGGCCCGAAGTACCTGTTCCGGGGACCGAGGCACGAGTGGGGCGTGATCCTGCTGCGCCCGGGGGACGCCCTGAAGGCCCACAAGCACGCCGAGGTCGAGGAGACGTTCTACTTCGAGACCGGGGCGCCCCTTATGGTTGTTGACGGCGAGTCGTTTCGGGTCACCCCGGGGGACGTGTTCCGGCTCCAGCCGACGGAGGCGCACGACATCATCAACGACACGTCTGAGGAGACGCGCATCGTCTTCATCAAATGCCCGTATCTCCCTGAGGACAAGATCGCTGTGTAGGGACGTGGTTCACGGCGCCCTTCGGCGCCAGCCATCGCCACCCCGGGGCGCCATGAATGGTGCGCGTGGACGCTGTCCGTCGCGCCCCTACGCAATCAGCCCTATCTTCCTGCCACTGCGCCGGCCGGACAGACCGTTCAGCTCGTGCTCGGCCGCCCGGCGAAGATCCGACTGCCTGATAGCGCGCCCGCGACCCGACCGGGTGGCCGCCGAGACGGCCGCCCTCAGTGCCGCGTTTCTGATCTGGCCGCCCGACAGGGCATGACTCCGGGCGAGCGTCTCCAGGTCGACGTCGTCCGCGAGCGGCGCCCCCGCGGGCAGGTGCCTCTCCCAGATGAGCTTTCTAGCCTGCGCGTCGGGCTGCGGGAACTCCACTCGCACGACGATCCGTCGCTCCAGGGCCGGATCGAGCCCGTCGGCGCGGTTCGTGGTGAGGATCATCACCCCGTCGAAGCGCTCCACCTCCTGCAGCAGCACGTTCACCTCGCGGTTGAAGCTTTGGTCGGTGGCGTTCGTGACGTTGACGCGCGTGTGGAACATCGCGTCCGCCTCGTCGAACACGAGGACGGCGTCGCTTGCTCTGGCCTCAGCGAAGAGGGCCACGATGTTCTTCTCCGTGTCGCCTACCCACTTGCTGACCACCTCGGGGTAGCACACGAGGAGCACCTTCTTGCCCAGCTCCGCCGCGACCGCCTGGGCGGTCATCGTCTTGCCCGTCCCCGGCAGACCGGCGAACAGCACCGTGCATTGGCCCGTGCGGCCGTGGGATTCCCCGAAGCCCCAGTCATCAAGGATGAGCGACCTGTTCGCCACAAAGTCGACCACGTACCGGACCTGGCCACTGACCTCCGCCGGCAGCACGACGTCGCCCAGGCTGTGTGCGGGGTCTCTGGCCGAGTGCCGATAGCTGGGCGCCGTATAGGCCGGCGGCGCAAGGGCGCTCCGCAGCTCGTCGTGGGTTGTGGCTATCTCCTGGACGGCCTTCTCGGCAATCTTGAAGTACGCGTCCAGCACGGTGGCCTCGTTTGTGCTGGACGACTGCATCAGGCCGTGGCGGAGCAGCGGAGCGGTCCCGTAGAGCACCCGCCGCGCCTCCAGCACGTCCAGCCGATCGTCCAGCAGGATGCCCAGCAGGTCGCGTCCGCGCGAGTACGTCTTCTGACCGGAGGTTGTGATGTCCTCAAGCAGCAGGATCAGCAGGATGTTCAGCTCGAGCGAGGAGAGGCCGTAGGCCCGGCAGAACGCGTCGAGCCCGTAGGCGATGCCCTGCTTTCTGGCGAGCTCGCGCTTGATGTCGACGCGCTCGGCTATGCGGTCAGCCCGCTGCTGGATGCGGCGCATCTCAAGCTCACTGGCGCGCGCGTGTTCGGTGTCCCGTTCGAAGTAGCCCTCGTCCAGCCACTCGCGGGAGCGCACCTTAAGCGTGTAGAGCTGCTGTCGGAGGTCGACGAGAGCCACGTAGTCGCGGAGTAGCTCGCGGTCATCACGATACGGGGCGGTGATCCGGGAAGCCATCTCGTCCTGCCAGGCATCCTCGAGTGTCTCGAGGGAGATCAGGTCGGTCTGCCAGTCCAGCACCAAGTCCTGACCCCGGCTCTGCAACGCCGTGCCTCCTTGCCGGTGCGAGGGTCCGGGCGCGGCCGGGCTGACCGCGTACAAGAACCCCCGCCCTACGTGCGGTGTTCACTCCCAGCCGATGGCGGCCCCGTGCGCTTCCAAAGGCGGCGCAACCTGGCGGCGCAGTGGCGTGGAAGTATGTTGAGCCTTTCCTGTTCCAACCTCCAAACAAGTGGCACTCTACCGGGGCCTCCGACGGCGTGTCAAGGACCTTATCGACTGCGGTAACCCTTACCGTTATGCACCTCTCGGGCCACATGTTGGTTGTGCCGACCTCTGTCCGCGCTTACATCCGCAGCGCAGAGCGGAATCCGCGGCACATCGCCGAACTGGGTACTGCGGCAGCCGGCGGGGGGCGCATTAGGAGGCGAGGCGCTGTTGGTGCTCCGGAGAGCCTGCGTCCTCGGCACGTTCCTGGTCGTGTTGGTGACCGGCCCGTGCTGGGCCCAGTCGGTTGGCGGTAACGAGCAGGTTCGGCAGCCCGCCGACGGCGCCGCGGCCGAACCGGGGTCGGCCGCTGACGAGGCGGCTCGCACTCTCGCTCGCCACGGAAGGCCGCTCGACACGATGGCCGCGGAAGCGTCGGCGAGTTACCGGCCGGGGCCCGTGTTCTCGCGAGGGCCAAGCGACCCCACGATCTTCAGGGGGCCGTTCGTGCTGAGGCGCACGCCGGTTATCGCGGAGCACAAGCACCCGTGGCAGTACGGCGTGTCGATCCGCGTCGTGCGCCACCTGCGCTACTACCCGTTCCTCGGGTTTGAGGTCTACGCGGACTACGGCGACAAGCTGCGGCTGATCGCAACCAACCTGATCTACAACAGCATCGAGGTGCCTCGAGGCACGGACTTCCTGGAGGTGCCGCAACTGAGTGGCCTTGGCTACGTGGAAGTCCCTCACGAGGACGGGACCACGGAGAAGTTCGTCATCCTCCGGCTGAGGGACAACACGCTTAAGGTCACGAGGCTCGACGAGTCGGGGCGCGGCGTGTTCGCGGCGTACACGATCTCGGGACGCGTGTGGGCCAAATACGCGCAACGCTTCGTCGACACGGACGAGCCGGTTGAGCTCACCATCTACCCTCGGGAATGGGCCGACCCACGGCAGGGGCCCGTCCTCAAACGCCTTCTGGCCGGCCACGAGCCGACCGACTTCAGGGGCTACTGGACGCTGCCCGAGCGGGACCACCTCCGCGGCGGCGACTGGGGCGGCATCTCAATGCCCCGGGAGAGCCGAGCGGCCGACACGGCCGGTGAGGGAGAGGAGCGAGTCCTACCGATCGACATCGGCGCATTCGACGTGATCTTCGAGCAGGCTCTGCCTTACACCGGGTCGGGCTACCGAACGCTGCCCAAGTACACGATGGCGCTCTTCTTCCCTACTGAGCCCGGAGACCTGGATGCGCCCTCGGAGCAGGACCCGCGAACTCCTCCGCGGGAGGCGGGCCCCGAGCAGACCGCCGCCCCGTAGCCGCTCAGCGAACCAGGTCGGCAGCGAGACGCTCGGCCAGCGACCTGGCCCTATCGCCGAGCCCGTTGGGTGATGTGCAGCCCGTCACGATGGCCTCGGCGGCCACCGTGCACTGTAGGTAGTCGGCGAGGCGATGGGTGAACGGGGCAATGAGGTCGGCGTTGCCCTCAACCTTGCTCTCCTCGCATGTGATGAGCATGCCCAGGCGCCGGCCACCCAGTTGGGACGTGTGCTCCGGGGTGCCATAGCCCGTCACTGTGGAGAACGAGCGGTCCACGAGCCCCTTGAGTTGCGCCGAGATGCCCCAGAAGTAGAGCGGGCTGGCGAGCAGGATCGCGTCTGACGCGGCCATCCGATCGAAGAGCCCGGGCGCATCGTCAGGCAGCACGCACCTGCGCAGGCTCCTCTCGCCCTGGCACGAGTAGCACGAGACACACGGGCCGACGTCGAAGCTGCTGAGCTCCATGTGGTCGACCTCGTGTCCCAGGCTCAGCAGCCGGTGCTCGACCCAGCCCAACACGGTCGCGGTGTTGCCCTTACGCCTCGGGCTGCCTTGGATGGTTGTGACACGCATTGTGCGGTGCCCTCCCGGAGCGTTGCGGGGTGCCGCCGGCCTCCACCGCGAGCGCGGCTTCCGGCGCGCCTATTCCAGCTTCACGCTGCGTTACCTGTCCGGGAAGTGTCCTGCTATGCCGCCAATGTGGCACCGAACAAGGCCGCAGCGAGGGCCGTCGAGATCCGTGAGGGCGCCAAACGATCGCCCACGGCGTGAGCCGCGGAGCGTCTACATACTGCGACTCCACGTAAGCCGCGCGATGTCAGACCGGAAGTCCAGGATGCCGGTGCCGGTCTGGCGCAGCCGATCGTACCCGAGCGTTAAGCTGGTGTCGCGGTCGGGACGGTAGGTGAAGGACAGCCCGATCTGCTGGTAGCGGGCGGAGTAGGAGCCGACCGAGTTGTAGATGCCGTAGGAGGCGGAGGCCGAGCCCCGCCCGAAGCCGTACGTCGCCACGCCAATCGCGCTGCGTAGCTGCGTGTTGGCCGGCGCCACGCTGTTCGACCAGTACGTGGCGTTGTCCAGTTGGGCGAGCGTCGTCCAGTGGTCGTCCCACGACCTGGACCAGAAGCCGGTGACGCCGAGGCTTTGGACCTGGGTGGCACGCGCGTTGTTCGAGTGGAGCCCATAGGTGAAGCCGGCTTTGACGACTCCGCCTCCCGTCGGGTAGCCGGCCGTAAAATCGGCGGTGGTGTGGACCGGATAGAGCATGACCGGCAAGACCGCGGGGTTGATGCCAAGGTAGTTCGTGACGCTGCCGCTCAGCGTGCGACGCCGGAGCACGAGCTCCAGGTCCAGCTTGCTCTTCGCGCGGTAGCTCGAACGCAGCCAGAACCGGTCGAGCGCTTGGCTCTCGAGGAAGGCCTGTGGCGCGACCGGGTCCGGCTGGAGCGACAGCCGGTAGCCCATTCGCCGCTCGTAACCGAAGCTGGTGCGCAGGCCCTCGAAGCCCTTGTAGGTGCCCGAGAAGCGGATGGTGGTCGTGCGAGGGTTGTAGACGTTGCGCGTCAGCGTACGGTAAGTCGTCACATGCCCGAAGCCGGAGCTTAGGTCAAGGTCGCCTCCGGCGTGGAATGTGATCCCGCCTCCCGCCGACAAGGTCGAGTATCGGCCCGCCGCGACTCCAGGGTATTGCACGTCCTTGTAGCCCATCCCGATGCGCCACTGGGCCTCGGCATGGCTAAGCGACCCGGCGCGTACGCCCACCTCGGTCGCGGTGCGGTTGGCGGAGACCGGGAGCCCGCTGACGCTTAGCGCCGCTGTGCGATCGGTGTAGCGCGTGAATGCGCCGTACACCCCCACGAGCGTTCCGGAGAAGCGCCAGCTTGCGTTGAACGCGACCTCGTCTGACAGGAAAGAGATGGGTCGCGTGCTGGTCGCGGGGCTTGCGAGCGCCCTCCGCTGGTGGGTCACGTCGAGCCATCCCTTGTGGCCCATCCGCCACCGCACAAGGCTCTCCGCGTCCGACCGAGACGAGGGCGTCGAGTCGGGCCCGAAGTTGCGGTAGAAGCCGTTCTGCTGCCAGTCGCTTCGCACGGTCGTGGCCCCGTCAAAGTCGCGGACCATGATGCCGGCGGCGGAGCTGTTGAGGAACGGCGTCCGAGCGTAGATGTTGTACATGTACTGCCGATGGCTGTCCGTGCCGAGGAGCCGCATGTCGTAGATAACCATCGGCCGCGACGGATCGATGAACAGGTAGCGACGGAACTGGGCCGCATTGCCCCACACGGACGTCATTAGCGGCCCGGCGGTGACCCACTGGTGGTCCTCCGCGGCGGGCCCCAACACATCCTCGGGGATGATGCGGAGGTGCTTCCGCTCGGCCGGCTTCCTGGTCTTGTCCGATTCGTCTTCCTTGGGCTTGTCCGACTCGTCGGCCTCAGCCGTCTTCTCGGTCTTGCCATGCGGTGCGGCGTCCGTGTCAGGGGGCTGGGCCTTCTCGTCCGGCGCGGGCTGCGCGGCGGGGCCTGGCCGGCCGGCATCTTGCGCTGCCCCCGCGGCCGTTCCGGACGACTGCGCCCCGGCGGGGGCGGAAACGTCGTCGGCCGCCGCCCACGCCGTGGCCAGCGCGAGCGCGGACACCGCGCAGGCCCACCGCAACCACTCGCTGCCTCTTGCTCCCATTCGGCTCACGTCTCCGCTCCCGTCGGCGGTCGGCAGGACAGTGTGCGAACTGCGGCCCTCAGTCCAGGAATACCGGGCTCACGTTCGACCCGTGCAACTGCTGGTGACACCCTACCTGCCAGCACGTCGCTCCGACGTGATGGCCGACGGCCTGCTCCGTATGGCACTGGAGGCATACTGCCTGACCGGGAAGCCTCAGGAGGCTGGGACTGGGCGACCCATGAGGGTTGTGACAAGTGAGGCACCCGTCCGCGAGATCCCCGGTGACCGGCTCGTGCTCGAACGCGAACGGCGGCTCCTTCTCCTTGTGGCAGCTCACGCACTCCTTGATGACGGGCTCATCGCCTGAGGTCGTTGGACCGGGCGCGTGGAGGTCATGGCAGTCTGAGCACTTCACTCGCCCCTCAGTGACCGGATGGTGGGAGTAGGCGCCGAACTGAGCCTTCATGGTCTCGTGGCAGCTCAGGCACAGGTCGTACTCGTGCTCTTCCTTGGCCGGGTCGTACTTGAGCAGCCGGTCCCCCGACTCGGGATCGTGCATCGAGTGGCACGAGTTGCACGTGACCTCTGAGTGCGAGTGGGAGGTCTCGAGCCACTGCTCCTTGGACAGGTTGGTGTGGCACACGAAGCACCCCTCGGCCACCCAAGACTTGTCCCTGTCCTTCGACCCGTAGATCAGGGCCGGGTCGGCCTGCTGCATGTGACCGCTGCCTCGCCCATGACAGGCCTCGCAGCCACCGAATCTGCCTTCCTCCTCCTCGCGCGTGAGGATCCGCAGGTGCCGGACCGAGCCCGACTTCTCCACCCGGTCGGGATGGCACGCGGAGCATAGCTCGGACCCGATGGCAGTGAACTCAGCCGACACGCTCTGCATCCGCTTCTGGGGGTCGGTGGGGGCGGCGGTCTTCTCCTGCTGACCGACGGCCGCGGCGCTCGCGAGCAGGGCCAGCCCGACCGAAGCCAGCACGGTAACGACCACCTCCGCGCACCGGCGCAGACGCACCATCGGCATGTCCTCAGCCTCCCTCGCACAGCGCGGACGCGGACCTGTTGCCGGGTCCGTGCCGCTGCCACTGATTGGGAACCGCACTAGAGGGACGTGAAAACCGTCTCTGCAATGTCCAGGAGATGGCGGCAGTACTGGAGGTTATGCACGCCTCCGCTGCCGTCGGCTCCGACCAGTTGCACGTTGAACTTGGCAACGTCGTAGCGCTGCTGGTCCGTGACGTTGAGTCCGGCCCGGTCGATGAAAAGGGCGTCGTCCTGAGTGAAGTACCTGGTCAGGTCGGCCACTCTACCCTCGATCTCGGCCTGCGCGGCGGCCAGGAGCGCCTCCGCCTCGGCCGCCTCGTGGCATTGCTCGCACGCATCGGGCACTCTCGGCAGGAACGTGTGGCCGGTGTTGACCGGGTTCTCGTTCGTAGGTTGGTCCGGTGACGTCTGGTACACGTGGCAGGTCACGCAGCGCGAGAGTGCGACGGTGGTGTGCGCGGAGTTCGGGCCTATGGCCTGGTCGCCCGTCTCCTCTCGGCCGGCCAGGCCGAGCAGTACCTCGCGTTGCGGATGGTGCGGCGTCTGCCCGGGCAGAGGATCCTCAGCGGTGTGGCAGCCGAGGCATATCTCCGAAGCCGGCTCGCGGAGCTGGGCATCGTTGGGCGAGCCGTGAGCTGCGTGGCAGAGCTGGCACGTGATGGGGTTCTGGGCGACCACGGTCTCCACTTGCTCGGGCAGAGCAAGCACCACGCGCTCACCGCTCGCCAACACGGCCTCGACCGAGTGGCACTGCAGGCACGCGTCACTCGCGTGCGAGTTCTCCTGCAGCGTCGTTAACGCCGCGGCGTGCTTGGACTCGCTCCACTGCTCGAAGTTCGGATGGTGCGAGCCTGTGTGGCACTGCCCGCAGACGTCCGCGCTGAGTGGGATGGCCATCTGGCTCTGCGACGGGTTGGCTATGTGCCGGCCGCCGGCTCCGTGGCAGTTCTCGCACTGGACGTTCGCGAGCTGGGGCGTGTCGGCCTCACTCGTGTAGCCCGTGTCCTGGCCGAACCCGACTGTGTGGCACGGGAGGCAGTTCGCGTTCTCCCCCTGCCCGGCCTCCTGCAGGACGGACAGCGCCACCGAGTGCTTCGTCGTGGTCCACGACGCGTGCTCGCTGCGGTGGCACGTTTGGCAGACGGCGGCGCCAACGTACGACCGAACCGAGGGGTTGGTATCGGGCGGAGGCTGGATGCTGGACTGGGTCGTGCAGCCTATCAGCCATGTCGCGACAGCCAACGCTGCTAGCAGACCCACAAAAGCTGCAGCTCGCCAGATGCTCAACGTGACGACCTCCTTGCAGTCGGGAACATTCCGCTCGTCCCCGCCACCCCCCTAACTATTGCGTTTTCGACCTAGAACCTCCTCCCACCTGTCGGTGTTCTAGCAGCGGAATACCTTTTTTTCCGGGCGCAACGCAGGTTGCCGGTACTTCGTAAAGAAGGTAGCCTTGCGGCCGGTCTGCGCGGGCCGCGCGGTTGCTGCCACCATGTGGGGATCCGGTTCATAAGGAGGCCGTGGCGATGAGTCACATAGGACGTTGGCTGGGCGCCGCTGCGGGGGTCGCTATTGCTGTCTCGGTTGCACAGGTGGGCTCGGGGGCCGCTCAGCCCTCCGAAGACGCGCGGCTCTCCGGCAGGATCGGGTTCACGAGTGATCGGGCCGGCGACTGGGAGATCTACGTGGTGGACCTCGCCACCGGGGCGGTCACCCAGCTCACGGACAACCTAATCCCCGATCTGCACGCATCCTGGTCTCCCGACGGCACCAAGGTTGTGATGGAGTCGAAGTTCGGGCCCAACTGGGACATCACGATGGTGGACTCCGACGGGTCCAATCCGGTAAGGCTCACCGACAACCCAGCCTGGGACTACCACCCCTGTTGGTCCCCGGACGGCAAGCAGATCGCCTTTCAGAGCGACCGCGACGGCAACCCCGAGATCTACACCATGGACGCCGACGGCTCGAACGTGCGGCGGATCACCCACAACGACGCCAGCGACTTCCACCCGTCCTGGTCGCCCGACGGGCGGAAGATAGCCTTCCAGACAAGCCGGGACGGGAACTTCGAGGTCTGCACCATTGACCTCCGCACCGGCGAAGAGGTCAACCTCACGAACTGCCCGGCCTATGACGGGTGGGCCGCCTGGTCACCCGACGGCAAGCAGATCGCGTTCGAGAGCGGACGCGACGGTAACGGCGAGATCTGGATGATGGACGCGGACGGGTCGAACCAGCACAGGGTCACGAGCAACCCGGGCACCAACAGCCACCCCACCTGGTCTCCGGACGGGCGGCATCTCTCCTACCAGGGCGACCAGTACGGCAACTGGGAGATCTTCGTGATCGACGTCGACGGCAAGAACGAGACCCGGATCACAAACGACCCCGCCTGCGACTGGTGGCCGTCCTGGCTGCCATAGGGCGGCATTCGTTTGGCCGACGGCACAGCATGATCGCGGCTGCTTCCGCCCTCACCCCACCCCCTCTCCCCGGGGAGAGGGGTGCCGGAGGGGCACCGTTCGCGGTGCCCCGAAGGCAGGGGTGAGGGCGTTTCGTCAGCGGGCCGTGCCTGCCTGCTCGGCCCCTCCCACGACGTGCGTTAGTACGGAGGCATCCCGTGACCGCCGCCGCCGCCCGGCATCGGCTTCTCCGGCTCGGGCTTCTCGGCGATGAGCGCTTCGGTCGTCAGCATCAGGCTCGCGATCGACGCGGCATTCTGAAGTGCGGAGCGCGTGACCTTGGCCGGATCGATGATGCCGGCCACGACGAGGTCGCGGTACTCCGTGGTGAGCGCGTCGAAGCCCATGTTCGGGTCCTCTTGGTTGCGCACGCGCTCGGCCACTACGCTGCCCTCGAAACCAGCGTTCTCGGCGATCTGACGTAGCGGCGCCTCGAGCGCCTTGCGCACGATCTCGACGCCGATCTTCTCGTCGCCTCTGACTCTCACTTTCTTCAGGGCGCCTTCGACCCGGAGGTAAGCGACGCCGCCGCCGGGGACGATGCCCTCGTCGATCGCCGCGCGGGTGGCCGAGAGCGCGTCCTCGAAGCGGTGCTTCTTCTCCTTAAGCTCGGTCTCGGTCGCCGCTCCGACCTGGATGATCGCGACACCGCCGGCAAGCTTGGCGAGCCGCTCCTGCAGCTTCTCACGGTCGTAGTCGGAATCGGTGTCATCGATCGCGCGCCGGATCTCGTTCATCCGGCCCTCAATCGCTTCCGACGAGCCGGCGCCGTCGACCACGGTCGTCTCGTCCTTGGTGATCGTGATGCGCTTCGCGCGGCCGAGCTGGGTCAGCTCGACGTTCTCGAGCTTGATGCCCAGGTCCTCAGAGACGAACGTGCCGCCTGTGAGGACCGCCATGTCCTGGAGCATCGCCTTGCGCCGGTCGCCGAAGCCGGGGGCCTTGACTGCCGCCGCGGAGACGATACCGCGGAGCTTGTTGAGCACCAGCGTCGCGAGCGACTCGCCCTCGATGTCCTCGGCGACGATGACGATCGGCTTCCCGGTGCGGGCGACCTTCTCCAGCAACGGGACGATGTCCTGAGCCGAGCTGATCTTCTTCTCATAGAGGAGGATGTACGGGTCGTCGAGGACCGCCTCCATAGCCTCCGGGTCCGTCACGAAGTAAGGCGAGAGGTAGCCCTTGTCGAACTGCATACCATCGGTGAGCTCGACCTTGGTGTCAGCGCTCTTGGACTCCTCGACCGTGATGACCCCGTCCTTGCCGACACTCTCCATCGCCTGGGCGATGCGCCTGCCGATCTCGGGGTCGTTGCCGGCGATTCCGGCCACTGACCCGATCGACTCCTTGTCGTCGACCTTGGTGGCCATGTCCCTAATGGCCTCGACGAGCTTCTCGACAGCCGCGTCGATGCCGCGCTTCACGAGCATGGGGTTCGCGCCCGCCGCCACGTTCTTCAGGCCCTCATGTATCATGGCCTGTGCCAGAACCGTCGCGGTGGTGGTCCCATCGCCGGCCACGTCGTTGGTCTTCGACGCGACCTCCCGAACGAGCTGAGCGCCCATGTTCTCGAAATGGCCCTCGAGCTCGATCTCCTTAGCGACGGTGACCCCGTCCTTGGTGATAACCGGGGAGCCGAACTTCTTGTCCAGGACCACATTGCGGCCCTTCGGCCCCAGAGTGACCTTCACAGCGTTGGCGACGGCGTCCGCGCCGCGAAGCATCGCCCGCCGCCCTTCCTCGCCGTAAAGCAGCTCCTTCGCCATGTAAACCACTACCTCCATTACCTTTGGTGGGCGTTGCGGGCTACTTGCCCTTCTTGCCGGTCTTGGCATCCTCGGTCTCGATCGCGTAGATGTCATCCTGACGCAGGATGACAAGCTCGCGCTCCCCTTGCTTGACCTCGGTGCCGCCATACTTCGAGAACACCACGATGTCGCCGATCGCTATCTCCATCGGTCCGCGCGATCCGTCTTCTAGGATCTTGCCGGACCCAACCGCGATGACCTTGCCCTTCTGCGGCTTCTCTTGAGCCGAGTCGGGAAGGACGATTCCGCCCGCGGTTCGCTCTTCCGCTCCGCAGGGCTCCACAATCACCCGGTCGCCTAGTGGCCTCAGCAACTAGACGCACCTCCTTCCGCACGCTGACTGCGAATGTGATCCAAAGACCACTTTGGATTGCTACTACCGCACTCCAACCATGCCCGCACCGGCGGGCCAGCCTATCGCCGGCGCCAACGGCCCCGGCGAGGAATGCCTGCCTCATGCCTCGCGCTACTCCTCCGGATCTCCGGACGAGGTTACGACCCGCGCCGCCCTGACGACCGTGTCCCCCATCCGGTAGCCGCGCTGCACCTCCGCCACCACCCAGCCTCGGGGTACGACCTCGTTCGGCAAGGTCGCGATCACCTCATGGATCTCAGGATCGAACTCCTTGCCCAGCACCTCAACGGGCTCTATCCCCTCCGTTGCAAGCGCCTCCAGGAACTGTCCTCGCACGATCCTCAGGCCCTCGAGCCAGCTCGCCTCCACTCCCTGGTCCTCCGCCGCGTCCACCGCGCGCTCGAGGTTGTCGAGCACGGGCAGCAGCTTCCTGGCGAGCTCAGCTTTGGCGTGCCCGGTCAGATCCTGCCGCTCCCGAGCCACTCGCTTACGGAAGTTGTCGAAGTCGGCCCGGATCCGGAGGTTCGCCGCGCGCAGCTCCTCGGCGGTAGGTGCCACCGGCGCATCACTCTCCCCGAACTCCGCTTCGACGGGTCCGTCACATTCCGGCTCCGCGGGCCGGAGGCCCGTCTCGCCGACTGTCTTGTGACCTTGCCTCTCGCTCATAGCTCACCCATCACCTCAAGCAGCCGCCTGCTCGGGCCTAGGCCACCTTGCCCTGGGCGCGCTCGGGCGCGCGGCAAACGACGATCGTGTCGTCATCCGCTTCCACTGCGATGATGGAACCCGGGGGGTAGGCGCCTGCGAGTATACCCGATGAGACCGGATTCTCGACCAACGATTGGATGGTCCGCCGGAGCGGGCGTGCCCCGTACTGCGGGTCAAACCCCTCGCGCCCCAGCAGATCGCGGGCCGCGTCCGTCACGGTGAGGCCGAGATCGCGGCCCGCCAGCCTGCGCGACAGCCGGCCGATCATCAGGTCAACGATCGCGCGCAGCTCCGCTCTCGTGAGCGGTGTGAACACGATTACCTCGTCGATCCGGTTCAGCAGCTCGGGACGGAAGTGTGCCCTCAGATCCTCGAGGACGCGCTCGCGCGCCGCCGACCAACCCGGTCCCTCGATGGTCTCCTCATCCAGGCTCATCAGGTGCCTGCTGCCGATGTTCGAGGTCATAATGACGACCGTGTTGCGGAAGCTGACCGTGCGGCCCTGCGAGTCGGTCAGCCGCCCGTCGTCGAGCACCTGCAGCAGGACGTTGAACACCTCCTGGTGCGCCTTCTCGATCTCGTCGAACAGGATCACCCGGTACGGGCGCCTGCGCACGGCCTCCGTTAGCTGGCCGCCCTCCTCGTGACCGACGTAACCCGGCGGCGCCCCGATCAGCCGCGACACGGAGTGCTTCTCCATGTACTCCGACATGTCGATGCGCACCATCGCAGACTCGTCATCGAACAGGAACTCGGCGAGCGCGCGGGCGAGCTCGGTCTTGCCGACCCCCGTCGGCCCGAGGAAGATGAAGGAGCCCATCGGCCTGTTCGGGTCCTGCAGCCCGGCTCGGGAGCGGCGGATGCACTCGGACACCGAGCGCACGGCCTCGTCCTGCCCCTTCACGCGGCCGTGCAGGATGCTCTCCATGTTAAGCAGCTTCTCAGCCTCGCTCTGGAACATGCGAGACACGGGGATCCCGGTCCACGCGGACACGATCTCCGCGATTGTGTCCTCGTCGACGGGCCGCTCGCCGCCGGACTCCTCGGTCCACGCTTGCTTGGCCCTGTCATACTCGGTCTGGAGCCGGTCGGCCTCGACGCGGAGGCGCTGCGCCCGGTCAAAGTCGCGGGCCTGCACGGCTGAAGCGCCCTGTTGCGCGAGCCGTGCGAGCCGCTCCTCCATCTCCTGAAGCCCGCCGGGCATGACCGGCTGCTCGAGCCGCAGCTTGCTCGCCGCCTCATCCACGAGGTCGATCGCTTTGTCCGGCAGGAACCGGTCTGTGACGTAGCGCTCGGACAGAACCGCGGCCGCTCGGAGAGCCTCGTCGGTGATACGCACGCCGTGGTGCGCCTCGTAGCGCGTGCGCAGCCCCTCGAGGATCCGCACGCTGTCCTCCACCGAAGGCTCGTCGATGAACACGGGCGCGAACCTGCGCTCGAGCGCCGGGTCCTTCTCGATCTGCTTGCGGTACTCGTCGAGGGTAGTCGCGCCGACGCACTGAAGATCGCCGCGCGCCAGAGCGGGTTTGAGCATGTTCGACGCGTCCATCGCGCCCTCGGCCGCGCCGGCGCCGACCACGGTGTGGAGCTCGTCGATGAAGAGGACGACCTGGCCCTGAGCCTTGCGCACCTCATCGAGCACGGCCTTCAGCCGCTCCTCGAACTCGCCGCGGAACTTGCTGCCCGCCACGAGCGAGCCCAGGTCGAGCGCGATGACGCGCCGCCCGCGGAGCGAGTCGGGCACCTGTCCGGAGCTGATGAGCAGCGCGAGCCCCTCGGCCACCGCGGTCTTGCCGACGCCGGGCTCGCCGATGAGAACCGGGTTGTTCTTCTTGCGCCTGGCGAGTATCTGGATGACCCGCTTGATCTCCTCGTCCCTGCCGACGACGGGATCGAGCTTGCCCTCCTTCGCCAGGGCGGTAAGGTCCTGTGAGTAGCGCTCGAGAACCTGGAACTTGGTCTCCGGGTTCTGGTCCGAGACGCGCGAGCTGCCACGGATCTCCTTCAGCGCTGCGTAGATCGACTCGCGGTCGACGCGGTAGTCGCGTAGCAGGGCCGCGGCCGGGCAGTCGAGATCCAGCATCGCGATCAGCAGGTGCTCGACGCTGATGAAGCTGTCCTGTAGCCGGTCCGCCTCGTCCTCGGCCGCTGAGTAGAGCCGGGAGAGCCGGGGCGAGACGTAGATCTGCCCGGTGCCGCTCGGGCTGCCGGGGCCGCTTACGGTCGGCGACTTCGCCAGCTCGGCCTCGAGCCTGCGCTTCAGGTCGCTGGCGCGATCGGCGCCCGCGATCTGGCGGATGGCCTTGCCTCCGATGCCGTCTTCCTGCTCGACTAGCGCGAGCAGCAGGTGCTCAACATCCATCACGCTGTGACGGTAACGGGCGACGATGTCCTGCGCCAGAAACAGCGCCTCGCGCGCGCGTTCGGTCAGCTTCTCGGTATTCATGCTCTCCCTCCTCTCCTCATTCGCCCCGCAGCGCCGCATCGGACAGTCGGAGCTGTGCCACGCGGACCTCTTCCTCGGCCTCCTGCTGGATACGGTCCACCTCGGACTCCATCTCCCCGCGCAAGGCCTGCAGCTTCTCCAGAAGCTCGAGGATGACATGCACTCCGGCCAGGTTAACTCCCAGGTCCTGCGTGAGCCGCTGGATCTGCCTCAGCTTCGCGATGTCACCGTCGCTGTACATCCGTAGCTTGGTGTCCGTGCGCTGCGGGGTTATCAGCCCCAGCCGCTCGTACATCCTCAGCGTCTGCGGGTGGCACTCCACCAGCCGAGCCGCGACACCGATGGTGTAGACAGGCTCGTTGCTGTCGTGCGATCTCACGCAGAACACCTCGCGCGCCGCAAAGTCCCGGCGCATTTGCCGCTCAGCGAAAGGGCGTTACCCGCTCGTCTGCTTCAGCCGGCAGTCCCCGAGACCGGCCCTCGGGTCGTCCGGCAGATCCCGTCTCAACTCCTCCGCAAGCTCCCGCACTCGCTTCGACGCCTTCTTGGGCACCGCGATCCTAACGGTCACCAGTTGATCGCCCGAGCCCGATCCGCCGACGCGGGGGGCACCCATGCCGCGCAACCGGAATGTCTGTCCGTTCTGAGTGCCCGCCGGGATCTTGAGGGCCGCGCGACCGTCCTTTGTCGGGACCATGATCTCCCCGCCCAGCACCGCCTCGGCGAACGAGATGGGCACTTCGCAGGTGAGGTCATCGCCCTTGCGCCCGAAGAACGGGTGGCTCCGCACCTTGATGTCGAGGATCAGGTCGCCGCGCGGCGAACCGCCGGTGCCGGCCAACCCCTCGCCCTTAACGCGGACCTTCGAGCCCGTCTTGACGCCCGCGGGTACCGTCACCTCGACCTTGCGCGACCGGTGCGCGGCTCCGGAGCCGCGGCACTCCGTGCAGCGGTCGGTGGGCACTTGGCCCGAGCCGCCGCACTCGCGACACGGCGCCGGGCCTAGGACCGATCGTTTGGACTGATCCGCTCCCGACCCGCCGCAAACCTGGCAGGCCCGGTGGTGGACTCCCTGACCGTCGCAGGCCGCACACGGTTCATCGAGCTCGACGCGAAGCGTCTCGATCCCGCCCAGCACGGACGCCGCGAAGCCGATCTCCAACTCCTTCTGGAGGTCGCGCCCCTTCTGCCGGGAATGTCGGGGTGAGGAACGCCGGCCCATCCCGCCGAGCAGCGTCTCGAACAGGTCGCCGATGTCGCCATACTGACCCGTCGTCTGGTACTCCCAGCGGGCTCCACCCGGGCCGCCCGTGGGGGCGCCGTTCTGCCACTTCGCGAAGTCGGGGCCGAAGTGGTCGTAGGCAGCCCGCTGCTCAGGGTCGCTGAGCACGGAGTAGGCCTCACTCAGGTCCTTGAAGCGCTCCTCGGCCTGCGGATCGCCGGGGTTCACGTCCGGGTGGCACTCGCGCGCAAGATGGCGGTAGGACGACTTGATGGCCTTCTCGTCAGCATCGCGCGGTACGCCCAGAATCTCGTAGTAGTCCTTTGTGGCCGGCATGTTCGCTCACCCCCTCTCGCCTGGTCTTGAGACAAGGGGTTTGGGCCCATCGCCCGCAAGCCCATTGCCCGTTGCCCACTAGTCCTCGTCCTCCGCCACCACGGTCACCTTCGGCTTCTCGATCACCGCCAGCCGAGCGCGCAGTTCGAGAACGCCCTTGCTGAGCTTCGCGGACAGCTCGGCGTGCCGTATCGCTGACTGCAGCGTGATCGTCTTTTCAAACGCCCCCCTGTCGCGCCCGCGCTGCGCGTAGTCCTTTGCCTCGGGCGGATCCTCCGCGCATCGCTTGCCGGAGATCGTGATCGACAGCGGGGAGGGATCGACCTGCAGGTCGCCCGATGCCACGCCTGGCAAGTCGACTAGCACAACCAGCTCGCTCGCGGTGATGTACACATCGGTGGCCGGCACCCATGGGCGTTGGGCCGTTACCTGGGACACGAGGCCTGACACGGTCTCGCCGACCGTGCTGAGCCAGTTCTTGACGGTGCCGGTCAGGTCGGGCTTTGCCGACGCCTCGGCAGGCGTGCCCGCGCCGGCAGCCTTGGTCCCTTCCGCCTCACTCGCTTCGACCTTCTCCTCGTTCTCCATCGCGTCCCAGTCTCCCGTCAGTGGCTATCCGGCCGCGCGAAGCGCGGCCGTGTCGGGGCCCATGAGACCCCTATTCCGCGCGGAAGTCAGCGTCTATGACCTCACCATCCGCCTTGGGGGCCTCGGCTGTGGGGCCGGCCGTCGTGTCGCTCTCCGGCTCGGCTTGACGGCTCCGAGCGTACAGCATCTCCGCGAGCGCGTGCTGCGCCTGGTTGAGCTGCTCGCACGCCGCCTTGATGGCGCTAACGTCTTCGCCGCCCTTGACCTCGTTCACTCCGTCGATGGCCTTCTGGATGCGCTCCCGGTCCGAGGCGGGGACGGCGTCGCCTAGCTCGCGCAGCCCCTTCTCTACGTGGTAGACCATGGAGTCCGCCTCGTTCCGGGCTTCGGTGACGTCGCGGCGGCGCTTGTCCTCGCCGGCGTGAGACTCTGCATCCTTCACCATAGAGTCGATCTCGCCCTTGTCCAGGTTGCTGGACCCTGTGATCGTGATCGACTGCTCCTTCTTCGTCGCCAGGTCTCGAGCTGAGGCATTGAGGATGCCGTTGGCGTTGATGTCGAACGTCACCTCGATCTGCGGGACGCCGCGAGGCGCCGGCATGATGTCAGTTAGCGCGAAAGTGCCGAGCGACCTGTTGTGGCTCGCGATCTCGCGCTCGCCCTGGTAGACCTTTACTTCAACGCTGGTCTGGTTGTCCGACGCGGTCGTGAAGATCTGGCTCTTGCGGGTCGGGATCGTTGTGTTCCGGTCGATGAGCCGGGTGAATACCCCGCCGAGGGTCTCGATGCCGAGAGACAGCGGCGTGACGTCAAGAAGGACGACGTCCTTCATCTCCCCGGCCAAGACCGCGCCCTGGATCGCCGCGCCTACAGCGACGACCTCGTCCGGGTTCACCCCGCGGCAGGGCTCTTTCTTCGTCTCGCGCTCGACGATCTGCTGGATGGACGGCACGCGGGTGGAGCCTCCGACGAGAATGACCTCGTCCAGTGTCTTGACGTCGATGCCGGAGTCCCGCAACGCTTGCCGGAACGGGCCCGTCGTCTTGTCGATCAGGTCGTCGACCAGTTCCTCGAACTTCGCCCGCGTGAGCTCCATCTCAAGGTGCTTTGGTCCGTTCTGATCCGCTGTGACAAAGGGCAGCGAGATGTTCGTCGTGCTCGTGGTGGAGAGCTCGCACTTCGCCTTCTCGGCCGCTTCCTTCAGCCTCTGCTGCGCTTGCTTGTCGTTGCGCAGATCGATGCCCTGCTCGCGCTTGAACTCCTCGGCCATCCAGTCCATCACGCGCTCGTCGAAGTCGTCCCCACCCAGGCGCGTGTTGCCGGCGGTGGCCTTCACCTCGAAAAGCCCGCCGCCGACCTCCAGGAGCGACACGTCGAAGGTCCCGCCGCCGAGGTCGTAGACGAGGATGGTCTCGTCCTCCTTCTTGTCGAGCCCGTACGCGAGGGCCGCCGCCGTCGGCTCGTTGATGATGCGCAGCACTTCGAGCCCCGCGATCTCGCCCGCGTTCTTGGTGGCGGTCCGCTGGGCGTCGTCGAAGTACGCGGGCACGGTGATGACGGCCTGCTTAACCTCCTCGCCCAGGTAGGCCTCCGCGTCTCTCTTGAGCTTCTGTAGGATCATCGCGGAGATCTGCTCGGGCGAGTACTCCTTCCCGTCGATCGTGTAGCGGTGGCGCGTCCCCATCTGCCGCTTCACCGACATAACCGTGCGCTCGGGGTTCATGATCGCCTGGCGCTTGGCCACGAGCCCAACCAGCCGCTCGCCTGTCTTCGAGAGCGCGACCACCGAGGGAGTCGTGCGACCGCCCTCGGCGTTCGGGATCACGACGGGCTCCCCGCCTTCCACGACCGCCACAACCGAGTTCGTAGTCCCCAGGTCGATACCGATAACCTTGCCCACTGCGCGCTCACCATCCCTTGCGTGGCCGGACGCCTGATCCGATGCCGAGGCCGACCGATTGTCGGCCCGCGCCCACAGCCGCGCGCCAGAGGACCCGCAACCCCGCAGGTGCTCGCCTCCAGGGGTGTCGGGCCGATCCTCCGTGTCCGGGGGCCATTGTAAGACTTGAGTGCAATGTTGTCAAGTCTGGTGTTAGAGGATACGCGAATAATGCTACGGGCCCGACTGCAGCGTCGGGCCCGTGCCTATCTCTCTTTCTTGCAGCGCATCCCCGCGCCATGCGTGGCTCGGGGTCAGGGCTAGCCCGTTTTCTCGGGTGCCTTGTCGGTCGCCTTGGCAGCGGCCGGCGGAGCGGTCTCCGCGGCAGCCGGGGTCGCCTTCTCCTCGCCGGCCGGCGCGGCGGCCGACTCAGTGGCGGCCGCGGACTCCGTTGCCTCAGTGGATTCAGTGGCTTCGGCGGATTCGGTCTCTTCGCCCGTCGTGCCCTTGTGCTTCTCCACGAGTTCCTGGCCCTCGTCGCCGCAGATCCCGATGAGGGTGTCCACCGCGGCTTGTTGCTTGGCAGCGTCGTCTTCGGACAGACCCTCCACAATCCCAGCGATGGCTTGCTTAGCCGGTATCGGGAAACCGCGACGCAGCTTGAGCGCGATCTCGTAGAACTGGTCGGCTGTCTTCAGGGTGCCGCAGGCCAAGCCGTAGTTGCGGTGCAATGCCTCGTCGAGAGCCTGTAGCTGGTACTCCTTGGCGACCTTGATGACGTCATCGCGACCCAGGTTCACAGACGACGCGGTCTCCTGCACAGGGGCTATCTGGGTCATGGTCAGATAGATCCAGCAGCCCAAGGCTCCAACGCCGAGGCCGATGAGGAAGAGCAAGAACGAGTACAGGCAACCCGGCGGCTGCTGGGCCGGCGCCTTGCGGACCGGGCGGTCGCCGATGATGTCGACGCCATCGTCTCCCGCCTCGCCCTCATCGCCGCGATCCCCACCCTCGGCCACCACCTCGATCACTTCCTCCTCGCCCTCTTCACGAATCTCCTCGTCGCTCACAGTCCCGACTCCCTTCACCGGCCCGCGCGCTGGTGCGCCTTAGACCGTGCTCGCAGCGCCCGTCAAAGACGGCGCGTTGCCTCTGGCCGCGACCGAACCGCTCGGTCGATCACGCCAGCATTGCTCGCGATCATGCGTGCCGGCACTGCCGGCAGGCCTAACAGGCCCAACCTAATTCCCCCTCCGACCGGGCCTCACCTGCCTACCTGTATCACCTTTGGCTCAAAGAGAATCCCGAATGAGACGAACGCGTACTCGTCTATCCATGACGAGCTTCTTGCCCCGCCGTCGAGCCAGTCGCGCGGGCCCATCTCGAACTGCCCCGGCCCCACGCCATAGGGCTCCAGATCCGCGTGGTGGTGAGGTCCCAGCAGATTGCGCAGACTCCCGCACAGCTCCACCACCAGCTCGTTGTCTCCCACCCTCAGCGCATCCGTGGCGGAGAACTCGAACGGCGCCCAGCATCTCGTGCCCAGGTCGACTCCGTTGACCAGAACGCGAAGGCCGATCGCGGCCGGACGCTCGAACGACAGTAGCAGCTCCCGGCCTGTCGGGAGTTCAGCGAGAGCTAGCGTCTGGGACAACCGCAACCGCCCGGCGTAGAAAGGATAGCCGGATCCCACGCACTCGCCGTCGTCGGTGCGATGCGCGGGCTCGACCAGCTTGAACGGGCCACCGCTTATCCTCGTGTCGCGCTCGGCGGCGACCCACCCTGTCTCGCTCTCCACCTCGAACCGTCCGCGGAGGTAGATCGACTCGAGCTCCGTCTCCGGGCGGAGCCTGTTGCCGACCGACTCGTGAACCGGCTCCCCGCTCAGGTCCGAGCGCGGCGTGAACGTGGTCGTGAGCTCAATCGAGTTGGCGCCTCGCCGAATCCAGCGCTCGATCGCGACCCGCCTGAAGGCTTGGTCGATCCACGGCCCTCGGCTCAGCCCCTCGATCGGTTGGCCATTGACGGCTATCTTAACGCTACCAGGCGACTCGAGCACCAGCTCGAGGTCCGACGCGTCGGCCTCCAGGTCGAGATCGAAGTCGAACCTAAGATGAACCGCCATCTCTTCGGCGCGCTCCTCGAGCAGCCGCTGGAGGTGGATCACTTCGATGGGCTCGGTCCAGTCCTCACCCGGCGACCGCCAGCAACAGCGGTCGAGCGTGATGGCGTTCAGGTCAAGCGGCTCTATCCGCCACGGAGGAGTTATCTCACCCAGTACCCGGCGGTGGAGCTCAGGCTCGAGGGCCGCGCAAGGCTTGCCCTCCTCGACGAACAGGAGGACCGACTCCATCGGAGCCAAAGACAGGCTCGCGGCACACGCATCGCCCGACTCCCGACAGGGAAGCTCGTGTGCGATGCCGGTGTCGGGACAGAGCTTGTGTACCAGCCCCCTGACCGGCAGCGACGCCTCGAACTCAACGTCGTACACGGGGCTGGTGTTGGCTAGGAAGAACACGTGGCCCTCGGGCCCGCTGCGATGCATCGCCGTGATGAACTCGGTACCGCGCCCGTCGAGGATGACCGGTGGCGCGGTCGCGCCCGACTCGTCGATAGCCCTATCCAGATCGTACGCGTCCAGCTCGATGTGCGGGACGCCGGAAAGCAGCTCCAGAGCGGACTCGTCCGCCACTCCATCCACGAACGTGGGGTCCTCGCCCACCGAGATGACCGCTCCGCCGGCTGTCACGAACTCCCCGAGGAGCGCTAGCACGCGGCGGCTGATCGTCGCCATGGGCGGGACTATCACGAGCCCGTAGGCCGTCTCGCCCACTCGCATCGTCGGCCCGTCGACGCGCCCGTGGCGCAGCATGATGCGCTCGTCTCCGTAGTCGAAGTCGCGCTGCATGTGGACGAGCAGGCCGCTCAGCTCCTCGAAGTCGCTCCAGATGCCCTCAGCCTGTCCGTAGTCCGTGGCGTCCCAGAGCATCCAGGCGGTCGAGATCGGATGCAGGACCAGGATGTCGATGACCGCGTCGCCCCAAGTGAGCGCCTGGAGCGTGCGCGCCAACCTGTCGTTGAGCAGCTTGTAGAGGTCGGGGAAGTAGGGTTGCTGGACGTGGAGCGACGGCGGGTAGTCGCGCTTGCGGCAGCCGCGGAGGCTGTAGAGCGACAGGTGCGGTGAGACCAGCGATACCCCAAGCGCGAACTGCCACTCGGCGATCCACTTCAACTCCTCGAGCGATACGTTCCAGCCCGCGCAGCCGAACATCTCCGAGAGCACCCGACGACGGCCCACCTGGCGCGCGACGCTGCTGACCTGCTTGCACAGGGCGACCGTCCCGAGCTGGCGGCTCAGATGGTCGATGCCGGGGATGCTCATGTACTCGTAGTGAGGCATCGCGGCGCCGCAGTGGGCCGTCTGGGAGATCAGTGTATCTTCGGCCATGACGTGACCGGTGGAGTCGAGGTCGTGTGCCGCGCACCACTCGCCGACCTGCTTGGTGAAGCCTTCGACAAACAGCTCGCACACGGTCGCGTAGTAGTGGTGGCGAACCGTGGAGTACTCTCCCACCTCGTCGAACAGCGACGGCAGGTCTTCGATCAGGTCTCTGCCCCACATTCGGGTGTAGGCTTCCGGCAGCGCGACGGACCAGGGCAGGGGATGATACTGCGGCTCGTCCGTGAACACGCCCGGCACGGTGCCCCGGAACGCGCCCCCGAAGTGCTGAGCGAACCGCGCGGCGTAGGGCTCGTACTGCTCTCTGATGAAGGCGCGCGTCACCTCGGGAGAGAGAAGATCGACGTACTGGGTCGCCTGGTACGAGAACCGAACGACTCGTGTGGTGCCCTCCGGTACCCGGCCGATGCACCGGGTGAACTCCGTGCCATCGGGCCCTTCCGTGACCGCGAAACGCGCGATCTCCCGGGGATCGTCTTCGATCTCCTCGGGCGGAAGGTCGTCCCAGGTGAGCCCCTTCTGCAGGTATTCCTCCCCCAGGGCCGGCACGCGCCCCCCAGCCGAACCGCTCGGCCAGCAGTCCTCGTCGTAGAGCCAGGCGTTGAAGCCCTGAGCCTTCCCCTCGTCGATGCAGGCGGCGATGCACGCCATCCACTCTTCCCCCAGGTACGGGGTCTCGAGGCCGATGCGCGCGGCCATGAAGGCTCCGCCCAGGCCCGCGTCCTTCATCGCGCGCACCTGTCGCCTGAGCTCCTCGGGGTCCATCCTGTCGTTCCACGACCAGAATGGCACGCCTCGGAACTCGCTCCCGTCCCGTCCCGCCTCAGCGAACGCGCGCAGGAAGTCCTCCATCGTGCGGATCACCAACCTTGTCGTACCGGCCGAACGGCCCGAAGGGGCCGCCCGCCACGCGCGGGAGCGCCGGTGGGCCCGTTCCGCATGGCTAGATGTCGAATCTTACCCAGGGGTCAAGATACTCCGACCATCGCTTCGCGCGGTACGCGGCGAGGAAGGTCGGAAGGTTGATGTACGGCCTGTACCGGGGGCGACGCGGCTGGCGCAGCAACCGAAGGCCGGCCTCCTTGGGAGCACGGTCACCCTTCAGGTTGTTGCACTTGATGCAGCAGGTGACCAGATTGGCCCAGTCCGTCCCGCCCTTCCTAGCCCGAGGGACGACGTGGTCGATCGTGAGAGGCACGTCGCTTCGCCCGCAGTACTGGCACGTGTGGTTGTCGCGCGCGAAGATGCTCTTGCGCGTGAGCTTCAGCTCCGGCATGGGCCGCCTGACCTGGTAAAGCATCCGGATGACGCTGGGCGCATGAAAGCACACGCTGGGTGACCGCACGAACGCCCCGTTGTGTTCGAGGACCTCGGCCTTCGACTTCAGGATGAGTACGATGGCCCTGCGGACGGTGGTGACGTTCAGCGGCTCCAGGCTCTGGTTGAGCACCAACACAGGCTCACCCATGGCGGGCCCGCGGTGTTGTGGCACCGATTCTAGGGGACGCGGACAGGCTTGTCTAACCACCCCCTGGGTCGAAACTTGGCGAAGTATAGCGCCGGCAGGCGGGGCTGTAAAGGGACGCTGTGCCAAAGCGTTGTGAAGGCCCGGGGGAGGAGGCATCTCCAAAGCAAGAGCCTCGCGGACACGGGGTCCGCGAGGCTCCTACACTATCCGGTCCACCTGTCGGTGAACTAGAAGGTCCACTTCGCAGAGGCGGCGGCAAGAGCGCCAACCTGCTGGGTGGCGCCGCCAAGGCCGGCAGTGCGCATCGTGAGGCCGAGGTCGACGTTGATGTCGAAGTCGCCGGCCACACTGATGTCGGTCCCGACAACGGCGGTGAAGCGGTTCGCGTTCACGCCACCCTCGCGGATGACGCGCGCGCGCCAGTCACGGTCGCCGCTATGGTAGACAGCCTTGATCCAAGCGGCCGACTCGCCACGTACCATCGGCAGGTCGGAGTGGATCCGCTGGTACCAGAAGCCGGGGGTGTACCCGACACCGGCGCCGAACTGCTCGTTGAAGTTCCTCAGGTAGGGGCTCAGCCCGGTCGCCTGAGAGTTGCCCGGGTTGTAGCCGGCGGGCGCGCTGCCCGCGCCGACGCTGATATCCCAGTCGTCGTTACGGACAATGTCGGCAGAGGCGACCCATCCGATGTTCGCCGTGTTAAGGGCGTTCGGGCGGAAGCTGACCTCAGCCTTGATCTCCTTGTCGTCGTCCCACACGTAGCGGGCATCGACGCCGACACGACCGAACTGCTGGTTGGCGGTGAGGCCGCCATAGCCGGTCGTATCGTTCCAGACCCAGGTCAGGCCGGCATAGAGGTCGCTGCCGATGTCATCGCCGATGCGGGCGACGAGGTGCGGCGCAGTGCCCATGCCGCCACCGACATAGAGCTCGGCTTCCTTGATGGACCAGTCACGGTTCTGGATAAGGACACCGTCGGTCGAACGAGAGTCGGTGTTCCAGGTCAGACCGTAGCCGTACTTGGTGTACTGGCGGCCGACCTTGAGGTCGCAATCGACGCCAAGAACGGTCGTGTCCTTGACCTGGACCCACGCCTCATCCGGCACCACGAACGTACGGAGCGGCAGGCCGTTCATGTCCTCGAAAAGGACGACGCCGGCCGTGGTCTTGGAGTTGATCTTCTTGTAGAAGACCAGGGTGGTCTCGAGCGCCTGGAACATGTTCAGGCGGTTCGCGAGGTTCGCCGGGATCGCCAGGCGGCCACCGGAGACGTTGACGCCGACGTCGGTCGAGAGCACGCCGGTCACAACATCCGGCTTGTCCTCCAGAGCCTTGACCCGGCCCTCGAGCTTGTCCATGCTCTCGGACAGATCGTCGAGGCGATTGTTGATCTCCTCCAGCTCGGGGTTGAGCCAGTCCTTGAGCTCCGTGATCTTCTTGTCGAGCGCGGCTGAGTCAACCAACTTGCGGCCGTCGATGTCCTTCTTGATCATATCGGCGACCTTGGTGTAGTCGACCTTGCCCTCGGGGCCAACCGGTCCGGGCGGGCCGGTGGCGCCGGTAGCGCCCTTGGCTCCCTCGGCTCCCTTGGGGCCGGCGGTTCCTGCGGGGCCGGTGTCACCCCTGGCGCCGGGGGGGCCCACAGGGCCTGCGGGTCCGGGGGGGCCAGGCGGTCCCGGGGTGGCCTTCATGTCCTCAACATGCCAGAGCATCCGGGCGAGCGCCACGGCGAACTCGTAGCGGGTGAGGTTCCTGTTGCCCTTGAAGGTCCCGTCGGGGTAACCCTCAAGGAGGCCGGCATCGTATAGCTCGGCGATTGCGTCATACGCCCAGTGATCCCACGGAACGTCCGGGGGAACCGGGCCGCCGGCTACGGTGGTCACGCCGGTGTCCCAATCGGCCGTGGCCGCGGGGACAAGGACGAACGCACCTAGCGCGGCTACTACCACTGCAAACAGCATCGTACGCATGTGTGTTTTCCTCCTACGATACAGCACCGCTCACACAATGGCAGGAACGCGCGCGCTCGTAGGGGGAAGGCTTCACTTAGCTTTGGATGCTCTGTCGGCCCATTAGAGTGTCCATGTTTCCTCAGTCGGTCCGATCCGCATCGACCAGCTTCGCCAAGCCCTCCGCTTCGCTTCCGCTCCTTTCCGCGCAGTCTGCGTCGCTGCCAAGAGCACAGCCAAGGCGAGAAGATAGCACATCGACAGCCGGCGATCAACCGCTTGTCGTACGAACCCGCACTCGCATTTGAGGCCGGATCGTCGTGCCTTCTCGACAGTGTCTCGGCATGTTCTGCCCGCTGAGGCCGGCCTCCTCCTCGGGCTGGACTGATTCTCCACACGTTTGAACCGCGCCCGGTGTTCCGTCGGTTCACCCGGCACCCCTAGCGTCACGGCCACGTGAGTGTCGCCGATTCGCCCACATCCGCCCGATTCTCGCGTCCCTCAGCCTGCAGGGAGACGGTAAGCGCGCGTTTGCCGCGGTGAGTGACCACCAGATCGCGGCCCCTCGTGATCACGAGGTCGACTTCGTGGGTGCCCAGGCGAAGCCCAGTCAGCCTCACCTCGGGCACTGAAGCGGGGAGAGACGGACGCACCGTAAGGCTGTCATGTGGAGCATCGGGCTCAAGCCCGAGCATGCCGCAGATGACCGGCAGCACCACCGCCGCCTCGGAGGGGGCCGATAGCACCGCACCGGTCGCTCCGGCTCCCTGCGGTGCCGCGGACTGAGGCATCCGCCCGAGTGCGCCGGCGCCCGCGAGCCGCACGATGGACTCCAGCAGGGTGAGGCCGCGCTCCGCGTCTCCCGCCCGGAAGGCTGTCGTTGACTCCCAGGCAATCTCGAGCGGCTCCGCGTTGTCGCCGCCCGTCGTCCACCGCGCCGGAAGTAGGCCTGCCGGGGCATCGGGGAGTGCGGAAGCCCGGGCTCGGGTCTCCCAGTCTCTGAGCTCATCCGCGCGCTCCTGCAGCCCGAGCAGAGGTGTCAGCTCGCGCGCCGCCTGGACCGCCGCCAGTGACAGAGCGTCGCCCGGGTCCCGCGCCTTGAGCCAGTCAAGAGCCTTCACGGCAGCGTCCTTCTGGCGCCGCACCAGTCCGTCGTCACCGGTCCAGCGCCACAGCCAACGGAGGCCGGTGAGGAACAGCGAGGTGGCCTCGGGGCCCTCGTACCGGACCGGCTCAGCGGCGAGCCGGCCCACCGGCGACACGACGGAGGGGACCTGTCCCCGCGACTCGCCGTCGCGTCCCTGGTTTCGGCCGAGGCACTCCAGTGTCGCTACGGCAGGCTTGACCTGGCCGACCGCCGCCGCCGCGGCAGCGCCCCAGAGCGAGTCTCTACCGTCCCACCAGGCGCGGCCCGGGCGATTCCCCGTTCCCGACGAACCATAGCCGGCGATCAGCCCGGCGCCTACCGTCCGCAGTTCTGTCGCACATGCCGCAAGGCTCACCTTGGCCCACCCAAACGCCGTGTCCAGAGAGGCGAGCGAGCTCCTGAGATCGCACTGAGCAGAAGCAACGCCGTAGTACTCGGCCGCATTGCGAAGGTAGAAGCCGAAGTTGCGGACCAGCTCCGCGGCGGTCGTGATCGCTTCGTCCGCCGATCCCACCGAGCCGGCGAATGCGAAGACGAGGGAGCCCGACTCCGGGAACGTGGCCGAGACGCCGTCTGGGGCGTTCCGCTGCACGAGCCTTCGGATAGGGGCGCTGGCCTTCACAGCCCCGAAGACCGCGGGGCCGTTCTCCATCGCGTTGAACAGCACAGCCACCTCGGTGCCGTCACAAGCCAGCACCGGTGAGATCCCGTCGCTGACCCCCGGCCACAGCAGCCTGAGAGAGGACGCCAGCTCGACCTGCGCGACCGCCCCGTCCGCCAGCCCGTCGGCCGAGAGGATCACAACCACCCCCGCCTTGTCCGCCGGCACGAAGACGGTCATGGTGACCTTGCCCCCGGACAACTCGTGGACCGACGTGACGGACTCCGGGCGTACCGCGACGCTCGTGCAGGCCTTGTTCAGACTGATAGGGTCGCCCGTGGCCGGCCGCACGACCACGTGCACGGTGCGGAAGAGCTTCAGAGGGTAGGTCCAGACTTCGAAATCGCCGCCCTCGGTGCCGACGGCGAACGCGCGAGTGCCCGCGGCCACGAACGGCCTGCCCAGGTCGTCGGACCGCGTGATGACGAGCGGCGCGCAGCGTGCGGCTCCGCAAGTCATCAGTGCGACAAGCGCGCATATCCTCAGCATCACGGGCTTCGCCTTCCCACAGTCCGGCTGTGCGCTGTCTCACCTGTTAGGTTCCCGTGTGGCTCGCGTGTCCCTCGTGACCCGCTGCCGCTCTTCGGCCAGAGGCGGTGTTGCGGTGTGGGTGAGAACGGGGTAAACGGGTAGCGAGGCGACGCGTGACAGCGGCACGGGTCACGGGCCGGATACGCCTTGCGCGGTTCGTGCGATCTTCCTGAGACGTGGCGCACGCAGGAGGACAAGGTGCCCCGGCAGGAGGAAAACCCCCACGGAGGTGAGTCCGGTGGAGCCCGCAACGGAGCTCGCCGACGAGCAAGACCAGAAACAGGTGGACGTGACCGACACTCCGACGGCCGGCACTCCCGACGTAGGACCTGCGCCGGGCCGACTCGCCACGGCGGGCCTGCGACAGGAACGACGCCGGCGGGCGACCCAGGTACTGTCTGTTATCGACATCGTGTCGGCGGTCGCTGCGCTGACCGCCATGCACTACATCCTCCCGTCCGTTTTCCCCTTTGACACGGACGTGGAGCGGTGGTTCCCAGGGCTGTACATTCTGCTCGTGCTGCTGTCGCTCGGCAAGTTGGGTTCCTATTCGCTGTCGACCATCTCCTCCGGGTGGCAGCACGCTGCCCGCGTGATCCTGTCTCACCATACAGCGGCGGCGTGGCTGTGGCTGCTCCAGCTTCTCATCCAGCGTGCCGTCGAGAATCCTGCGTACTGGCTGATACTCGCTACTATCGGCTGGACCGTGAACCTGAGCCTCCGCATGTCTCTGCACCTGACGCGCATGAGGGACGCATTCACGGAGCAGGCTCTTGTCCTTCACTCCTCCGAGGATGCGGAGCAGGTCAGGCAGCTCCTGGACGAGCTGGAGAAGAAGAAGCCGCGCGTCCGTGTCGTGGCCGTGAAGGAGCCTGCCGACCTTACTGTTGGTGGCGCGCCCGCGCCTGTCGGGGCCCTTCTCGACGTCGTTCGCAAGGCTGAGGCCGACACCGTCGTCGTCGGCATGACCAAGGGCTTCGACGATCGCACCTACGTCGCCCTCAGTCTATGCTCGGAGGAGGGCGTCCGGGTGGTTCGGGTTCCGGAGTACTTCGAGGAGTGGGTCGAGATGGTCCCCCTCGAGTACGTCAACAATGCGTGGCGGCTCTACGGCTTCACCCACCAAGTAGACCCGTACTACTCCGCGGTGCATCGCATGATCGACTTAGTGGTCGCCGCGCTTGGACTCGTCCTGCTGGCCGTCGTGTTCCTGCCCACTGCCATCGCGATCAAGCTTACCTCGAGGGGGCCGGTCATCTACACCTCCGACGACCCCACGATGATGCGGGTCGGCCTCGGCGGAAGGCTGTTCAAGATCTACAAGTTCCGCACAATGACCGAAGAGGCCGCTCTGGCGGTCAGCAGACAGAAGGAGGACGAGGACCCTCGGGTCACCAGAATCGGACGCCTCCTCCGCAGGATGAAACTCGACGAGCTCCCCCAGATGTGGAACGTGCTGCTCGGCCAAATGAGCGTTGTCGGTCCTAGGCCTATCTGCGCGAGCGAGGACGAGGAGATGATCGAACAGGTACCGCTGTACCATCTCCGACGTCTCGTCCGCCCCGGCCTTACCGGGCTCGGGCAGGTCGCGTACGGCACGGCCAAGCTGCCGGAGGAGCACATGACCCGGCTGCAGTACGACCTCTACTACATCAAGCACCGCTGCTTCGCCCTCGACATGGAGATCCTCGCCAAGACACTCCTCGTCTGTGTCGGGCTAAGGCAGAGGTGAACGGCTCACTCGAACCCCACCTCGATCGGCCCCGCGACACCGTCGGCGCCCCAGAGACTCCCCTCGCTGTGCGCCCAGTCGGCCACGCTGTGAACTGACCCGTCGGTGCTCGACTCGATCCACGAGCCATCCGCGAGCCGCACCGCCAGGGCGATGTTCCGGAACTTCCAGGCATCGCCGGCGCCCTCGGTCCGCACGATCACCTTGTCTGCGCGTCGCACGAGTGGCAACTGGCCGGGCGACAGGTCGATGGCCTTCAGCCGCCACGAATCCGAGCCCGTCACGGGCACCTGCGCTATGCGCGTGCCGTTCAGGTCCATGTACTTCTCCGCGTACTCGCCGCCGTTCGAGCCGAACACGTCGATGCGGAGCTTCGCGGCGGTGATGCCGGCCAGCTCGGCGTCGGTCACCGGGCGCTTGGCGGCGGCCGCCCCCGCCACCTCGACCGGCGCGTAGACGGCCTCCTCGGTGCAGAAGCTGTCGAGGTGGGCGCCACGGAGCACGAGCACCTGCCCGCCGCCACCCTCGAGCTCCAGCGTCACCCTCCGGCCGACCGCCCCGCGCGACCACCTGCCGTCCGGCGCTTCGACCCCCATGACGCGGGGGCAGAACCGGAGCGTCACGGTACGGGGCGGCTCGCCTGCGTAACCCTTGCTAGTCCGGCAGTTCACGACCACCACGAGCGGGCTCTCGCCAGGCGACGTCAGGACCCCGGCGATGAGGTCGTCGTCCATCTCCTCGACCAGTTTGCCGGGGCCCGGCTCGGCCAGCGCCTCCGCAGAGCGCGCGGTCTCCTCCTCCGGTATGGCGAACGGCCACGATGGGTCCTTCGCGCCGAAGGCTGTCCCGAACAAGCCCGTCGACGTCCGACCCATGACCATCGGCCCCCACGCGGCGATGCGGTGGTTGATCTTCTTCGCTACCGCATACATGGGCGTGAGGGCGGCTCGGGCCTCAGCCTCGGCCGTGTACGTCCCTGTCCATTCGAGCGACCCACCGCCGTAGCAGAAGTACCAGATCCCCTGCGCGCCATATGCGACGGCCGCGTACGCGGGGAACCGCAGGAGCGAATCGCTCGGCAGGTAGGTCATGTCGGAGTGCCGCGCCGGATTGGGTTCGCCACTGGACGCGTTGAACATCGGCCAGAACAGCGCGCCCTTGTCCCTACATTGGCGGCTGAAGGAAGCGTATGTCGCGGCATAGCCGCGCGCGTGCTCCTCGGCCGATTGGCCCCAGTTGTACAGCGTCGGGTAGATCTGGGGATCCTCGATCGGGTTGTTGTTGGCCGCGAGGTTATCGGGAGAGATCCAGCCGCACAGCCACGGGAACAAGTGCGGCGGCCCCTGCTCGTGGAGGAACTGCGTACACGCGGCGGCGCGGCTCGACACCGCGCCCTGGTCGTCGCCGATCATGAAGCCGACCAGCGCCGGGTGGTCGCCGAACTTCGAGTGGAGCCACCTCAGCTCCTCGATGCTCGCCGGGTGATGCAGCGGGTGTGGGTCGACCTTGCCTCTGATCCCGCCCCATGGCTGGTCGTTCATGGTATACGTGTCGAACATGACCCCGAGGCCGTACTTGTGGCAGAGGTCGAGCTCTTCCCTGGCCTTGATCGGGTTGCCATAGTCGTCCATCTCCATGTAGCGACCCGACATGACAACATTGAAGCCGCACTCCTTGTACAGTCTCACCTCGGCCTCGGTGGCGCCGGGCCCCCACCAGGCTCCGATCACGAAGTCCTTGAGCTTGAAGTCCCAGTTCCCGCGCGGCGGGGCGTCCGCCGGGCCCTGAGTTGTGGCGATGGAGGCCAGCAGCGACGAGGCGACCGCGCACAGCGATACGCGCATGGGCTAACACCGACCTTTCAGGCGGCCTATTCGTCCGCGGCCCTGCCATTCCGCCTTCGGGCAAGACGGGAGTGCTACGACTGTGACGCGGGCGAGGCCGGCGCACGAATGCCTCCGCCGTGCTGAATCAGGCTCATCGCGATCCCGCGGTGTCCGTCCAAGGTCCCGGCGCTGTCCGGCGTGCTCCCGTACTCATCAGTTGGGTTCACGTCGTCCCCGCTGTCCAACAGTAGCTTGGCCGTCTCCAGACGCCCGGGCGGTCGGCGGGAACGCCAACACTACTCCCCAGATTGCGGACATGGCGGCCCACGCGGCAAGCGCCTCGCGCCACAGGCGTCTTGGTACCGGCGACATGCGGTTGTTGGACGCCAAGACGATAATCCACACGGGCTGCTCCGCGGCCGACCCTCACAACGGCGCCACGGCCCACGACCGTATCGCCTGCAGCCCTGCCGCAGACCGCACACGTAACAGCGTCCTCCACCGTCGCTACTCCTCCTACCGGAAGTGCCTGGCGAGCTCGGACGCGTACCGCCTGCCGAGCCGGTCACCGTTCGCGGAGACCCATTCCGCGAACCGCGTGGCGCCCCGAGGCGGCTCTGCCGAAACCAGGAGGTTGCACATCAGGCCGGCGACCTCGTCGCGAGTGATGACGACATCGCGCAGGAACAGTCCCATCAGGACCGCGGGCCCGAGCGCCACCAGAGGCGGGACGTGAACCAGCCGCGATCGGCTGCCCACGGCGTCGCGGACCATGCCCACGAACTCGGTGAACGTGTAGGTGTCGGGCCCCGCGGCGTCGAGCGTCACATTGCCCACAAGTCCGCCCGCCGCGACCGCAATGCCGGCCACGTCCTCGCCGGACACAGGCTGGACCCGGTACCTGCCGTCTCCGAAGACAGCGAACGCGGGGAACCTGCGGAGTAGCCAGGCGATGTTGTTGACCAGGATGTCGCCGAGCGCGTAGACGAGGGTGGGCCTGACGATGGCGTAGGAGAGCCCTGATTCGGCGATCGCCTTCTCGACGATGGCCTTGCCCCTGTAGTACGGCAGCGGGGAGTCTAGGGACGGGTTCGTGACGCTCAGGTGCACCACGCGCCGCACACCGGCATCGGCCGCGCACCGCAGGAGTGTCCGGGTGTTCCCAATGGCCTTCGCGAAGGTCGTGTCTCCCCGGTCGAAGCGGACCCAGTAGGTGGTGTACAGGATGTCCGCACCGCGGAGCGTCTCTGTCAGCGTGGCCGGGCTGTCGAAGCCGAAGGGCGCGACGCACACATTGTCGCGCAGTGGGTGCGGGCGCGCCGGGTGGGCCGTTAGGGCGGTGACGTCGGCACCCATCGAGACCAGCCGTGCGGTGATGAAGCTGCCGATGTAGCCGAGCCCACCGGCAACAACGGCCGTGGATGCGCTCGCAGACTCCCGCACGAGGCGCCGCTCCCTCCGCGACCACAGCGCTGCGACCATGCTTACCGCGTGTCGGTTACAGTTCAACGCCCTCGCGTCCCGGCCCTGCGCGCAGGGGGCGGCCCCGCCGGTCGCCCCGCAAGGGAGCGCGGGCCCCCACGGCGAAGGGACGTGTAGCCCTGCGGTTGGGCCACGACTCACTCCGACGGGCGGGTCCGACATGGATTGCCTACGCATCGCAAGTCTGATCATCGCCGTGACGGCCGCCGGGGCCGCTCGGGCGGACGACAACCTTCGAGCACTCCTCGTCACCGGCGGGCACGACTTCGATAGACCCCCCTTCGAGGAGATGCTCGCGGCGATACGGGGCGTCACGTTCACCGAGGTCGCTCAGCCCGACGCGGCAGCATGGTTCGCCGCGGACAAGAGGGGCGAGTACGACGTGATCGTCCTGTATGACCTCTGGCAGGACATCACCGATGAGGGCAAGCGCGGCCTGCTGGAGGCGATCGAGTCGGGCAAGGGCGTCGTCGTCCTTCACCACGCGCTCGGGTCGTACGACAAGTGGGAGGAGTGGCATCGCGCGATCGGCGGGCACTTCTACATGGCGGACGCGGTCGTTGACGGGGAGCGCAGACCGGCGAGTACCTGGCACGAGGGCGTCGACATCGACGTGTCCATTGCCGACACCGATCACCCGATCACCCGCGGCATCGACCCATTCACGGTCCACGACGAGGTATACGGCGGGTTCTGGGTGTCGCCGGATGCGCACGTCCTGCTCACGACCGACAACCCGGAAAGCGGACACGACATCGCATGGACGCACGAGTGCGGGAAGGGCCGCATCGCGTGCATCCAGCTCGGCCACGGCGCTGAGGCGTACGGCAATGCGACCTACCGGGAGCTGGTGCGACGTGCGTCGACGTGGGTCGCGGGCAGGCTCGAGTAGCGATGTCTAGGCCGGCGCGTCGGGGTAGCTCGGGCTGTACAACACCGCATTCGGTCTGATGCCCAGGTCTCCATCCACAACGTACGGCTCTCCGCGTTCCGAGAGCGTGTCCACCATCCGCGCCCGCCACTCGGCAACCAGCGCGGAGCTCTCCGGGTCGAGCGACAGGTCGTGGAGCTCGTGAGGGTCGGCCTCGAGGTCGAAGAGCTGCTGCTGCCCTGTCGGGGCGTAGTAGACGTACTTGAAGCGTCCGTCCGTCACCCCGGTCCACTGGTTCTCCGCCCAGTAGCACGTGGAGTGCTCCAGGTCGAGCGTCTCCCGCCACTCGCCCGTATCTCCCGTGGCCAGCTCCAGCAGGCTCCGCCCATCGAAGCGTAAGGGGTCGTACGAGCCGGTGGCCGCCGCGAGGCACGTGGGCAGAACGTCGCGCAGCTCCGTGAGCTTGCTCACCCGGCGCCCCCTCTCGGCCGCGACAAGCCACTCCGGCCACCGAACGACCATGGGGATCCGGGCCGACGACTCGTACGCGAAGGTCTTGCGCCACAGGTGGTGGTCGCCCGTCATGTCGCCGTGGTCCGAGGTGAAGAGGACCAGCGTGTCGTCCAGGAAGCCGCGCGTACGGAGCACATCGAGGATGCGCCCGATCTGCTCGTCGATGAAGGCAACCGATCCGTAATACCCCTGCCTGGAGCGCCTCACGACCTCAGGTCCGAGATCGCCTCGGGCTAGATCATCGCGGAACGGCTCGTGTCCGCGCATCGCGTTGGGTTCCGCCCAGTCCCCGACGTACGCCCCGGGGATGTCGGCATCGGCGTACCGGTCCAGGAACCGCCGCGGCGGGTCGTACGGGCTGTGCGGCCTGGCGAAGGAGACCTTGAGGAAGAACGGGTGCTCGGCCTCGTAGCCCTGCAGGAACTCCACGGCGCGGTCGCCGGCCCAGCGAGTCGGATGCAGATGCTCGGGCAGCGCGTACGGCGCGGCGCGGTGGTCGTTCCAGCCTATGCCGGTCGCGTCCGGGTCGCGGCCGGGCGCCACCTCTCTGAACCACTTGCGGTAGTCGCTCTCGAAGTCGGGCGACTCGACCCGCCCGGACTCGTCCAGCACCGTCTGGTGGAAGCCGTGAAGATTCCGTTGCGGATGCCAGTGCATCTTCCCGACGCCGAGCGTGTAGTACCCGGCCTCGCGCATCATCCGCGGCAGCTCGTTGTCGTGCCGCACGGCCACCTGTCCGTAACCCAGCATTCCGTGATGCCACGGCGATAGGCCGGTCAGCAGGCCGGATCGTGCCGGCGTGCACGATGGCGTCGACGAGTAGGCCCTGTCGCACAGGATCCCATCGCGCGCGATGCGGTCCAGGTTCGGTGTATGCACGCACGGGTGTCCGGCCGCACCCAGGCAGTCGGCGCGGAACTGGTCGGCCATCAGAAGCAAGACGTGCGGCTGCCGCCGCGGTCGCGCCGACACCGACGCTCCTCCAAAAGCCGCCGCCACCCCCGCGCTTGTGACACCGATGAACCGGCGTCGTGTGTAACCAGGCATGTTGGGCTCCGAGGTTCGGCTTGCGGACGGACGCCGTGCCGCGAGCCGTAGTCGCCCGGGGCATGTTCCGGCGATCGCCTCTTGTCACCTGTCCGGCGCCGGGCCGCGACGCGGGCGCGGCGGGCCATACGCCTGTCCCCAGGCAGGAGCCAAGCTAAGCCCGCTGATGGGCCCCGAGGAATCCCTCGCAATTCGCGGTGATCCGCGGCGCTAATGGGGTAAGATAAGCGTGGGAGGGGAATCCCTCTTTGGACATGTGACCGCGGGCCACCGTGCGTTAGCACTCCGCACCGTTCGCACGGCACCTCGCGGGCGACCTTGCCGGCGCCTTGCGGCGAGTACGGCGCACGCCGGCGCGACCTCGCGCCTTGGGCGCGTGGGGGTGACTAGCTTGAAGGTATGTGCTACCCACAAGGCGCTGCATGCCGCAGTCGTCTTGTTCTCGATCTTGTCTGTCACATCGGCTTGGGCGACCGTCGACCCCAACACTTACACGGACACACTGACGTCCACCACGGGGATCAACGGAGTGGGCACCAAGTGGAGCAGCGGCCTAGGCCTCACCTACACGGTGTGGCAGGACTCCGGCTACTACTGGCACTACCGGTACGAGTTCTCAGGGCCGTCGAACCAGTATGTCAGCCACCTCATCGTCGAGACGACCGACCGGTTGTCCTCACTCTCGGAGCTCCAGATTCCGTCCGGTGGGTCGTGGGAGCTCGACCTCCAGAAGCTGACGGGCTCAGCCAACCCGGGCATGCCTGAGGAGGTCTACGGGCTGAAGGTGACACCGGGAGACCTCTACAGCTTCACGGTGAGTTTCGAGACCCATCGGGTCCCGAGGTGGGTGGACTTCTACGCCAAGGGCAACAACGTCAACTACGCGTACAACACCGGCTTCGGCAGCCCTGACAGCGACCCCAACGGTGTGAGCGGGGACGCCGACCTGGCGACCGATTTCCAGGAGTCGTCTCCCGGAAGCACCACCTGGGTGCCGGTCTCGATCCACGACCACGTCCTCGGCCCTGACTCGAAGAGCGCTCCCGGCCTCCCTGCGCTCGCGCTGCTCGGCGTTGCGCCGCTCGCGGCGTTCGTATCTCGCAAGCTTCGCGGGGGGTAAGAACGGTTCACTACCACTAGCGAGTGAGAGGCCCCGGCATCGGTGCGGCGGGGCCTCTTCTCTTGCCCATCTCGGCCCGGCTCAGTGGTTGAGCGTCTTCAGCTTGGCCTTCATCGTGTCGAGGTCGAGAAGGACGCAGGTGGGGTCGCAGTCCGGGACTCCGCCGCACCCGCCGGGGTTGACTACCAGGCAACTGCCCACCTCGCGGATATCCGATCCGTGCGAGTGGCCGTATACGACCACATCGCACATCCCGCTTGCGGCGGCCTCCTCGACGAAGTCGGGCTCGTGCACCACCACGATGCGGCGGCCCGCGAGCGTGATCCGCGCCACTCGCTCGTGGACGCTTCCCCAGTCGCCGAACGCCTTGCGGATGCCTTCCTTCTCACCGTCGTTGTTGCCGAAGACCGCCGTGACCGGGCAGGCCACAGCCTTGAGCCGTTTGACGGAGAATGGAGCAATGAAGTCGCCGGCATGGATGACATGCTCAACGCTTTTTTGGCGGTAGAACTCGACCGCCGCGTCGATCATGGGTAGCTGATCGTGCGTGTCGGACAGGATGCCGATCCTCATCGCGCGCTCCCCTCGCCGCCCGGCGTCCCCTGCCACGGTCTCCGCGTGCGCAGTCCTGGTTCGCCCCCGTGCCAGTCTGTCCTGTCAGACGCGCGAGCCGCGAGGACGCAGGGGCGTCGGGCGAGAACCGGCACGGCGGAGACCGTCGTCTCTCGCGTCTGACCGTGTCGAGGCGACCAGGAGGGGAGTGCCGTGGAAGAGCAGTGGTACATACACGACGGCGGCACAACCTACGGGCCCGTCAGTGAGGATACAGCGCTGGCTTGGCTTTCGGAGGGGCGGCTGAGCGACGCGGCAGTGGCGCGCACAGCGGCGGAGGGCGACGACTGGCGCCCGATCGCCGCCGCTCTTGGCCCAAGCGGCTGCGCTCAGCACGCGGCCCTGGACCAGTACCAACGGGTCGCGGAAACTATCGGCCTCGTGCCTGACATGAAGAAGAAGCACAACCTGGTGCAAGGGATCTTCGTGGGAGCGGGCTCCCTGCTGGGGCTGCTCGTCGGAGCGGCCTACGGCGCGCACGAGGGCGGCCGCTACGACGTCGTCATCTGGGCTCTTGTAGGCCTTGTGGTAGGCATCGGCCCGGTTACGCTCGTTAGCGGCTTCGTGCTGATGGTCATGGGACTGAAGCCACGGTAGAAGGCGGAGAGGAAGCGGATGGAGCAACACAACGCCAGGGACTGCACGGAAGCGCACCGAGCTGAGCGAGGGCGGGGTGAGGGCCTGGGCAGGGGCGATCGGATCGGGCCTCGCCTGGTAGTCTTCACCTGCCTGATCTTCGCCGCTTCCGCGTCCGCATCCGATGAGGTCGCCCGGCTCGCCGACCGCGACGCGGCTCCCGGCGCGCAGTGGTCGGTCAGCTTCGCCGGCCCGGCGCCGCCCGCGGACATGGGCCGAGCTTGGGCCGAAGGCGGGCGGCTGGTGATCGTGGGCGACCATCAGGCTGGCTCGCGGCTTCGCGTCGGCCAGGCGTTCGTCCCGGCTCCACGCCCTCTGCCGCTTCGGGAGTTCCCCTACCTTACCGTTCGCATCCGAGGCGACGGCAAGGGGTGGTACTACATCCGCCCCCGCGGCCGGACCTCCGACGGCACGCCCTGTGAGCTGTGGCACGAGCTCGCCGCCACAGACGACCGCCAGGGCTCGGACTGGGAGACGGCCACGTTCAACCTGCGTGAGCTTGCCCGCGAGTGCGGCACCGGAGCCGTGGCGCTCACCGGGGTCGCGTTCGCCTGCGCCACAGTTGACGGGTCCGACGGGCGAGTCGAGGTGGACTTCCTCTGCGCCCACAGCGGCCTCGTCCCGAGCCCAAAGGAGCCCAAGGAGACCGACTTCGGCAACAACCTGGATGATGACGGTAACGGCCGCACCGACGCGGATGACGACGGGTTCGCGACCGCGAGGCCCGGCTGGGTGCTCGCCTACTACCACCCGTGGTTCGGCACCCCGACCGGGCCGACGGGCACTTGGCTCGGCTGGAAAGGCAAGAGGGCGGTCTTCGGCGACATGCTGACGGTTCCGCAGCCGGACCCGGACGCCGGCTGGCATGACCCGGAGACCGTCGTCCCGGGCACGGCGGGCAAGCGAGACATCGCGGCCCCCTACTACCCGCTGGCCTTCTGGTCGCATCCCGACTACCGTCCGGACGCGTTCCCGGACTACGCCGTCGTGGGCGGAGTCGACCGGTACGACTGCCGCGACGTCGAGTTCGTCATGGATCAGATCCGGTGCGCCAAGCGCTTCGGGATCGACGGCTTCATCGTCGACGTGGGCGGGATAGGATCGTTCGACGACCAGCTCGCGACCGTTGTAGAGGCGGCCCGTCGAGTCGGTGACTTCAGCGTCTCCGCCGTATACGACTGGTACTACTACAACCCCAGCTTCACGCTGATGGAAGCGAAGTCCCCCGAGGCGATGGCGAGGGACCTGTTCTACCTGAGGCACCGGTTCGGGTCACAGCAGAGCTGGCTGCGCTCTGGCGGCAAGCCCGTCATCTTCGCCAGCTTCATGTCGAGCTCCGGTGTGAGCCTGGACCATTGGCGCAAGGCGGTCGCCCTCAGCGCCGGGGCGCAGGCCCCCACCGACGGCAGGTTGCCGGCCATAGCGGGCCGAGCCGCGGACGTGCTGCTGCGCTTCGAACGCTCATTCGAGGGAGTCAACAACGACACCCGCCCATTGCTCGCCGCGTTCGACCGCGTCCGCTACCTCGACGGCGATCTGCGCGAGATCGGTGCGCTTGACATCGGCACGGCGGAGGCCCGGCCCGCGCTCCTGTCGGGCTGGTCGTTCGACGAGCCCGGCGGCGCGGACGGGACCTTTGTGTGGGCCGCCGGCAACGACCTCGAGGCGCGCCTGCGCCTACTGGTGCCGGACGGCACTACCTACGTGAGCTTGCAGGGGCCGGGGCATCTGCAAGACCCGCTCATGTACGAGATCATCGTCGACGGACGAGTCTGCGGCATCGGTCGGAAGGGCCCGTCCACCGGCGAGCACTCGTGTCTCCTTGCAGTCGGGCCGGCGCCGCCTGTGTTCGACGCCACGGAGGACGACCGGGACTATTCGCTGCTCCTCGACACTCGGCAGTACGCCGCGGCATTCGACGGATACGCATCCTACGCAGAGGCCGCCGTCTCCGCTGGATGTGAGGTCTCGAGCGGCCTCCGGCTCGTCGGAGCGACAGCCTTGCCAGGCTACGACGACACCGTGGTCCGCAACCCGGGCAACGTTGTCCCGCGCGACGACGGGCGGCGCCTTCGAGAGAGCTTCGAACGCGCCCTCGCGACGCGCCCCGGGTTCCTGCAGATCTGCACGTGGAGCGAGTGGGGCGAGGGCACCGTCATTGAGCCGACGGTCGAGTTCGGCTACCGATACTGCGAGATAGCGCTCACTTACTCGCTGATCTTTCGCGGCCTCCTGAAGGTCTATGGCGTGCCGAGCGCGGCAGAGCTGACGGTCGAGCGGTACGAGCCCGGACGGAGCGTCCTGACCCGGTGTGCGCGCCCGATAGGTGTACGGTTCGCCGAGCTACGGGGACCCTGGGACGTCACGACGCCCGACGGGACCCGCCGGTTGGAGGCCGGGCCCGCGGGCCTGAGCCTGCGGCTGGAAGCTGGTCGGACAAGCCTTGTGCGCGGAGGCGATCATGTGCGCAGTGGGCAATGAGTCCGAGTTTCTGTCTGCCGAATCCGCGCTCATGTATCCGCTCGATGGCGCGAGCCCCGGGCCCGTCGGGCCCGAGCCGCCGGCGAGCATCGTCATCCTCGGCGCCTCCGGTGACCTGACCGCGCGCAAGCTGGTGCCGGCGCTCTACCACCTTGACCTGGCGGGGTGCCTCTCGGCCGAGACCATCATTGTGGGTGCCGCACGAAGGGAGAAGTCGGACAACGCGTTCCGCGAGGAGATGCGCGAGTCGGTTGGGCGCCACGCTCGGACCCGGACCATCGACCCGCGATCGTGGGACAGCTTCGCGCAGCGTCTGCACTATCGAGTCGTCGAGTTCGACACTCAGGAGCACCACGACAAGCTGCGTGAGTTCCTCGAGGCCCATGAGGGCGAGCACAGCCTGCGAGGCGACCGCGTCTTCTACCTCGCGACCGCGCCCGAGTACTACGCGCCGATCGTCGCGCGGCTCGCGGAGGGAGCGCTCATCCGGCCCTATCGATCCGACCGCTGGTCGCGGGTGGTGTTCGAGAAGCCGTTCGGGCGGGACATCGCCTCCGCACGAGCCCTGAACAGCCACATTACCTCGTACCTGCGCGAGGAGCAGATCTACCGGATCGACCATTACCTCGGCAAGGACACGGTCCAGAACATCATGGCCTTCAGGCTCGGGAACGGCATCTTCGAGCCCCTCTTCAACCGCCGTCACGTCGACCACGTGCAGATCACCGTGGCGGAGGACCAGGGCATCGAAGGCGAAAGGGGCGGGTACTACGACCGGTACGGCGCCGCGCGCGACGTCTTCCAGAACCACGTCCTCCAGCTCCTCTGCCTTATCGCGATGGAGCCGCCCGCCGTCTCCGGCGCCAAAGAGATAAGGGATGAGAAGGTTAAGGTGCTGCAGTGCCTGCGCGCCGCCGGGGCGTTCGACTCGTGGGCGGTAAGGGGGCAGTACGGTCCGGGGGTCGTCGGCGGGCGGGCCGTGCCGGGCTACCGAGATGAGGCCCGCGTCGAGCAGGGCTCGAGCACCGAGACCTTCGTTGCCGCGCGAGTCGGCATAGAGAACTGGCGCTGGGCCGGGGTGCCGTTCTACCTCCGCACCGGCAAGCGCCTGCCGTCGCGCCGGACGGAGATCGCGGTCTGCTTCAAGCGTCCCCCGACCCACCTGTTCCGCACTGTCGCGTGTGTCGGCGACTACTGCAGGCTCACGCCCGGGCGCCCGAACGCGCTCCTGTTCCGCATCCAGCCGGATGAGGGAGTGCACTTGCTCCTCTCCGTGAAGCGCCCCGGCATGAACATGGAGCTGCACCAGGTCCTGATGAGTTTCCGCTACGCGTCGGCATTCGCGGAGTCGCTGCCTGAGGCGTACGAGCGGCTTCTGGTGGACGTTCTCCGCGGCGACCAGACGCTGTTTACGCGTTCGGATGAGGTCGAGTACGCGTGGGAGTTCCTGACCCCGCTGCTCGAGTACTGGGAGGCGAACCCACCAGCGGATCTGCCGAACTACCCGGCGGGAACATGGGGGCCGGCGGCGGCGGAACGGCTGTTGGAGGCCGATCCGGGCTGGCTCAATGAGGAGACGTGGTGATGTACGAGCTGTACGGCGACACGCTCGTGGTGACGCGCGACCCGACGCGGGTGGCGCACAACGCTGTCATTGCCTGCTGCACGGCCTCTATCTGCGAGCGGGGGGCGTTCGCGATCTGCCTCTCCGGAGGGACCACACCGAAGGCGCTGTATCGCCGGCTGTCGAGTGCGCCGCAAAGGCTGGACTGGTCACGGGTGTCGGCGTTTCTTGGCGACGAGCGCGCCGTGCCGGCCGACCACCCCGACAGCAACTGGGGCATGATCGAGCGCGAGCTGCTATCGCGTCTGCCTGTCAGGCCGGACGCGTACCGGCCCGCAGCGGAGTCTGACGACCTCGACGCGGCGGCTGCGGATTACGCGGAGCTAATGGAGACCGTCCTGCCCTTGTCCGCTGAGGGCGTGCCGGTGTTTGACCTCGTGTTGCTGGGCTTGGGCGAGGAGGGGCACATCGCGTCTCTGTTCCCGGACACGGCCGCTCTCGCAGTTGGGGACAGGTGGTACGTCGCCAACAGCGTTCCGGAGCTCGCCACAGTCAGGCTCACGATCACGTACCCGGTGATCGAGGTGGCGCGGCAAGTGCTTGTGCTGGTGTCGGGCCGGGCCAAGGCCCTTGCTCTCGCCTGGACGCTGCACGACCAGGACGAGTCCTTTCCTGCCGCGGCCTTGGCGAGGATGCCCAATGTCCGGTGGGTTGCTGACGACGAAGCCGCGCGAGCACTGTAAGGGCGCATGGCGATGCGCACGCCTGAGGAGGTCGGATGATGGCAGGGACACCCGTCGGCTTTGTCGGACTAGGAGTCATGGGTGCAAGCCTGGCCCGGAACATCGCGGGGAAGGGCTTCCCCGTCGTCGGCTACACCCATACGCCCGGCAAGGCGGCCCGGTTCGCTGCCCAGCACGCGGGCGAAGGCGCGATCACCTCAGTCGACAGTCTGCCCGACCTCGCGGCCGCACTGCCGACTCCGCGAGTGACGATCCTGATGGTCACCGCGGGGGCGCCGGTGGACGCGATCATCGACGGCCTGGCGCCGCACCTCAGCCCCGGCGACATCGTCGTTGACGGCGGCAACTCCAGGTATACCGACACCGCGCATAGATGCGAGCGGTTGGCCGCTTCGGGGCTCAGCTTCGTCGGCATGGGCGTGAGCGGCGGCGAGCAGGGCGCACTCCACGGTCCGAGCCTCATGCCCGGGGGCTCCGCCGAGGCCTATGAGGTGCTCCGCCCGATCCTCGAGCGAATCGCCGCGCCGTCCGACACCGGGCCTTGCGTAGCGCATGTCGGCCCAGGCGGCGCCGGGCACTTCGTCAAGATGGTCCACAACGGCATCGAGTATGGCGACATGCAGCTCATCGGTGAGGCATACCAGGTTCTGCGGCACGGAGCCGGACTAGCGCCCGCGGAGCTGGCCGCGGTCTTCCGCGAGTGGAACGAGGGTGAGCTGCGGTCCTACCTGATCGAGATCACCTCTGAGATCGTCGATTTCCCCGACGACAGGAGAGCGGGCGGAATCCTCCTCGACCACATCCGCGACACGGCCGGCCAGAAGGGCACCGGGCGATGGACGATCGAGGCGGCGATGGACACAGGCGTGCCCGTGCCGACGATCACTGCCGCGGTCGACGCGCGCCTCATCTCGTCCATGGCGCCGCTCCGCGCCAGAGCCGCGGCGCTGTACCCGAAGCCGGCCGCTGGCCCGCTCGATCCGAAACGCATGGTGCCGGCGGTCAGGGCGGGGCTCTACGCCTCGAAGATCTGCTCGTACGCGCAGGGCTTCGCGCTCATCGGGGCGGCCTCAGAGGAGTTCTCATGGGGCGTCGATCCGGCCGAGATGGCCCGGATCTGGAGGAACGGCTGCATCATCAGGGCCGGGTTCCTCGATCGCGTGCGCAGCGCGTATGCCGCGGACCCGGGCCTTGAGAACCTCCTGCTCGCGCCCGAGCTGCGCGATGAGGTGGCCGAGCGGATCTCGAGCCTCCGGCACGTCGTGGATGCGGCGACGCACGCAGCCATCCCACTTCCCGCAATGAGCGCGTCGCTCGCATACTTCGACTCGATCACCAGCGCGCACTTGCCGGCGAACCTGCTCCAGGCACAGAGGGATTACTTCGGCGCTCACACATATGAGCGGACGGATGCGGAGGGCACGTTCCACACCGAGTGGTACTAGAGCGCGGCGCCTGGCAGAATAGTGTCGCTAGCGAGGTGATCCTGTATGGGCACGCAGATGCTCACATCGCGCGAGGCGGCGCAGTACCTCAAGCTGCGCCCCTCGACTGTGACCCGCAAGGCCCGCACTGGTCAGATCCGGGGTTCAAAGGTCGGGGGGGAGTGGAGATTTGCCCGGCACGACCTCGACTACTGGCGCAAGAACGGCGGCGAGGACCAGTACGAGAGGCTGGTCGACGAGGGGCTTGTCGACCTGGCTCTCGAGCGGATGAGCAACCCGGGCCATGAGTGGATAAGCGTCGATGAGATGCGGCGAAGGCTTGGTCTGTGATCTACACGGTCGTGATCGAGAGCCGCGTCGAGCATGACCTGCGCGGTCTCCCCCCCCCCCCCGAGGTGTCCGGGCGCCTTCCCGATGCTGCCGACATGCTCGCCGGTAACCCCCGTCCACGGAACTCCAAGCGGCTGTCCGGGGCGTTGACCGGCTTGATGAGGCCTCGGGTGGGGCGGTACCGAGCAGTGTACTCGGTGGATGATGCGGCGATGGCTGTGCGCGTGCTCGGAGCTGGGTCGCGAGAGGTCATCTACGAGCCGATGGTCAGGCGCATGGGCGGCTAGGTCAGCAACCCCCTCGCCACCTCTATCGCTGCGTCGGCCGCAGCCGGCACCGCCGCCTCTACCTCCGGCGAGAGCCCCTCCCCCGGGCCCACCGATGCCGGCTGAACGCACACCAGCCGCAGCTCCGGTTGATGGCCTAGCACTTGGAGCATCGCTAACACCTGATCGACCCCGACCGCGTGAGCGCCCCCCAGCCGGTCGAGGCCGGCGAGGCGCATGTCGTCCGGCGAAAGCACGCGCACGGTGCCGGGTTCGGCCCCGAGGTGTGCCGCGTCCACGATGACCGCCGCCCCCACGTCCTCGAGCTCGAATAGCAGGTCGACTCCCATAAGCCCGCCATCCACCACGCGAACGTCCGGCGGTACCTCTCGACCCGCAAGCTCCCGCGCAACTCTGACTCCGACACCGTCGTCGCCCATCAGGATGGAGCCCACGCCGATGATGACCACTTCGCCCGTCAAGCGGCACCTCGCATGTCCCCCGTCGCGCCCCGCATTCGCGGCTCGGCGGCCCATGCCTCCCGTGCGTGGCCCGACCGCCTGTGCTACACTCTCATGTCGTGGCTGTACCCCCGCTGACAGACCGGTCTTCAGGCAACGACGGCGTCACCGGCCTCGCTGCCGTGCGCCGCGTGTACGAGTTCATCCGCCCGTACCGGCGTATGTTTGTGGTCGCGCTGGCAGCCGTGAGCCTGCGCGCACTCAGCCAGCTTGTCCTCATCCTCTACGCAAAGGCTGTCTTCGACTCGGGGAGCGAATCGGGGCAGGGCGCTCCGTCCGTGTCGTTGTCTCTGCCCGTCATCGGCGTCGCGAAGATCGGTGAGGCGGCCACGACAGCCGCCATGGTCGCTGCCGTCACTAACGCCATCGTCACCGTGACGATTCTCGGCACCGTCTCCGCCTTACTCTATGCCACCGCCATATACCTGTGGGACCGGACCGCTTACAAGGCGATCCGCGACGCTAGGGACCGCATGTTCGCCCACGCCAATCGGCTTGGCATCTGCTACTTCGACAGCACGCGCACCGGCGAGACGACCTCGCGCATCATCAACGACACGCTGTACCTTCGCCTGCTGACCGACTCGGATCTTCGCGAAGCCGCGGCTGCGCCGGCTATGATCGTGGGCGGGATCTCGATAATGTGGGCGTTGTCGCGCCCGGTCACCCTGTGGGGCTTCCTCATCACCCCGCTCGTCATCCTCATCATGACCGCTTTGGGGCGCAGAGTTCGGCGTATCACGCGGGACCTTCAGGAGAGCACGGCCACCCTCACCGGCCTCTTGGGCGAGTGCCTCTCCGGAGTGCGTGTCATCCGAACGCTCGGGCTGCAGGAACACGAGGCCCGTCGCTTCTCGGAGCACAACCAGGAGGTCTACCGTCACGCCATGCGCTCCACGCGCGCGATCGCGTCCGCGATGCCTGCGGCGGAGTGGGTTGGGCTCGTGGGGTTCGCGCTCGTGCTGTGGGTGGGCATGTACGAAGTGGCCCAGGGACGACTGACCGTTCCGGGACTATTCGCGCTCGGGCTGTGCATGCAGCGCGTTGGGTCGTACATCGCCAAGACCGGTCGCAACTGGGCCAAGCTGCAGGAGCTCGGCGCGGTGTGTGATCGCGTGTTCCGCTTCCTGGGCATGCCCGCCGACGAGATGGGGGATGGCGACTCGCCGGAGCTGACTGTTAGCCAGGGACATGTCGCGTTCGAGAACGTCGGTTTCTCCTACAAGTCCGGCGTGCCGGTGCTCGAGGACGTGTCCATCGAGGTAAGGCCCGGCGAGGTCGTCGCGGTCGTGGGCGAGAGCGGCTCTGGGAAGTCGACGCTCGCGAGCTTGCTGGCTAGGCTCTATGAACCCGGAACCGGGCGCATCCTCGTCGACGGCCAGCCGATCGCCGGGTACTCGCGCGCCTCGCTGCGACAGGCCCTCGGGGTGGTGCTGCAGGACAGCTTTCTCTTCACCGGGACCGTCTCATGCAACATCGCTCTCGGCAAGCCGGGCGCGACCGATGACGAGATCCGCGAGGCGGCGCGCGTGGCCAACGCGGAGGCATTCATCGCCGAGCTTCCGGACGGCTACGACACCGTCGTCGGAGAGCGCGGGGCCACCCTTTCGGGCGGCCAGCGCCAGCGCGTCGCCATCGCGCGCGCGGTCATTCGCGACCCGCGGGTCCTCATCTTGGACGAGGCCACCGTATCGCTCGATTCCGAAGCGGAGCGCGTGGTGCAGGCGGCCCTCAACCGGGTCA